>ERZ838839.156-NODE-156-length-89937-cov-6.641563_pt1 | contig 89937 bp, 68 predicted proteins | sample MGYA00519909_ERZ838839 | MGnify/ENA primary metagenome ERZ838839 (study PRJEB31850, sample SAMEA3708843) | human gut metagenome | biome: human gut; feature: human-associated habitat; material: faeces | place: China | collected 2014 ...
CACAGTTGTGATCATCTACATGGGTGTCCGGAACGGGATCGAGCGCGTCTCAAAATTTATGATGCCGATCCTCGTGATCCTCTCCGTGATCATCGCGGTCTACTCCGTGACAAGACCAGGCGCGATGGCAGGCGTGAAATATTTCCTGGTTCCAAACCTCGAAAACTTCTCCTGGATGACCGTCGTCTCCGCGATGGGGCAGATGTTCTACTCCCTGTCGATCGCGATGGGAATCCTCGTCACGTTCGGCTCCTATATGAAAAAGGACACCTCAATCGAGGATTCGACGAAAAATGTTGAGATCTTTGACACTGCGATCGCGATCATGGCCGGACTCATGATCATCCCGGCCGTCTTTGCCTTCTCCGGCGGCGACCCGGATACTCTCCAGGCTGGACCTTCCCTCATGTTCATCACACTTCCGAAGGTATTTGCGGGCATGGGATTCGGAACAGGCACAGGGATCCTGTTCTTTCTCCTCGTCCTGTTTGCGGCGGTCACAAGCTCCATCGCCCTGACCGAGAGCGCCGTATCCACCTTCGAGGATGAGCTGCACTGGAGCCGGAAAAAAGCGACCGTCTTTATGACCGTTATCATGATCTTTCTCGGAACACTCTCCTGCCTCGGATATGGTCCGCTGGCGGACATTACCGTGATCGGAATGCAGTTCCTTGATTTCTTCGATTTTCTGACCAACTCCGTCATGATGCCGATCGCGGCGATCGCGACCTGCCTGCTCGTATCGAGAGTCATCGGTGTGGAAAAGATCGAGAACGAAGTTACCGAGGGCGGCCACCTGTTCAAGCGGAAAGTCATCTTCCAGTTCATGATCAAATACCTCTGCCCGATCTTTGCCGCGATCATTCTTGTGAGCTCCGTGGCGAATGCGTTTGGGTGGATCTCGATGTAACCGTAAAAAGAAAGAGCCGTGCCATTCTCGTCGGATGACATGACTCTTTCTTTTTCTATATTTTTCTGACATTCCGCGAAATTCTTTTTCCGTGATTTTTTTACGAAACTGCATTTCATCGCCTTCCAATGAATTTCCTGAACATGATGTACAGATTTCCGGACTATCCGTTTTCCCTACTCCTCCGGCTCCTTACATACATCCACCCAGCCTTTCGCACCGGCGACTTCCTCCAGCTCCGGGATCGTGAGTTTTACCGCGCTGTGGTCGTTTCCGGCTGCCGGGTAAACGGTCGTAAACTGCTTTAAGCTCTCATCCAGATACACCGTGATCCCGTCATTGATCCCGAGCATCACGATCCCAACCACAACCAGTGCGATCATCGCATAGTATTTCCAGGAAAGCTTCTCTTTCAGGAAGATCCGGCTCCATACGACTGATGCGACGCAGTATGCGGAGATGATGTGCTTTTTCTTCCCTCTTTTCGTATTTGCCCGAAACGGACCTGCTTATTGTATATCCGATTCCCGGTTTGCGCAAGGGAATTACCTGAGAGGTTTTGTCAATGAACTAAAAACAGTGCGCAAGCAAGAAGTGCCCGTGTACTGTAACATTCTAGCATCCAAATAACTTCGCAGTCTTCTCCATCCGCTCCGCGATCGGAACTCCGAACGGACAGCGGGATTCGCAGGCATGACAGCCGATGCACTCAGATGCCTTATGGTCCAGGAGTTCATAGTGGGACTGGATCGTCGCCGGGACCTCCGGCTGCATGGTCGCCAGATCATAAAATTTGTTGATCATGGCAATGTCCAGATTTGCGACACACGGCTTGCAGTGTCCGCAGTAGGTGCACTCCCCGCGGTAGGAGTGAAACGGCGCGTTCGCAAGCACGGACGCATAGTCTTTCTCTTCCTCAGAAGCCGTCTCGTATCCTGCTGCCGCATCCACCTGTTCCTTCGTGTCATACCCGCACATGATGGAACAGACACCCGGTCTTGTGAGCGCATAGTGAATACACTGCACCGGAGTCAGACAGACGCCGAACGGGGAACGTTTCGCATCAAAGAGTCTTCCGCCCGCAAATCCTTTCATGACCGTGATCCCTACATCGTGCTCCTCACATGTCTTGTAGAGTTTTGCACGGTCCGGATCTGTCCCTTTCAGCCCTGCATCAAACTCATCCGCGAACATTGTGTCGATATTTTCACTCGCCGGCAGCATGTCAAACGCCGGATTGATGCTGAAGAGGATCATCTCCACATAGCCGGATTCCGCCGCTTTCATCGCAACCTTCGGGTTGTGGGAGCTCATTCCGATATGACGGATGATGCCTTTTTCCTTTAATTCCATCACATAGTCCAGGTAGTCAGAATGCTGGATCTTCTCCCATTCTTCCTCAGAGTCCACGTAATGGATCATGCCGAGATCGATGTAATCGGTCTGCAGTCTCTTTAAAAGGTCCTCAAAAGCCGGGCGAACGTATTTCATGTCTCTCGTGCGAAAATACTGGTTGTCCTTCCAGGTTGATCCGATATGTCCCTGAATAAACCATTTGTCACGGTTCTCCCTGATTCCCTCCCCAATGATATTTCTGGATTTCGGGTCCGGCATCCAGCAGTCCAGGATATTGATCCCCTGTGCAGATGCATAATGGATCAACTCAATACTTTCTTCCTCCGGATGGCGTTCCAGCCACTCTCCTCCAAAACCGATCTCGCTGACCTGAAGCTCTGTTTTTCCTAATCTTCTTGTTTTCATAGCTGTTCTCCCTTATGATAACCTTCTCCTCTTCGACATCCTCATCATGCCTGTTAGCTATATACTATCATAGTTAACAGGTATTTGCCATTCCTTCTGTTTGGATGTATACTTCATTTATATGAATAATGTACATACAATACACCAGTTTACAACTTTATAAATGGTAGACGCGCTGGCAAGCCAGTTGTTTTAAAGCCTTTATCATAGCATTTGATTTTATATGTGTTTCGATATTTTTGACGAAAATGGTAAAAAATATCTGACTACGAATACCCTGACTTAATTCAAAACGAAACTCCTGTACACTTTTTGTGCGATATTGAGAAAAATGTTCGTTCTGATAGGGCAGAATCTTCATGGCACAGTAACTGATGTTAATTAGATTGACCAGCATTTCAATCCCTTTGCAGCTTCGCACCATATAGTTACAAAAAGACCAGAAAGTTTTCTGTTCATAGTAGCTTGTTTCAATATTCCAGCGAAACGAATACAGTAACAGTGGAATGTATTTCATCCAGTCACTGTCAGCCGGATTCAGTGGTGCTTTTTCCTGACATGCGTAGAAAATCTGCAGATCTTCCGGGAAAACGGTACTGAAAAACAGTCGTTTTGTACCATGTTCTTTTTCAGTGGCGGTGACATAGGCAAGGACTTCCCTGTTGCCAAAAATCCTGGTCATAACTCGGCGAACACTGGTATAATAATTGCCAATCTTTTCATTTGAAAAAGTAAAATCTGTTTCAACTGAAAGACGTTTTCCATGTTTGGCAGGACGTCCCCGGTGACCGGTGCGTTCAGGTGCAAGATCATACATGACAGAATCAACCCTTGCGTTACCGATCAGATCCAGATTTGGATATTCCTCAACAATGGACACCAGATTTTGTTTTGTATACCAGCTGTCACAAAGAATGATGACATGTTCCTTGCTATGAAATTCAGGCATAACCTGCCGGATCATGGAGGCTGCCAGTTCCAGTTTGGATTCTTTTTTCTGCCACATACGATAGCCTAGAGGAACGGAAAGATAAGATCCCTTATCCCCATTTCAGACGGGTACACAGAGCATGATGCCCACAAAGCAGTGTCCATTTAGATAGTTGGAACCGTTGTGTGCGGTATGATCAAACAGTTTTGAAACATTTTCAAATTTTGTGCCAAACTTTGATACCATCGTATCGTCAACACATAGAAATACTGGTTGTGTCTGCAAGGAATCCGGTATCAACTTTAAAGCAATCCGAGCAGTGGTATTCATAAATCTGGAATAATCAACCTTTGCATAGGAGCATGCATAGTAAAATACATTCAATGATTTTTCTGTTATTCCAGATAAAAAATGCCGATACAGGAACCGAATGGAATGTGCGTATTCCAATGTCAGTATAGATAGAATCAGCAGAAAAAGGGTATCTGCTGTCGGAACAGAAAAAGTTGTAAACTGGTGGTAATAAAACTTACCATGACAAAAAGGGTTGAGCTGATAATTCTTTTAACACGTCACAAAGCAGTTCAAAGCCGGTCTGTATATCCGCTACAGCGGTGGCTTCTGCCGGATTATGGCTGATACCTCCGATACTCGGCACGAAGATCATTGCGGTCGGAAAATGCTTTCCGAATACCATCGAGTCGTGTCCGGCGCCGCTGTTCATATGCTTATACGCGAGATGTTTCTCTTCACAGTGCCGCTCGATCACCCGAATCACGTTCGGATCCATCTGTACGGACTCCAGCCAGTCATTCTGTCGAATCCGGGTCTGAAAGCCCTTGCGTTCGATGGATTCCAATGCACGTTTCAGAAGAACCACATCTTGAAGCAGTTCCTCTTCGCTGCCATCGCGCAGATCGATGAGCAGATTCACTCGATCTGCAATGACATTCTGCATTCCAGGAAATACCTGTATCGCGCCATAGGTAAGGGTGGCAGAAGGGGCCTGCGCCATCATCTGACGGGTAGACTCTGTGATAAATTCCGCAGCAGCTACCACAGGATCGCGCCGTAAAGGCATCGAGGTGGTACCTGCATGGTTCTGGCTTCCCTGAATGGTCAGCTCATAGTTGACGATACCGACGATACTGTCCACAATACCGATCTGCTTCTGCTCGCTTTCAAGCATCGGTCCCTGTTCGATATGCAGTTCTACGATTGCTCGAATATCGTCACGTTTCACGTTTTTCAGCGCTTCCGTCTGATACCCGGCAGATACCAGTGCTTCACGAAGTGTGATGCCATCACGGCTGAGCTCCTCGAGATCCTCTTCTTTCAGCGTGCCACAGATTGCGCGGCTCCCCTGACAGCCGGATGGAAAACGACTGCCCTCTTCCTCCATCAGACCAACCACTTCCAGGCTGTGTTTCGGAGTAAAGCCCGACTGTTTGAGGTATCCCAGCACTGCCACACCGGTCACAACGCCCAGTGCGCCATCATATTTTCCACCGTTCTTTACGGTATCCAGGTGGGATCCCGTCAGTACGGTTCCAGGTTCTGTCCCCGGAAGCCGTCCATACATGTTACCGATCGCGTCCTCTCTGTATTCAAGCCCCAGATCTTCAATCCACTCACGCAGGATGTTCTTCGCGATTTTGTCTTCCAGAGTATACGCTGCACGCCAGATCTCTCCGTCGATGCGCGTCGCATCGGCCAGCTGACACAGCATTTCTTCGATTCTTACTCCCGCTTCGTTTTTCATCATAAATGTCACCTCATTTCATAGTTTGTTTTCTTTCAATATTTCTCTGTATTCTTCTCCTGCGCGACCTCCCATTGCGTATAATCAGGTATGGCATTCCTCATTTAAAGAACTCGGGCAATTTCGATTTGATGCTCAATTTTTGTATTCAAATTATACCATAAAACTTGTGAACAATTCTACCGCAACTTTGGACTATATGAGAAAAGTCCGAACATTTTTTTGCCCGGACTTCCTCGCTCAATCGTATATCAATTCTGTTTTCACAACTTCCTCTGCCTGTGCCTTGCAAGCGTTCATCTGCCGCACCCATTCCATTTGGTTTTCAGCTTTCAGTTGCTCTGTCACGCCGTACTGCTTTGCCAGCTCTGGCACGATCAGCTCCATGCGGCTTCGTGCCGCTTCGTCAATCTCGGCGCAATGCTCAAAGAGCTTGTCGGATAGCGCCAGCTCATTGAACAGTATCGGGCGGTGCATTTCCAGATACGCCTTGCGAAGTCTGCCGTAGTGTCCGAGGGGCTTGGTCTTGCGGATAATGATGTTCGGGATAAGATAATCACCGTTCTGTGTGTAAGTGATATTCATGCTGTTTGTACTCCTTTCATCGGCTCTCTCTGCGGTAAACTGCTGACGGGAACGAACACTCCCTTTGCAATATCCTCCGCACGAATGGCGGCTTTCTTGGCTTCGATTTCCGTCTTTTTCCTCTCCTTGATTTTGTCCTCGTATCGCTTCTGTGCTCCGCTGGCTTTCCGTTTCAAGTAGTTCTGATGAAGCCTGTCCTTGCGTTCCTCACGTTTGCGGATTTCCTCTAATTCCTCCGGGGTCAGCTCCACTTCTCCAAACGCCGGGGGAACAAATCGCCCGACAAAATTGAAGTAAATCTCGACCTCCTGTGTGGTCTGTATACTGCCCTTGCGGTCACGCTCATGCACAAGGATTTTCTCGATAAACTCGTTGAGCATGGCAATGGTCAGCTTGTCGAAGTTCTCATATTTGTCAATCAGAGCGATAAAACGATCAGCGTCCTTTTCGTGCTTCTCATAGCTCTTGACAGCCTTTTCCAGAACAGAGATTTCAGCGGTAAGCTCGGACTGTTCCTTTTCGTATTGAGCGTCCAGAGTGGCGTATCTGCTGTCGGACAGCTTGCCTAAAATGTTGTCCTCATAGATTTTGCAGAGCAGGACTTCCAGCTCGGAAACTCTCTGCTTTGCGGTGGCAAGGCGTGTCCGCTGTTTCCTGACCTCTGTGGTCTGCTGGCTGGACTGCGCTTCCTGCACCACACGGACAAACTCGGCTCGGTCATGCTTGGCATACTCGGCAATAGCTTTGAGCATTTCGGAAACAAGGGACAGTACCACATCTTCATTGATACGGTGCTGTGTCGTGCAGAGCTTTCCAACTGGGACTTTGCTGTATTGGGAACAGGTATATTGAGAAATACGCTTGCCGTTGTTGGTACGGTGGACATACATCTTGCCGCCGCAATCGGCGCAATAGAGCAAACCCGTGAGGGGAGCTGCTTCGCCCCAGCCGTCCGGGTAGCGTCTGACATTCCCACGGATTTTCTGCACAAGGTCAAAGGTCTGCTGGTCAATGATAGGCTCATGGGTATTCTCGAAAATTGTCCATTCGTCCTCCGGGACATAATGGCTTTTCTTGTCCTTGAAGTGCTTTCGGGTCTTGAAATTGATGGTGTGTCCCAGATATTCACGCTTTTCAAGAATGTTGCAGATGGTGGAAGAACCCCAGCCGTACACATCTTTGAAAGTCTTGTTTTTGTTCACGCCCTCGCCGTGCTGGGCAAGGTAAGCGGACGGAATGAGGACTTTTTCTTCTTTCAGCTTGCTGGCGATCTGATACGGACCGTAGCCCTCAATCGTCATGGCAAAGATGCGCTTGACCACCTCTGCGGCTTCGGGGTCAACCAACCATTGGTCTCTGGCTTCGTTCCAGAGATAGCCGTAAATGACCGTGCCTGTGAGGTGCTTGCCGGACTTGCCTTTGGACTGGAAAGTGGAACGGATTTTACGGCTGGTGTCTCTGGCGTAATACTCGTTCATAATGTTGCGGAAAGGGGTAAAATCATCGTCCCCTCTGGCACTGTCCACGCCGTCATTGATGGCGATAAGGCGAACGCCACGCTGACGCAGGATTTCCATAATCTGACCGACTTTCAGATAGTCACGACCCATGCGGCTCATGTCCTTGATACACAGATACTCCACATTTCCGGCTTCAACCTCTTTCATCATTGCCAGAAATCCGGGACGGTCAAAGCAAGTGCCGCTAATGCCATCGTCCGTGAAATGGACAATGTTCGTAAACCCCTGCCGTGCGGCGAAGTCCTCCAACATTGCTTTTTGATTCGATATGGAGTTGCTCTCACGCTGTTGGTCATCATCTTTGCCAAAGTCATCACGGCTCAATCGTTCGTACAGAGCAGTGATTTTCTCGTTTTTTCTCATAACTTGCGCTCCTTTCTTCGGTTTTAGGTTGTGTGTTCTAAGAGACTTCCCAACCGCTTGATTAAGAAGTCTTTTAGAGCATACAACACCGCTGGCCAATTTGTACTTTTTATACTGTTTGACCGCAAAGCAATCCGGCTTGCGCTTTTCAAGCCCGGCAAACATATAGTCCACCGCGTTCATAAAGTCCTCGTCATCCTCCTTGACCTCCATGCCGGAAATCATATCCACAAGGGTATTCATGTTCCGATCCTCGGCAGGCCCCTCGAAAATGATGTAGGCAATCAGGGCGCAGTATAAAAGCGTTTCCGATTTCGTCCAGAATGGATCGCCTTCCTTGCCTTCGCCCTTGGTGTTGGAAATCAGGGCATCCACGAATTTCAGAATATCGGCCTCGTTGCGGATATACGCCAGCGGGTTATAGTGCATGGATTTTGAAAAATCTATGCTGTTGAATACCTTGATTTTGTACCCGCGTTTTTGCAGGAAAGCTCCGACCTGTCCCAGCACACCGCCTTTGGGATCGACCACCACATAAGAGGAATGAGCCTGTAAAAGCTGGGGCGTGAGCCAAAAGCGGGTTTTGCCGGAGCCGGATGAGCCGATAATGCAGCAATTCAGGTTTCGGGCATTTGCGGGGATTTTAGGGCGGGTGTTCATCGTGAGAAACTCCGTCCCGGTCAAAATCACGTTGTTTTCAAACTTCGGATCGACAAACGGTTTGATGTCTTTTTCCGTTCCCCACCGGGCGCTGCCGTATTCTGCATCCCGCCGAAACTTCTTAGCGTTCTTGCTTTTGAAATAGATCAGCAGCCGGAAACCAACTGCGCCTACAATACCGACAAGCCAATCCAGCGGGGCAAGACCGGGTGCAAAGTCAGCAAAGGCCGGGCCAATCGTCTGGCCCAGCCCGATGAGCTTATGTGCAAAATCGTTACCCGCTGCCAGCCGGTAGGCCGTTCCCAGCTTGAGGAACGCCCACAGGATGAACAGATAGGGAATGTTCGGAATGAGATATTTTCTGATCTTATCTGTCCTCATGGGCCACCTCCTTTGCACGTTCTTTCTGCTTCGGCTTTTCTTTGGAAAGCTGATCTGCCGCCTGTTGCAGTTGTTCCCGGAGGGGAACACGGTTCGATTTTGCTTTGCTTAACACCTTCCGGGAATACTCAGAAAAGCAGGCGGTCATTGCGTCTGCCTGTCCAGCCTTGAAAAACAGCAGGTATTTGTCCGGCCCGGTTTTATAGAACGCATAGTCTACATTCCATTTCCGGGCCACGCGGTCAAAGGACTTGGCATCCCCGGATAGCTCAATGCTGTTGGTGGCTGTACCGTGGGCCATGAGCTTTCGCACACTTTGTTTTCCATGCGGTACTTGCCGCCCACGGTATGCCTTGCGGATCTTCCGGCCCACCATGCCCAGCACATACGCCAGTCCCCGCGCCGTCAGCTTGGTTGTTTTTACGGATATGGCTATCGTGCGCCGGGAAATATCTTCATCAATCAGTTACACCGCCTCCTTCCTTGGGACAATTTGTCTCGAAGTGCCATCACCGATCCCCACGGTCTTTTTTCTGCATTTGACGGTAGCCCTCCAAAGAAGAACCGTCTATGATTTCCTGATAAGCGGCCATTTGCTCCCGGATAGAGAGCTTCGGGAAAGAGAATACCTTATGCTCCTTGGGAATATCCTGCAAGCCGTGATACACTTCCACGAAATGATCGCTTTCTTTGACAACATAGCCGCCCGGGGCAAAATGGCCGTTTTCGTGGATGCAGGCATCCCGGCCATACGCCTCATAATCGAAATACGGTTTTACCTGATCCGGCACATCCAACATTTCCAGATCGTCCACATAAATACGCCCCAGCGTTTCCTCATCGGATACGCCGGGGTAAAAGCCGTAACAGTCCAGATTTTGTGTCAGATTGATGATGTCCCGCACCGAAGAACAGTGATCGCCGCTGTCGAGGACGGCCTCCAGTGTTTCCAGCTCCGATGAGGTAAGCTCGGAAAGCAGGCAGGCCAGATGATTAAGCTCGTCCAGATTTTCATACTCGCTCAAATGGTCATAGAGCCCCAGCACATCCCCATCGAAAGAGGTAATAAAAATTTCCTGATAGCGGACGCCATCCACGCCGATCCGTTTCAAGAGAGCCTCCACCTCCTGGGCGGTTGTGGGAAATTTCAGTGTTTCACCCACAAGCTGGCCCTCGCTGTACTTTCCGACGTTGGTAACGTAGGCTTCAAACAGGGTTGCCATTAGCGGCGGCCCTGTCCCTTGACGGTCAGGATGCCCTCAAGGGTTGTTGCCGTAATTCCCAGCCGCTGGGCCACGGCAATATCATTTTTCATGGCTTCGGTCATACTGTGCCCGCAAACAACCAGCACATGAGAACGGCGGAGCAGGTCACGGCTCATGTCGATGCCGCTTTTATGCTCCTCGGGAACAGCATCATTGAGAAACAGGGGCAAGTACAGGGGCGGGCAAATAGGAGAAAAGCCTGCCTCATACACGGTGCGGCAATACTGCGCCGCCAGTTCTGCGTTTTCGCTATCGCCGCCGAGCCATGCAGCGGTGATATAAGCAAGGGGTCGTTTCATCGTTCATACCTCCGATATTTTAATAAGAAAGTTCAACCCAAACCCCACGCCCTTTCCCAGTCTTGGGAAAGGGGGCGGCTCTGGAGGATATACCCCCGCCGCTTGCCGGGGAAATAGCACAGCCGGGGCAGACCGTCAAGGGCGAGCCGCCGAAAACGGCGGTGCGCTGCACCCTTGACGGCCCACTCCCGGCTGTACTAAAAAACAGGCGGCGACGGGGGATATATACCACCAGAGCCTCTGCGCGAGGGCGGGGCCCTCGGGACAAAGTGTCTCGAAGTTGTTACTTGTCAAGTTCCTGCTTTTTCGGGGCTTTTGCCAGCTCCGGCGGCTGTTTTTCTTTCCAGTCATCCAGCAGGGACATAATCTGTTCTTTCATTTTGGCGGGAGTGACCTCCTTGCCAAAATACTTTTCCAGTTCCGCAGTAGAAATAATCACGCCTCGATCCTCCTTTTTCTGTTCTGATAAGATACCGTCAATGACATCGCCATTGAGTTTGCCTTCCTTATCCAGCTCCCGGAGCCGTTTAGCCTGGGCCAGTGAGGGCGATGCCTGCTCCCCGTCAATGGAAACAGCGATAAGCCTCTGATTTTTCGGTTTGATGTAGGACAGCTCCACGGCAGGCATGAAGCCCATCTTTTTATCGTCTACCTTATCCAGAAGCTCCGGCACAAGGGAGTTGAGCCGCAAGTAGCGCATGACCTTTTTATAGTTCATTTCATGCGCCTCGCCCACAATCTCAACCGAGCGTTTCCCGACATCGCCTTCCGCAACGCCTTTCAGCCGCCCGCCCTGATGCTTGATGTCCTCAACCTCGAGTTCCAGCAGCGCGGCCAATTCGCTGGGGAGCATCCCGTCACGCTGCTTGTTGCTGTCCTTCATGGCCTGTACCGCTTCGTGGTCGGTCATTTCACGGACGATAAAGGGCATTTCCTCCAGCCCCGCCAGTTCACTGCCGTGGGTACGGCGATGGCCCGCTACAATTTCATAGCCGTTTCCATCTTTCTCCGGGCGGGCAAGACCGGGAACCATTACACCATTTACGCGGATAGAAGCAACGATTTCCTGCATCTTCGCATCGTCCCGTACCTTAAAGGGGTGCGGACGGAATGTGTGAAACGGATGAACCTCGGAAAGTTTCAGATAAACCAGCTTGCCTTCCTCAACCGGGCGGGGCGGTGTAGTCGGCTCGGGAGCTGTCTGTTCCGCAACAGTCTCCTTCGGTGCCGTATCTTGTGCGGGCTTAATGGGCTCCTTGGCATCCGGAGCCTTTCCATCACTTCGGGACACTTTGTCTCGTTTGGACGGCTTGGGCTTGTCAGGGGCCGCCTTATCCGCCTTGGGTGGGCGGCCCTTGCGGGCCCCAGCCGATTTCTCCGCTTTCTGATTTTCAGTCGCAGCCTTTTCCGCTTTCGGCGGACGGCCACGGCGCGGCTTTTTCGGTTCCTCCGTATTGGCGGGCTGCGGTGTTTCTCCGGGGGCTGCCGCCTCTGGCGTTTCGGGGGTTTCCGCCTTTTCGACTTCGGCGCGGGCGTTCTGCCTCTTTTCCGCCATAAGTTCATTGATTTTGTCAAAGGACACAACCACATCGCCGGACTCAGGTATGGCAGGCCCGGTCTGTTCCTGCCGGGGCTCAGACGCTGCGGCCTGTTCGGGTGTGGTGATAGGCCCGGCGGCCTCCGGGGAAGTATTCTCCGCAGGGCCTGTGTTCAGTTTTTCATCGGCCATTTACGATCCTCCTTTTCGTTAAAGTTGCACAAATTTGAACGCTAAAATTTTGTAGTTATTTTTGTGCCTCCTTTCCGTCTATCCACGCAAAAAAGCCGCCCGTTTTTCATGCCGGACGGCTTTTTGCGTAATGTGATAGATCAAATATTATTTTTTCTGATTTGTAGGCTCCGAAAAGCCTTGTATTTACAGTGTTCCTAATAGGAAGTAATCATAGTATTGAAGAATGTAGAGGGTGCTTGAGAAAAGTGTCCTCTATTTTTTTATGCTTGCCACCTAAAATATTGATTTCAAATGTCACATTTTTGAAGAAAGTTATGTTTCGGTGATATTTTTTAAATTAAAATCCCAATCCACAACATTTTTACCCATTATAGACGATGCTGTGATATACTGTAGCTAATATATGTAATTTTGACTAATTTATTTTGGAAGTGTTCATTTGATGAGCTTCAGGAGGAACAATGAGCGTATCTTATAAAAAATTATTTAAATTACTAATTGATCGTGACATGAAAAAGAAAGATCTGAGGGAACTTGCCGGAATTGGAAATAGCACTATGACTAAGTTGGCCAATAATGAAAATGTAACGGTTGAAGTTATGGCAAAAATATGTAAGGCACTTGATTGTAAAATGGATGATGTAATAGAAATTATTTAGGACGATTCAGATAAATAGATAAAACGAGGGATTTTATTATGGCAAAAATGATTGATGAAAAACCATCCTTCAAAGGGGAAGGGAAAGTTTGGGATAAATTAAATGAATACTTGCCCAGTGATATGGTTGTGTATAACCAGAGAGAAATCAATGGTAGAGAGTATGATTTTTGTGTTATGGCAGAAAACCTTGGTATTGTTGTAATTGAGGTTAAGGAGTGGCTTGCTGAAAAGATTATAGTAAACGGTGTTGATAATATTGATGTAGAAGGTTATGAGAGGCCACAGACATCGCCCAAAAAGCAAGCGAGAGTTTATAGATTTGCCATACTCAATAAAATAAGCGAGAAATATAATGTAAGCCCATTGGTTTTAGACATGGTATGTTACCCATTTATCAGTAAAGCCGAGTATGAAAGTAGTCGTTTAGATATTATTTCGGAGGAACAATATACTATTTTTAAAGAAGACTTAGAGGATCGCGAACGGTTAAATAACAAAATAATCAATGTTTTTCAAGTCAATAGCGTTATTCCACATTCTGATTTTTCTTATGATTTAATGTTTCGCATTAGAAGAAGCCTAGAACCCGATATTAAAGAGAATGTTGAAGACGGCAAGGTGTTACCCTATTCGAAATTGTATATTATACCGGATATGCCTAATATAACAGAAGTTGAAGAGATGATTGATATTTATTTTATGGGTGTAAAAAGCATTATTTTTGTTGAGGATGGTGCTTGCTACAAAAATATTATTAGATGCTTAAATGACGGTTTAAGAAAACGTAACGTGGATTATAAAAAAAATAATTTATATTTGGGATATTACAAGGGAATTTCAGAAGAGAAAGATGATGATTGTTTTAGAATATTTAATTTTGAACTGTACCACATTGATTCGTTGGGGGCAAAATGTTCTGAAAAAATTGTTGTTAAAGAAGGAAAAGTAACACCTCAAGCATACGATGTGTTAAGAACGCTTTCAGAGTGTTCTGCATTCAATCTGCAGCAATACGAAGTAGAGCACGCATCTACTTTGCATGACATTTTAGTTGAGGCCGGGGCTGGAACAGGAAAGACATTTTCGATGGTCTCCAGAATTGCATATCTCTGTAATAAAGAAGTGGACGCTGTTTCCAATATAGCAGATGAGATAGCAATGGTGACGTTTACAAATGATGCAGCAATTAATATGAAAAAAAGATTAAAGCAAATGTTTGTGAACTATTTTGTATTAACGGGAAGAGAAAAATATCTCAAATTTGTAGAGGATATTGATCGTTCAAATATTTCAACAATCCATAAGTTTGCTATAGGAATTTTGAGAGGAGAATCCTTGTATACGGGACTGGGAACCAATTTTAGAATTACAGAAAATGAACATAAGAGAGGAAAAACCTATGATTTGTTTTTGGGTGAATTCCTGGAAGAAAAAGAATGTGAGAATGCAAATTTTGTAAATGAACTACCTATTCCAATCTATGATTTAAAAAAGAAACTTATGAGTATTGCGGATAGGCTTTTTGATAAGAGTATTAATTTGGAACAAATAAAAACATCCGAAATGGGCGTCACTGTTGATAATAATATTCCGTATTTTAATGAATTGCTTACAAGAGTTGTATTTCCAGCAGAAGAGTTGTATTTGGAAACATTGAGAGATGGTAACAATATTGACTTAAAGGAAAGCGTTATTGAATTGGAAAAAATATTGTCAGGGGGATGTGAAAAATTAAAAAATTTACATCTTAAATATTTATTCATTGATGAATTTCAGGATACTGATGACGTACAGATTGAAATATTTCAGAAGTTGCAAAAAGGCATCAATGCGGAATGCAAGTTGTTCGTTGTCGGTGACTTAAAGCAAAGCATTTATAGATTTCGAGGTGCTAAATTGAATGCTTTTCAAAAACTTCAGAATGGCAAGAAAAAGGAGTGGAGCCACCATAGATTAAATCGTAACTATCGTACAGATCAAAGACTACTCAGCCTGTTTGATGAAATATTTGCGAAAATGGGGAGTAAGAATATATTGCCATATTCTGGAAAAGCAGATCGGTTAGTGAGTGATGTTATTTCAGATGCAAAGGATGATGAATTGTTGGTTGAACTGCCTTGTCATGGCAAAGAGAATGAGAAGATTCTAGAATTGCTGAATGAAACTATTCTTTCAGAAGTTACAAAGCTAAAAGAACTGATGAAAAATAAGTCGCTTAGTAAAGAAGAACGAACAATTGCTATTTTGGTTAGAAGTAATTGGCAAGTTGAAAATGTTGTAAAGGCAGCGGCAAAAAAGAATATTAATGTGGAAATAAGCACTGGCGGCGATTTGTTTCAACTGCCATCAACATTGGATTTGTATAAATTAGTTTTAGCTATTAGCCATAATACTAGCCCGGTCTATTTGGTGAATTTTATTGAATCCAATTATACGGATTTGAAACTTGATTATCAAAAATTTCATTGTATGTCTGAGAAAGAAAAACTAAAAGAATTAAAAAATATATTAAATGCTTTCTTTGTAAAACGGATGAATATGAGTTGGGAAAGTGTTTTGAATGAGGTATATACGCAACCGGTTCTGTATGCATTAAAGAATATAATTGAATCTTTGAGACCTTGGGATAACTATACTCAGATTCCGGAGAAGAAGAGATTATACATTGCTAATCATGAGTATTTGATGGAGAAAATGATCAAATTTACACATGTAGATACATTGACATTGAATCAGATTATTGAATATCTTGGGATAAATATTTTGACCGGTCAGAGACAACTTTCAAGATCAGTAGAAGTTGACGATGAAGGTGTGCATGTGATTTGCAGTACAGTTCATAAATCTAAGGGGTTAGAATACGGAACGGTGATTTTACCATATACTTTCGAGGATATAAGCGATATAAAAAAGGTTAAATTAGAGACAAACTATAACGATAATAGTTTGTCGTACACTGTATTGTTTGAAAATGGTATTCGAGAAAGAAATTCAAATTACAGTGAGGGTAAGGAAGTCGATGAGCAAATTGCTGAAGAAGCCCGGATTCTATATGTTGCATTGACAAGGTCGATACGGAATTGCATTTGGATTAATAATATAGATAGTACTCCGCAAATTAGTTGGGGATCACTATTGGAGGGATAATATGTCAGTCATTATATACACATATCGCGATCCATATAAATTGAAAGAAAATAAAGAATTATGGAAGGAAATATCTTCATGTCCATATTTCTGTGCTGCGCAAACACTGGTAAATGGTCTGAAAGTGGTTTATGGAGCGGCTTTTCAAATAGGACGTGTTACTACCGTTAAAAACCTTACAGATGTTTTGTATGAGAAATGGAACGGAACGGCGTGTGCTGTTAAGCAGCATGCAGATATCGATAATATTATTGTTAATTCTTCGGATATTACAGGAATATCAAGAATAGAATTGGATAATGTAAAAAAATCATTTTTATTTAATAGGGATGAGGTTTTTACAAGTATACGTACAATGTTTGAATTGAAGATGGAGCCGCAAAATATTGTAGACAAATATTTAACACCAGAACAAAGATTTATAGTATCTGTTTATAAGAAAATTAGAGCATCTGAGAAGGTGAAAGATTTTTGTTTAGAGCAGGATTTTACAGAAGAGCAAATAAATAAAGCAATTATCAAAGCTATGACCACAACAAAAGATAATTCTTCTACGAAAAATGAGATAGAAGTGGAAACACTGGATCACATTGTTATTCATGGAGTACATCAGTTTTCGCCACTGTTGTTGAGAGCTATTGAGGAGATAGCGAAATATAAAAAAGTAATTTTATTAATTAATTATCAGGAACAGTATAAAAATATATATCAGACATGGATTGATATTTATTCTGCATTTGACTGCGAGATACAAAATTTTGATGGCATTGAATATTATCCAGTAGATGTTTCGGCGGTAAGTTATGATGGAAATTTATTGGCTCATAACATAGGTAAACTTATAGGTGGACACAAGGAAGATATTTCTGTCAGAAAGCCCTACGAAATAATAGAGTTTGATAATACGACGGAATTCGCAAGTTACGTAGCTAAAGTATTTGAGGATGCAGAAAAGAAAGATCCAGAACATCCAATGAATGCAATGAAAGAACAAATTTACGCAGCAGATAGTTCTGTCAATGATATTTTGAAAGTATATTTTCCGGAACAGTTCGGAGAACGGCAATTCTTAAATTATCCATTAGGACATTTCTTTATCGCAATTGCCAATATGTGGGATTCAGAAACAAATGGCATTATTATTTCAGATATTAATGATATCAGAGAATGTTTAGGGGCTGGAATTTTAGCGGAGGCAACAACAGGAAGACTGGTGTCAACATTTGGCAAATTAGAGGCGCTGTTTGATGGATGTGCGTCAATTGATGATATGCTGTCCAGAATAAAGAAAGTGAGGAAAAATAAAAAATATGTCTCAGATGAGAAGAGGCAAGAGTATCTTGGACACATTTCTTATTATTCAGTTTCTTCGATTGAGTTAAAAGAGTTAGAAGAGGCACTTAATGAACTTGAAGAATTAGCTTCTTTCTTTTATGAAGACTTTGAAAAAAGACCAAGTAATTTTAGAAGATTTTATAAAAAACTAAAACAATATCTGCAAGAGGAAATCCTTGAAGAACGAGAATTGTCAGAAGAGTTTACTGATATAATCAGCAGGGTGTTATCTAGATTGGATGAGGTGGAAAATATTGATGCTTCCGCATCTTTTGAATGTCTTAAATCTACTATGTCATTGTACTTGGTTCAGGAAAGCAAACCAGGGAAAAGTGCCAATTGGATTGTTCGTAATTTTGAGCAGATTGATGGTGATGTGCTAAGAACTTATAAGGAAAGGGATAACAGCATATTGCATTTTGCTTGTCTAACGGATGAAGATATTAATTCTGTTAAGCAGAGAGAATTCACTTGGCCGTTAAATGGAGATTTCTTTGAAGTAGCACAAAATCCAGTTGACTGGAAATATCAGGTATACGTTAAAGCTAGAAAAGAGTATAAGAATTTTAAAAGATATGCTCTGATTTATGGACTAGAATTTAACAGGGGAAATTACAAACTGAGTTTCGTAAAGAGGGATGGAGATCAGGAAAGAGAACCATATTATTTGTTGAAAATTCTCGGGGTAAAAAAAGAGCGGAATATAGATAGAAGAATAAATCATAAGATGGAGCCACTTTCAGGCATACAGATTAAAAATGGTATTTCTGGAAAATATCAGAATTGTGATTATTATAGATTTAAGATATGTAAAAAAAGATTTTTATTAGAAAGCCTTGTAGAAGGGAATACAATATATAAAGATAATTTTTTACTTGCAAAGTATCTGGAAGTTTGGATAGAAAATGAAACAAAAGAGAGCCTGCAAGGACTTCCACATAGTGAAATTCTTCTTTTGGATAAACTGAATGAGTTGTATGATGAGCTAAAAAAGTATTTCCCATTTGCGGTTAATATAAATAGAATTGATATCATTAATAATGTGAAAAATCGATTGAACAATGGAAAAGCTTTTCTTGTTTTATCAGAAGATGATCTGAAATTTATGATGATACGTGAATTGTTTATATGTAAGCAATTGAAAGATCCAAAGAAATTTAATCAAGACGTATTAAAAGATATGTTTCCAGATGTAAATCAGCAGAAAATAGAAGAAGAGTTGTCAGAAGAAAAATTAAAGAAACTTGGATTTGGTGGCAGTACCAATCTCTGGTGTAAATACTGCACAAATAGAGAAATATGTGTTGATTATTATGCATGCATAGAATAACGATAGGGGGAGGCCGATTATGTTAAAAACAAAGATGTATGTTAGATGTCCAGCGGATCAAGAGAGCATGTATGAACCACGAATTTTTGTATGCGGACAAATAATTAATATTGATGAGTTTAAACGGACTGTATCGGTCAAAGTTCATGATCCATTTGGGCATCTTCTATTTTTTGAAGATTTACCGAAGGGTGTTATAGAATTGCCATTAGGAAGTGTAGATAGATGCAGTTTTTTTATCGGATCGATAGTTGTGTATAAGGGATCCAGCTATAAAGTATTATCATGTCAAAAATGCAAAGATGATTATTATAAGTACTATATTCAAAACTTTGATGACACGAGTGTTGTTAAGGTGCCAGAGGCTGACGTTATAGCTGCTTTTAATAACGGTCAGGTAGATCCTTGCGTCCAGTTGAAAAATTATGAGTTCCAAAATCCAGCATGGTATCTTGGAAGGGCTGTTGTGGCAAAAAGTATGGATATTCTTGAAAATTCTATTTATGGTTTTAAAGAATTGGCTGGATCAAAAATATATTTAATGCCACATCAGGTTAATACGATTATGAGATGCCTGCAGGAGTCACCATGTCGATATATGCTAGCTGACGAAGTAGGCATGGGAAAAACAATTGAGGCTATATCAGTATACAAGATATATACTATGAATCAGAGTAATAAGAAGGCATTGATTGTGGTTCCTCAAGTATTAAAAGAACAATGGATTTCAGAACTGTTATTGAAATTCAATATACCTAATGGAATGGGGAAAAATAATAATTCTGTAACAGTAAAAACATTACAGGAACTTAGTGAAAAGGATTTGTTTACTGATTGGGATTTTGTAATTGTTGATGAAGTGCATAAATATTTGTTTTCACAGAGTGAATATGAAAAGCTTCATAAAATAAGTACACTAGCAAAAAATATACTTTTATTAAGTGCTACACCGGTTCAGCAGAAAAAAGAAGAATATTTGGATTTATTAAGGCTCCTTTTACCGCAAAAATACAATTCCTTTAGTGTGGAAAAATTTGGAAAACTTATTGCTAAACAGAGTAAAATAATTCAAAAAACTGCTTTGATTTTAGATGATCTTGGAGATTTTGAAGAAGAAATAAACAGCCTTGCTGAAAGTGCACATGATTCTGAAGAATGTGAAGAATTGTTTGAGGAAATACATGAGGATTTAGAAGAGATATGTGATGAATTAGATGATGATAAATTGAATGAGTTATTGCAACAAATTAAGTATGAAAATGATGATTTAGGTGTTTATACAATAAAAGTTATTATTTCATATATATGTAGCAATTATCAGATTGAAAGTAATATCATCCGAAATAGAAGGAAAATCTTAGAGTCAACAGATGAAGATGTTCAACTGATGGCTAGCAGAGATTTGATTGAATTAACATATTTGACAGATAACGAAGGGAACCCGTATGAACAATTGTCATATAATGTTTTTGCTCATTGGATTATTAAAGGATTGGAGAGTGGCATACTAGATGTAGAACTAGATATAAAACCACTTTTATCCAGATTTTTTAGTTCACCTTGGGCTTTTTACAAGCAGGCTAAATCAAGCAAGATGGACGGGAGTATTTTAGATAATATTAGAAAATGGCTAGAATCAGAACAGTTCAATGTTGACCACATCAATGATATTTTGGATGATCCGGATAAATATGCAGATAGCTATGCTTCAAGATTGGTTATAGTAATAAATGCATTGTATGATGATTTTTATGATCAAAAAATTGTGTTGTTTACAAATTATGCAGAAACATTTGATGTATATCGGAAAGCGCTGACAAAAGTTTTTCCAGAGGAAGAAGTAAGTTTCTTTGGGGCTAGTATGTCGACAGAAGAAATCGAGTTGAATGCATATCGCTTTCAAACTCAAGATGAATGTAGAATAATGTTATGTGACAGTACAGGTGGCGAGGGACGTAATTTTCAATGTGCAGATTACATTGTTCATATTGATCTTCCGTGGGATGCAAGCGCGATTGAACAACGTATAGGACGATTAGATCGACTGGAAAGAGATATGTCGAGACCGGTTGTATACTCTGTTGTTGTTCATACCAAGGATACTTTTGAAGAAGCGTTATTTAGTTTTTTCAAGGATGGTTTGAAGATATTTAATCATTCATTGAGTGGAATGGAAATTATCATGAAAGAAATAAATGATGAAATAATATCCGCAATTAATGATGATTTCAAATATGGATTATTCGATAGAATACCTAAAATAGTAGAACTTGCAACTACAATGCGGGATGCGATAAGAAAAGAGCAAAACTTTGATGCTGCGGGATTTATATATCGCCCTATGTATGCAGAATTAAGAAAGTTAATAGAATATTATTCACAAAATGAGAATGTATTGTTTGCTTCGACCATGTCTAATTGGGCAAGCTTGGCTGGATTTCGAGGAAGTGAAAAAAAGAATGGGGAGATTACGTATTCTGCAACTTCGTTTTCTGCTAAAGCTGCCATTAATTCACAATTGATACCACCACGTTGGGATGAGTACCTGAATACTGCACAGAATCAATTTCTGATGAATGTTCAGAATGCTTATGATAAAAGCATGGCAAGAAAAACACAAGACAGAGCAATACGCGGAACATTCTCAAGAAAACTTGCGATTGAAAATGATTATTTGCATTTTTTTGCACCTGGCGATGAGGTGTTTGACTGTATTGTTGATAATGCAATTAATTCATGCAAAGGGTGCTCAAGTGCGTTCGCAACGTTTTGTAGGATTAACTGGATTGGTTTGATATTTACCTGGTCGATTGCACCGGACACTTCGTATTTGCTTGATAATGGAGTTTCGATATATGCAATGAGTCCTTATCGTAATTATTTATTCTCAGAACAGGTTATAATTCCTGTTTCAATTAGTAATGTGGACGAACTAGATGATGAGACTATTATTAGAGAATATACAGAAATTATTAATCGTGGATTTAACGCCAAGTCGAATCTAGTACATTTGGGAAAGAGAAGTCATGAGGCTAGATTTTTAAAAGATACAATCAAAGGCCGTAATATAGATTGGTTTAAAGAAAAATTTGGTGGAGAAAATTGGGAAGATTATGTTCTAAGTGCTCGTAAATATTCTCACGAAAAAGCATTAGAGATATTAAAGAAAAGATCAAATATCCGAGGTGCTAGAGAAGAAATGGAAAGAACGTTGTCTGCACGTGTCGCAAATAGCGAATTTTATGGATTAAATGACGAAGGCATTGAGCAATTAAAACAGACGCAAAAAATAGTATTAGATGCAATAAAGCATCCAAAAATCCATTTGGAATCTGTTTCTTTTATAATGATGATTGGGGAGCGTAATGAATAAAGAGTTAATCATAAGTGAAACGGAGCAGTTTATAAATGACGAAATTTTTTATATTCAAATAGAGTACGGAGAGAAAGAAACGGCCAATGAACGGTTTTACTTGAATACCGCAAAAAGGTTGACTAAGGCGTATTCGTTATATAAGAAAAATAATATTTTCAAGAATGATTACATATTAGCCTTAAGAGATTTTCTTATTACTTTTGATGTATCAGTAAGAATAAATCAGAATGAATTCCTAAAAAACAACAAATTTGGAATATCATTCGATGATGTAGAACGTAAATATTTCGCATCATACCAACTATCTTTTGATGTTAATGAGAAGTTCGTCAAAGAGGCTTTTTTAAGAGAAATTCAGAATAAGAAATCAGGCAATGATAATGATAATTTGACTACCGATCCAATGATTTTAAATCTGACAGGGTATTCAAAATTTAAGTCTTTAGGTCAGAAATTAGCAGTATATGGTGCGTTAAATACACCAGAAGGATTTACAACACTGGTATCTTTACCTACTGGTGGAGGTAAGAGTCTTATTACACAGACTATTGCCTTTCAAAAAGAAGGATTAACAATAGTTATTGTACCTACTGTATCTTTAGCGATTGATCAAGAACGAGTAACAAAAGAAATAATAAAAAGAGATAATAAGGATGGAGAAATCTTTTCGTACTCAAGTGGAGTTGATGCAGAACCTATATTATCTGCAATTAAAAAAAAGAATGCTAGAATGCTTTTCATTTCACCAGAAGCTCTTCTGGAAAATCCAGCATTTGCAAAGGTGATTAGGGAGGCAAACAAAGACAGGTACTTAAAAAATATTGTGATAGATGAAGCCCACATTGTTGTTGATTGGGGGGCAGCATTCAGAGTGGACTATCAGTGTCTAGAGGCCTGGCGAAATATGCTATTAATGACAAATCCATCTCTGCGAACAATACTCTTATCAGCTACTTTCGAGGATAAATGTGTAGAAATACTAAAAAACTTTTTTGAAGTATCCGGAAGATGGATTGAAATCAGATGTGATGCACTTAGACACGAACCGAGATACAGTGTTGTTCGATTGCGAAATAACAGTGAAAAACAAAAATGTTTAATTGAGATGGTAAGAAAATTACCACATCCTATGATTATTTATGTGGCTAGACCTTTGGATGCAGATAATATTAAGAAGTCTCTGGCGAATGTTGGAATCAATAATGTGAGAACATTTACTGGATTGACCGGGAAATCACAGAGAAAAAAATTGATAGATGAATGGGTAGATAACGAATATGAGATTATTATTGCCACTTCAGCATTTGGGGTAGGTGTGGATAAGAGTGACGTTAGGACGGTTATTCATACATATATTCCACAAAATGCAAACACTTATTATCAGGAATTAGGGCGAGGGGGGCGAGACTGCTTGCCGTGCTTAAGTGTAATGTGCTTACAACCAGAAGATACAACAATCGGTAGGGATCGTATTATCAAAAAAGTATTGACATCTGAAAAGATAATCGGTCGATGGGATAGTTTATATAATAATCGAAAGTCTGTTCGATTATCGGACAATAGGGTTTTTATAGATACATCCATAAAACCCAATTATGCAGAGGTGGATGAATTTGATGATTCTCCGACAAGTGATGCTGATATGAACTGGAATGTGTACGTACTTCTCTTTTTGCGTAGATATAATATGATTCAGATTCTTGAAGTCAAGATTGATCATGGCCGTTATATGATTTTGATTAAAATTGAAGATGATCGACTTCGAATAGTGGATGATGAACTTGTTGAATATATTAAAAAGATACGTGAACAAGAGTGGAACTATTACAGTAGATCTTATAATGCAATATCAAATGCTGTACGGGAAAATTGCAAGGAATGTATATCTGAATTGTTTACGGATACTTATTCCAAAGTATTTGAATACTGTGCGGGATGTAATGCACATAGTGAAGTAATTGTAGGTGATATGCCTAAATTTCCACTTAAAAATCGAGTATCTGAACCATTAAAAACTTTATCAGATGAACAGATGGCTCTATTTGGAACAGCTAATGAATTGATTGTCGTTGCCGATGAAAGCGATCAGAAAAATCTGATAAGCAAGTTGGTAGAGAAAGGCGTATCATTGATTATTGTTCCGGATCACTTTAACGGAGAGAATATATTGCTGAAAATAAAGCCGAACAGAAACATGATGATTTTCAGTTTGGATGAAGCGTATCAGTTAATTAAGATGAGAGGATTCTATTTCATTTCTGGGTTGATTGCAGTAATCTATCCTAAAGAAGAAAATGAAATAGGGGAACAATATGTGATTGTTAAGAATAACTTATGTGGAAGAGCTTCAACTAAGATTGTTCATATAGTTGAGAAAGATGTGTATATTGTTCAAGCGGGAAAGACACTTGTTGAACTTGTGGATGGACCAAGCTTGCAACCTAACATAGTCTACACATAGAAAGGAACGATAATGTTTAAAGAAAAAATGGTTACAACTGCAATTCCGGAAAGAGTATTTGCGTTGTGCAAAATCGTTGAAAAAGGATCCATATATTCAAGTGAATTGAAAAACAAAATGGAACCAGAATTTTTAGGGAACGGGTCGGTATATTTTAATGATTATAAAAATGCAGCTGAAGAATTAGGTCTCGTTACAATATCGGATGATCTTATTTCTCTGGCAGTTGATCCAAAGATCGTAAAAAATATAGAATCAATGAGGATGTATATAAACTCTCATTTGGAGTTGTATGATACAGGACAATTCTATTTGGTTACAAATGCGTATTTCGATAAGGGAAATGACATTTTCAAGGAGGATAAGAACATTGCAAATTTAGGTCCGATGTTTAGCGAAATGACTGGTGTGCCGGTAGATGCGGTAGCTATGAGAGCATGGAGATTTTGGGCGTCATTTTTAGGCTTTGGATATTTACAAGAAATGTTCGTAATTCCAAACGCCAATGTTTTTTTGGAAGATGTGATCAGTTCCACGAATCTAGAAAAGAAAAGAATGTATTCGGTAAGTGAATTTGTAGATGCAATTACGCCTATGGCAAATATTGTTATGTCAGACATTGCAGCTAAAAAATTCAACTATGGAGTATCAAATGGTCTAAGAACATTACAGGATGCGGGGAAAATAAAGATGGAACACATTCATGATCAAGAAGACATGTGGACATTGTATCCTTTGAAAGCTTATTCGAATGATTCGACGATTACACATATTACCATTATGTAAAGAGAGGTTGATTTATGAATTCTAAAATAGCAAAAGAGAGAATATCATATGTAGCTAGACCGGACTCTATTACTACATCTGAAGGAGATTTCCTGGCAACCCACGTAGCGATAAAAAAATTAAAAGTTTTAGAAAAATTTGATATCGCTCCAACAGGTGGAAAGTCTTTTTCGGAAGAGGATATTTTTAAAAAGTATATCCTTAATCCGGAAGATAGACATCAATTTATAGCTATATACGGACAAAGTGGTACAGGAAAATCTCATTTGATCAGATGGTTTGCAGCACGTTATGAACAGAGTAAACCTAAAGATGAAGTAGTACTGTTTATTAGGCGTAGTGATAATACTTTAAAGGGAACAATCCGGCAATTACTGGAAAAACCGGAAGTGCAAGGAATCAGTAATAAGGAAATATACGAGCGCTTGGTGAAAGCATCGATTTCCGTTGAAGAAAATAAGTTAAAAGACTTGATCTATCACAATTTTATCATTGAAGTCGACCATGATTTGGATGACCATGATATTCTATTGGGGAATGTGATGAAAAGAAAGGTAGTGGCTTTTCTTAATAACGAAATTGTGCATGATTTTCTATTAAGAAAAAATGGTCCAATCGAAAGAATGTATTCTAAGATAGCAGAGCATTCAACGGTTGATAGAGATACAATTGCGCAATTTGAAAAAGAAGACTTTTTAGTTTCCCAAGATTTATATGAGAGCATTCAGCGTGCTGGTGGTGATCGAAAAGCGGAAAGATTGGCGTTAGAACTTTTATCTGATGAAAAAGGAGCAACTACAGCGAAGAGGATTGCAGATTATTTGAACCAGTTTAGAAATGATGTCATTCAAAGATGTGCGGGCATTGAGCCGGGAGATTTTAAACAAATATTTTTAGATATTCGAAAGGAACTCTTCAGATTAGATAAGAAGTTAACTCTTTTTATTGAGGATGTAACTTCTTTTACTGGAGTAGATACTGCATTGCTTGATGCATTAATTGAAGAACATACAGGTAAAAGAGATGGAGAGAGTCTTTGTAGAATTTCATCTGTTGTAGGTACTACAAATAACTATTTACAACATAATTTTAAGGATAATCATAAGGATAGAATTACAAAATATGTTTATATTCCGAGTGATGTTCTTGATGAAGATGGACTGTATGAATTTGTTGCTAGATACGTGAATACAATGTCCCTTAATGAAGATATTATATCTGATTGGGTAAATGGTCATGCTAATCCAGAGGATTATCCTATTCATGATGTTGTTGAAGGAAAAAATTGGGAATATATCAATGTTGGACATGGGAAAAAGATAAATATTTATCCGTTTACTAAGAACAGTATTCTGTATTTTTATAATAATGTGTTAGAAAAAGGACATCAGACACCAAGATATATTATCCGTGATATTATTGAACCGGTTGTTCGTGATGCTATTTTTAATAAAGAAAATTTTCCGAGCATAGATGTTAAGATTGTAAATGTGAATACTACGCTAAGTTTTAGAATTCATTCGCAATTAGACGACCAGGATGCAGCGGATAGATTACTTAAGTTTATGAGCGTATGGGGAAATGGAAGCCCGGATCAATACGAAGAAAACGGAAAAATATATATTTCAGCAATTAGCAAAGATATGTATGATGATTTTAGTTTTCCAGTTTTGCAGATGGATAAGGTTGAAGCACCAAAAACTTCACCTCAAAAGAAAGCCTCAAACAATGCTATAACACCCAAAGTTACATCTGAAGTTAGTATTGATGCAAGTGAAATTGTCGTTTCTGCAGCAAAGATTAAAAAGGTCAATGATGCTAATACGCTACTTACAAAATGGACGAATGAAAAGAAAATTGATATTTCTGCTACGGTAGGAGCAGCGGGAACGGTGCATTCGGCAATATATGATGAGATTCCAGACTATCTGTTTACTGCAATTAACTGGCAGGTAGAAGGAATAACGATGGATAATGCAAGAAAAGTTAAAGATTCTGCAGTGCTTTTGGTAGCGCTTGAAGGTCAAACTAAAAAGGAAGGGCTCTATGTTTTGCCTGCCAATTGGAATAGTATAAATATTATTCTTGCTTTTATTCGTTGGAAAGAATATGGAAATAAAAGTTGGAATTATCCGGACGCAGATTTTGATGCATATTTGATTACGACATGGACAGAATCTATTAAGAAAACGTTGGTAACAAAGGTATCAGAGTACAAAAGCGGAATTGAAACAAAATATATTGAGGCGGCTGTGGCAGCGGAAATATATCGGACTATCCTTGCAGGTGAATTTAGAGAAAAAAGTTTAAAAAATTTTAATTTGCAGACCTTACTTGCAAGCAAGCCCAATAAAGCAACATCAAATTCACATTGCAGTGAATGGAAATCTTTAGTTAGTGTAATGTCTCAAAAGAGTGCAGATGTAAATAATCAACAGACAGTGAGAAGATATTTTAACATAGGGCAGGGTGGCGCAAGTACGAATGTCGTTCTGGATGCAATTGCTCTTTCAAAAGTTTTTGGAAAGGTTAAGAAAAGCCGGCTTATCATTGAGCCTGAAGAAAAACAAAACGACGATAGGATTAAACAACGTAGAGATGCATATACCTTCTTAAATGATATAGAGGAACGTATTGAAAGTGTTGCTAAATCTGAATTGGAAAATGGAAAAGCTAAGCTTCAGAGAATATATGATGCATTTGGAGACAATGAGATAGGAGAAGATGAATTAACAGAATTTATTTCTAGAGTAAAAAAATTTTATGAGGAAGCCAATAAAGCGCAGGTTAATGTGAAAGAGATTTCGCTAGATGGAATTAAGAAGGTGTCAATTCTTGAAAAAGCTATTTCGGATATTGCTGCGGTGCTAGATGAAGATGATCCGTTAACCATTATAATGGCATTTTCTGGGGATCCTGTTACAACTATAAATCGGTTAATCAATGTTATAGATGCCCTTGAAACCGAGATAGCGAAAGCGAAAACAATCATTGCAAATAAAAAAGCCGCATTAGGACCGGATGGTGAAGATTCTGCTGATAATAATAGATATTCTGCAGAACTGGTAAGTATTAATCAAAGTAGACAAAAGATTGAAGGGATGGTGAAGGTATGATCTTTGATGATTTAGTTACAACGACAAAAGCTATGCAGGATCTTCAGAAAAAAACTGCAATAAAAAATAATAAAGCCATGCAGGATAATGCGGACACTAAGTATCGTTTATTACTTACCCAGGCAAATCATTTTGTAGATGTAATGGTGTATTTATATACTGATCTTAGCGTGCCAAAGAATCATGAAATTTTGATGTCAATATCTGAGCTAATGAATGTTTTAGAACAAATTGTTGCCTCTGGTTTGGCTTCACCGGACGGTATTATAAATGCAGATAATACATTTAAGACCCTTCAAAGTAGTATGAAAAAAGAATGGTCGAAGCAATATGCGGATTTGACAAGTGCTACAGTCAGTACTTTGGAGGCTATCAGAGGGATAGATCCGGATAATGTTGGAAGATGTTTGCAAAAAATTCAACCTGCAGAGAATTGGGACTTGGATGTAGAAAGATATAAAACAATGCATAATGGTCTAAATGAGGCTGATTATCTAATAATGGAGTTGGGATTAGATGACGAAATAATAGCATTTCTACAGAATACAAATTCTGGTAGGGCAACATTACAAGACTTAAATGACAAAGTATTAGCTTGGATTCGGGATGAACAGTTAGAAAGAAAAATAAGAATATCATTTGTGAAAGCAAAGTAAAAACCAGAGATTTCGCTTTTAGAAAATAATATTCCCGTTTTGCCGAGAGCGCATCCAGCAGAATGGGGAATTCCCTTATTGAAAGAAAAATTACTGTTTTTTCTGGATAAACAACCAAAAAGGACACCTTTTATTGTATAATTATGTTACCACAACATAAAAACGAAAGAAGGTGTCCTTAATGAAAAATTAGCATTGAAGAAACTGCTAACTTATATGAAAAGTGTATACAAAATTCCGCAAAAAATCAAGGGGTTATCGGATGAAAGAAAGAGAAAATCTATTCCGTTGTTTAACCTTGTTATGCCTGTATTGATTTTTCTGATACTGCAGTACGAAAGCTTTCATACTGTCTTTTCAGCGCCCGAAAGTATGGGTAGACGGCTGAAAAACTGTATCCGTGGAAAAATCCCAAAAGTCGATGCGGTCAGAGATCTTCTTTCACGAATAGATCCAAAAGAAATCGAGGAAATTCATGCTCAAACGGTTGATATTATAAAACGTAACCGTGTATTTCGGGAAGGAACCATAGGCGGCTATGTAGTAGCAGGCATAGATGGTGTGGAATTGTTCAGCAGTACAAAAAAATCCTGTCCAGAATGCCTGAGCAGGAAGAATGGGGCTGGTAAAACAGAATACTTTCATCGGAGTGTGGTATGTATGACAGTAGGAAAACCACCCCATGTAATCTTTGGACAGGAAATGCTGAAACCGGTGGATGGATCTGGAAAAGATGAAGGGGAACTGACAGGTGCAAAGAGACTTATTCGGCGTTTAAAGAAAAGGCATGGTCATTTTGCGGATGTAATTGTGGCAGATGCGCTGTACTTGAATGCGCCGTTTATCAATGCTTTGAAGGAATGCGGTATGGAAACCGTGATCCGGCTTAAAGATGAAAGAAGGCTTTTGTTTCAGGATGCGGAAAGTATGTTCCAGAGGGATGAGGGGAGAAAAAAGAGTTTTAACATAGGAAAAAAGAGGGTTGAAGTCTGGGATCTTTCCGGATTTGAGATAGCTGGCAGCCCGCATAAACTCCGTGTGGTCCGATATCGCGAAAAATGGGAAGAAAAAGGAAAGGAAAGCGAATGCTGGATGTGGCTTGTGACTACGCTGGAACATGCGGACTACCGAATCTTGTGGGAGATGATGAAGCGCAGATGGGATATTGAAGAGAATGGATTTCATCAGTTAAAAACGTATTATCACGCGAAGCACTGTTATTGTCACACAGCGACAGAAGTTATATTTAACCTGATGATCATAGGTTTCAACATGAGAGAACTGTATGTGTATCGACGGGTCCAAACGTTTGAAGGAAGCGGAATCAGCCGAAAGAGTGTAAGCCGAAAGTTCTGTGATGAACTGCTGATAGAAAAAGTAAAGGATATTTTGTATGAAAAAGGTGGATAGAATATGCTGTATAAAAGGAAAAAGAAATAGGTAAAACGGTTCCAAACAGAAAAGGGGGAATTTTGTGCATAATGGTTCTGTCTGTGAGGAAAAAAGGAAAAGTGAATACAGAAAAGGGGCTACTTATAAATATGCGTTGCTAAAAGCGAAATCTCTGAGTAAAAACGGCACTTGTTGACAGAATGATACATATGGGATATACTTAAGTAGGTACTTAAGTATAGTAAGAGCTTTATATTCTAGCGTCAGATAAAACAAATACTTGCGCCATTACTAGACGCAAGCATTTTACTACATTTATTATTTCTGGCAACTCGCTTTCACACTGTCACTCCACGGTGCCAATTCGGATAACTGTTCATCCGTCATTTTGGCATTGGGCCGATGTTCCAGCAGATATTCCAGGTAGCGGTAAACATTCAAACCATTAGCTTTTGCCATCTCTACCATTGTGTAGGTAAGAGCGCTCGCTTCAGCACCTTTTGAACTGGAACTGAATAACCAGTTCTTTCGACCAACGGTAAATGGACGGATCGCATTCTCACTTAAGTTATTGGAAAAACTGCAATGGCCATCTTCCAGATACATCATCAGCGACTCTTTTCGATTTTGGGCATAGTTCACCGCTTTCTCGAAGCGGGTTCCACGGTGGGGACGTTGTTGTTCCAGCCATTCCCAGAATGCATCGAGTACTGGTTTTTCTTTCTGCAGACGGTATGCCTTTCGATGGTCCGGATCCATTTTTCGTTCGGCAGCGATCCGTTCATAATCAAACAGCTTCGTGCAGAACTGGATGCCCTGGACGGTAGCATTGCTGTAATCAAACTCTTTTCCCTTGGGAACAGCATCCACAAAGTATCTTCTCATGTGCGCCCAACAGGAACACCGCTTTACACCGGGCAGATCATTGTATCCTTGGTATCCATCTGTTTCCAGGTATCCGCCTTGGAAGCCATCCAGGAATGCGGCTGCGTTGTACTTTGCGCGAGTCTCTGTGTAATGGAAAAGAATGATCGGCGCAAGCCCATCTTCCCCTGAGCGGAACAGCCACATGAACGATTCTGTTTCCGGATTTCTGCCGGGTTCTTTCAATACCTGGATCCGTGTTTCATCTGCCATCAGATACTTTCTGGCAAGCAGTGTACGATGAAAGTAGTCATACATTGGACGGAAGTAATTCTGTGCGCAGTAGATGATCCAGTTTGCTAAAGCTGCCCGCTTGAAACCGACACCAAGCTGCTTCCAGTCCTGTTCCTGGCGGTACAGGGGCATTGCATTGGCAAACTTCTGGTACATGACCCATGCAGCTGCAGATGGTGATACATAACTGTTCGGGATCAGAGCTTCAGGGACCTCGGCTTTTACAAAAGCAGGGCTGTCTGCCAGTTCCTCTTTTTCCGTACATTCCGGACACTTATAGGTAGTCCGATAAATATTTACTACCTCGCCTTTTGCCGGAGTAAAACGGAATTCATGACGTACGAATTCTTTCCCGATGGCTTCCAGCCTGCTTCCGCATACCGGGCACAGCTGTTCTGCCTCCGGGAGTTCCAGAACTTCATCGCGGGAAGGAATTCCTTTGAACAGCTCTTCGTGGGTGCGCCTTGCTTTTCGCTGATGTTCTGGGACTGTGACAGCGGTGCTTTCTTCTGTCTCCTGTGGATCAGCCGCCTGTTCCGCTTCATCAAACAGACACAGCTGACCTTCGATGTCTTTGCTTTTTTCACTGGAAGTGCCGAAAAGCTTTTTCGTCAGGTAATCGATCTGTTCCATCAGGTTTTTGTTATCCTGACGCAGATCTTTCACAGTTTTCTGCAGGGAACGGTTGAGTTCTGTCTGTGCTGTGAGCAGTGTATTCAGTTGGGTTATGGTATCCTTGTATTCCGGGAGTTTGATCTCTGCCGCGCTGCCTGCCATCATCCCTGCCTCCTTTGTCTTCTGGTCTTATTTTAACATAAAACCGGTGAGAAAAGAAGCAGAAAATCCGGTTGTTCCAGCCGGTTTTCAGATCAGTCCGGCGGTCGGAACGCTTTTGGCTGTTCAATCTCCAGCCCAGACATCAGCCAGTTGAATTGCTGCCAGGTGAGCTGTCTTACTTCCGTACTGTTACGGGGCCAGCGGAACCGCCCCTGTACCTCGATGCGTTTATAAAGAAGTACAAACCCATCGGATTCCCAAAGTAAAGCCTTTACGCGGTCACATCTCTTCCCACAAAAGAGATACAAGGCTTTTCTGCGGGGATCCATATGGAGCTGCTTTTCAACGATAGCACACAATCCGTCGATTGATTTCCGCATATCGGTGTAACCGGTTATAATGTAGAGTTCATCGGCGGCTGTGATATCACCTAACATGGAAGCTCCTTCCATGCAGACAGCAGATGAACAAGCAGCTGGGGATCCGTCCCATTTGGAATCCGCAGAGTAATGCCATGAAAAGAAAGTTCCATAGCATCTGAAGTTCCGCAAATGGGACTTGGATATGTTTCCTGACAAAGCGAAGGCGGCTCCGCTGATGTCAGTTCTACTTTTACAACTTCCTGCCTGGGTACTGATCTGTTCTGAGGTTCCGTTTTCTCCGGAATAATAAGATCAGGATTCTGGCGCAGACGCCGCACCCAGTTATAAAAAGTTCCTGGGTGGATATCGTGTTCCAAGCACCACTGGTGATCAGAAAGACCGCTCTGGCGGCACTGCATGATCAATTGGTATTGTTCTTTCGCTGATATCCGTGGTTTTCTCATTCTGTTGCTCCTTCATAAGAGGTGAAGTGAAACGCTCGCATTTCCAGCATTGATTAGAGAGTAAAATGCTTGCATTTCCTAGCTATAATTATGAAGGTTATTTCAAGCTAGAGCAAGTCATCGAATTAAAAAGCGCTTACTAAGTATATCCTTATTTTCGCTTTATGGAGGAGTTATGGATTTTGTATATAGATTTCCTGTAGTTAGAGGACTTCAAGCCGGGACGGAATATTATATAGCAATGGTTCCATTAAAAATGTTGTCTAAATTGTTTCCGGTAGATGAAGAAGAATTTGTGTTGCCGGAGTATCGAGCACAAAGAAAGTTAAATGAAGCCAGAATTCCAATTATCAGCAAATATATATTGGATAATAGGGATTCCTATGTATTCTCGGCATTGGCAGCATCCATTGATGGTATGTTCTCTTATGAGCCTAGCAGTCAAAATGCAGATGCAGGTGTTTTAGAAGTTTCTATGGATGCCCATTTTTTAATAAATGACGGACAGCACAGAAAATCAGCTATTTTAGCTGCGCTAGAAGAGGATTCTTCACTTGAAGAAGAAACCATTTCAATTGTTTTTTATTCTGATCAGGGTTTGAAACGGAGTCAGCAGATATTTACTGATCTTAATAAAAATGCAGTAAAGACATCAAATTCTATTTCAGAATTGTATGACTCTAGGGATGAAATGGCTGTTGTTACGAGAAATGTTATTTGGAATATTGAATTTTTGAATACCTATACAGATAAAGAAAAGGATATTTTAGGAAAATATTCGTCGAGTCTTTTTACATTAAATACTTTTTACACAGCCAATAAGAGTATTGTGGGTAGAAATGATGTGAGTGAAAGCGAGCACTTCCTTTTGAACTTCTGGACACTGGTAGCAAAACATATGAAATTGTGGCAGGAATTACAAAACAGAGAAATTACGAAAGTCGATCTTAGAGAGAATTTTATTGCAACGCAAAGCATTGTAATTCAGGCGTTTGGCAGGGTTGGAAGTTATTTATATTTACATCAGAATGAAATGGAAAAAACAATGGCTAATATCGAAAAAATAAATTGGAGCCGAAATGCAAGACAATGGTATATGCGTGCGGTTGGTAAAAATGGACGTATTATTACTAATAAAAAAGCAGCATTACTAATTGCAAATGTTATTAAACAGCAGATAGGAATACCATTATCACAAGAAGAATTAAATGCAGAAGAGGCATTGAAAAAAATAATCGAAGAGTAGGGACAATAATATGGCAATTGCGAAAGAACGAATAGACGGATTGATCGTCACAATACAGAATCTATATTTAGCAGATGATATCCCGTGGATGATAGGTTATTCCGGCGGTAAGGATAGTACTGCAGCTGTTCAGCTTGTATGGATGGCAATGGAAAAACTCCCAGTAGAGGAAAGAAATAAGCCGATTCATATTATGAATACAGACACATTGGTGGAATCACCGGTGGTATCAAAGTGGGTAGAGAAATCATTAGAACATATGAGGATAGAAGCTGATAAAAAGAAGCTTCCTTTTGTTCCAGAACGATTGATCCCCGATTACAATAATACTTTTTGGGTGAATTTGATAGGAAGAGGATATCCGTATCCAAGAATGAAATATCGTTGGTGTACAGATCGATTGAAGATTCAGCCAGTAAATGACTTCATTAAGAATAAAATAGCTGAGCATGGTGAAGTGATTCTGGTTCTTGGAACAAGAAAGCAAGAAAGCTCAAGACGAAATAGAACCATGACCAATCTTGAAAAAAAGAGAGTTAGAGAATTGTTGAGTCCAAATCCAACGCTTGCAAACGAATTGGTATTCTCTCCAATGGAAGATTGGACAGATGATGATGTTTGGGCATTCCTGATGCAGTATAAAAATCCATGGGGTTATTCTAATATGGATCTTATGACCATGTATCGAGGAGCTACAGCTGATAATGAATGTCCTTTGCAGGTAGACAAATCTGCTCCATCGTGTGGCAAAAGTAGATTTGGATGTTGGGTGTGTACAATGGTCGAAAAAGACAAATCTATGGAAGCAATGATAGCAAATGATCAAGAGAAAGAGTGGATGACTCCGCTTCTCGAGTTTAGAAATGAATTTGGAAATGAAGATGGCGATCGAGAGAGAAGAAGTTTTCGGCGAATGAAAGGTAACTTGCAGGGAAATTATGGAAAGCTTTTTCATGGACCATATAAGAAAGAGTTCAGAGAACAATGGCTTGAACGATTATTAAGTATTCAGAAAGATATAAATGAAAATGGCCCTGAAGAATTTCGTGAACTTGAGCTTATTAGAATGCCAGAACTAATGGCTATTCGCAGAATATGGGTAAACGACAAACATGAATTTGATGATGCATTACCGAGAATATATGAGCGTGTAATGGGAAAGCAATTTGAAGATCCAAAGTGGATTCATAATGAAAATTTTGAATATGAAGAATGGGAAATATTGCAAAGAGTTTGTCAAGAGATGTATCCAGATGAAAAATTAGCTTTTGAAATGATGTATACGTTAATAGATTTGGAGAACAAAGCATCAGGAGTAAACCAGAGAAAAGGAATCCTTGACGACATTAATAATACAATAAGCAAGACTTTCTATAAAGATGAGGATGATGCAACTCAATTTTATTCAGACATGATGAGTCGTAGAAAAGAACATGGTGGTAAATATAATGAGAAGTTTTTGGATTACCAACCGCTTGAATCTGAATTTGAAGATGACGAGGAAGAATAACTTATGATAATAAAAAAGCTTCAATTACATAATTTTGGTGTATACGCCGGAGATAATGAATTTATTTTTGAAGGAAACAAACCGGTGGTTTTAATAGGCGGTATGAATGGAAGGGGTAAAACAACTTTTTTGGAGGCTGTTCTACTGGCATTATATGGTTCTAATTCTTTTGCATATTCGGAAAGTAAACAGAGATCATACATACAATATTTAAGATCTTTTGTTAATAGAGGATCAGACGATCAAACCTGTAGTGTAGAACTTGAATTTGAAATTAATAACGAGATAAAAGAAAATTATATCGTAAGAAGAGAGTGGGATGCCGTTAGTAAACGAACTAAAGAGCAGATACTTGTATATAAGGATGGGACGTATAATGAATTCTTGACCAACAATTGGCCGATGTTTGTTGAGAATATTTTGCCAAGTGCCTTATCTAGTTTCTTCTTTTTTGACGGAGAAAAAATAGCTGAGTTAGCGGTTGATAATACGAATATACAATTGAAAAATTCCATTCGCTCCATGCTTGGTATATCAGTTCTTGACGTGTTGAGTAATGATATTCTGCGTAACTTAAAAAAAGTAGACAAAATCGGAAGTGAGAAAAAATCCGTAGAGGAAATTCAGGTATTGCGTGAGGAAAAGGAATCGGCAATAGAAGCTCTAACTACTATTGATGCCGAAATAGAAAAAATGAATCAAAAGCTTATCAAGGATAACGATTCGTTAGAGGCATTACATCAGTTGTATACAGCGAAGGGTGGAGATGCAGTTGAAAAGAGACAGGAAACATTAAAAAAGAGAGCTGATTTAATGGCCGAACTATCAAACGTAGAAGATAGACTACATGAATTGATGGCAGATGCATTGCCAATGTTGCTGGTTGAAGATTTAGTGGTTGAAATTAAGTTGCAAGCGACGGATGAGCATACAGACTCGATTATGCAAGAGGCGGTGCTCCAGTTGGATAATATTTTTGAGGATTTTGCTGTAGAGTATTTAGGAGATAAAAAAGCAGGAATAGATTTCATAGAATATGTAAAAAAACATACAGAAGATAATCAGATCGAAACAGTGTATGGTTTATCGGAACAAGCTCTATTTCAAACTAATAATTTAGTTGAAGGAGTATTGAAGAATACTGCGGATGAAACGAAGATAATTATAAAGAAAAAGAAAAAATTAGTGAAGCAAATCAGTGAGTTTGATAGTTATTTAATGCTGGATATTAATGATAAAGAACTGAAGAATATTCATAAGAAAATAAAAGCAGCAGAGCAGGCGATTATCGATGATCAGGTAAAGATTGCTGAACTGGAACAAAGACGTGGTGCAGCAAATTCACGAGTGATGACTGCAACCTCAGAATTTGGCAAGTATGTTGAAGCGTATTTATCAACTGCAGAACTTAAAGATAGTTCGGATAGAATTATAAAGTATTCCAATATTGCATTGAATGTTATTGAAAAATACCGGATTGAGTTGCAAAAGAGGAAAACAAATATATTGGCTGCAACAATTACTGATTGCTATTTGAAACTAGCCAATAAGAAAAATTTAATTCAAACGATAGTAATGGATCCGGAATCTTTAGATCTTAGGTATTTATCTGAAAATGGTGCGGAGGTTCCGAAAGACTCATTATCAGCAGGCGAGCAACAACTTATGGTTATTTCGATTCTCTGGGCATTAGCACTATGCTCAAAGAAAAAGTTGCCGGTAATAATTGATACGCCATTGTCAAGATTGGATTCATTACATCGAACAGCGTTGATTACAACATATTTTCCAAATGCTGGAGAACAGACTATTATTTTATCAACAGATTCAGAAATAGATGCAGGGTATTATCAGTTGATGAAAGAAAATATAGGGGATGAGTTTACACTTAACTATGATGAAAATTCAAAGAGCACCTCTATCGAGAGAGGTTATTTGATTGGAGCAAAATTATGATACTGAAACAAGTACGCCTGTCACAACAGGCAAAAGATCAATTGTCCCGATTAAAAGGGAAAACGGGAATAAAAAATTGGAATATTCTTTGTAGGTGGGCTCTTTGCTATTCATTAAGTGAGAAGACATTGCCTACAGATATTCCTATTGTGGCTGATAGTAATTTGGAAATGTCTTGGTTCACATTTGGCGGAGAATATTATGAAATATATGAGGCTTTAGTGAAAGCTTGGTGCATTAAGATGAATCTTCCTACCGATGACGATACTGTGGCAAAATATTTTCATCTGAATTTAGAAAGAGGAATTGCGCATCTGTGTGGAACAGGATTCATTAAAAAAGCGGAAGATTTGGCAAAACTTGCAATAAAGGAGAAATAGATATGAGTGTGTACTTAGATTATAATGCCTCGGCTCCGATTGATGAAAGAGTTTTGGATCTGATGGTCGAAGTGTATAAAAATAGTGTGGGTAACGCTGATAGTCGGACACATAATTTTGGTGAGAATGCACGTAGTATTGTTGAAAATGCAAGGAAGCAAGTTGCAAGTCTGCTGCAGGTTAAACCGGATGAAATTTTTTTTACTAGCGGTGCGACAGAAAGCAATAATATCGCAATTCAAGGACTTAAAGAGTATGCGGAAAAAAGTAACAGAAAGCATATTATTACTACTGCTATTGAGCACAAGGCGGTGTTGGAGACAGTAAAGCATCTTGAGTCGGAAGGATTTGACGTAGACATTGTTTCTCCTGATTTAACAGGACGAGTGAGCGAAGAAAAGATTTTGGAAAAGGTTAAAGACAATACTCTTCTTGTAAGCGTAATGCATGTAAATAATGAAACTGGTATTATTCAGCCAGTGAAAGAAATCGGCGAAAAACTGCAAGAAAGAGGGATCCTTTTTCATATAGACGCAACGCAAAGTTGTGGAAAATTGGTAGAAGAGATCAGAAGCATAAAATATGACATGCTTTCTTTTAGCGCACATAAATTGATGGGACCGCAGGGTGTTGGTGTTCTGGTACTACGAAAAAAATCATACAAATTTCCTCCGGTGAAAGCAATTTTATATGGTGGGCAGCAGGAACGAGGCATCCGTCCGGGAACACTACCTGTTGCATTGGTTGCGGGATGTGGAAAGGCATGTGAAATAGCTGAATCTGAATATCAAAGGAATATTAAACATTCCCAAGATCTTAAAAATGAACTGTTAACGGTGCTTGATGAATCTGGCATACAATATCACTTTAATGGAGAACAGAACTATTGTGTCCCAAGTACATTGAATATATGTATTGATGGAGTGTCATCGGAGGCTCTTATGATATCGACAAAACAGTTTTGTGGAGTATCAAATGGGTCAGCGTGCACATCAAAAAGCTATTCCCCGAGCTATGTGTTGGTTGCAATGGGGATTGCAACAGAACAAATCGAAAGCTCTATAAGAATTAGCTGGGGGCCTAATACTGATAAGGAAGATGCGCTTCATAATTTCAAGGCACTATTGGAAATTGCAAAGCAAATAAAGAGTTAGGAAAGAAGGGGCAATATGGATCATAAATTGCATCTAGACTTAGTATATGAGAATAATTTGGATACAGACAAGTTTGCCCGTATGTTTAATAATAAAGCACAAAGCTATAAATTTTACTGGTTTGAAGCAATATTAAACCTAACGAAGACATCAGAAGAAGATCTTTCATTTGAGAATGTAATAGATGAGATGATCTGTGAAGCTTGGCATACAGTGACGCATTATCATCTTCGACTTGGTCCGACAGTTAATGGAAATGCAGCAAATTTTCTGGAACATGCCATTAACACATTAAACAATACTGTGTCAGATTTATCTCAGAATCCGTCAAAAGAAGAATTAAAGCAAGCTATAAGTGAATGTGAAAAGGAATTAAAAAGAGATAAAACTAGATTGACAGACTATGTCCCATATAAACTTTTATATCCATTTTTTGATGTTGAAGGAATGGAAGAGGAACTGTCGTATATTAAGAACGATAAACACAGTAGACTCATTGCATACATGGCAAAGTTATCTGGAGATGAGAATCTTTTCTATACCATTTTGGATGGTGTTGGATTACAAAAGAAAATTCGTATGAATCCTTATTGGAGAAAGTTTTTGCTGCAAAATTTCTCAGTTATTCAGAGAGATGAATGGAGTAAATCGTATAGACGATTTTGTGAAGATGTGTCTTGCAAGAGGTTGGCTGGTTCAGAGACTTGATATTGAAAATCAGCTGGATTTGTATGCTAAGGCGGAGGAAGAGATTGAATTTGAATGAGGCGCAAGCGAAAGGATTTAACTTATGAAAATCACATCAGGCCTCGGCTCCATTGATGACTATCCCCGTTACGTCCGCGCCGGTGCAGACGAGCTGTTCTGCGGTTACGTTCCATTTTCCTGGTCAGAAAAATACGGAACGGTTCTGCCGCTGAATCGGAGAGAGGTCTTAAACTATAATGTACAAATCGGATCGTTCAGTGAACTGGAAATTCTGGCTAATATGGTGCAGAAATATCAGAAGCCGGTGCATTTGACGTTTAATTCACTGTATTACCGGCCGGAGCAGTATGAAGAAATTACGCAGATCATCCAACAGTGCCGCAGCATAGGGTTTGACAGTTATATTCTTGCGGATCCCGCGCTGCTTGTGTACCTGCGAAAAGAAAAGATCGACTGTGAGGTGCATCTGAGTGGGGATTTGGGAACGGTGAATTCTGCGATGACAGAGGTTTTTGCGAAAGAATACCCGAAGAGGATCATTTTCCAGCGCAAAAATACGATCTCGGAAATGCGTGCAGTGATTCGGCATATAACTGCGCAGAAAGAAGCCGCTCGAAAAGAATGGACTTATCCAACGGAGTTCGAGGCATTTGCTTTGAATGAACTGTGCCAGTTCAGTGGTGCTTTCTGCAATTCCCTGCACTGCGATGAAATGGGATATCTTTGCCGGGTTCCTTACTGGAGAAAACCGGTGTCATGTGCCAACAGATGTTTTTCAGAAAACTTTTTGGAAAAGGATATAGCGCCGGACAAGAGAGTTTCAGTTCCGAAAGAGGATTCTGTATTGAAAAATGATCCTGAATTAGAAAGGGATTTGGCATTAGAAAATGATGCTGCATCGGAAACGACGGATCCAATATCAGATGATGGCTATCTCTGCGGCGCAACCGGCTGCGGCCTGTGTACATTAAAACAGCTTTCCGATGCCGGAATCACTCATCTGAAGCTGGTAGGCCGGGGAAATTATACCGATTTTATGGAGCGTGATATCCGAAATCTGCGCCGCACGCTGGAGATTCTGGAGGATTCTTCTACGGAAGAAGAATATATCCGAGCGATGAAAGCAGAGCTTTTTCCAAATGGATGCAGTCACATGTGCTATGCCAGATAAAATATGTCAACTCTTTCTGAAGTAATGCATTTGGGATTGACATATTTTTGTATCAAGGGTTAGTCCTCGAAAGAAAATGTAAGAAAGGCTCTGCGTATGCAGGGTCTTTCTTAATCTAAAGAAATAGTGGAGAACGTAATGAGAAATATTTTTCCAGCACGCTTTAATAATTAACATAGTGATGAATCGTATTCTGCGCCAGATGATACTGCTCCAGCGTCATGGCGATTTTCCCTTTTTTCAGGGAAATCACGCCATCCTCTTTTAGTTTGCTGATCGTTCGTCCCAGCGTTTTTACGGTAATACCGCATTCTTCGTAGAGCTCCTGCCGCGTTTTCTGAATTATGATTTCTTTTTTTCGCTCGATGCCAAGGTGCGCCGCCTGTTTTAGAATGTAGTCGAGCAGCAGGAAGTTTGGCGGATAGAAGAGTCGTGCGCCGCGGTTATAGGAGGAGCGGTACAGCTTGTATGCAATTTTGTGGGCGACCAGCCGCAGAAGCTGAATATCTTTGACAATCCAGTCCTCGAAGTCTTTCCGGGGAAAATAGACAACGGTTGTCTCGGTCAGTGTTTCGATTGTAACCGAAGTCTTTTCCATTCCGGCCAGGATCGTCACTTCTCCGACAAAATCGATCGGTTCGTTCTTTTCGATCATGAAAACATTGCCATTCTGAAATTCATTGATGACGCGGTGCTCTCCTTTGGCGATGATGCCAAACTTTTCCAGTTTATAATCTTTCTGGTGAATAATCGTTCCCGGCGGGTAGACACGGATCGTGTAACGGTTATGCAGTTCTTCCGGCATATGCTCGAAATAGGGGGCAAGTGCCGGAACTTCTTTGATCAGTTCTTCTAGTGTCATATTTTCTCGACTCTCTTTCCTTGGTGCAATCACAAAACCAGTTTTGCGTCTGGCATAGCTCATTTTGCGGTCAGACATCTACTGCGGTGAGTATATCACATTTTTTTTCATGGACGCAATGTCTGACTATGACTTTTTCAAAAAAAGAAAAGAAATCCTAAAAAAGAAGAAAAATTTCCCCGAAAACATCCCATATGTCCTTTTTTTCATACCGCGAATCCGCTAGAATACATCTTGTTCTGCAAGACAGAACAAAAATGAACCATAAAAAGAGCAATGGTGGAGGAGAATGTTATGAAAAAGGAAAAGTATGCGTATTCATCACTGAAAAGCCGTATTCAGGCTGAGTGGAAGATCTATGTTCTGGCATTTGTGTTCATTCTGATCGCAGATTCCATCGGACAGGTCAAGATCCCGCTGGGACCGGGAAACTTTATTTTGTTCCCGATTTTTTATGCATTGATTCTTGGTGTGCTGTCCGGTCCGCAGGTGACTAAAATCGTAAAATCGAAGGAAGTAAAAGCAGCATCAAAACTCGTTATTGTGGCAATCTGTCCGTTTATTGCAAAGCTTGGCATCAATGCGGGAGCCAGCATTGAAACGGTCATTTCTGCTGGTCCTGCACTTCTGTTACAGGAGTTCGGAAACCTTGGAACTATTCTTCTTGCAATGCCGCTGGCACTTCTGCTCGGCTTAAAGCGGGAAGCGATCGGAGCCACTCATTCGATCAACCGTGAAACAAACCTTGCTCTTATCACCGATATGTTCGGACCGGATTCCCCGGAAGCGCGTGGCAGCCTTTCCATTTACGTGGTCGGCGGTATGGTCGGCACCATCTATTTTGGATTTATGGTTTCCGTAATCGCAATGTTGAATATTTTCCATCCGTATGCTCTCGGTATGGCCTCCGGCGTTGGAGCCGGCATCATGATGGCGAGCGCCACCGCTTCACTGACCGAGATTTATCCGACGATGGCGAACCAGATCTCTGCACTTGCCAGCGCCAGTGAAACGATTTCCGGTATCGACGGAATTTACATGGCTATTTTTGTCGGTATTCCGCTCTGCAACTTCCTGTATCGAAAACTGGAACCGACGCTTGGAAAATTTGCAGACAGAAGAGCAGAAAAACGTGCCGCAAAAAAGAAAGGGGAAGCATAAGCGATGAGATATATTGAATGGGGATTCTTATTTTTACTGTCCGGTCTTGGAATCGGACTTGCCAATCTGGTTGGATTTCAGGTAAACTTTCTGGATTCTCTTCCGGGGATTCTGATTCTGCTGGCGATTTCTTGTGTCGGTGTTGTGGTAAGCAAACTGATTCCGCTGAAGCTTCCGATTGTAGCATACGTTTCCATTCTCGGCCTGCTTGCTGCATCTCCAATTTCACCGGCAAGACAGTTTGTGATCGACGCAGTCGGCAAAATTAACTTTACAGCTCCGCTTACCATGGTAGGTGCGTATGCCGGAATTTCCATCGGCGACCAGGTAAAAACCTTCGCAAAACAGGGATGGAAAATGATTCTGATCGGCGTCTTTGTTATGACAGGAACCTTTATCGGTTCCGCTGTGATTGCACAGGTTGTCATGATGCTGACAGGAACGATTTAAACACTACGCAAGAGAAACAGAGCCCGGCTCTTCCCAGACAGAAAATGGGATGAGGCAGGCTCCTGCTGTTATAGAAAAAGAAAGGAAACCAGTTATGGGAAAACTGATCGTAACGAATACCTCTGTGCTTCTGCACGATATGACAATCGCCAGAGGGCAGATCGTCGAAACAGAGAACGGGATCATTTCTGCCATCCGTCCGTATCAGGAAGGAGAAGAAATAACGCTCTCCGGAAATAAGGAAACTGAGCTTCTTGACGGAAGCAGAAAGCTTCTGATGCCCGGTCTTTGCGACAGCCACATGCACACGGGGCAGCAGCTTTTAAAGGGACAGATTCTCGACGCGCTTCCGATGATCTGGACGCGCATTATGCTGCCGTTTGAGAGTACCCTGACGCCGGAAAAGATGGAACTTAGTGCCGAACTTGCGGCATTGGAGATGATCAAATCCGGAACGACGTCGTTTGTGGACGCAGGAAGCTACTTTATGGAGAGCGCAGCAGATGTCTATCTGCAGTCCGGGCTGCGTGGCCTGTTATCTGCATCTACCATGGATGATGCGTCACTGCCGGATGTTATCCGCCATACCGCCGATCAGAATGTGGCGCAGACAGATGCGCTGTATGACGCGTACCATGGAAAAGGGAACTTAAAAGTCGCCTATTCTCTTCGGTCTTTGATCAGCTGTACAGAAGAGCTGATTTTAAAGGCAGCCGGTCATGCGAAAGAGCGTGGCGCCCTGCTGCAGGCGCATATGAACGAATATCCGAACGAGATCAATTTCTTTCTGCAGCGTTTTGGAGTGCGGCCAATCGAGTACCTGGAAAAGCTTGGTGTGCTGGATGAGCGTTTTCTGGCGGCGCACTGCATTCTGCTCTCGGAAAATGAGAAGGATCTGCTGAAGAAGTATGAGGTAAAAACATGCCACTGCCCGTTCAGCAACTGTGGAAAAGGAGTACCGGATACGCCGGCTCTTTTGCAGCGCGGCATCACCGTCGGCCTTGGAACGGATGGCGCGGCGCATGGAGGACTCAGTCTCTGGAATGAGATGAAAATTTTCCGTTCCGTGATGAACGTCGGACGCGGTGTCGGTATCAGCGAGGCGGCAGTCATGCCGGCAGCGAAAATCCTCCGCATGGCGACACAGGGCGGATATGACTATCTGCATGAAAACGGCGGAAGTATCGCTGTTGGAAAAGAGGCGGACTTTATCACGATTTCGCTTCGCCAGCCGCATCTGTATCCGACCGGAAATCTTGTCAATACACTGCTCGAGTGCGTGACAGCAGCGGATGTCTGCGACAATGTAGTACATGGGAAGACTTTGATGAAAGACCGTGCCGTGCAGACTCTTGATGAAGCACGGATTCTTGCTAAGGCAGAGCGGTATTTTGAACAAGCTGAAAAAATTACACCATAAGGAGAATCTATAGTTATGTTAAATCTGATTCTGATGATCCTTCTGAATTTCGTGGTCGGCGGTTGTATCGGCCTGACGGGAATCGCAGGATTTCTGCTTCCGATGTTCTACGCCGGATTTCTGGATATGCCGTCCTACGCGTCCCTGGCACTCAGCTTTGCGGCATTTCTGATTTCCGGCATTCTGGGATCGGTAAATTATTATAAGAGCGGGAACCTTGACCTGAAAACGGCAGGTGTGCTTTCGGCCGGAAGTTTTGTCGGCGCGCTTGCCGGTGTCAAGATCAACCTTCTGATTCCGGCGGACACGATGAAAATAATTCTATATCTCGTTGTTCTGCTCTCCGGAATTTCCATCCTGCTTCGGAAAGACAAGCCGGGAAATACAGAGAAAAAAGCAGTCCAGAGCGTTCCGTTTTTCCTGGTACTTGGTGCTGTAACCGGTGCTGTCTGTGCCGCCTCCGGTGCAGGCGGGCCGGTGCTTGTAATGCCGATTCTGACACTGCTCGGTATTCCGGCGCACACCGCGGTCGGTATTTCCTTGTTTGATTCGATTTTCATCGCCGTACCGTCTGCGGCAGGCTATCTGATCGCGGCCGCCGGAAACAAAGAAGTCTTTTTGCTTTTACCGGTACTTCTGGTCGCACATGGCATCGGTGTCTTTGCCGGAAGCAAAAATGCAACGAAAATCAACCAGACGCTGCTGAAACGGATCGTGGCTGTGGCTTCGATTGCGATCGCGTGCATCAAACTCTTTCTCTGATTGAAAAACTAGAGTGTGTTTGAAAAACCATTTCCGCAGCCTGCACGCCCCACTTTGCGGTAGACTTTGCCCTCATTCAGTCGCCGTAGCCCGCTACGCCTCCTTCATTCAGACAAAATCTACCGCAAAGTGGAACATGCAGACTACGAAAAGCCTTTTTCAAACACACTCTAGCGCTTTGCACACAAACTTTAGTTAGAAGCGTATCCCAATTGTTCTTATTGACTAAATATTTCCTCAGGGAATACAATATAGAAAAAGTAAAAAGGAGGGATACCATGCAGGCACTTTCAAAGAAAAAAACCGGTGATATCTGTACCATCAAATGGATGTTTGGAATCCCTGATGTTCTGGATTTCCTCCGAAGCCGTAAAATCAAAGAAGGCAGCACCGTACAGGTCATCCAGAGAATAAACGGTGGATTGATCCTTGGCATGGATGGAAAACGGATTGCAATGTGTGATGTAGCTGCAGACCGGATTCAGGTATGAAAGGAAGAAAAATCAAAATGAGCGGAACCTTGGAAAAGGAGCCGCTCATTTTGATTTTCCAAATACCCACAAAAGAATTTTCGTAGATAAGTGTGCAGACTGCGGAAATGATTTTTAATAAATACGCGCCAGGAAATTTTCAAGCTTTTCTTTACATAGAACCGTTGCGAAACAGCCGCCAGATAGAGTAAAATAGAGCAGATCTTAAGAAAAAGGAAGTTGGACTTTTATGATATTATTAGAACAGATACAAAAAGAACATGCCGCTGCTTTTACGCACGGCGGAAAATTTCATGCGGATGATGTGTTCTCTGCGGCACTGCTTCTGCATTTTAATCCGCAGCTTACCATCCAGCGCGGAAATCGTGTGCCGGAGGATTTTGACGGGATTGTTTTTGATATTGGAAGAGGAGAATACGACCATCACCAGAAAGACAGCCGGATCCGGGAAAACCAGGTTCCGTACGCGGCGTTTGGCCTTTTATGGGAGGCACTTGGCACAGAAATTTTAAGTCCGGAGATGGCCGCGCGGTTTGACGAGAAGTTTGTACAGCCGCTCGATCTCAATGATAATACAGGAGAAAAGAATGAACTCGCCAGTATGATCGGCATGTTCAATCCGGTATGGGATGATAACAGCGGAAGCGATGCTGCTTTCCTGGAAGCGGTGGCAGTGGCCGGACGGATTTTGGAACATAAATGGGAGCGTTTTCGTGCGGATGAGCGGGCGGAGCAGCAGTTTGCAGCTCTTCTTGCCGAACACAGGAAGCGGATCGCAGCGGAGAAAAAGGCAGGAACAATGGATGAAAAGATTCTGATTCTGTCGGAATTTTTTCCATGTCAGAAACAGCTTTCCGCGACTGAAATTGCATTTCTGATATTCCCATCGAACCGCGGCGGTTACTGCGTGCAGCCGGTTCGAAAAGAAAATTCATTCAATTACAAGTATGATTTTCCGGAAACATGGCTTGGTCTGGAAAAAGAAGCACTGCAGGAAGCGACGGGGCTTTCCGATGTGTCTTTCTGCCACAAAGGAGGATTTCTTCTCACCGCAGAAACGCTTGACGATGCCGTCGCTGCCTGTCGCATCAGCCTTACGGGAATGCCAAAAGCACCGGTTCTGATCCACATCGGTACCGATGCGATTGATGCGGATGACGCGCTTTTGCGGCAGATGCCGGGCATGGAGCATGCAGTTATTCTTCATAAACCGCTGCTGGAGGCCCCGGAACTGAACATCTGTGGCAGTTATGCCGTGTCATCACTTGAAAAAGCAGAATGGAAGATACGCCTGCGGGAATACCTGTCGGACCTGTTAAAAGAAAAGCCGGAGGCTGTCTGTGTCAGCGGTGATCTCTTTGCGGCCTATCCGGTCATGCACCAGCTCCGCAAAAAACATATTCCGGTTCTGACGGTATCAGAGCAGAATGGAAAACGGCTGCTGGTCCGCATTCCGTCCGGTTCCTGAGAATTTACAGAGAATCTCTCTCAATTTCACGCGTTAAACAGAAAAATTCCTCAATATGTGATTTGTTTCTTTGCATCTGCTGTTGTCTGTGATACAATATAGAAAATACGTGAAATTTTTGCACAATGAAAATAAATGATATCATTTTTGGTTTATCTTCAAAAAAAGAGGCCAGACTTTACAGGAACGATACGTTTTTGTGATTTCATCCGAACGGCCTCAAAAGCAGAAAATGGCAGGCAGAAATCGACAAACAGCAGAGAGGAGAGCAAAACATATATGATTTCAAAGAAAAAATTTGGCACAACGGTAACAGCGTTCGGCGTGGCAGCCGGAATGCTTCTCGGTTCGGCTGCACCGGCGCATGCAGAGGAGACAGCGAAAACGGTGCAGGAAACGCAGAAAGATCAGGCGGATGCACCGGCCATGCAAAGTGAAACGGAAAACGGAAACACAGAAGAAGCCGTTGTTACGGCTGTAGAAACACAGGAAACCGAGACACCAGCAGAAGAACCGTCCGTACCATCTCAGGATGAAAATGCCGCTTCCACAGAGGAGCCAGAAGTACCGGAAACGCCAGAACCGACAGAGGATCCGAATCCAACGGAGACACCGGAAGACCCGAATCCAGGCGAGATGCCGGAGCCATCTCCAAGTGAAACCCCGGAACCAACTCCAGGCGAAACTCCAGAACCGTCGGTAACGCCATCCCCAAGTGAAACGCCGACTCCAGCCCCGTCCGAAACCCCGGAACCAACTGAAACCCCGGTGCCAACCGAGACGCCTGCACCAGCACCGACAGAAACACCGAAAAATGATGAGACACAGGCGGATGACTGGATTCAGACGATTGATTACGGAAAATATATCAGCTCCATGAAAAAAGATCTCCGCGCAGGTTTCGCACAGGTCGACAAAGCGTACGCCTACGCAAAGGTCGATACCAGATTAAACGTCCGCGAAAGCGGTTCCACCAGCGCACGGATCGTGGGAACACTTCCGGCAAAGGCACTCTGCTTTGTGATCGCCGATGCGGATCAGGAGTGGGTTTATATTGAATCGGGCGACGTCCGCGGTTTTGTCCGTACGGATTATCTGCAGCAGGGAAAAGAGGCGCTGGAATATGTAACCGGCACCGGAGAGGATCAGATGAAACTGGCGGATCAGGTGATTGATCCGTCTGAAAATGAAGCCTTTCCCTATAAAAAAGAAACGGTTTATGAAGTAAAAACCTCAACCGGAAACGGTATTATCACATTTGCAAAACAGTTCGTTGGCAGACCATACGTCTGGGGTGGAAACTCCCTGACGGACGGTATTGACTGCTCTCATTTTGTATGGCAGATTCTGACCCGTTGCGGTGCGTACGACGGTGAATATACGATCTCCGGCGGATGGCGCAGCCTTGGAACGGAGGTTGCAAGCCTGGATGAGGCACGCGCAGGCGATGTTATTTGCTATAATGGCCATGTGGCGCTGTATGACGGAGAAGGAAAAATCGTAGAAGCGCTGAACGAAAACGCCGGTATCACCTGCGACCGCCCAGTGGACTGTGACACGATTCTGACGATCCGTCGTTTTGCAGCCGACGATGAAATCGGTGGAACGAACGCAGAAAAGATCTGGAATTACTTCCTGATGCACGGATTTACAAAAGAAGGAGCCGCCGGTATTATGGGAAATATTGCAAACGAGGCATCCACAGACCTCAATCCGACACTGCTTGAGTATGGCTCTACCAGCCGCACAAGCCTGAGCGGAGAGCAGTACACGAACCTTGTTGATGCCGGAATCATTTCCCGTGACGAAGTGATCCGAAGTTCCCGTTTTGGCCTTTACAGTGGCGGAAGATATGGATATGGTCTCTGTGGTTTTACAGATCCAACGATCAAAGAGTATCTGTGCCGATATACCATTGATCTTGGAAAGAGCCTTGGAAGCCTGTCCGGCCAGCTCGACAGTCTGATGGCCTACCTTTCCGACTACAATCCGAATCTGCTGGACAGACTGAAAAATGCCGAAGATGTTGACACCGCAGCAACTGCCTTCATGCGTGAATACGAAAAATGCGCAAACCAGAGCACACAGCAGAAACTGCGTACAACAGCAGCAGAACAGATCTACAATGTTATGGAATTGTATGATTCGCCGGTAGATGTAGAATAAACGAACAGATGATGAAAACGTGTTAAGGAAAGTCCTCCGCAGCAGAAAGATTCTGTGTGGAGGACTTTCTTACAGTAAAATAATTGAATTTATGTATGATTTTTTACTTCCAGCTTTTCAGTTTGTCCGCTTCTGGAGTCTGCAGCAGAATTTCTTTACAGGCCAAAAGAGAAGGACTCACATAATCACAAAATGGAAAAAGCTCTTTTGTATACGGTGTCAGATCCGGGATCATGCAGGAGATGGCACCAGCTGCACGCGCGGCCTTCAGACCATTGATGCTGTCTTCGGCTACTATGCATGCAGCAATCGGAACTTTCAGAAGAGACGCTGCTTTTAAGAAAATTTCCGGATCCGGCTTGCTGTTGATTACCTCATCCCCGCAGACTGAAGCATTGATATACTGGTCAATGCCAGACTGTTTCCAATAGTCTTCCGCAACGCGCCGCGTTGTAGAAGTAGCAACGGCAACTTTGATCGAATGCTCTTTGAGCCAGGAAAGAAACTCATGAAGCCCTGGCTTTTCCGGGACACCGTTGCGTCGAATATAATCGTTTAGATACGCCGTGCGGATTGCGCGTCCTTCATCGTATGTCACCTGTCCGTGAAACCACTCCTCAAACAGCTTTCTGCTCCGCGGAAGCGCACTGCCGCGCATCTGCGAAAGATGTTCCTCCGTGAGCGTAAAATTCAGCTCCCGGGCAGCTTTTTGCCAGCCCTCTTTCATTACAATCTCGGTGTCAAACAGGATACCATCCATATCGAATAATACTGCCTTTATCATAAACATGACCTCCAAAGCACTTCTGTATTTTCAGTTGCTTAAAAACTATATTCAGTATACGAAAAATCCAGAAAAAAGACAAGCCCATGAGACAAACAGAAGACCACAAATTATACTTGACTTCAACCTAGCTTGAAGTGATATGCTGTCAAAAAATGACAAATCAGGAGGAATGACAAAATGGAAAAGTCAACGGTTTATTTTACCGACTTTCGATGTCCGGTTGGAACGAGTCAGCTTGACAAGCTGAAAAAGCTCTGTATTGCTGCTGGCATCAAAGACATTGATATGGAAGGCAAATTCATCGCAATCAAAATGCATTTTGGCGAACTGGGAAACATGGCGTTTCTTCGTCCGAATTATGCGAAAGTGGTTGCAGATCTCTGTAAAGAGCAGGGAGGCCTTCCGTTTCTGACAGACTGCAATACGTTATATCCGGGCAGCAGAAAAAATGCCCTGGAGCATCTTGACTGTGCGAATCTGAATGGATTCAATACCATTACCACAGGATGCCAGATTATCATCGGAGATGGAGTGCGAGGAACCGATGAAATCGAAGTTCCGGTTGTCAACGGAGAATATTGCAAAACAGCATTGATTGGTCATGCAATCATGGACGCAGATATTTTTATCAGTCTGAGCCACTTCAAAGGCCATGAAGCAACGGGCTTTGGCGGTGCACTGAAAAATATCGGTATGGGATGCGGAAGCCGCGCCGGAAAGATGCAGCAGCATGCCAGTGGAAAACCGGCAATCAATACGGAGGTCTGTCGTGGCTGCCACCGCTGCGCAAAAGAATGCGGAAGTGACGCGATTTCCTATGTAGATAAAAAAGCAGTCATTGACTATGATAAATGTAAAGGCTGTGGCCGCTGCATCGGTGCCTGCAGCTTTGATGCGGTTTATAATCCAAACAGCAGTGCAAACGAGCTTCTTGACCGGAAAATGGCAGAGTATGCGCAGGCTGTCTGCCATGGACGTCCGTGCTTCCATATCTCGCTGGTACAGGATATCAGCCCGAACTGTGACTGCCATGGGGAGAACGATGCTCCGATCCTGCCGGATATCGGAATGTTTGCAAGCTTCGACCCGGTTGCTCTTGATCAGGCGTGTGCCGATGCCTGCCTGAAGGCAACTCCGATCGAAAACAGTCAGCTTGGCGAGCATCTTGCAGAGCCGGGATGGCATTGCCACCACGATCATTTCAAGGATTCCAATCCGAACATTGAATGGCAGGCAACCCTCGACCAGGCAGAGAAAATTGGTCTTGGTACGAGACAGTATGAACTGAAACGTATCAAATAGTTTCTCAAACAGAAAAAGCGCTGCGTCACACTCCTGTGCGGCGAAACAGCAGCGAAACACAATGAGAAAGCTCCAGTTTCTCTTTGAAGCTGGAGCTTTTTACGATCAGATTTTTGCATTGCTTTTTGAGTCTGCTATTGTTTTATCCGTCTTATATCATCTCCAAAAACGCCTTATGAATCCGCACATCCGGGTCGAGTTCCGGGTGGAAGGAGAAGGTCATCTGGTTTTTGTATTTTACACCGACGATCCGCTCTTCCACAACCGCGAGCACTTCCACGCCATCCCCCACAGATGCAATATACGGCGCACGGATAAACGTCATCGGCACTGTTCCGATGCCCGCAACCGGTGCTTCTGTGTGGAAGCTGCCTAACTGGCGGCCGTAGGCATTCCGCCTGATGCACATCGGAATCGTGCCGAAATACTGTTCCGGCTGTCCCTTGATCTGTCCGTCGATCGTTTCGGCCAGAAGAATCGCACCGGCGCAGGTTGCGAGGACCGGCATGCCGTTTTCAATCTGGCTTTTCATGATATCGAACATGCCAAGCTCTTTTAAAAGCTTTCCCTGAACGGTACTCTCGCCGCCCGGTAGTACAAGTGCATCGTAAGGCTCGGCAAGATCGCGGGCCTGACGCAGTTCGATGCATTCGGCGCCAAGCTGCTCTAATACTTTTTCATGTTCTGCAAACGCACCCTGCAGTGCAAGCACTCCAATTTTCATTATTTTCCTCTTTCTGCCATCAGTAAGGCGATTTCCTGCTCGTTGATGCCGACCATAGCCTCGCCGAGATCAGCGGAGAGTTCTGCGATCAGTTTCGCATCGGTGTAGTTGGTAACGGCTTTTACGATGGAAGCCGCACGTTTTGCCGGGTTGCCGGATTTGAAGATACCGGAACCAACAAAAACACCCTCTGCTCCAAGCTGCATCATCAGCGCTGCATCGGCAGGAGTTGCCACACCGCCGGCTGCAAAGTTGACAACCGGGAGACGGCCGTTATCATGAACATACTGAACAAGATCGTACGGAACCTGCAGGACCTTGGCTGCCTCAAACAGCTCATCCTCACGCATTGAGGTCAGTTTCTGAATTTCGCTGTTCATTTTTCTCATATGGCGGACCGCCTGTACGATATCGCCGGTTCCCGGCTCACCTTTGGTACGGATCATAGACGCTCCCTCGTTGATCCGGCGGAGTGCCTCGCCGAGATCTTTTGCACCGCAGACAAACGGTACTTTGAAATTTCGTTTGTTGATATGGTAGACATCATCCGCCGGGGAGAGAACCTCACTCTCGTCGATGTAGTCGATTTCGATGGCTTCAAGAACCTGTGCCTCTACAAAGTGGCCGATGCGGCATTTTGCCATAACCGGAATGGAAACGGCTTCCTGAATGCCGCGGATCATCTTCGGATCACTCATACGGGAAACGCCGCCGGCGGCACGGATGTCTGCCGGAATCCGCTCCAGTGCCATAACGGCACAGGCACCAGCTTCCTCTGCGATGTGGGCCTGTTCCGGTGTGGTAACATCCATGATCACACCACCTTTTAACATCTGTGCCAGTTCTTTGTTCAGTTTGTATCTCTCATTTGCTGCTGTCATAATAATCTCCTCCTTGCCTGATAAATATCAGGTGATAAATTTTGTTTCTGTTTTGGCTTTACTTTTGCTCTGCCTCACAGTATACTGGTAAAGTGACTATAAAAAAATCGCCAAAACAAATATATTCAGTAAGGTCAGATAAGAGGAGAATGGTCGAATGCTGACGTATAATTTTTCCAATATAGGGTCAGATTCCCTGTATGAATATTTATATAAATGTATCAAAAACGACATATTACTGGGAAATATCCGTCCGGGAGAGAAGCTGCCGTCGAAACGAACGTTTGCAAAAAATCTGGGCATCAGTGTGATTACCGTCGAGAATGCCTATGCGCAGCTTGTTGCGGAAGGCTATCTGTATTCCATGCCAAAGCGCGGATTCTATGCGGCTGATCTGGAAATTGAGGATTCCATGCGGGATGCGGTGCCAAAAGAGATCCTGCAGGTGGCAAACGGGGAGACTTCCTATTTTGCGGATTTTTCCAGCAATCAGACGGACAGCGAGATTTTTCCCTTTACAATCTGGACGCGGACGGTGCGTGCTGTCTTGAATGACAACCGCATCCAGCTCATGATCAATTCTCCCTGCGCCGGGATTTTAAAGCTGCGCAGTGCGATTGCAAAATATCTGCGTGAGTTCCGCGGCATGCAGGTGCTGCCGGAGCAGATTATTGTCGGCGCAGGAACGGAGTATCTGCATAACCTTCTGATTCAGCTTCTCGGAAACGATCTTGTTTATGGAGTAGAGGATCCCGGGTATCACAAAATTGCGCGGATTTATGAGAGCATGAAGGTACGGTACGAGCCAGTGCTGCTCGACCAGGACGGTGTTTCGGTGCAGGAGCTGGAAAAAAGATCGGTTGATATTATTCATACCTCCCCGTCCCATCACTTTCCAACCGGGACAGTCATGCCGGTCAGCCGCCGTTATGAACTGCTCGGCTGGGCAGCAAAATCAGATCATCACTATATCATTGAGGACGATTATGACAGTGAGCTGCGTCTCGGCGGAAAGCCGTTTCCGACACTGCAGAGTATCGACGTTTCGGACAAGGTCATCTATATGAATACGTTTACGAAAACACTTGCCTCCACGGTACGGATCAGCTATATGGTGCTTCCGCAGACATTAGCGGAGAAATTTTATCGCGAGCTGTCGTTTTATTCCTGCACCGTCTCCAACTTTGAGCAGTACACACTGGCAGAGTTTATTGAGAATGGCAGTTTCGAAAAACATATCAACCGGCTGCGAAACTATTATCAGAACAAACGAGATCTGATTTTACAGGAACTCGAAAAGAAGCCGCTCGGTGATTACGTGACCATCGAGGAGGAAGAAGCAGGCGTTCATTTTCTGATGCATCTTCGCACGGATTTGAAAGAAGAGTCGATTGTCACGCAGGCGAAATCCCGTGGTGTGAAATTAAAGCCGCTCTCCGGCTATTACGCGGATGCGGCGGAGGCAATAAAGCAGGAAAATACGTATGTCATGAACTATTCCTCTATCGATCCGGCTGCAATGGAGCGGGCGGCGGGAGTGCTGCTTCATATTCTGCGGGCGCATATGACGGAAAACACATTTGAGGCAGAGATGAAAAAGAGCCAGGAATAATCATAAATTGATCCACAGAAATAACTGCAGGGAATGAGCTTCTCTGATGCCCAGCAGTTTCTATTACAAACTCATAAAGGAGAAAAGCATATGATGAATCGTGAAATGATGGAGCTTGCCATGAGGCAGTCTGCGGAAGATATGGGGTGCCGCGTGGAAGATTTCAAGGCGGACAAAAATGTTGTTGTTCCCATAAAATTAGGAAAGAAGGCCCGCAAATATTTGAAAGAGCCTATTACCTGCAATCTGGTTTCCTATGGAAATAATATCATGGCGGCTTCCATACCGGAGACGATGGATCTGGTATCTGCGTATGTAGACAAATTCGAATTTTACCACTGTTTTGAGACACCAAACATGCATTGGCTGAATGAACGTTTAGCTGAAAAAGGTCACAAAATATGTTTCATGGCAGAATACTATCTGCCGGACATCAGCCGGATACCGACTCTTTCCTGCGCCTATGAGACACGAGTATTGACACAGGAAGATTTTGCGGATTTGTATCGACCGGAATGGAGCAATGCGCTTTGCGAAGATCGGAAGAATCTGGATGTACTTGGCGTCGGCGCATATGATGGAAGTACGCTGGTGGGACTTGCCGCCTGTTCTGCCGATTGCGACGATATGTGGCAGATCGGTGTGGATGTCTTGCCGGAATACAGACGACAGGGGATTGCCTCTGCACTGACAAGCAGACTTACAAAAGAGATCATAAACAGGGGAAAAGTACCTTTTTACTGTACCGCCTGGTCTAATGTCAGATCTGTAAGAAACGCTGTCAAAAGCGGTTTTATACCGGCATGGGTAGAAATGACTGCAAAACCGGCAAATATTGTTGATGAGATGAATTTATGAAGGAACCTTCCCTGTCGATTCCCGCTGAATCAGCTGTGCATGCAACAAATACGTACTGATTGGGATGTGATTGAGAAGACTTGACAATGCAAAAAATCCACTTTTTCCGAGCTCCAGCCGATCTTGTCTGATGGTTGTAAGGGGCGGTGACGTACAAGCAGCAATCGGCAGATCATCAAATCCGATAATGCTGATATCATCAGGAATCTGGAATCCCAGCTGCTGACATTGCGTGAGCGTTGCACTAGCAAGGGTATCCTGGTTGCAAATAATAGCAGTGATTCCGTTTTCCAGAAAACGGGGAAGATGCTTTTCCATACATTCTGACAGATAATAAGAACAGCCGATCGCAGCAGGAGAAGTCTTCAGTCCATGCTGGTGCATGGAACGGAGAAAGGCAGCATGGCGTGCCTGGAGAACCCGGGCACCGAGGGAGCTGCTCAGATAGGCGATCTTCCGGTGTCCAAGTCCGGCAAGATAAGAGACGGCAAGCTCCATTCCCTCCTCATTATCAATACCTACATAAGCGGTGGAAGGATTCCCTACTATATAGTTGTCGAAAAGAACAGCCGGTGTGCGGCTGATTTTAAAGTCTTGAATCCAGGGATCGCTCAGGGAAAAGCCGACCACAAAAGCTCCTATATAATCATGCTCCAGCATAAAAACATCATAATGCTGGTTTCTTTGGGTCTTAATATCAACAGGCACAATTTCAACATCAAATCCGGCCGGTTCTGCCATCTGACGAAAACCCACCAGGATATCATAGGCAAAATGATGCGGTTCCTGATACCGCATATTCTCTTTTTCTATTATAATACAGACTTTTTTTGTCGGTTTCTTATAACGCCGCAGCTTCGTATAACCCAGAGCTACGGCAGTTTCCAAAACCTGTTTCCGTAAAGCTTCGCTGATATCAGGCGCGTCATTGAGCGCTTTGGATACCGTGCTCTTGGAAACTCCCATTTTATCAGCAATATCCTGAATGGTAGTCATAATCGGCAATCCTTTCACAAAACAAAAAATGTAAACTCCCAGCTATCATAGGTGTTAAAAGACCTTTTGATCCCGGTATCATTATATAAAATCATAAGATAAAAAGCAATCAATACCTTGAAAAAGAAATGTTTCGTTAAGTTTCGAAGAAAGCATCCTGCACAAAAATCATCCTGAAAATTATCTGAATTTTACGAAAGCGCAGGGAAAAATGGAAATTGATTGACGAAGAAATAAAAAAGGCTTATAGTAAAGCTACGAAACAATACGAAACAAAAAAGTGATCGTGTTTCTTACAAGGATGCAAAAAACAGCTTTAGAGCTATGCGGGAGGAAAATGAGATGGAATTTAGTGGTGTATACCATAAAACTTCAGAACAGATGAGTTATGCCCTGGATGAGGACAGACTGATTGTCAATATCAAGACAGGATATGATGTAAAACAGGTTTTTATCCATTACGGAGATCCTTATGAAGCCGGAATTTTGGGCGGAAAAGAAAAGTGGATCGGAAAAAGAGAGGAAATGATATATAAAAAACGTCTGCCTTATCAGATCTGGTGGACAACAACGCTTCTTCCGGAATACAAAAGATGCAAATATTACTTTGAACTGCGGACGGAAAAGGAAGTCTGGTATTATTTTGAGGATGGTTTCCTGACAGAAGAACAGCTCCGGATGGATGGCCGTATGCAGCAGTGCTTTATTGTGCCCTGGATGAACCCGGCAGATATCAATCGCACACCGGCATGGGTAAACGAAACGATCTGGTATCAGATTTTCCCGGATCGGTTCTGCAACGGGACACCGGAAAAAAACGGAGATGATATCACACCCTGGAGAAATCACGGAACCGTAACAAACGAAGAAAAATTCGGAGGAAATCTGGAAGGGATCCGTCAGAGATTATCGTATCTGCAGGAACTTGGGATTACCGGTATTTATCTGAATCCGATCATGAAAGCAGAGTCCAACCACAAATATGACACGACCGATTATACAAAAATAGATCCGTTTTTTGGCGATGCGGATACAATGAAAGCGCTTTGCAAAGAAGCACATGAAAAAGGAATCCGCATTATGGTAGATGCAGTGTTTAATCATAGTGGAAGAAAATTTGAGCCGTGGATAGATATCCTGGAGCATGGAAAAGAGTCTCGTTATGCGGACTGGTTTATGGTAGAGGACTGGGAACAGGTTCAAAAAAGGGGAGACACCAGAGACCGACGGTTCTATTCCTTTGCATTTACAGACGGGATGCCAAAGCTGAATACAAACAATGAAGAGGTGATACAGTATTTCTGTAAAATCTGTGAGGACTGGGTACGGGAGTTTGATATCGACGGAATTCGTTTCGATGTAGGAAACGAAGTGGCGCACAGGTTCTTAAAGCGGATAAGAGAGCATTTAAAAACGATAAAGCCGGATATTTATCTTCTGGGGGAAATCTGGCATGATGCAAGCCAGTGGCTGCAGGGAGATGAATATGATTCTGTCATGAACTACCCGCTGCTGAGTGGAATCCATGATTTCTTTCTTGATAAAACAATGAAAAAAGAAGAATTTGAATATATGGTAAACCGTTGCTATACCATGTATATGCAGCAGAATAACGATGTACTTTTTAATCTCCTGGATTCCCACGATACCGAGAGGCTGATGAACCGTTTTCACGATCTGGACAAGTTCTACCAGCAGCTTGCAATCCTTTTTACGCTTCCGGGAAGCCCCTGTATTTATTATGGAACGGAGATCGCAATGGAAGGCGCTCATGATCCGGACTGCAGAAGATGTATGCCTTGGAGTGAAATTGAAAGCGAAGAGAATCAGAAAAAAATTGCAACGATGCGGAAACTGATCATGCTTCGAAGAAATGAAAAAGTGTGCAGAAGCCTGCATTTCCATTTTCCGAATGGTTATGAAAATGATCGGTGTGTAGAGTATATTAAACTAGACGAAGAGGGAAATAAAATCGAAGTTCTGCTCAACGCATCGGATGAGGAGATAAAAGTAAAAGGAGACGGGGAAGTACTTTTTGCCCGGGAATTTGATGGAGAGATACTTGGTGTAAATGGAACGTTAATTCGCAGGATGTAAGGGTTTCACCTGTTAGAAATATGTGCAGACAGGCACAAAAAAAGCATGTTTTCTGGAAAAGCCACCGGAAAACATGCTTTTTTGATCTCTTGACTCGCCAAAAACATAAGTAAGGAGCCATTTTTCGAAGGAAAATGAGCGGATTACGAATGTTTTTGAAGATTGCGTGAGTGCAAAGCACATAGCAATCTGGTATCGCAGTGATCAGACGTTTAAAATACCGAACGACTGCAGCAGCAGTGCGGCAAGGAGCACGGGTGCAATAAACTTCACCATGACGATATACAGCCTCTTTCGACCGAACTTATATCCTCCCAGCGTCACCTCATCGATGATGACCTGCGGCTTTACAACCCATCCGATCAGAATACAGGAGAGAAGTGCAACAAGCGGCATCAGAAGGTTATTGCTGATAAAATCCATGACATCCAGGATCTGAGCCGTTGCGCCATTTGGAAGCTTCAGTTCAAAATAAAGCGCATTGTAGCCGAGGCATACGATGATACCGACGAGACATGCATAAACGGTTACAATAACCGTGCTTTTCTTTCTGCTGATGTGAAATTTGTCGATCATACAGGAAACAATGGACTCCATGACCGATACGGAAGATGTAATGGCTGCAAAGGAGACCATAAGAAAGAAAATGGTTCCGATTACGCCGCCTGCTGCTCCCATGGACTGAAAGACCTTCGGCAGGGAGACAAACATCAGACCAGGGCCGGCGGACATACCCTCTGCTCCCATAAAGGTAAATACAGCAGGAACGATCATCAAACCGGCAAGCAGCGCAACGATGGTGTCAAAAATCTCAATCTGATTGATCGATTTCATCAGGTTTGTTTCTTTTTTTACGTAGGAACCGTAGGCAACCATGATACCCATCGCAACGCTGATCGAAAAGAAAAGCTGTCCGAGTGCATCGACAAAGACGGTGAAAAATTTCTGCGGCGTCATTCCTTTAAAATTTGGAACAAGATAAATTTTCATACCCTGCAGTCCCGTACGGACGACACCGTCTGCGTCGGTATGGGTCAGGGTCAGAGAAAAAACAGAAATTCCGATGATTAAAATCAGAAGGATCGGCATCAGAATTTTGCTGTAGTTTTCAATTCCCTTATTGACACCACGATATACAACGAATGCGGTAAGAAAAAGATAGATTCCCAACCACACAATCGGCTGCCATGTACCGGTAATATAGCCGGTAAAGTAACCATCCTCGGCAGCAGCAGTGCCATGTCCGGTGAGAAACACAGACAGATATTTTAATACCCAGCCGCCAATGGAGCAGTAGTAAGGCAGGATGACAACCGGCACGATACTGGCGAGAAGGCCAAGACCGTTCCAGCCCGGGTGAATCTTACCGTAAGCGACAAGCGGACTTTGTCCGGTTTTTCTTCCGATGGCAATATCAGTTGTCAGCAGGGTAAATCCAAAGGTCAGAGCCAGTACGATATAAACTAAAATAAAGGTTCCGCCTCCGTCTTTTGCGGCAAGATAAGGGAAACGCCAGATATTTCCCAGTCCAACCGCGCTTCCTGCAGCAGCAAGCACGAAGCCGATCGATCCGGTAAAGCTGCCGCGCGTATGTTTCTTTTCCATATAAGATACATCTCCTTATTGATAGACTGACTGTTTTTAACAGCCGAATACTTCTATTATAAAGTTCGGACGATACTTCGTCAACCAGAAGATCTATAGATTGACAAATTCGATTAGTTGTACTATCATCTAATTAGTTGTATATGCATCTATTTGAAACAGATCGAGAATGGACAGGAGGAACAGAAAAATGGATCCAACAGAACGGAAAATAACAAAAATAGCGCGGGAAGCCGGGAAATTTACGGTGCAGGCAATGAAAGAAGAAGGCATCGGTACGGCAGAATTTGACTTTATCCATCTGGTGCGCCATCATCCGGGCATCACCCAGACGGAAGTGCGCGAACAGTTAAAGATTGATAAAGGAGCCGCTGCAAGGCGCGCTGCAAGCCTTGAGACAAAGGGATATCTGATCCGGAAACCGAATCCGTGGGACGGCAGAAGCCAGCTTCTGTATGCTACGGAAAAAGCAGAATCCTTGAAAAATTCCAAAGCGGAAATTGAAACATTCTTTTACGAATGGCTGCTTGCAGAGCTTCCGGAAAAAGAGGCAGAGAGCTTCTGCGAAACACTGGACAAGCTGTACTGGAAATCGAAGAGAGAACGGCAGAATCATTTTGCGGAACTTTCAAAAATTTTAAGGGAAAAAGCAGATAAAACAATAAAAGCAACAGCAGAAGGAGGCAGCGGCGATGAAGGATGAATCCTTTCGCCCGAACCGGATGCTCTCTTACTTTCAGGAAGAATGGAAAATTCTCTTTTTTGTTACGGTTTCCGGTCTCATCTATAATCTGGGACTTCTTGCAGGCCCCTGGTTTGAGGGAAAAATGACAGGAAAGCTGGTTGATCTCCTCGGCGGCACAGGAACCTTCCACCAGATGCTGATGCTGGTCACGGCCTATGTCGTGAGTATTGGCATTGTGCAGGTTTCCCGCTATTTCAAACGGTTCTATGTCAGAAGATTTGCCAACAACGTCAACCGGCATATGAAGCAGATTCTTTACGGAACGCTGGTTCGCAAAAGCCGTTTGGAGCTGGAAGCGGAAGGTACCGGAAATATACTGACGAAGGCCATTCTCGATGTAGACGATTGCGTAGAAGGAATGCGGAAATTTACAACGGAAATCTTTGATACCGGTGTTGCTCTTCTCGCCTATGCGTGTATGCTGCTCTGGTACGACTGGCGCCTGGCTCTTCTCTGCATGATTTTCCCACCCATTTCCTACGTGATTGCCGAAAAGATGAAGGTCATGGTACAGAAAACGGGCGCTGCCTATAAGGTACAGTCGGGTGCATTAAGTGCTGCAACCCTGGACCGTGCGACAAATGCCATCACGTATCGTGTCTTTGGCTGTGAGGAGGACAGAAAGGCCGCTTATGAGGAGAATCTTTCGGCTTACGAATCTGCCGCTGTGCGCGCCAATATCTGGAACACAGCTATGCCGCCGATTTACCGTATGATCTCGATGACGAGCATTCTGTTTATCCTGTATTTTGGAGGCAGAAACGTCCTGCAGGAGGGATGGACACCGTGGAACATCGCCGTATTTACCACGTTTTTGTCCTGCTACACAAAGCTTGCCACCAAATCATCGAGCGCTGCGAAGCTTTTTAATGCGGTACATAAAGCGCAGGTTTCCTGGAAACGAATCAAACCTTTGCTGCAGAATTCCAAAACAGAACCGGAGCTTCCAGCCGCAGCGCCTGCAGAGCTTAACGTCGATCACCTGCATTTTGCCTATCCAAACGGAAAAGAGATCATCCATGACCTGTCGTTTCAAGCGTCTCCTGGCCAGATCATCGGTGTGACGGGACCTGTCGCATGCGGAAAGTCAACGCTTGGAAAGACTTTTCTCTGCGAGTCGCCGTATGAGGGAAGCATCACCTTCGGCGGAAAAGAACTTGGAAAAATGGAAAAAGCAGACCGGAACCGCATGGTCGGTTATCTTGGCCATGACCCGGAGCTGTTCCATGGAAGCGTGGAAGAGAATATCCGTCTCGGGGGAAAAGAGGACGCAGAGGAGATGATCCGAGTCGTCTGCCTGGAAGATGAAGTGAAAGCAATGGAAAACGGAATCCATACCCTGGTCGGAACGGGCGGTGTCCGCCTCTCTGGTGGTCAGGCGCAGCGCCTTGCCCTTGCGCGAACCCTGTACCACAAACGGCCGGTTCTGGTTCTCGACGATCCGTTTTCGGCACTCGACAAAGAGACGGAAGTACAAATTTTTTTAAATTTAAAGGAGCTGGCAAAAGACTCTATTATAATCCTCATTTCCCATCGCCTCTATCTGTTCGACCAGATGGATCAGGTCATCTGGATGGATGAGTGCCATACGAAGGTCGGCACACATGAGGAACTCCTTGCAACGGTTCCGTCCTACGCAGAGCTCTGCAGCAATCAGACGAAGGGAGGCAGCTTTTGATGCAAAAGAAAGAATCTGTATTGCGGGTAATCAAAGAAACCGTTCGAAAACACGGCGTTTTATCAGCCGCACTTTTGGGAGTCGTCTGCGGTGCGGTTATTTTCGCACTGCTCCCGCCTCTTGTGCTGGCACAGCTGATTGACCTTTTGACAAAGAAGCATACCCTCTGGATGGAAGGAATTCTGCTGTATTTCGGACTTCTTGCCCTGACGGGTCTTCTGGAGTCGGCACGAGAGAGTCTTCTGACGGTATTCGGCCAGAAAATTACACATGCACTCCGAAGCAGTCTGATGGAAAAGTTCGGACGCCTTTCCGCCAACGAGCTGAACCGCCAGGAGCCGGGCGCTCTCGTATCAAGATTTGTCGGTGACGTCGACACAGTGGAAAACCTGTTTACCTCCGGGATCATCAGTATGTTTGCCGATGCGTGCAAAATCTTAAGCATTCTTGCCGTCATCTGGGTGACTAATCGTGGACTTACGATTGTTCTGATTATTTTACTCCCTGTTCTGTTCCTCTTTACCCGTTATGTTCAGAAAAACATGCTGGCCTCCCAGATTGCCAACCGCCGTGCAGTCAGCCGTGCTTCGGGTCACGTTCCAGAGACGCTGCACAACATCCGTACCATTCACTGTCTGCAGAAAGAGACGTATATGGAGCAGCAGTATGCGCACTATATTGATGACAGCTACAGCGCAATGGAGAAGACCAATTTTTACGATGCCGTCTATTCTCCGGTCATCCTGATTTTAAATGCCATTGTTGTTGCTGTTGTCATGCTGCTTTCGGCCTCCGGCAATTCGACCGTTTTAAAGCTGTTCGGCATGTCCGCCGGAACCGCCGTTGCTGTTATAAACTATATTTCCCAGATCTTTGCTCCGGTCGAAAGTCTTGGTATGGAAATCCAGACAATTCAGTCTGCGTTTGCCGGTATGGAAAGAATCAATGAATTTTACAGCCTGGAAGAGAAGAAAGAGCCGGCTGCGCTGACTGAAAATACAGATTACGGCATAGCGGCTGAGCTAAAAAATGTGACGTTTGGATATGACGAAAGCCAGGTCATCTTAAACGATGTAAGTCTGCAGATCAAAAAAGGCGAGCAGGTAACACTTTTGGGACGAACGGGTGCCGGAAAGAGTACTATTTTCAAACTGCTGCTCGGTTTATATGAGCCACAGAAAGGAATGGTTCTGATTTGGGGCGTTCCATCTGTCGATCTGCCGGATGCGAAGAAACGAAAGGTTTTCGGCTATGTGGAGCAGTCGTTCCACATGGTGCCGGGATCGGTAAAAGACCAGATTACTTTGTATGATGCAAAGATTTCGGATACAGATGTAAAAAAAGCAGCAGAGCTGACCGGACTTGCAAAGACCATCGAGGCGCTTCCGGACCAATATGATACGATCTGTACACAGGATCTCTTCTCACAGGGTCAGTGGCAGCTCCTCTCGATTGCCCGTGCAGCCGCAGCGGAGCCTGAAATTCTGCTCCTCGATGAGATTACCGCAAACCTTGATGCAGAGACGGAAAAAATGGTATTAAATGCATTGCAAAGGGTTTCCAAAAACCGTACCGTAATTTCCATTTCCCACCGAACTATGGCAGAAACGGGACGCGTGATTCCAATTTCATAATTTCTTTTCGTTCATTAAATTTTTGAAACAAAGCGTGCCGGATGCATTCTGACAAAAAAAGATGCGCCGACACGCTTTCTTTGTCCCGCCAGGCAGAACAAAATAGAGCGGAGGAGCGAGTTTCAATTGACACAAAAAAGGGGAGCAAGTACAATAAAAGTAACGAAAAGAGAGGAGGCGGTATTCAGTTGAAAAAGAGAAAATGGAAATTCCGCATCGCAGGCGGCGCTGTCACGCTGCTGGGCATCTATCTGATGGCGGTCGGCTACGGAGAGACGATCACACTCACCATCGCCACGGTTGTCCTGATTTTCGGCATTGCCATCTGGTCCATGGCAACCCCGGAGAACTACAATTCCATGACGGATATGATTGCCATGATCTCCATGGAGAAGCCGCGGAAAATCGAAGAATTTTATGAGGCTTACAAGAACGTCGATACACCGTTCGGTTCTGCATGGCTTGCAAAATTCTACACGATGCGGCAGAAAGCACTCGTTTTCGGACCGGACGCCAAGGGAGAATATCTCTACTTCTGGCTGACCAAAGACGGTCATGTCGGTTATTTGGGATATTCCTTCATCGAAGGCTTTATCAAAAAGAAACTCACCACACCCGTGTATCCGATTCATGAAGATGTTGCAGAGAACCTCGCAGACCATCTAAGCTACCATTCCGATCTGATGATGTTCCAGAGCGAATTAAAAGCGAATCTGGAGCATTTCGTCAAAACTGGAACGGTACAGCCGTTTCAGAAGATTTCGGCGTCCCAGATTTACACTTTCACGGAGGATTACCGCCTGACGGGCCAGCATTTCGATCTGGAGGATACAGACGGAAACCTGGTTTACGAGATCGACAGCACCGTGCCGCTGAAAACATTTTATATCTACGATGCGATGCACACCGAAATCTTCCGTATGACGAAGGAACTGCTCCACGCGCTGCCGACGTACCGTTTTTATCTGTACGGCGAGCCGTATGGTGTGTTGAAAAAGCAGTTTGCACTCGTACGGGATCAGTTCTCGATGGAACTGCCGGAGGGAAAACTGGAACTCCGGGAATACGCCGGCTCCATCGGCCACAATTACTCGGTAAAACTGAACGGAACTATGATCGGCGCCATCGTCGACAATATGGATCTTACCGTCGGAAACATCATGTTCGACAATGCGTTTCTGATTGTCTACGATGCAAAATATCTGCCGCAGCTGACCGCACTCGCTGTGATGGCGGCAAGAGAACTGGCACGCGACAAAGACGGCGGTCTTTCCAATCGGTCCTGACAAAAGAAAGAGAGGGGAATCTATGAGAAAAACGACAAAATTGTTTTTGGGTTTTACAGCAGGACTTCTGCTTCTGTGCGGCTGCTCGGCGGCAGAAGAAAAGTTAGGGTATGAAAACGCGGATGTGGCAAAAGAAGCCCTTGCATCGGCTTCGTCCGTCCGCATGCGCTGTGATCTGGATAACGTTGACGCTTCGGGAAACATTTATGCGGATGAAAAGGCTGCCGCGTATATGAAAAACAGCGGTCTCTTTGATCAGACCTGGACGATCTCTATTTCCGGCGAAGAATGGTTCCATATGAAAATTGTGACGGACGAAGAAATCAATAAGATGACAAAATCCGCTACTACCTATGCATTCTATGATCCGGACAACAACCTGCTTGGCTATGCACAGGAGCGCGTGACGACACCGGATCAGATGCCGGAAGCGTATTACATTATTTTTCTCGATGCAGATCTGAACGAAAAACCATATTACGCATCAGAGGATGGACATACCATTTATACAGAGGGCGGAACGGTGATCGGTTCTGCGAAAAAAGAGATGGACTGGTCCGGTTCACAGTGCAATCTCTATGTGAACCTGGAGGATAACGGTACGCAGGTGATGGATTTCCAGGATAAATACGCCTTGCTCGATATGATGTACGATGAGGCAAATGAGTATTACAAAGATAACAAGTAAGGCGGAGGAAAAAGGCAGTTGAAAAAGAGAATATATACAGCCGCTGGTCTTTTTCTTGCCGCCGCTCTGGTGCTTGGCGGCTGCGGAAAAGAAAGAGTGCCGGAATCTGAGTTTGCAACTGCGGATGAGGCAAAAGAGGCGCTTACATCGGCAGAAACCATAGAAATCTACTTTGACCTGTATGGAAGTAAACGAAAGACGAAGATTGTGGCAGACGGAAAAGTGGCGGGCTATCTTCAGAAGAATACGGTCTATATCAACGAGGAGGAGTGGTTTTCGATTGACTATGTGGAGGATGAGCCCATCAATGACAGAGAAGGCTCCGGCACGACGTACGGCTATTACGACGCATCCGGTACGTGTCTTGGCTATGCGCAGGAGCAGTATGTGGATACCTCCTATGGAAAAGATACAAGACTGATTTTCCTTGATGTAGATGAAACGCCGCTCGATTACCAGAGTTCGAGAAGCGGCAGGATTCTGTATGATGAAAATGACGAGGAGATCGGCAGCGGAAAGATCGGGCGATCAGGGGTCAGTCTTCTTGACCAGTGGTACACGAATCTTTACTGTGCCGTCTTTAAGACCGAGACGGACGGCACGCGGCAGATTGATTTCATGGACCGGATGGCGATGCTGTGGCGTCTGGAGCGCGATTACCGCTCAATTGACGACAATCCTGTCAACACCGGCGTGCAGATTTATGAAACGGTTGCCGTTGTTTTTGTGCTGATCCTGTTGATTGGTTCGTCTTTCTCAAAATGGAGACAAAAAAAGAAAAATTAAAGGGAATGCTCGCTTCCTGGACGGCTGGTTTTGAGAAAAAACCACTGACAGGAAGGGGGCATTTTATACGCTTGTGAATCTTGCACAATTTCTGGTTTCATGCTAAAATTGTGCAGGTATGACGTTTGTTATACTTCTTATATTTATTCTTGAGAAAAGGTATGAAATACAAATGAACGATACAGAAACAAAAAACACAGCGGTAAAAGCGCCGGCACTGATGTCCACGCGGCCTGTGACAGCACAGGATGCGCTGGATCAGTGTGAGAAGCTTTCGCCTATGATGGTACATTATTGCCAGACGAAGACGGGCTTGACTGACCCGGCTAATACCATTTTGTTTTACCGCTTAGGTGATTTCTACGAAATGTTCTTCGAGGATGCCACCCTGGTATCCAAAGAACTTGAGCTTACGCTGACCGGAAAGGACTGCGGCATGGAGGAGCGCGCTCCGATGTGCGGTATCCCGTATCACGCTGCAGAAGGGTATATCAACCGTCTTGTAGAGAACGGCCATAAGGTTGCGATCTGCGAGCAGATGGAGGACCCGAAACAGGCAAAGGGCATGGTAAAGCGCGAAGTCATCCGCGTTGTCACACCGGGTACGACGCTGATCCCGCAGGGACTTGATGAGACGAAGAACAACTACATCATGTCGATCGTCTGCATGGAGGGATGCTTCGGTATCTCTACAGCAGATATCTCGACCGGCCAGTGCCTCGTCACGGAAATGGACAAGCCGCGCCGCCTGGTGGATGAGATCACGAAGTTTATGCCGGCGGAAATCATCTGCAATCAGTCGTTCCTGCTCTGCGGGATTGATGTGGAGGATCTCCGGACCCGCCTTCATATCTGCGTGAATGCATTGGAAGACTGGTATTTCGATGATGACATCTGCCGCCGTACGCTGCAGGAACAGTTCCATGCTGCTACGATGGAAGGCCTTGGCATCGCCGATTACAACTGCGGAACAATTGCAGCCGGTGCGCTGTTCCAGTATCTGCACGAGACACAGAAATCGGATCTGTCTCACATGAATTCGATTACACCGTATGTGACAGACAAATATATGCTGATCGACAGCTCCAGCCGCCGGAATCTTGAACTTGTGGAAACGCTGCGTGAGAAGCAGAAACGCGGCTCCCTGCTCTGGGTTCTCGATAAAACCCGCACGGCGATGGGCGCACGTCTTCTGCGAAGCTACGTAGAGCAGCCATTGATCGACGAGGAGGAAATCAATGCAAGACTCGATGCTGTAGAGGCTCTAACGGGGCAGGCGATGCTCCGCGAGGAAATCCGTGAATACCTCCGTCCGGTTTATGACCTTGAGCGTCTCGTCGGAAGAATCAGCTACCAGTCCGCGAATCCGCGTGACCTGATCGCCTTTAAATCGTCGCTGCAGATGCTGCCTTACATCAAGCAGCTCTTAAACTCGTTTGACGGCGGCGCTTTGGCGCAGATTCAGGAGGATCTCGACCCGCTGGAAGACCTCTATCAGCTTGTCGATGCGGCAATCGTGGATGATCCACCGTATCTGATGCGCGACGGCGGTATGATCAAGGACGGCTACAACGAGATGGTCGATAATTACCGTCACGCCAAGACCGAGGGCAAACAGTGGCTGAGTGAGCTTGAGGCAAGTGAGCGCGAGAAAACCGGCATCAAAAATATGAAGGTCAAATACAACAAGGTATTCGGCTATTATCTGGAGGTCACGAACTCGTTTAAAGATCTTGTCCCGGATTACTATACGAGAAAACAGACATTGACGAATGCGGAGCGCTACATTACCCCGCGTCTGAAGGAACTCGAGGATACGATTCTCGGTGCGGAGGATAAACTGTATGCGCTGGAATACGATCTTTTCTGTACGGTGCGCGATACGGTTGCCGGTGAGGCGGAGCGGATTCAGCGCACGGCGCAGGCTCTGGCACGGCTCGATGTGTATGCATCACTTTCCTATGTTGCCGAGCACAACCACTATGTGCGTCCGAAGCTGAACAGCCGCGGAAAGATTGATATCAAGGACGGCCGTCACCCAGTGGTCGAGAAGATGATTCCAAACGATATGTTTATCGCAAACGATACCCTGCTTGACAACGGTGACCACCGCGTTTCCGTCATCACCGGACCGAACATGGCCGGTAAATCGACGTATATGCGCCAGACGGCCCTCATTGTGCTGATGGCACAGATCGGTTCGTTTGTTCCGGCTTCGAAGGCAAACATCGGTATTGTGGACCGGATCTTTACCCGTGTCGGCGCATCCGATGACCTGGCAAGCGGCCAGAGTACGTTTATGGTTGAGATGACGGAGGTGGCAAATATTTTACGGAATGCGACCGCGAACAGTCTTTTGATCCTTGATGAGATCGGACGGGGAACGAGTACGTTTGATGGTCTTTCGATTGCCTGGGCGGTCATCGAGCATGTGGCGAATCCGAAGCTGCTCGGTGCGAAAACGCTGTTTGCGACACATTACCACGAACTGACGGAGCTCGAAGGAAAGCTGCCGGGAGTACACAATTACTGTATCGCCGTCAAGGAAAAGGGAGACGATATTGTGTTCCTGCGTAAAATTGTACAGGGCGGTGCAGATAAGAGCTACGGGATCCAGGTGGCGCGCCTCGCAGGTGTGCCGGAGTCGGTGCTTTCCCGGGCCCAGGAGCTGGTGGAGCAGTTAAGTGATGCCGATATTACCGCAGCAGTCAAGGATCTGACAATGCAGAAGAAGCCAAAAGCAAAGCCGGTTCACTACGACGAGGTTGATATGGCGCAGATGTCACTGTTCGATACGGTACAGGATGACGATATCATTAAAGAACTCTCGGAGCTTGATATTTCGAATATGACACCGATGGATGCATTAAATACGCTGTACCGTTTCCAGGGAAAGGTAAAGAACCGCTGGAAATAAACCACGGTAAATGAAAATTTAACCGAATCAAGCAAGTCCCCTGCTTCCCTTGCGTGAAGCAATAAGCAGTTGGGTTGGGAACAGAAAGGATTAACATGGCTACCATAGCAGTACTGGATCAGAATACGATTGATAAAATTGCGGCCGGTGAGGTCGTAGAGCGGCCGGCCTCCGTGGTAAAAGAGCTGGTAGAAAACGCAATGGATGCCGGCGCAACGGCAATTACCGTGGAAATCCGCGATGGCGGTATTTCGCTGGTGCGGATCACGGACAATGGAAGCGGCATTCCGGCCGAACAGGTGCCGCTCGCTTTTCTGCGCCACGCGACGAGTAAGATCCGTTCCGTGGAAGAACTCGTGCAGATTGCATCTCTTGGCTTCCGCGGCGAGGCGCTCTCGAGTATCTCGGCGGTTGCGCAGGTCGAGATGATTACGAAAACGCCGGATGCGCTGACGGGAACGCGGTATGTGATTGAGGGCGGCGCGGAGAAGGCCAATGAGGAGGTCGGTGCCCCGACCGGAACAACCTTTCTGGTCCGGAATCTTTTTTACAACACGCCGGCTCGTCAGAAATTCTTAAAAACGCCGGTTACGGAGGCGAATGCGGTGACTTCCGTTGTGGAGCAGCTTGCGCTGTCGCACCCGGGGATTTCGTTTAAATATATGGTGAATTCACAGGTGAAGCTCCATACGAGCGGCAACCGGAATTTAAAAGAACTGGTCTATAATATCTACGGCCGCGACATCGCGAGGGAGCTGATCGAGATTCACTCGGAAAGCCCGCTGATGACGATCGACGGCTTTATCGGAAAACCGGTGATTTCAAGGGGAAACCGGAATTTTGAAAATTATTACGTGAATGGACGGTATGTGCGGAGCAAGCTGCTGGCCCGCGCGATCGAGGACGGATATCAGACATCGATGATGCAGCATAAATATCCGTTTACGCTGTTCTATGTCCAGATGGATGGAGAAGCAGTCGACATCAATGTGCATCCGACGAAGATGGAACTGCGATTTTCCCATCAGGAGGAGATTTACCGCCAGATGCGTGATATGATCTCGGATGCCCTGAATCACAGGGAGCAGATTGTGAAGGTTTCGCTTTCTTCCGACAGGGAACGGAAAGCAGAGGAAAAAGCGGCACGGAAAGAACAGATTGTTGTTCCGGAACCGTTCGAGCAGAAACGGCAGGTAAAAGAAGGCTTTGCACGGCAGTCCCTTCCGGTGGAGCCGGTTTCCAGCCAGAGCAGAAGAATGCCGATTTTCCCGGAGGTGGAACGAAATGGATACCGCGCAGCGAAAACGTATGTGCCGGTTCAGCAGATGACGGGAATGACGCGGGAAGAGGAAGAACTGTTTGAGCCGGGTGCAGGAAACGTGCCAAAGACGGCAGATCATTCTGTGCAGACAGAAAAAACGGCGGTTCTGAGTTCAGCTGAAACTGCAGCAGAAATGCCAATGCAAAAGGAGACTGCTTTGCCGCAGACCTCTCAGACGTTTCTGAAACAAACAGAGACACCGAATCGTATGGCTGAATCACAGCAGGCAGCAGCGCGGAATAAGGATGTAAAAGCGTGGGATCAGCAGGAGAGCAGCAATGCGGAGCAGGAAGTTACAAATCCAGCAGGCAGCTCAAGCGTGGAAGCAATACAGCATCCGCAGGAGCCAGAGACGGTTCCGCAGACGCCTTCCATGCCGGAAGAACGTTCATCTGCATCCGCTTCGTCTGAGCCGGAAGGCCAGATGCAGCTCTTTGATGAGCAGTTTCTTACCCCGGAGGCAGAGAAATCGCACCGCATTATCGGCCAGGTTTTCGATACGTACTGGCTGATTCAGTACGGCGAGAATCTCTACATCATCGATCAGCATGCCGCACACGAGAAGGTGCTGTTTGAACGGATGATGAAGAATTACCGGGAAAAGAACATCACATCCCAGATGGTGAGTCCTCCGTTGATCGTCTCCTTAACGCCGCAGGAAGCAGATCTTGTGACCCGTTACATGGATGTCTTCCAGTCCTTCGGCTATGAAATTTCCCCGTTCGGCGGAAAGGACTATGCGATCAACGCTGTGCCGCACAATCTGTACGGCATTGCGACAGAAGAACTGTTTATCGAGATTCTTGACAATCTCGAGGAGGTCCGCGAAAAGCCGCTGGAGATCTTAAAAGACCGTCTGGCGACCATGTCGTGCAAGGCCGCTGTCAAGGGGAACAACCATCTTTCCTATGCGGAGGCGGAACAGCTGATTGCCGAGCTTTTGACGCTCGAAGATCCGTACCACTGCCCGCACGGCCGCCCGACGATCATTTCCCTCTCGAAGCGGGAACTGGAAAAGAAATTTAAGAGAATTGTGTAGGTGATTTTTTTGAAAAAACCTTTGATTATCCTGACCGGTCCGACCGCTGTCGGCAAGACGAAGCTGTCGATTTCGCTTGCCAAAGCGGTGAATGGGGCCATTATCTCCGCGGATTCCATGCAGGTCTACCGCCATATGGATATCGGATCTGCCAAAATCCGCCCGGAGGAGATGCGCGGCGTTCCGCATTATCTGATCGATGTGCTCGATCCTTCCGAAGAGTTTCACGTCGTGAAGTTTGTGGAACTGGCGCATGAAGCGATGGAAAAAATATACGCCGCCGGACAGATTCCGATCGTGACGGGCGGCACCGGATTTTATATTCAGGCACTGCTAAAAGAAGTTGATTTCACGGAATCACACGGCGAGCTTCCAATCCGGAAAGAACTGGAAGAAAAGGCGGCGACAGTGTACGGTGCAGCAGAGCTGTATCAGAAATTATCGGAAGTTGACCCTGCATCCGCGGAGACGATTCATCCGAACAATGTCAAACGTGTGATTCGGGCGCTGGAATATTATTATGAAACGGGACAGAAAATCTCGGAGCACAACGAGGAGCAGAAACAGAAGGAATCCCCGTACTGTTCTGCTTATTTTGTGCTGAACGATGAACGTTCGATTCTGTACGACCGGATCGACCGGCGGGTGGATCAGATGATCCACGACGGACTGGTTGATGAAGTTTCCCGTTTGAAAGAAATGGGATACACGAGAGAACTTGTCTCCATGCAGGGTCTGGGCTACAAAGAGCTGTTCCCGTATCTTGCAGGGGAATGTTCACTGGAAGAGGCCATTTATATCATCAAGCGGGACACCCGTCATTTTGCCAAACGGCAGCTCACCTGGTTCCGACGGGAAAAAGATGTAATCTGGCTGAACAAGCCGGATTTTGCTTACGACGAAGAAAAAATATTATCCTATATGCTGGATTGCTGGAACGAAACCGTTTCGGCCGATGCAAAGGAAGAAGGAGGAAGTGTTAAGTGATTAACTAAGTTGACAAAAGATATAATAAGTGTTTAAATATACCTATGGAGGTGTACGATGAACACGTCAAATATCAGAAATTATAAACCAAAAGATTTTGCTGAATTATTAGGGGTTTCCGTCAAAACGCTGCAGCGATGGGACCGGGAAGGAATTTTAAAAGCCAACCGTACTCCAACAGACAGACGCTATTACACTTATGATCAGTACCTTCAATTTAAAGGAATTCATACAGAAGAGGATGAGCGGCAGGTAGTTCTTTACGCCAGGGTATCGACCCGAAATCAAAAAGATGATTTACAGAACCAGACAGCATTTCTGCGCCAGTACTGTAACGCAAAAGGAATGATTGTCGGCCAGTGTATCGAAGAGTATGGAAGCGGTTTAAATTATAACCGGCCGAAGTGGAACCGACTGCTGGATGATGTTATGGAACAGAAAGTAAAAACCATTGTGATTACACATAAGGACCGTTTTATCCGGTTTGGCTATGAATGGTTTGAAAAGTTCTGTATGAAGTTTCATACAACAATCATCGTTGTGAATAATGAATCCCTGTCACCGCAGGAAGAGCTGGTGCAGGATATTATTTCCATTCTTCATGTATTTTCGTGTAGATTATACGGACTGCGCAAGTATAAGAAACAGATAGAAAGAGATGAGGAAATTGCAGAAGAGCTTCAAGACGGAAATTAATCCGACGGATGAGCAAAAGCTGAAAATCCGCCGGACGATCGGGACATGCCGGTATGTTTATAACTTTTATCTGGACCAGAACAGAAAACGTTACGAGAAGGGTGAAAAGTTTATGAGCGGAAAATCCTTCAGCGTCTGGCTGAATAATGAGTATCTGCCCCAAAATCCGGAGTATGCCTGGATCAAAGAGGTCAGTTCCAAATCGGTAAAACGTTCTCTTGAAAATGCATGTACGGCATTTTCAAGATTTTTCAAAGGGCAGAGTCATTTTCCAAGATACAAAAAGAAAAATAAATCCAACGTCAAAATGTACTTTGTAAAAAACAACCGTACGGATTGTTTCTGCGAACGGCACCGGGTCAATATTCCCACCCTGGGATGGGTACGGATCAAGGAAAAAGGATATCTTCCGACAACGAAAGACGGATATGTAATTAAAAGCGGCACGGTTTCCATGCGTGCCGGAAGATATTACGTTTCTGTTCTGGTGGAAGTACCTGATCCACCAAAAGAAGAAAACCGGAATGAGGGGATTGGAATTGATTTAGGAATCAAAAGTTTTGCTGTGCTTTCTGATGGAACTGTTTATCAAAACATCAACAAGTCAGCAAAAATAAAGAAACTGGAAAAACAGTTAAGACGGGAACAGAGAAGTCTTTCCCGTAAATATGAAAATTTAAAGAAAGGAGAGTCCACTCAAAGAGCGAATATACAAAAACAAAAGTTAAAGGTACAGCGGCTTTATCAGCGGATTGACAATATCCGCACCGATTATATTAAGAAAACAATTGCAGGGATTGTGAAAACCAAGCCATCCTTTGTTACGATTGAAGATCTGAATGTAAAAGGTATGATGAAGAACCGGCATCTTTCGAAAGCAACAGCATCGCAGAAATTCTATGAGTTCCGCACAAGACTGCAGGGAAAATGTGCAGAAAAAGGAATCGAACTGAGAATAGCAGACCGCTGGTATCCGTCCTCCAGACGCTGCCATAATTGTGGACAGATTCGAAAAGATTTAAAACTTTCGAATCGGGTTTACCAGTGCAGCTGTGGGTATTGCGAGGACAGGGATCTGAATGCGGCATTAAACCTGAGAGATGTGAAAACTTATCAGAGTGCGTAAGAAACGCAGAGATACATATGTACCGAAGGCCATTTCGGGAATTAACGACTGTGGAGTGTACCAGAACTTGTGAGTAGATACAGCTCCGGCTGGTCAAAAGCATACACGTTTGAAACAGTAAGTAGGATTCGTGAGAACTACAATATCTCGATATGAGTATATTTGATCATATTTTGAGTGGCAGAACAATCATGTTGACAGAAAAAGCTGCTATGTACAGCACACTTGGCATTTCCAAAGAGGTTTTCGCATTTGGAACGAAAATTGAGGAAGAATTAAAAGAGCGTTTTGCAAAAATTGATGAAATCGCAGAATACAACCAGTTAAAGGTCATCCACGCCATGCAGGCAAGCAAGGTCAGCGAGGCATGCTTATATGGAACCACAGGATACGGATACAATGACCTGGGACGTGATACGCTGGAGCAGGTCTATGCAACGTGCTTCGGCACTGAGGATGCACTGGTACGCCCGCAGATCGCCTGCGGAACCCATGCGCTTGCAACGGCGCTTTCCGGAAATCTCCGCCCGGGCGACGAACTGCTTTCTCCTGTTGGAAAACCATACGACACCCTTGAGGAAGTGATCGGCATCCGCCCGTCCGTCGGATCTCTTGCGGAATATGGCGTAACTTACCGCCAGGTAGATTTAAAAGAGGACGGCTCTTTCGATTACGAAGGAATCAAAAATGCCATCAACAAAAAGACAAAGATGGTGACGATTCAGAGGTCGAAAGGATATCAGACCAGACCGACGCTTTCTGTTACCCGCATAGGTGAACTGATTGCATTTATTAAAAATATCAAACCAGATGTCATCTGTATGGTCGATAACTGCTACGGCGAGTTCGTGGAGACGATCGAACCGACCAATGTCGGTGCAGATTTGATGGTCGGATCCCTGATCAAAAACCCGGGCGGCGGACTGGCTCCGGCCGGCGGTTACATTGTTGGAAAGAAAAAGTACGTGGAAAATGCAGCATACCGTCTGCTCTCCCCGGGACTTGGAAAAGAGGTTGGCGCAACACTCGGTGTGAACGGTTCCTTCTACCAGGGATTCTTCCTGGCACCGACCGTTACCGCAGCGGCATTAAAAGGTGCTGTCTTTGCTGCAAATGTTTATGAGAAACTGGGATTTGCCGTTGTTCCAAACGGAACCGAGAGCCGTCACGACATCATTCAGGCGGTAACCTTTGGAAAACCGGAAGGCGTCATCGCATTCTGCCAGGGTATCCAGGCAGCTGCCCCGGTCGACAGCTTCGTTTCCCCGGAACCTTGGGATATGCCAGGTTACGACAGCCCAGTTATCATGGCAGCTGGCGCTTTCGTGCAGGGCTCTTCCATTGAACTTTCTGCCGATGGACCGATCAAACCGCCGTACGCTGTCTATTTTCAGGGTGGGCTTACGTGGCAGCACGCAAAATTCGGTATTCTGATGAGTCTTCAGAAACTCGTCGATGCCGGTATGGTGACATTATAATGGCAAAAAATGTGGTAATTATCGGCGGTGGCGCGAGCGGACTGATGGCGGCAATTTGGGCCTCACGTCTCGGTGCCGCGGTCACCGTTCTGGAAAAGAACGATAAACCGGGCAGAAAGCTTCTTGCGACCGGAAACGGACGGTGTAATTTTACCAATCGTTATCAGGATGCATCGTGCTACCGCACGGGAAATCAGGAGCGTGCATCACGGGTTCTCGAACAGTTTACCGAACAGGACACAGAACAGTTTTTTGAACAGCTCGGCATCCGCATCCGGAGCCGTGAAGGCTGGCTTTATCCGGCCAGCGAGCAGGCACAGTCCGTTCTTGAGCTGCTGATTTTGGAAGCCAGATTCCGAAAGGTAAAAATCAAGACACGGGAAACGGCTGTTGCAGTGGAAAAAGCCGAAAATGGTTATCTGGTGCGCACCGAAGGATGGCAGTACCCGGCTGACAGCGTCATCATCTGCTGCGGAAGCTGTGCTTCCCAGATCGCCGGTTCCGACGGAGATACACTTCGATTTGCCGATCAGCTTCAGCTCGCTTCGATTCCGTTTTTCCCGGCCCTCTGCCCGCTCCGCTGCAAAGGAAACCAGTTTTCCTCCTGGGCGGGTGTTCGGGTGCGCGCGAAGATTACGCTTCTGGTTGAAAATCAGGAGATTCTGACGGAACAGGGAGAGCTGCAGCTTACCGACTACGGTGTCTCCGGCATCCCGGTATTCCAGATTTCCCGGTTCGCTGTGCGCGCCTGCATGCAGAAAAAACGCGCTGAACTTCTCGTAGACTTCTTTCCGGAACTGACGGAATCGGAGCTTACTGCAGAACTTGTCAGACGGCAGGAAATCTGCCCGTATAAAGCGCCAAAAGAGCTTCTGATCGGTATTCTTCCGGAAAAACTCATTCCGGTTCTGATCGGAAAGAAAAAGACTCCGGAAGAAATGGCAGGCGCCATCAAATCATATCGTTTACAGATCACCGGCCAGACCGACTTTGGAAAAGCCCAGGTGTGTGCGGGCGGCATCACGCTCGACCAGCTTACGGATTCTCTGGAATCGGTACAGCACCCTGGTATTTTCTTTGCGGGAGAAGCCCTGGACGTCGACGGCGTCTGCGGCGGCTACAATCTCCAGTGGGCCTGGTCCAGCGGAAGTGCAGCCGGAAGAGCTGCAGCAGGAGAACATGCATGATTCGGATACAGCAATTAAAGCTTCCAGTCACCCACACACAGGAGGAACTGGAACAGAAAATAAGAAAAACACTGAAAATCGGAAAACACGATCTGCAGGAAATTGAGCTCTTACGCCGCTCAATTGATGCCAGAAAGAAATCCGAATTAAAATACGTTTATCAGCTTGATGTAAAAGTAAAAGATGAGAACGCCGTACTGCGGAAGGCGAAAAATAACCAGATCGTAAAAGCGGAGAAAAAGCCATATGTGTTCCCAAAATCCGGAGAACAGACTCTTGTTCACCGGCCGGTTATTATCGGAAGCGGTCCGGCAGGGCTTTTTTGTGCCTATGTTCTCGCAAAGCATGGCTACCGTCCGCTCGTTCTGGAGCGCGGCGAATCTGCAGAACAGAGAAAGAAAAGTGTCGATGCGTTCTGGAAAACCGGCGTTCTGAACCCGGAATCGAACGTACAGTTCGGAGAGGGCGGCGCCGGTACGTTTTCGGATGGAAAATTAAACACTTCGGTGAAGGATCCATCCGGCAGAAACCGTGAGGTACTCCGGATCTTCACGGAATGCGGGGCACCGGAAGAAATTCTGTACGATCAGAAACCGCACCTTGGCACAGATCAGCTCATCGGAATTGTGACAACGATGCGGAAAAAGATCGAGGCATGCGGCGGAGAAGTCCGTTTCGGAGCAAAAGTGACGGACTTTGGGATTGAAAACGGCAGACTCACTTCTGTAACCGTCAATGAAACCGAGAAGATTGCCGCGGAGACGGCAGTCCTTGCGATCGGCCACTCTGCACGCGATACCTTCTTTAAACTCTGCGAAAATAAGATCTCCATGGAAGCAAAATCCTTCGCTGTCGGCGTCCGCATTGAGCATCCGCAGAAGATGATCACGGAGGATCAGTACGGACCGGAGGCACCGGATTTTCTTGGGGCAGCACCGTATAAGCTCACCAATCAGTGTGAAAACGGAAGAGGCGTGTACTCATTCTGCATGTGTCCCGGCGGCTATGTTGTCAACGCATCCTCGGAAGCGGAACGCACCTGCGTCAACGGTATGAGTTATTCTGACCGGGAAGGTAAAAATGCGAACAGCGCTATGATTGTCACCGTAACACCGGAAGACTATCGCCCGTACCATGTAGAGGGAACGCCGGACGTACTCGATGGTGTGGCATTCCAGAGAGCGCTTGAACACGCTGCGTGGGAAGCCGGAAAAGGCAAAGTTCCGGTGCAGCTTTTTGGTGATTTCTGTGAAAACAGAGTTTCTACAGCACTTGGAGAGGTAACCCCTTCCATCTGCGGAGAATGGACTTTCGCCAATCTGCGGGAAGTTCTTCCGACGTTTATCGGAGACTCCCTTGTGGAAGGAATTCGTGCATCTGAGCGGAAAATCCACGGCTTTTCCCGTCCGGACGCCGTTCTTTCCGGCGTGGAAGCGCGTACCTCGTCACCGGTCCGCATTGTAAGAAATGAAACGCTCGAAAGTTCGTCGCTTACCGGTCTTTACCCGTGCGGAGAGGGCGCAGGCTATGCGGGAGGCATCACTTCCGCAGCCATGGACGGATTAAAAACGGCAGAGGAAATTGCAAAAAAATATATGAATTTTTCATAATTCCTATACATCTGCGGAAAGTTGTGCTAGAATGATGGGTGATTCAAACCAATGTATTCCATGAAAATTCCCGGAAGAGTGGTGGGAGGAATACATGAGAAAAAATGGATTACGAAACCTGCCGACGATGGAACAGCCATATGAAAAATGCCTGGAAAACGGCCCGGAAAGCCTTTCCGACGCGGAGCTTCTGGCTGTCATTTTACGATGCGGGGCAAGGGGAAAAACATCCCTGGAGCTCGCAAGAGAAATTCTTTCCCTTCCCGGAAAAGAGGAGGGCCTGTTAGGACTCTATCACTGTACAAGACAGGAACTTCTGCAGATCCGCGGAGTCGGGGAAGTAAAAGCGATCCAGCTCCAGTGCATCGGTGAGCTTTCCAAACGAATGGCCGCGGCCGGAGCAAGAAAAGGTCTCTGCTTTCATGATCCGGCTTCCATTGCGGATTATTACATGGAACGTCTCCGCCACGAGGATCAGGAGGTTCTTCTCTGCATGATGCTGGACACAAAAAATCAGCTTCTCGGAGAAAAGGAAATCACAAGAGGGACGGTCAATGCGACGATGATTTCGCCGCGGGAGCTTTTTCTTGCGGCACTGCAGTTCCGTGCGGTTCATATTCTGCTGGTTCACAACCATCCAAGCGGAATCCCGGAACCAAGCGGTGACGACATTACCGTGACACGGCAGATCCGGCGGGCGGGTGAAATGCTCGGCATTACCCTGCTGGATCACATTATTATCGGGGATCACTGTTATACCAGTATGCTGGAACAGGGAATCTGATCCCGAAAATCCGAGGCAGAAATGCCCAAAGGAAGGGAACAAGTTAAAGGAGCACGATGCAGATTCGAAATGTATACGGCATAGACCTTGGCACCAGTACCGTCAAAATCTATGACCTGAAGAAAGACACAATCACAAAAGAAAAAAATATGATTGCCATACGCAACCGCGAACAGGTGATTGCCGTTGGAAATTACGCATATGAAATGCACGAGAGAACGCCTTCCAATATCGAGGTAATTACCCCCATGAGCAACGGACGCATTGCGAATGTATTGATGGTAGAAGCCGTTTTGCACACGCTTCTCCACCGCTGTACGCGCCACATGGGATACCGCCCGGAGCTGTATTTTTCAGTTCCCTGCGATATGACAGAGATTGAACGGCGTTCTTATTATACGATTGCACATAAGGGAGCCTTAAAAAACTGCCGCATGTATCTTGTGGATAAACCAATCGCGGATGCGCTGGCACTTGGCATTCCGATCAACCGCACGAAGGGTTCCATGATTGTCAACATCGGAGCGCAGAGCACAGAGATTTCTGTTATCGCCAACGCGAGGGTTATTTTTTCCAGAATCATCCCGGTAGGCGGAAAACAGTTCAACGAATCGATATGCAATCTGAACCGCCGCAAAAACAATTTCCAGATTGGCTCCAAAACAGCCAAACGTGTCAAGATTGCGCTGGCGGATCTTGGAACAGACAAAAAAAAGGCGCGGAAGGTGCGCGGCGTAGATGGTGCATCCGGTCTTCCAATGGAAGGGATCATTACTTCTTCCCTCGTAAACGAAGCACTCCTTTCCGGTGTTAATGAGATCGGCGAGGAAATCAAGCATGCGCTGGAGCGTACACCGCCGCAGATCCACGATCATATCCAGAAAGAGGGTATTTACATCACCGGCGGAAGCACAAGGATTCCGAACATTGACCGCTATCTTTCGAGACAGCTCGGCTGTCCGGTGCAGCTTTCCCAGTATTATGACCTCTGTACCATCTGTGGGCTCAAGGAACTGATCACGCACGATGCGCTGCATCGCTGGGCTTACACGGTAAATAAAAAGAAGTAAATCTATCAAAAAGGACCCGCTATGAATAAGAAGAAAAAATTTCAGCTAAAAAGCAAACATCTACTTTTCATCATGACGTTCCTGTGTCTCTCCGGCATTTTAGGCAGTGCAGCAGACAAAATGCCGGTCACGCCGATCCGGGAAGCCGCAGGCTTTGTGATCATCCCGTTTCAGAACGGAATTAACCAGATCGGTGCGTATTTGACAGACTGTCTGACCGGTTTCCAGAACGTCAAAAAACTGTCTGCCGAGAAAGAGGAGCTTGAACAGAAGGTCACGGATCTGACTGAGGAAAACAATCAGCTTGTACAGGAGCAGCAGGAGCTGCAGCGTCTTCAGGAGCTGTATCAGCTGGACCAGTCCTACTCGGAATATGAAAAAGTAGCAGCACAGGTCATCTCAAAGGATCCGGGCAACTGGTATGATACCTTTGTCATCAACAAAGGATCAAATGACGGGATTCAGAAAGATATGAACGTTATTGCAGACGGCGGCCTTGTTGGACTTGTTGAGGAGGTAAGTTCCAATTCCGCTACTGTCCGCTCTATCATTGATGACTCCAGTTCCGTGAGCGCCATGACAGCATCTACCTCGGATACGTGTATTGTATCGGGTGATCTGCGCCTGATCAGCGACGGAAAGCTTGCCTTTTCCCAGCTGAATACAACCGACACGGTAGCTGAGGGCGAAAAGATTGTGACATCGAACATCAGTGATAAATACCTCCGCGGTATTCTGATCGGCTATGTTAGTGAAATCACCGAGGACTCCAATCACCTGACGAAAAAGGGATACATCATTCCTGTTGTGGATTTTCAACATATTCAGGAAGTTCTCGTGATCAAAGAATTAAAACAGCAGGGAGGAGAGTAAATGCGCAGAAAAATCACGCTTGCCTTTCTGATTCTGGCAGCTTTCCTGTTACAGACAACTGTATTTCAGTATTTTCAGATCGCGTCCGTAACGCCGAACCTTCTTCTGATTTTGACGTCCGCCTTTGGGCTGATGCGCGGAAAAAAAGAGGGACTGATGGTCGGATTTTTCAGCGGTCTGATGATTGATCTGTTCTACGGCAGCCTGTTTGGATTTTACGCACTGCTCTACATGTATATCGGTTATCTGAACGGCTTTTTCTGCAAAGTCTTCTATGACGATGATATTAAGGTACACATTGTACTGGTCGCTGCCAGCGATCTTGTCTACAGTCTGCTGATGTATGTGCTGCAGTTCCTGCTGCGCGTGCGCCTGCACTTTTTCGATTATCTGGCGCATATTATTCTGCCGGAAATGGTATACACGGTAGTGCTCTCCATTCTGCTTTACCGGCTTTTATTTATCATCAACCGTAAACTGACCGAAAATGAAATGGAAGGACAACAGTCGCCATGGCTAAGAAGATAAGAAAATTTTTCCGCAGACTCGGTGAAAACCGCACCCTATTGCTTGGTGTGGTTTTCCTTGCTATGTTTGCCGTCCTGATCGGAAGACTTTTTATCCTGCAGGTAGTGCATGGAGAAGAGTATGCGGATAATTTTGAACTGCAAATCACAAAAACCAGAACCCTTGAGAGTACAAGAGGAAATATTTATGACAGGAACGGAAAACTGATCGCTGGAAATAAGGTTTCCTACTCTGTAACCATCGAGGATAACGGAACGTACAACACGACAAAAGAACGTATTCTCTCTCTGAACGCAGAACTCTATCGTCTCTGTAAGCTGATTCGTGCAAACGGAGACTCGATTGACACCAGCACCTTCCCGATTGAAGTGGATGAGAACGGTGCGTTTGTTTTTACAGGTGAAGAGGGAACGACCCGCGACCGTTTCCGTGCAGACATTTATGGACAGAAGAAAATCGACGATATGACGGCAGAACAGAAGAGTTCCAGTGCCGAAACGCTGATGACATTTCTTGCCGGACCGGACGGCTTTGGCCTGGATGCCTATTCTGACGATGAAAAATACGCATATGCTGCCAAAGATTTTGAAGAGTATGGTCTTCCATACCAGACAGACGAATCCGGAAATGCTGTCCTTTCTCTTTCCAATCAGGAGCGTCTGGAAATTCTGGTGATCCGCTATAAGATGAAACAGACGAATTATCAGAAGTATGTCCGCGTGACAGTTGCTTCCGGCGTCAGCAGCAATACAACTGCATCGATTGCAGAGAATGAAGATGTTCTGCAGGGTGTCAGCATTTCGGAAGATTCCGAGCGTGTATATTATGACGGAAAGTATTTTTCCTCTCTGATCGGTTATACGGGCCAGGCGTCCTCAGACGAGCTGACAGAACTGAATGAAGAGCTGAAGAGCCAGGGAAAAGAAGAAACGTATTCCACGGAATCCATCGTCGGAAAATCTGGTCTGGAACAGTATATGGAGACAATCCTTCAGGGAACCGACGGATCAGAAGAGATTATCGTTAATAACGTCGGAAAAGAGCTGGAAACGGTAGAGGGATCCCTGGTTGAGCCAAAACAGGGAAATAACGTCTATCTTTCGATTGATTATGACCTGCAGATTGCGGTATATAAAATTCTGGAACAGAGAATTGCCGGCATTCTGAAACAGTATCTGAGTGATGTAAAATCCGTTGATACCTCAACACTTGCCAATACGGATGCCGTTCCGATTCCAATTTACGATGTATACAATGCACTGATCGAAAACAGCACGATTGATATTTCCCATTTCTCGGCGGCGGATGCCACGGAGCGTGAGCAGCGGATCTATGCACTGTTCCAGCAGAAACTCCAGCAGGTGCTTGCCGAGATTACGCAGGAACTGACCGTTGAAACAGCAACCGTTTACAACGACCTCAGCGATGAAATGCAGGAATATGAGACCTTCATCGTGGATAAGCTGCTTTCCAGTACGATGGGTATTCTTTCTTCAACAGCAATTGATGAGAAAGACGCCACCTATCAGGCATGGAATGACGGAACGATTTCTCTTCGTGATTACCTGACGTATGCGGCAAGCCAGAACTGGATTGATGTCTCAGCACTGACGCAGGATGATGCCTACCTGGATTCTCAGGAGGTTTATCAGAAGCTGACGGAGGTTATTCTGGACCGTCTGGCAAACAATACAACATTTGCAAAAAAGATGTATCACTATATGCTGCTGCAGGATATGCTCGATGGCTATGATATCTGCAATCTGATGTATGATCAGAACCTTCTGACGAAAGAGGATGACGATTATGCCGCTTATGTTGCAGGAAATATGACACCGTTCCAGCTTCTGTCCGATAAAATCGCCAAACTGGAAATCACCCCGGCACAGCTTGCACTCGATCCGTGTTCCGGTTCTGCTGTCATTACGGACCCGAATACCGGTGCTATTTTAGCCTGTGTTTCCTATCCTGGCTATGACAACAACCGCCTGGCAAACCAGATGGATACCGCATACTGGGCAAAATTGAATACCGATGAATCCAGCCCGCTGTACAACAAAGCAACCCAGCAGAAGACGGCTCCTGGTTCCACCTTTAAACCACTGATAGCGGTTGCCGGATTAAGCGAAGGCATAATTACTCCGACCAGTATCATCAACTGCAACGGTCTGTTCGGGGAAGGACTTGTCAACGAATCTGACTATGTCCACTGCCATCAGTTGAGCGGCCACGGAGATCTGAACATTGTCGGTGCCATCCAGAACTCCTGCAACGTGTTCTTCTGTACGCTTGGATATCGTCTGGGACTCGATGAGAACGGCACCTTTACACAGAAGCGCTCTCTGGAAATGATCCAGAAATATGCCGATATGTTTAAGCTGGATGAAAAGACTGGAATCGAAATTTCGGAAACCGATCCGAATGTAACCGATTCCCTTCCGATCCCTTCCTCGATTGGTCAGGGTACCAACAACTATACGACGACACAGCTTGCACGCTATGTCACAACGATTGCAAATTCCGGTACGGTTTATAATCTTTCCCTTCTGCAGAAAGCAACGGATTCGGATGGCAATGACATCGATATGGGCGCAGATTTCGGCCCGACGGTAAATTCAGAAATGGATGTTGATTCCAGCATCTGGGATCTGGTACACGAAGGCATGCGAAAAGTAATCAGCGTATCCAATGCGACCATTTTCCCGGAATCCTGGCCGGTAGAGCTTTCCGGAAAAACCGGTACCGCGGAGGAAGACCATACACGTGCAAACCATGGACTGTTTATGGGCTTCTCTCACTATGAGAGCAGAGACGATATTGCTCTTGCCGTCCGCATTCCGTTTGGATATTCTTCTATGAACGCAGAGTTGGTAGCTAAGGATATCTTAGATTATTACTATGGCCTCTCAGACGATATTCTGTCCGGTCAGGCAAATTCCAACGGTGTTGCAAGCGTGAGAGCAGACTAAGGAATTTTTCCGGCGGAAACGAAGCCTGGGAAGAAAGCTGCAAAAGAGAAAGGATGTGTTTTTAAACAAAGGTTTGGACGCATCCTGCGGCATGAAAATGCAGAACAGTTTTCAACAAGGAGGTTCCAGATGAGTGAAGTCATTGTAATTACATCAGGAAAAGGCGGCGTCGGAAAGACGACAACCGCAGCAAATATCGGAATCGGGCTGGCACAGCTTGGAAAGAAAGTTGTGATGGTAGATACCGACATCGGTCTTCGAAACCTGGATGTCGTGCTCGGCCTTGAAAACCGGATTGTCTACAATCTTGTGGATGTTGTGGAGGGCAACTGCCGGATGAAGCAGGCGCTAATCCGCGACAAACGGTACGAGCAGCTCTACCTTCTCCCGTCTGCCCAGACGAGGGACAAGACAAGCGTAACGCCCGAGCAGATGAAAAAACTCTGCGATGAATTAAAACAGAGCTTTGATTTTGTTCTTCTTGACTGTCCGGCAGGCATTGAGCAGGGATTTGCAAATGCAGTTGCCGGTGCCAATAAGGCAATTGTTGTGACTACGCCGGAGGTTTCGGCCATCCGGGACGCGGACCGCATCATCGGCCTTCTGGAGGCGCAGGATCTGAGGGATATCTCTCTTGTCATCAATCGTATCCGGCCGGATATGGTAAAACGCGGTGAAATGATGTCGGTGGATGATGTACAGGAAATTCTTGCTGTTCCGCTGCTCGGCATTCTGCCCGATGATGAGCAGGTAGTAATCGCCACCAACCAGGGCGAAGCGATCGCTGGAAGCGGTTCCAAGGCAGGAGAAGCCTTTACGAATATCAGCCACAGGATCCTCGGGGAGAGTGTTCCCTACTTGGATCTTGACAGCAAAAAGGGATTTTTCCGCCGTGTATTCGGGCGATAGGAGGGAACTGGTATGGGTTTATTTTCAGGCAGAAAGCCGCACTCCGGCCTCGTTGCAAAAGAACGTCTGTCCAATCTTTTAATGGCAGAACGTCTGAACTGTTCTCCGGCATCGCTTCAGATGCTGAAAAATGATCTTTCTGCTGCTGCAGGAAAATACCTTACCGTTGAGGCGGATGAAATTTCCGTCACCATTACACAAACAACCCCTGTCATACTGACAGCGAAAATACCATTGAAAAGAAACGAGGAGTATCATGTTAAGACGATATAAGCTGAAAAATTATAATTTCCGGCTGGTCATTCTTCTGATTGCCATCAGCATCATTGGTGTGCTTCTGATCGGAAGTGCAGACAGTGCAGACCAGAAAAAACAGGCCATCGGAGTCGTATTGGGCGTAGTCATCATGATTATTGTCTCTTTGCTTGACTATAGCTGGCTTCTGAATTTTTACTGGGTTCTTTACATCGGAAATCTGATGATGCTTGGCGTTCTTTATCTCGGCGGTTCTACCGCAAAAAACACGTTTGGTGCGACCCGTTGGATTCAGATCGGAAGCTTTCAGTTTCAGCCGACCGAGCTGTCAAAAATCTTTCTGATCATGTTTTTTGCGATGTTTCTGATGAAGCATGAAGAAGATCTGAATACGGCGAAAACCATTTTTACCGCGATCGGGCTTCTGATTCCGCCGCTCGTTATGATTTACCGTCAGCCGGATTTGAAAAATACGATTACGGTCATGGTTCTGTTCTGCTTTATGATGTATGTGGCGGGCTTAAGCTACAAAGTTATCGCCGTTGTTCTGGTTTCCGGTTCAGCACTGGTACTTGCGCTTCTGCTTGTCATTACGCAGGTGAATTTCCAGCTTCCGGCGGCTCTTGACAAGACGATTGGTTATCAGCTTGGGCGAATTCAGGACTGGTTAAGCGATGATGCCGACAACGCCGACGGCCGTCTCCAGCAGCAGAATTCCATTACAGCCATCGGTTCCGGAAAGCTGACCGGAAAAGGACTCAACAACAATAAAGTTTCTTCCGCAAATAAGGGAAATTTCGTTTCCCAGAACCATAATGACTTTATTTTTGCAGTGGCAGGAGAGGAACTTGGTTTCTTTGGATGCTGCGGAATCATCCTGCTCCTGTTCCTGATTCTCGTCGAATGCATCCGGACTTCCCGGAAAGCAAAAGATCTGTCAGGAACGTTGATCTGCTGCGGTATGGCAGGACTCATTGCCTTTCAGAGCTTTCTGAATATCAGTGTTGCAACCGGAATCCTGCCGAACACCGGTACACCGCTTCCGTTCGTCAGCTATGGACTGACCTCCCTTGTAACACTTTACATCGGAATGGGGCTTGTCCTGAATGTCGGACTGCAGAACCGGGATTTTGTAACCAGAAACTATGAATTACTAAGGAGGAAAACCATCAATGAACATCGGATTGATCGCGCATGATGCAAAAAAAACGCTGCTTCAGAACTTGTGTATCGCCTACCGCTCGGTACTTGCCAAGCATACTCTTTACGCAACCGGAACTTCCGGCCGTCTGGTAGAAGAGGCAACCGGACTTAACGTCCGCAAATATCTGGCTGGACACGTTGGAGGCGTTCAGCAGATGGGTTCTCAGATTGAACAGAATGATCTGGATCTTGTGATTTTCCTGCGGGATCCGGAACAGCCGAAACAGCATGAGCCGGATGTCCATCGGATTATCCGTCTCTGCGACGTACACAGCATTCCGCTTGCCACCAATCTTGCAACGGCAGAAATGCTGATCAAATCATTAGACAGAGGAGAAATGGACTGGCGTGAAATCTACCGGAGAAACGACTAATACTACAGAAAAAGAACAGAAACTGCCTGTAACGGAGAAAAACGGGACTGCTCCGGAAAAAACCGAACATATTTTAAACCGCCTGATCTTCGGCGCGGGTGTCTGTGTTGCTGTTATTGCGGTTCTGATCGGTGTGAAACTGTACCGTCAGGACCGCCAGATGGACATTACAGAGCCGTTTGCGCGAAGTATGGTGCTCGCCTCCGATCCGCTTTCGGCAGAAAAACGGTTTCAGGCTGAAACGCTCTCTGCCGATCTCTGTGTCGGTGAGACGAGCGTACCGCTGAATGATATCTCGTTTTCTTCACAGGTAAAGGCCGGACTGTTTGATCTGGATCACAAAAAAGTATTGTTCGCGCAGAATATGTATGATCAGGTCTACCCAGCCAGCATCACGAAGATCATGACGGCTCTCCTTGCCATGGAATACAACCAGCCGGATACGCAGGTAACGATCACGGAAGAGGATCTTGCGCTGGAAGATGGATCCCAGATGAGTGGACTGGCCGTGGGCGATACGGTAACGATGGATCAGCTTTTCCATGCATTGTTGATTTATTCTGCCAACGATGCTGCTATGGCGATTGCCCGCCAGGTAGGCGGAAGTGTAGAGAATTTCGTTCAGATGATGAATGATAAGGCAGCTTCCCTTGCCATGACCGGTACGCATTTTGCAAACCCGCACGGTCTTCACGATGAGAATCATTACACTACTGCATATGATGTTTATCTGATGCTGTATGCTGCCTATCAGCATACGGAATTCCAGAATACGATGTCAATGTCTTCCTACACGCTGAACATAACGCATGCGGACGGTACGGCGGGAACGATCTA
>ERZ838839.161-NODE-161-length-88071-cov-27.029426_pt1 | contig 88071 bp, 109 predicted proteins | sample MGYA00519909_ERZ838839 | MGnify/ENA primary metagenome ERZ838839 (study PRJEB31850, sample SAMEA3708843) | human gut metagenome | biome: human gut; feature: human-associated habitat; material: faeces | place: China | collected 2014 ...
AATTACAAACTTTTAAATCAAGAATCAGAAGATGTTTTCAACTGCTGATTCGCATAATATATTTAAAAGTAATCGATTTCATTTTGTTTTTCACCTGTGATTGTTTTCAAAATTAGAAATACCTCCAAGACACCAACTCTTGATTTTTCTCAAATCAACTCGCAATTATTAGTATTTCGTGCATTATCTTTGCTTTCATTCAATGAAAAAACTCTCAATTTCTGATAAATGAACTTATTTATCAGAAATTGAGAATTAACCGTTACTATTCTTTGCTGTTTCAAAATTACTTGGAACACTCCCGTTTCACCCACATTTTGGGAGTATGTCCTGTAAAAGTCTTGAATACACGATAAAATGTACTGATGGAATTGAAGCCGCTGCCAGCCATCAGGTCGTATTGGTCAATTGCAGGATTTTTCAGCAATAATTCCTTGCATCGTTGCACACGCATGGCATTGACAATATGATAGAAAGTTCCCTGTTGTTTGTCTTGGCTAAAAGCTTTGTAGAGATAAGTACAATTGGAACCCACTTCTGCTGCCAGATCATTTAACTTCAGGTTGGGCTGCTTGAACAGTTCCTTGTCTTTGACTAGTGTAATGACCTTCTCACGTAGTGCTTTTTTATGTTCGTCAGAGAAATGTTTCTGTTGGCGTGGTTCTAAAATAGAAGGATTCTTATCCACCGCAACTTCAATTGAATCGGCTTCTGTAGCCTGTTGCCGCATGGTAACAATTTCATTCATCAAAGCATTCTGTTGGCGTTCTACCTCCTGTGTTTCTTCAAGTGTCAAATTCCAATGCGGATGCAAGATCAGGATCAACAACCAGACATGCATGATGGAACAAAGCAAATCAACAACTACTTTAACAGAAGGACTGTCGGTGACAAACAGTACCCACATGGCCATCAGCCATACCAATGGAACAAATAACACCCGTCGCGCAAACCGGTAAGGGAAATCCTCATCATTTGAATAGTGATTTTGTTGATAAAGGCGAATCTTCTGTCTGAGCCACCAAACGATACGCATGAGATAACTCGTATAGACCATGCCGATGACTATCGCCAAATCTATCCAGCCAGTCCAAGAAGTTCTAAAACCTAACCCACCGATAATAGCCTGAACAAAGCCAAACACAATCCAAGCCAACGGTAAAACGGAAATTAAGGCTCTACGTAATTTTTTATGATGCTGTTCTCCACGGAAGTAACGTAAAAACAGCATAGAAAAACATACAGGGTAATATAACATTCCAAAAACACGGACATAAGTCCATGTATCCGGTGAATCAGGCCAAAGCAAATAGGGAAGTTGAAGCAGTAAAGCAGAATAAAAGAAGAGTGCTTGTTTTCTTCCAGGATAAAAATAATCAGCATTACGATCATAAGGATGGCACATGTGAAACCATCGAATCACACCGCAGATTACAGATGAAAGGATATAAATAAGGCAAGCGGTATAACAATATAAATAGCCAGTTGCAGATATATTCATTTTTGTTTAATATAAAATATGTTGAAATATAAGGTTTTATAAGATAGCTTTATATTGCCAATAAAGCCGGACCTTCATGCACGGCAAAAGGTTTGATACAATACATAAACGACAATAATGCTTATCTTTATCAATAACATAGTTTGTTTTTTACATACATCATTCATATTCTTTCAATTCTTTAGGAACAGTTATTTTATATTTGGAGATATAAGCCCCATTTTTAACCAGTTGTTACTTGGAGGTTCCTAGCTTTATTTTTGACATGTCTAATGCATTTTGCCAATTATGTCCTGCTTTTTCCGCCATATAAAGGAACATGCGTTTTACTTTTAGACTTTTGGTCGTTTCAAGCAGTAGTTGTAGCTTTTCGGGGTGTAGCATTGTCATTTGTTTTATTATATAGAATAGATCCATGTATGTAAGAATATTGTTGAGGTACGAGCAACAGACACTCTAAAAATGCTTGTTCGGGAATGGAAACCATCAGATCTGTTTCGTCAGAATTAATCGTTGTGACCTGCGGAATTGAAAAAGTATCAGTAAAAAATGGTTTTATAATCTTATCGAACACATCACTACGCATCCATTCCGGAACACGTTGTCTGTTGTGTGTTGTTATCAGTAATGGTTTCCCATAAACACATAGTGATTAAAGCCAAACAGTTCCAACTCGGAATGTGCTGCAACTCGGAATGTCTTGCCCACTTGTCTGTTGTAACAAGCCAATGAAACATATGCAGACAAGTTGTCTCCTTTGCGATACATGACTCCCTTGGACAACATCGCAAGCCAGCCAGATTCCCGATATCTTTTTATTAATTGGTCGGAATATCCGTTTTTTTTCAACCAATCAGAGAATAAAAGTCCCTTAGGAGTAGCAGAAAGCAGTAATTTATTTATTTTATTTCTTTGTTCTGCATTCATAGTAAATTAAGTTTTCTATTTCGATTACAAAGATATTGTTTTTTATTTAATGGATTATAAAAAGTTGATTTTGTTTTTGAATGCTATGCAAAAAGTATACTATTCAAAAACAAAATCAACTTTTCCTATATGCCTTTTACACATCGTTAAAAATCTGTTTAGAAAATACTACTTAAACATTTATCGGATTCACTTTCATCGTTTCCAGGTTCAGATACAGCCCATGATGCTCAATCATACCATTACGGAACATCTTCCACAGGATGTTGCAGCCGAGTTGCGCCAGTGTGGAGTTGATGAACAGGTCCTGCTTGTCCAATGCTTCTGCCAGCGAGCAGCTCGGACCGGAGTCTTCTTCCTTTACCCGAGAGTACCGCACGAAACGGGTGATTACCTTCAGAGAACTGACCGTTTCATACAGTTTGGATGCCGGCTGTTTTATTTTTTTCGGCACCGTACCCATAACGACCTGTCCCGTGGTCTGCGTGTTTCCGAAATCCATCCAATACAAAGGGGTTTCGTAAGTGCAGTATGTCGGTTGTGGCAAAGCCTTCAACAGGTTCCACAGGTCTATCCGGGATTTGATGTTGTCCGTACAAGTGATTGTGATATTGGCCAGATTATCCCGTCGGGCATCCTTCAATACGGTCGGATAGATGTCCGGCTGCGCCTTCCAGTCGTTGCCGAAGAAATTGTTTATCCGGGAGACAAGGCATTGCGCCTTGTTCTGTCCCAGATCAGACGGACTGAAAAGCTGACGACCGATGTTGGCTTCCGTCACGATGTCGGGGTCATACAGGGTCACGAACAGCCCCGGATGTCCGAGTCCTCTCAATGCCACATCAAGCCGGGCCAGACAGGTTAGTACCTGCGAGCCTGTTCCTCCCGCTCCAATCAGATTTACCGTTACCGGATGCTGCGGGTTTACCAGATAGTTGTCAATATAGTGTACTCTTTTCATTTCAGGATGTCTTTAAGTTTCAGATTGTTCAATGGTTTTAACTCTTCGAGGTCGAAAGGTCTGTTCCTGGCTGCTTTCGTCACCAATACAAGGTTTGATCGGGTCGGGTTTCCGTTGCCTCCCAAATGGGAGAACTCCGTCAGCCAGAATTTCTTTTCCCAGTATTGCAGCAGCTTTTCGTAGGTCATATCTTTCGGTTTCTCCAAATTGGCAGAACCCAGGCAGACGCTGGATCCGGTCACGTTGAAGAACGGTGCGGCATATAGTGGCGTATCCTTGTCGGGTGTATCGCCCTTGTAGGCATATATATTCATCCCGTGTTCCCCCGCCTTGTAAATCACTCCCGGCAGGTTGTATTCCGCGTTCTCGATTTCAAGTCCCGGGCTGAAGAACATCATCCTTTTACCCGGAGGATTGTACCATACATACCGTTCGCTTCCCTTGCGTGAATCGCAATACATCAGGTTGGACGGTATTTTTCCGTAGGGCGTGCTGCCGTGCCTTTCCGAATACCCCTTCACCAGTTCGTTCATGAATTCCAGGGTCACCGGTCTTCCTTCCGTCATATTCCCCCGTTCGTCTATATCCCGTACCTCCAGAAAGAAATTCTTCTCATTTTCCGAGGCGTAGGCAATCAGTGCCGCCTTGGGGATAAGCAAGGTCTTTAAGGTTCTTGTAAGTTCGTTTGTCTCTATCATGATGTTCAAATGATTATGTTGATGAATTTGTCCGCCCATTGGAGAAATCGCTCCGGATAGTCATCCATGCAGAACAACTTTTCAGTTTCCGGTGATAGGGCGAGTGTCGTTGCAGGTATGATGTCGTAGGTCTCCCTGCTGTATGAATTGTAGTAATCCACCAGGTAGTCTGTCACCATATCGTCGCTGTCATAGACTACACGGATCTGCTGGTGGAGATACATCGGCAGGCATTCAGGCTCCTCTTCATAGAATGGGTCGTAACTGTATTGCATGATGCCATGCTCCGGTGACAGGAAGTCCAACCCCTCCTTCATGGCGGAGACCAGCGACCGCTCATAGTCGTTTTGGGGCTCATACCGGTCAAGTGCTTTCGGAAGGTTCTTGTAGTAACACCTGTTTTCCACCCTCCGGAGCAACGCTTGTACCTTGCCGTTCTCGTAGGAGCGCAGGAGTTTCAGCCGTTTTCTCCTTTCCTCCGCTGTCTCGTCCGGAACTTCTTCCGAGAGCCAAATCAGCACATAGTCCGTGTCATCCTCGTCCAGCACGGTCTGTATTCCGTTTGCCTTCATCAGTTTATGGATAAACGTGATGGAGATACGTCTCAGTTCCGGGCCGAGAGCTTCCAGGAATTTCACCGGGAAATAATACAATGTCAGTACACCCCAACGATGGGTTTTCCAGAGCCTAAACAGCAACCGTCCGTTTTGCTCTTCTATATTGACATTCAGTTCTTCTCCGACAAGGACTTCCATTTCTTCGTGTAGTTTTGCGATTCCTTCTCCGAATGTACGTCCCGGAGTATGTACCGCTTCCTTTCCCAAGAGGCAGGCATACCTGAAATAAGAATCACGCAGGAATTCGTAATTTTCCTGCGTGATGAGATTGTACCTGTTTCCTCCGGTGTCTTCCACGAAGAGACTCGGCAGCTGTCTGGGCAGAAACGTGGTGTTCAGAAAAGAGAAACGGCACCACTTGGCGCCGTTATCCTTTCTTTCCTGTCCGTTCCATACCGGATATTGCGCACGGTCTGTCCGATGATGAGCCTCGCCAGCCGTTCCGCCTGCTGTCCGTCCAATGGTACACATGATTTCTTCTGTTTTTTGTTGTTGTCTTTATCCATAACCGTCAACCTTTTGTCCCGATGGTTGTCTTGAACTCGTATTCCGTCTTGTCATCCCGGATGACGGGACCATGTACGGTTGCCGTCGTCAGTTCCGGATAGAAGTTGGAATAATAACTCATGACCATATCCGGAGAAAGATTCGGGTTCGGGTCTTGAAGGGTTACATACTCTGTTCCTTTCTTGAATTTGAATGTACGTGACATCCCTTTGATTTGAAGTGCCATAGTTTATCGGGTCTGATAAGGTGAATATTTCGGTTCCAGCATGGATTGCGGAAAGTCTATGTAATCCTCGTAGTCTTTCGGATTGTAGGCCGGTTGTTCAGAATCGGAGAAGTAAGGCTGCTGCTGTTCATCCTCCTGTGGGAAGGATTCATCCTGCCATCCTCCCGTTGCCGGATGCGTTCCATACATATCCTGTCCCGCTCCCGTATTTTGTGAAGCATAGTGAGGATGCGGTTGCAGTGGCTGGCGTACCGGCTGCTGTTCCGGTTGCTGTATCGGCCACAGTCCGGACTGTTGTTGTGCCTGCTGTACAGGAGGCTGTCCGAATTCCGGTCTTTCCGGCTGTTGCATAGGAGCCTGCCTTTGCGGTTGCCTGCTTGCTGGAGCTTGCCGAGCAGGGGCATAAGCCGGTTGTGGCTGCATGACTTGCTGCGGTTGCGGTTGTGTACGGTTCTGTACTAACGGCTGCTGTTCCGGTTGGGGCTGCTGCTCCATCAGGTCAAAGAGGCTTCCCTTGTTCATTTCCTTGTCGACAGCCTGAATCTTTTCTTCAATCCCTTTCAGCTGTGCTTCATTCGCATGGGATTTTGCCTGTCCGAGCAGGTTGAGGGCTTCCCGATAATTCTTGGCGGTAGTCATTTCTTCCGCCTTCTTTATCAGCTTCTCGTATTTTTCCCGTTTTTCTCTCTCTTCCTTTGACTCCTTGGATTTCGCTTCCTTGGCGGCCTTGCTGTTGGCTGCCGCCTTGTCCGCCTGTGCCTCGAACTGAACCATGTTCGCAATCAGACCACTGGCTTTCTGCATCGGCCGTGTGACGGTCTGAAGGAATCCTGCGTCAAGTTCCTGAGGTGTACCTGTAACGGTCAGCGGTACAATCTGGTTCTGAGCCTCGTCCTTGAGCCCGTTTGACTTGGGTAATGTGGCAACGGTCAGTTGTCCGTTCGCTTTGCGGATGACAATCGTGAGATCCACGTTTTCTGTCATCATCTGGTGGATTGCTGTGAAAAACATAACTTAAATTATTTAAAGATAAAACGATTTGTTTCAATATTCCCGGAAAAAATCAGCCAAAAGCCTGTTCCTGTCGGGATGGTTGCAGATTTCCAATACCGGATTCAACAGCGTGGAGACAGGTACGGGACCTGTCGCTCCCCTGCCGGGCAGCTTGATGTGCGGTTCCGGTATCCGGATTTTTTTCTTTTTCTCTATCACCGGAATCCATGCCGGAGCTGGTGACTGTCTTGCGATGATTGTCTGTTGCATACTCCTTTTATTTAAATTGTGAATATCCGGGCTTTGGCAGCCCGTTGAACTACAAGGGCCTTTACTGCAAATGCTTCCGGAAAGACAAGGTTTTCGGGAAAAATACCGCAGCAGAGCGAGGATGATTTTTCCCGGGAAACCCCGCAAGGGGCCTGACCTTGTCGTCCGTACAGAAGCATTTGCCACCTTTGCCCTGTAGTTCTTCGGTCTGTCAATGGCTGTATTTTCATCCTTCCTGTTCCTGCTGTTTCTACTTTTCCGATATGACGGACATAGCAGATACAAAAAGAGCCGCCCCCAAGGCAGCTCCGTTCCGTACACAGTTTCTGTCGGAATCTTACATTATAATAGGTAAAGCATATCCGGTTCATGTTTCCTCCTGTTTGCTAAAAGACCAGATAACTGAGGATGCAGAAAAGTATGGCAGCGGCCACCAGCAGGCAGGCTATCATATACAGAAACCTGAAGAATCCCCTGAAGCAGACAATGGCTACCGCTGCCCATACGGGGGATATTCCCCGTGAATACAGATAACTGAATATGGCAAAGGCAACAAGCACCAACGCCGCCATCCTGATCCGTTTGTCTGTTCTCAACCTTTCGATAAAATCTTTTGTTCTCATGACCATATAGTGTTAATCGGTGAAACAAGTCATTTCCAATTTCGGGGGCCGGAAAGCGAACCGCCTCCACAGGCAAGGTTTTCGGGGAAAATACCGGAGCCCGGCGAGGATGATTTTCCCCGAAACCTGCAAGGCTCGACCTTGCAGGTGGAAAACGGCGGTCCGCTACCTTTGTCCCGGAAATGGAATGACTGGATCATTTCCCTTTTCCACCTTTGGGCTTTGGAAAAACAAGTTTCAGGTTAAAGCTCTCGTCAAAGGCGACCATGGCATCGAATGAGATTCCCTTTTTCCCTTTGAACCCCTTGATGAGCCGGGTGGAGCCTGAAGAAAAAAGCTGTTCCAGATGCTGGTCGGTCAGTTCCTTGTTCAGAAAACGGCGGAATACCATCAGTCCGCAACCTTCCTTGTCACATTTGGCCGCCTTCCCCCGAATGATGACATGAGCACACTTGCATTTGGGACAGGTGAAGGAACGTGATTTAGGCAGAGGAAATTCGAGACGGAGTATTTCACCGGTCGCCTTGTGCGTGTAGTCACGGATGGAACGCATGAAGGTTTCCGTATCGAGCGTATGCCCTTCAATCTGAGCCAGTGCCTTCTCCCAGTAGCCTGTCATTTCCACATTCGCCACCTGCATATCCTTTACTGCCTCGAACAGATAGAGCCCTTTTTCCGTAGGACGGATACTCTTTCCGGATCGTTCTATATAGTCCCTTTTGAACAGGGTGGTAATGATGGCTGCCCGTGTGGCAGGTGTACCGATTCCGGCATCCTTTACGGCCTCTTTCGCCTCTTCATCGGTAATGTCCTTTCCGCAAGTCTCCATGGCACCCAACAGGGTCGCTTCCGTGTAGAGCGGCTTGGGTAGGGTCTTCTTCTGCGCCAGTCCCCGGCCCATGACGGGAAGGGTTTCACCTTCGGCAAATACAGCCGTACCGACTTTCCCTTCCGGTTCGTTACCGTCTCTTTCCTCCCTCCGTGAGAAAACGCCGCACCATCCCGGACGGATGACGGAAGAGGAACGTGAACGGAAGACCATTCCCTCACAGGTGCATTCCATGGTCAGCTGCTCTTTCTCGCAGGGTGGCGAAAAGGATTCCAGCATCCTGCCGGCTATCAGGGTATAAACCACCGATTCCGCTTCGGAGAGCTCGTTCGGGATGATACCGGTAATGATCAGTGCATGATGGTCCGTCACTTTGGTGTCGTCCACACACCGGGTATTGAGGTCGGACAAGTCAAAGGATTCCCCGTATGCCTTGAAATCCGGTATGGATGTGATTTTTTCCAGCAGGGAAGGAATGATCCGCATGACATCTTCCGGAATATGGCGGCTGCCGGTTCTCGGATAGGAAATGAGTTTCTTCTCATACAAGGACTGGGCTATGGAAAGGGTCTTTTCTGCCGTCAGGTCATAATGGGTGTTGCAGTCTTTCTGCAGGGATGTCAGGTCGTAGAGAAGCGGTGGCTGCCGGAAGACCCTCTTGCGTTCCAGTCGTGTGACTGTCGCCTGAGAACCGGTGCCGATGTTGCCGAATGCTGCTTCTGCTGCTGCCTTGTCCTTGAATTCCTCCGTATGGATGAATTGCCGGTGCGCCTCTCCCTGTGTCAGCGTGATATGCAGTAGCCAATAAGGAACGGACACGAAATTCCGGTTCTCCTTGAAACGGGTACATATCATGGCGAGTGTCGGAGTCTGCACCCGTCCGATGGAATTGTTGGCCGAACTTGTGGCTATCGCCAACGCTCGGCTGGCGTTCATACCCACCAGCCAGTCAGCCTTTGCCCGGCAGTCAGCGGCCGCCTGGAGACTGTCATAGTCGCTGCCGTTTCTGAGATTGGCCATACCTTCCCGGATAGCCTCGTCTGTCAGCGATGAAATCCACAGACGCATGAACGGCTTGGTGCATCCCAGATAGTCATATATCCAACGGAATATCAGTTCACCCTCTCGTCCGGCATCGGTTGCCACAATGATGCTCTCGCATCTGGAGAATACCCCCTCGATGATTTTCAACTGCCGGGAAGCGGCCAGATCTGTCACCGTGCCCCTGTCCGTGCGGATCAGTCTGGAAACAAGCCGGAACGGGTCCGGCAGCATCGGGAGGTCAGCGGCGGTTGTCTTCGTATAGCCATACGTGCCGGGCAGGGCAAGTTGCACGAGGTGCCCCATAGCCCATGTCACCATGTATCCGTTGCCTGTACAGTAGCCGTCCATCTTTTCGGTAGCCCCGACCACACGGGCTATATCCATTCCCACACTCGGTTTTTCTGCTATGATTGCTTTCATCTTCATTTTTTTGTAAAATTAAAGCCGTTCCCCGCGACCGCCATGGATGACGGGGAACGGCGGTTTGACATTTGATGGTTGATTGTCGTATCGGGTGAAAAGCGGATGCTATGCCACCGGCTTCACGCCAAGGATTTCCATCAGCGGTTCACCGTCCTTGCGTATCAGTTGCAGGGTGGCATCCATCACCACGTCCACACCGAGGAGTACAAGGCTGAGTGACATTACTTTCGTTTTCTTCCCGCTGAGCAGCGTTTCAAGTTCTCCCGACATTTCCAGTTCGTCCTTGAGGATGCCGATTCCGGCCAGTTCTTCCCAGTTCACGTCTTCCGCCTTGAAAGGCGCATTGTTTCCATTGTTCATTTCCATGTTTCTGATTCTTTTGGATTATACATTCGTTTTACTTCAGGCCATGCTTGCACCTTTGGATCTGCGACTGCTTTGCTTCGCCTCCTGTCCCTGTTTCTGGGTGTTGGCCACGACATTCCGCTGTGAAGCGTCACGCTTGCGGTCCGGATTCTCGTTGTAGAAGTCCAGTCTGCCCTGATTGAAGTTCGCCTTGACATACTGGGAGATGGTCTTTCCGTCATAGCCCTTGATGCCCTCTACCAGCACGGCCTTGCCGCTCTGGAGGTCGGCACGCTGCTGGCGGTTCAGCTGCACGTCCCATACCTTGTCCGGAATCTTGAACTCCGCACGCTGCTCGAAGCCGTCCGGTGTGCGTGAATAGCTGAGCCGTCCGGTTTCCAGGTCTGCCTTGATGAATGAGGAGAATTCCTCGCCCTTGTGGTTGACCATGTCATTGAGGAAGATGACCTTGCCCTCCCTGAGCTGCTGCTGTTCTTCCGGAGTTATCTTCACTCCGTTGATTTCTTTCGGGATGTAGATTTCACGTGCGCCTTCCGGAGAGTCCGGGTTGTAACGTGTATAAGATGGTCTGCCGGTGGCTTCGTCCAGCTTTACATACGAGGAGAATATCTCACCGTCCTTGCGTGCCATTCCCTCAACGAAGATGGCTTTTCCCAGATTGAGGTCTTCGATCTGCTGTTTGGTCAGTTCCACGCCACCCAGCGACTGGCGGTTGAACAGCTTGTCATTCTCGAAGATGTATTCGATACCCCTGCGCTCGGCATTGATCTGGATATGGGCATCAAATTCCTTTCCACCGTTGGAAATCATCCCTTCAACGAATATCTTCTTGCCTTCCCTCAGGTCGTTCTGTTCCTGTTCGGTCAGCTGCACTCCCTTGATTTCCTTCGGGATGAACGCATTTTCCACACGCATGGCAACCACCTCGTTGGTAAGTTTGTCAATGCTCACGAAGGAAGGGATGTATTCCCCGTTACGTCCCTTCAGTTCCACGACACGCCCCATGTTGCCTGTTTCAAGCAGGTTCTTCTTGTCCTCTTCGGAAAAGATGTGTCCGAAATAAGGACGGTCAAGTTCGGGTTTCTGACGGATACCGTGGATGCCCAATACGATGGGACCTCCCACGGACTGCTGGAATGACAGTCGTGCGTCCGTGCGCAAAACGGCGGAACCGAAATTCATGCTGATGGGTACGACCTGGTTGGTTTTGTATCCCTTGAGCATCTGGTCAAGGAGTCCGCGCTCCTGAAGTTCCTCCCGGGACAGTCCGAAGTGTTTCAGTTCCTCCCAGTTGATCATTGATTCATTGTAGCGGTACTTTGGCTGCTGCCCGGTTTCCGGGGCGGCCTGCTGCTGTGTCTGGTCTTTCTTTGCCATTTCTTCTTGATTTTGATTGTTTATACTTTGGTTTTCCTTGGTGCGTGGTACAATCTCGTATTTCTTCAGAAATTCATCCACCGCATCCGATTTCCTGCCTGCGGCTATGTCTTCCACCGCCTGTCTGACTTCAGGGCTGTCCAGGGTGTCCTCCTTGATGGTGAGCAGTCCGAAACGGGTCGGGTCCTTGAACTGGCTCCAGAAGTTTTTCAGAAAATTCTCGAACATGCTGGCATAACGGTCTATTTTCAGAAAGGAGTTCCGGTGTTCCTTGTCTGCCGGAACCGTCTTGTACCTGCCGTTCTTGTCAATTTCGGATATAGCCTGCAACAGCAGTTCCATCTTGTCGAGAATGAAGACAATGTCACTCAGCTGGTCATTCTCGGTGACTTGTGTTTTCATGGGTTCGTCCCTTACATTTTTCTTTGCCATAACTGTGATTTTTAGAGTTGAAAACTATTGTTGTCACCGCAAATATATAGGCATAATTTTGATAAAACATTATATTTCAATGCGTTGAACTATCCGTTTCATCGTATGTCATCACGTTTCACCATAGGCGGGAAGACGAAAGGCTGAAAAACGGAAGAATCAGGGTAAAAGTGCGGGAAATATACTGAGTCCGATAAAACAAAAAAGAAAGAAGGAACACACAGGAGGTAAGCCCCAACAAACAGAAAAGGCGGAAGCGGTAGAAAAGCCGGAAACAAAAGGAAAGCGATAAAGAGAAATGTATTATGCAGAGTGGAGAGCGAGCTGTCTTTAGTCCCCACTTCCTTCCGTTGCTCCATATGACCGGAAGATCATTTTTGTATGGTAGATATTGACAGCGTAATCCATTGCGACATCAGCATCGGCAAAAGACCGCCGTCATTTGTCTTTTTGGTTTTGTCCTATGCGTCGTAGGTCGCTTCGCTTGCTAAGTCCCGGACCTTTTCCCCAACTCGGACGATGATACCGGAGCGTTTTTTCGGGCGGAAAATTACCAAAGGGAATTTTGTGTCCCGAAAACCGGAGGCTTGAACGTGGAAGGTATCATCCTCCGAGTTATCTTCTTGAAGGGACTTGCCAAGTGAAGCGGAATAATGATGGAATTTTATGGAGGAATATGGAATAATGCTTGGCACGATTTATCTTTCTATAAATCAATCAGCACATTGGATGTATGTTTTAAGAAAAATGAGTAATTTCGCATTTAAAATAAATATTCAATGAATTCAATGAAAAAAGCATATACGATAGACCAACAAATAGCCAGACTGAAATCAAATGGAATGACATTTGATGATGAGGAGAAAGCGAAAGAGATTCTCCTTGATGTGGGTTATTACCGACTTGGATTCTATTCTTTTCCATACGAAATAAAGTTCCCATGTCTGGAACATCGTGACCATCAGTTAAAACCGGGTACTACATTTAAAAGTGTCTATGACCTTTATGAGTTTGATACCAGACTCAGGAGATTGTTGCTCAATGCTCTTGACCGTATTGAGGTCAATATCCGTACAAAACTCATCTACAACATATCGCTGAAATACATTGATGACCCCTGCTGGTTTGTCAATCGTAAGTATGTAACCTCTAAATTCGTTAACGATTTTGAAGAACAGGTATATGCGGTTATGCGTAAAAACCCCATTATCCAACGCCATCATGCCAACCATCCGGGGATATATGCTCCTGCATGGAAAACAATCGAGTTTATGACAATAGGCAATATCATAACATTATATGATTCGCTGAAAGAAGCGGAAGCGAAAGATCTGGTCGCTAATGCCTATGGCTGTTCAAGAGGTGTTTTTTATAACTATATGGAAACTATACGTGTACTTCGTAACAAATGTGCACACGGAGGTTGTATTTACCGTATGGACTTTCCTAAAGGAATCAAACGTTTGCCTGCTGACATTTCTGCCGAATGCAGACACAATATTAAAGGTGGCATAGATGTTGTTAGGTATATACTGGGGCGTATCTCACAATCGCGGAAAAAGGATTTGAAGAATGATATTCAAAATCTTATCAGTTCCATTCAGACTCCCGAAGCCCAAAAAGTTATAGCGCAGGTTTCCAAAATAGAAAGTTGAATTCATATTATTTGGTTGAATAAAAAAGAATCCTTACCTTTGCAATACTAAAAGTGCCCGTGCGAGCTTAGTCGTCGCATCTGCACTATAAAAAGGAAGAAAAGAAATCTCGGTCATTATGGCTGAGATTTCTTGTTTTTATTGGTATTTCATTACTTTTTTCAATATGTTCAGATTTCCTGCATCGGCTTTTCATACATTCCGAAGCCGAAGCAATCAGCAATGACAAAATCTGAGCAACCTTTTTCTGTGAGTGATTTCAATTCGTTCCGGCTGTTGCAATAATAGAAGATTTCTCCATCCCATTCCGTATCGGGATCCATGGACAATGCAATTCTTGTTTCCAATGTATCCAGAGTGTCCTGCCAACGTATGATGCAATCTGCATAATGCGGTTCGCATTTACGCATGTTACAGAACTCTTGGTAAAGCATATCTATGTCTTTTCTGATTTCATCCGGCTTTTTCCAGCCGGAATCATCCACGATTTCAAAGCCGATTCCCTCTACCAGCAGGCATGTACCTTTATCATAAACCATCATGGTACGTTTGCCGATATGTTTTTTGCGTAATTCTGCCCAATCAGGCAAATCCCAACGTTCGACAGTCCAAATCCCACGATAGTTTTCCGGAATGGCATTGTATTCGCTCAATGTTATCTTTCTCATGTTTTTCTGATTTATAAATTACAGAACTTGACCGTATAAGTCTTGCACGGTTTTCCGAATGCAGGAAAACGGTCGAACTCCTTGTATGATTCCCAATCCACTGACATGGCATATCCGTTTGGAAAATTTTCACCGATAAATTTGGTTATCAATTTTTTGTCTTCATCGGTAAGAAACAAATCTTCTTCAATGCCATACTCCAATGAATAAATCGCCCATTCGGGAATGTTATCCCAAATGAGCGTTTTACTGTTGTTGTCATTCATAGTCCTGCTGATTATTGAGGTGCTACCATAAGTCTGTTTATAATTTCGTCAAGCTCCGTTTCCCACTTGTCTGTTCCCTCAATGAGTGACGGGTAGGTCAGTTGTTGCCACTGCCGGTAATCGAAGAGTTTCATACGCAGCGGATAGTAATCGAAAAGTTTCCGGCCTCCGGAAAATACTCTCAGGTGATTTGTTCCGACTTCCATCAGTCTCAGACCATAACGGCCAAGGATTTCGTGGAATCTTTTCATCGGGGTGAAGTTGCTTCTGCTCATATCTTTTATTTTTAAGTTAGACATTTCACGGCTCGTGAGCCGATTTTTTATTTCTTGCCTGCCTCGCTGTCCCGTGCCGGATTGTGCAAGGCTTTCCGGAAAAATACCGCAAGCGCAGCGCGGAAGATTTTTGCGGAAACCCGTAAGGACCCGGCCTTGCTCAATCCAGACAGGCACGGGGCTACCTTTGCAGGCTGAAATAAAAAAGCGGTCTATATTATTCCTTATCGCCTTCATCCTGTGGAATCAGATGTTTCAAATCAGGGTCATTTTTTATCCTAAACATCTCATCCTCGATTATCTGCACCACATCCGCCTTGATTTGGGAATAGTTGCGGTCAATCTGCTGCTGCATGATGTCGTTGCCATTCTCGTCCTTGAACTCGTTGATGACAGGTATCTTCTTGTAAGCCTTTGTTTCCGCCGCTACCTTTTCGCTATCGACAATAATCCGTGCGTGGAAAATCTTCTGGTCAATTTCTTCCCCGAAGTTGTCCGCCACACTGCCCACGAATGTGCCCTGCGAGAGGTTGGCAATCTTGGATGCAGGTATCAGCGAATCCAACTGCGTGTTAATGGAAGTGGATGTGTCCTGCCGGTTAATAGAGATGGATTGTCGTTGCTGGAGTATTTTGCCAAAACGTTCCGACAGGCTTTTTGCCGTTTCCCCGACCACCTGCCCTGAGAATATATTTCCCACCGTATTTTGGATTACCTTCGCCTCTTTGTCACCGTAGTCACGGGTAAGCTGTGAGAAATCCTGAAAGCCGAGACACACCGCCACTTTGTTGCTTCGTGCTGTGGCTATCAGGTTGTCGATACCACGGAAATAGATGGTCGGTAGCTCGTCAATGATAATGGAACTCTTGAGCTGTCCTTTCTTGTTTACCAGTTTCACGATACGGGAGTTGTATAGCCCCAATGCGGCCGAATAGATGTTTTGTCTGTCCGGATTATTTCCCACGCATAGGATTTTAGGATGTTCAGGATTATTCAAATCCAACGTGAAGTCATCGCCTGTCATGACCCAGTAAAGCTGTGGCGAAATCATCCTCGATAGCGGGATTTTCGCGCTTGCTATCTGGCCCTGGAGCTGATCTTGAGCTCCTCCTTGCCAGGCGTCCATAAAGGGGGAAAGGTAGTTTTCCAGTGAGGGATACGAGGTCAAAATCGTGAAAATATCAGCATACGGTTTGTTTAAGAATTCTATCGCATGGGGAAAGGTACAATACTTGCCGTCCTTGTAAATCCGCAAGTACCAAATAATGGCGGCAAGCAGGATTATCGGGGACTCCACGAAAAAATCACCCTGTTTCTGTATCCAGGTCTTGTTCAAATTCAGGAGAATGGTATAGGCTGATTCGTAGGCATCACTGATATCGGCCATGAATTTCGGGTTTATGGGATTGCATCTGTGGCTGCGTCTCGGATCGTCAAAGTTTATCACATAGAATTCCGGTCTGACCTTGTATTTATCCAGGTTCTTCAGCAGTTCGTTATAGGCTATTACGGAAAGGTCGTCAAATTTGTAATCATACAGATATAGAGCGAATCCTTTGGAAATCTGCTGTTTGATAAAATTATTCACCACTGCGTAACTCTTACCCGAACCGGGCGTTCCAAGCACGATGGAAGCACGGAACGGGTTGACGATGTTTATCCATCCGTCCCATTCCTTGCCCTGATAGACAAATTTCGTGGGCAGGTTGACGGAATACTCGTTCTCCATGAGCCTTGTTTCCTGCATGAAGCTCTCATTGGCGGTATTGAACACGTCCTCCATCAGATTATTCTTCAACATACGGCTTATCCACATACCCGACATCAAGAGAAGGATATATCCTGCGGTAAGCGTTGCCGTATATATGACGGCATTGGCTGTCGGGGTGAACGGCAGGTCGAGCATCCACCAGTTCATGAAAAACAGCACCATCCCCGAAAGGAAAGCGGCATATATCCTGTTCCATGTCATTTTCTGGTTTTTCACTCCTTTTGTGCCCAGACACGAGAGTGCAAGGAATATGACGGCAAACACTTTCGTTATAAGCAGGTTGCTGAACAGCCCCGCCGTTCGCTGAAAATTAAGCAGTATCCTGTCAACCACGCCTATATTGATACCCATATCCACAAATGATCGGTAACAGAACCAATAGACGTGAATGACAATAAAAACAATGGATATGGCACGCATGAACTCCATGACCTTGGCCAGTCCTCTCAAATCATCTTCCTGTTGCATGATAAACTGATTTTTAATGTTGGTAAATTCGGTAATTAGGATATTCCCCGTGAGCGGCGTTTTTTCTTCTTTTTACGTTGCAGCCTCCGGGCGAGAACCTCTTCCTGCGGATCGGGACCGTTCGCTTCCAGGTTGAATATCCCGAAAGCCTGTTCGATGGCACTTTCCATATCGGAGGAGAATCCGCTTTGCAGACCGGTGTCCGGCATGTGCGCATCCAAATCCGGGATGCTGTCCGGATTATTAAAGAGCCGCTCAAAGGCGTTTGCCGAGAACTCCTTGCCGAGCCGGGAGCCGTTACAGACCTCCCGGTTCTTGTGGTCGATGAAGGTCGCACCATAGATGCGTCCTTCATCGTTCTCACGGAATACCGTATCTATGCCTTTCCCGGCAAGCAGACGGACAAATGTCTCCCGGTCGCCACGGCAACCGTGCATGGCAAGAGCCACTTCGTTCCGAATCTTCGGCTGCCATTTTTTTGCCTTATACTCACGAATGTTGTAACCGATACGCTTTTCCAGTCCCTCATACCCGTAGCGTTTCCCGATAAGGGAAGACTTGATGGGCGTACATAGTGGTTTGCCCTTGTCATCCGTCATGGTATAGACGATACCGTTATAAGGCACTCCATCAAATTCGCCTTTCACTTGCTTCGTTTCGATATTGAAGCAGGAGAGCAATGCGCTGTACTCCCCGAAAGACTGGAAACGGTAAGAACCGAACACGCTCTTTACGATATTGGACACCTGCTTCTTTACATCACCGCTTTGGTAGTCCGCTTTTTTCAGGTACGGTTCAAGCAATTCCTTCCGTTTGTTCTCCACCTGCTTCAGTCCGAACTTCCTTTCCAGTTCACGGCAGGCTTTCATCGAACGGTTCCATTCGTATGCGTCACTGATTTTTTCGCCGTTCTCCTTTACACAGGTGGAGATGATATGGACATGCCTGCGGTCGATGTCCTCGTGCAGATAGACGATATAGGGCTGGTCGCCGTACCCCATCTTCTGCATGTACTCGCGTGCCAGTTCCGCGAACTGCCCGTCCGTGAGGCGGTCATCCACCGATGGGTTCAGGGAGATATGCAGTACCGGCTTCTCCGTGTTCCTGTTGGCGGCAAGGTAGCTGTCGAAAGCCCATAGTGTCTGCTGCATGACATTATGGGGATTTCCGGTGATATCGGTAATCATACGGTTGCCCGTGATGATATGGGCGGTGGACTCGTCCACTTTCCGTTGGTTGTAGATGACCGCTCCGTAAAGCGATACACCTCTGTTGATTTTAGCCACCATTCTGCTGTTCCTCCTTATTCCTTTTTATCAGGTATTCCTCCTCGAACTCCCGGGTAAGCATGATAATCCTTTTGCTCAGCACCACCAGATCGACGGTGGCCTTCTCCAGATTGCGGAGCAGGGCGAATGCCCGTTTCTCGCCGAAATTGGACTTGACAGCTTTTACCGTCTGGTTGTAGTTGTTACCGATAGCTTGGAACTGGTGATAGAAATTTGTCAGTCTGATGTAGTAATCCATCGCAGCCTTGTCGATTCTGACGACCTTCATTTCTCGTCCGAAAATCATGGCCTTGATGAATCTTGCCCGCTGTTTCATGCCTGATTTTTCAAACAGAAGCTCGAAATTCCCATTCTCTTCCGAGGTCAGTTTGATACCGTAACGGAAAACTGCCGGGTCAGTTTTCGGCTTTCTGCCCGTACTTCCTGTTTTTCTTCTTTTTCTGTTTTCTTCCATACGCATTGGGTTTTTCTGTTGCTGATCTTCCGTCCCAGATTTCCGACTTTGGAGGAAATCCCTCCCGAGCCTTCAGGCGAGCGGCAAGTTTGTTTTGGGATGCCCGAATCATTTCGGGCTGCCCAAAACACAACTTGCTGTGAACGCTTGTTCACGAATTTTCCTTCGTCAAATTGTGGTTTGACCTTCAGCCTCATTCTTCGGCTTCGGGAATCCTCCGCAGCGGTATCCGTTCCGTTGTCGGTGCAAAGTTATGGCGGTTTATCCTGTTGTAAAATAGCGGGTTATATGTAACGTGATGACAAATGATGACACAGGTCGTCACCTCCCTTAAAACATAGTGCAGGTATGAAAAAATACCCTTTTATTTGCAGCGTGAACGGTAAAACAAACCAATAATCAAGTGGCTGTCCGTTGTATTGTCGGTTAGCGAAAACACTTGTTGCAACAGGCGGGCAGTGATTGTTTACTTGCTTTGTTGGGGCAGATAACTATCGGTTGGTCGGTTTGCCGGTTGGTGAGCACAAAGTAACCATATCACTAACGAACCTTGTCACAAAGCAAACAACAGACAAGTAAAACAATAGTGTAATAAACCATTAAAAAAGTTCAGTTATGAAGAAGAATCCGTTATTCGTTGCGGTCAGCAACCAGAAAGGTGGGGTCGGCAAAAGTACAATGTTGGTAACACTTGCCAGTCTCCTGAATTATTCGATGGGCAAGAATGTGGCTATCGTTGATTGTGACGCCACCCAGCGCAGCCTGTTCAATCTGAGGGAACGGGACATGGAGATGGTGGAGATAAACAAGAAGTACATGGTATTGCTGGAGGAACAGAGACTCAGGGGATGCAGGATTTATCCTATCAGGCAGGCAAAGCCGGAGAATGCACGCCAGGTGGCCGGAGAGTTGGCGGCAAAAGCAGATTTTGATATCGTTTTCATAGATTTGCCGGGGTCTATGGACATATCCGGCGTTTTGCAGACCATTTTCAATGTGGATTATGTATTGACCCCCATTGCCGCTGACAATTTCGTTATGGACAGCAGTTTTGTCTTTGCAAAAAGCGTCATGAAGTGTGCGGAAAACCGGAAAAACATTCCCTTAAAAGACGTGTTCCTGTTCTGGACCAAGGTAAAGAAAAGAAGCAATACAGAAGTGCTTGACAACTATATGGCACTGATGAAGAAACAGGGGTTGAAAATTCTGGATTCAATGATTCCCGATCTCTGCCGCTATGACAAGGAACTCTCATCCCGGACACGAACCTATTTCCGCTGCTCGCTCCTTCCACCGCCGGCAGGACAGCTTAAAGGCAGCGGATTGCAGGAACTGGCAAACGAACTGATTGTAAAATTTAACCTGTAATTGAGATATGGCAAAGAAAATTGTAAAAGTGAATGAAGAAAAAATCAGGGGGTATATGGTCGGTGACATTCCTGATGCCATCGAGAACGAGGATATCATAGTGGTTGAGGTTCCGGAAGAGGAAAACAATGAAAGGCAGGATACGGAAAAAGAAACTGCCCGGAAAAATCCCAAACCTTGCAATATGCCCGAATGTGACAGTAACTTTCGTCAGAAGTATCTGGTGAATACCCCCATGCCCGGACGTATCCAGGTGTACCTGAACCGCAAACTGTACGACGAGATAAAGAATTATCTCCATGTGATAGCTCCCGAAGTAAGTATTGCGAGCTATATCAGTAATATCATAGCCGAGCATATAGAACTCAACATCGAGGAAATCACCCGAATGTATAAAGACCGTTTTTCACCCCCTAAAATTCAATAGTCATGGAAACAACATTAATTTATTTTTCAGTAAAAGCCGTGTCGGCAACTTACATATTATATAAGGTATGGATGTTCATTTTCAGTCCGAAAGTTTATAATTTTTGGGATAGTCAGCTTCGTCATATGCGTATAGCACGTATCCGGTTATGGAAATCACGTAAAAAACGGATGGCGGAAAAAGCAAGGAAAGCCCGGTATAGGGCAAGACTGGACAAGGCTGAAGCGTGGATCGCACAAGCGGAGAACGATATCCTTAAAGTCGGGCATGAAGAGAAAACCGAAATACAGCCGAATCCCCTGGACGAGTACAATGAAGTAATCGGAAAAACGAAAATAGTCTATCTTGAAGACCCGGATGTGGCAAGAAAAACTCCCACACGTTCTGAACCTATGAAGAAAGAGCCTATAGAGGAAGATGAGGATATAGATCCGGATGATGTGATAGATGGCTTCTCTTCACAAAAGGGACTGACAGAATCGGAAAAGCGGGAACTTATGTCAAATGACGGGTGTGTTCCTGACCCGGATTTTTCAAGGGCACTGACTTTTGAGGAACTGAACAATGTCGCTGATGTACTTATTTCGGGGACGGATGACAGAAAGAAAATCCGAAATGCAGCCGAAACCTTGTATCAACTTCAGGATACAGACCTGTTCAGGTTCTTTGCAACCGAATTGAGTACTCAAAGCCAATTGGAAAAACTGCTCAAGGAAAATATGCCAAATGGAAAAGAGACGCCAAAACAGTCTTTGGAACAGATTAGAATTGATTGGAATAAATACATGTAAATATGGGATCGAATGTGAAAAACAAAAAACAACAAGCAATGCCGAAGTCAGAAGCAGAATCTTTTGGCATAAAAAGAAATCCTGCAATTCGTGCCCCACGCATCTATCTGTCTGAAGAAGAAATCATCAGAATTATGCGGAAATAAGCCGCTATTAAAAAGAAGATAGGAAATCTTATTGATAGTATGCTTTGTGATGACTCACAAATTTCAGAAATGGATAATACAAAAAATAAGACAGAGACATTCGATATAGATGAATTCGTTTAATTGTTTCTTTTTGCTGTCATAGTTTCAGAAGGCATGTCGATGTGATATCGGTGTGCCTTTTCCTGTTTTTGGAGATTTATATATCCAAACTGTCTCTTTTTGTTTCCATCGTCATATTAAATTTCTGCCAATATTGGCACTTATATATTATGGACTATAAGATAATGCTGACAAATAGGTATTTAAGAGAAATCAATGCAAAAACTCTATCTTTGCAAAAAAAATGAACGATGGCAATGACAAAAGCGATATTAGAAAAATGGCTGGTGGCGCAGAAACGTCACCGTCTTTCAGACAAGCAAGTACAGATGGCCCGTGAATTGGGTCTGAATCCCGACAAGCTCGGCAAGATAGATAACCACCGGCAGGAGGTGTGGAAAACCCCACTTCCGCAGTTTATCGAGGATATCTACTTCAAGCGGTTCAAACGGGAAGAGCCGGAAACGGTCAAGCCCTTAAAGCAGATTATGGCTGAAATGGAGGTCAAGAAGAAGCAACAGAAAGCAAAGAAGGAGGAACGGAGGAAACAGCGTGCCCTCTCTTCCGGTTCTGAGGAATAGATAATATAATATACAAGAAGCGAAGTGTGAAGGCCGATCGGCTTTCACACTTCGCTTTTCCATTCCAATACAGACAGCCGCTATTTCATCCTTTCATAAAGATTGATGACCGGCTTGCCGCTTTCCAACGCCTTGCTCACCGTGTAGAATGTTCCCCCTTTCGGTACGAGGTCCCAATAGGCAACGATAACATCCGCCTTACGTACCATGTATTCATCCCTGCGCAGGTAACAGCCCTTGTGGTAATTCTCGGAAACCATGACCACCCGGTCCATCCTTTCCAACAGACGGGCATACAACAGCCGGTCTTCCGCTTCAAACCACAAGGGCTGTTTCCGAAAAGGTACTGCCGCTATGAGCTTGAAACCTTCGTATCTCTCCCTGACCTGCAAGACCGCCTCCGCAGCAGTCATATCAAATCCGCTGGCCATCCCGGTGTAGTATTCCTTGTATCCCTGCCCGTACAGTTCTGTTACCATTCCAGCCACAGCTTCCCTGATTTGTGCAAGTATCCGGGGATCGTTTCCGAACCCTTGCAGAATACGTTCCTTACGGTGTCCCGTGAAAGCCACTGTCTGATTGTTTCTTGTTTTCATGTTATCTTCTGTTTTTTGTTTTACATATATCCATTCAAACCGAACGGTATTTTATTTCCTGAAGGCTTTTCCGCCCCGGTCCGGAATCCCGCAAGGCTTGCCGTGAAAAAATACCGCAAGCGCAGCGAGGATGATTATTTCACGGCAACCAGCCCGCAGGGCCGCCTTGCCGGGCTTCTCAGGACACGGGGCTACCTTTGCCGGAAGAAATGAAATGCCGCTTTCTCCTTATCCTGTTTTTACTGTTTCATATTGCCGGGAAAACCCTTTTTGAATGGTTGAAAATTCCCTGCCGATGTAACGTGATGTCATACGGTGTCACATATCGTACAGTTTGTAAATCAATAAATTAAGCACTATATATTCGCAGTCGAAATCATTTTTTGTCTCACTAATTAAAAGTTTCGACACATGAAAAAAAGATTCTTTTTGGCAGCCATGACGCTGCTGGTTTCAATGGGGGCATCCGCCCAGGGCAACGGTATCGGTGGAATTACGGAAGCTACCAATATGGTCACTTCGTATTTCGATCCCGGCACCAAGCTGATTTACGCCATCGGTGCCGTTATCGGCCTTATCGGAGGCGTGAAGGTCTATTCCAAGTTCTCGTCAGGCGACCCGGATACCTCAAAGACTGCCGCCAGCTGGTTCGGTGCGTGTATCTTCCTGATTGTCGCCGCCACCATCTTACGCTCATTCTTCCTGTAATATGGCGGAATTCAATGTCAACAAGGGGATTGGGCGCAGCCCGGAGTTCAAGGGACTCAAGAGCCAGTACCTGTTCATCTTTGCGGGAGGATTGCTCGCGTTGTTCGTAATCTTCGTCGTCATGTACATGGCAGGTATCGACCAGTGGGTCTGCATCGGTTTCGGGGTCGTTTCCGCATCGGTGCTGGTCTGGGTCACTTTCAGGATGAATTCGAAATACGGTGAATGGGGCCTTATGAAACTCCATGCGCTGCGCAGCCATCCCCGCTACATCATCAGCCGGAGAAAGTTCCTCCGGTTGTTTTCTCCAACCATTAAAAATAGAAAAGCATGAAAAACGTAATGAAAACAGCCACGCTGGAAAGCAAGTTCCCGCTGTTGGCCGTGGAGAACGGCTGCATCATCAGCAAGGATGCGGACATCACCGTGGCATACCGGGTGGAATTGCCCGAACTGTTCACGCTGACACGTGCCGAGTACGAGTCCATGCACTCCACCTGGGTAAAAGCGGTAAAGGTTTTGCCGAACTACAGTATCGTACACAAACAGGACTTTTTCATCGAAGAGGGATACAAGCCGGATATCTGCAAGGAAGACCTGAGCTTTCTGAGCCGCAGTTTCGAGCGGCATTTCAACGAGCGGCCGTATTTGCAGCATACCTGTTACCTGTTCCTTACGAAAACCACGAAGGAACACAGCCGGACGACCAGCAGTTTCAATGCACTTACAAGGGGATTCATTATCCCCAAGGAAATGCAGGACAAGGAAACCGTCACCCGGTTCATGGAGTGTTGCGGACAATTCGAACGCATCGTGAACGACAGTGGCCTGCTACGTATCATCCGCCTGACGGATGAGGAAATCATCGGGAGCAAAAATTCCGCCGGCATCATCGAGAAGTATTTTTCCATGTCGCAGGAAGATGCTACCTGCTTGCAGGATCTGTCACTCGGTGCAGGGGAAATGAAGGTGGGCGACAACTACCTGTGCCTTCATACGCTTTCCGATCCGGAAGACCTGCCGTCTAACGTGTCAACCGACTGCCGGTATGAAAGGCTCTCGACAGACCGGAGCGACTGTCGGCTGTCCTTTGCCGCACCGATAGGCATTCTGCTTACCTGCAACCATGTGGTGAACCAGTACCTCTTCATTGATGATTCGGCGGAAATTCTCAGGAAATTCGAGCAGACTGCACGGAACATGCACTCGCTTTCCCGTTACAGCCGTTCCAACCAGATCAACCGCGAATGGATTGAAGAGTACCTGAACGAGGCGCACAGCAAGGGGCTGACCTCCATCCGCGCACACTGCAATGTCATGGCCTGGAGCGATGACCGGGAAAAGTTGAAGCGCATCAAGAACGATGTAGGCAGCCAGCTGGCGTTGATGGAAGCCAAACCGCGCCACAACACGGTGGATGTGCCGACTCTGTTCTGGGCGGCAATACCCGGCAATGCCGGAGATTTCCCGTCCGAGGAGAGTTTCCACACCTTTATCGAGCAGGCCCTGTGCCTGTTCATCGGGGAAACCTCCTACAAGGACTCGCTCTCTCCGTTCGGCATCCGTATGGTGGACCGCCTGACCGGAAAGCCGGTCCATCTGGACATTTCCGACCTGCCGATGAAGAATGGCACCATCACGAACAGGAACAAATTTATCCTCGGCCCGTCCGGCTCGGGCAAGTCCTTCTTTACCAACCATATGGTGAGGCAATATTACGAGCAAGGGACACACGTGCTATTGGTGGATACGGGCAACTCCTACCAGGGGCTGTGCAACCTGATCCACGCGAGGACACACGGCGAGGACGGGATTTATTTCACCTACGAGGAGGATAATCCCATCGCCTTCAATCCTTTCTATGTGGAAGACGGAATTTTCGACATCGAGAAGAAAGAGTCCATCAAGACGCTTATCCTTACCCTGTGGAAGCGTGACGACGAGCCGCCGACACGTGCCGAGGAGGTGGCACTATCCAATGCGGTCAATCTTTTTCTGGAGAAAATCCGCAGGGACAGCAGCATAAAACCCTCCTTCGATACCTTCTATGAGTTTATCCGTGACGAGTATCAGGATATCCTGAAAGAGAAGCGAACCCGTGAGAAGGATTTTGACGTGTGGGGATTCCTGAATGTGCTGGAACCTTATTACAAGGGTGGCGAGTATGACTTCCTGTTGAATTCCGACAGACAGCTTGATTTGCTTGGCAAACGGTTTATTGTCTTCGAGCTGGACAATATCCGTGACAACAAGGTGCTGCTTCCGATTGTCACCATCATCATCATGGAGACTTTTATCAGCAAGATGCGCAAGTTGAAAGGTATCCGGAAAATAATCCTTATCGAAGAGTGCTGGAAGGCATTGGCATCCGCCAATATGAGCAACTATATCCGCTACCTTTTCAAGACCGTCCGAAAGTTTTTCGGCGAGGCCGTGGTCGTGACCCAGGAAGTGGAGGACATCATTTCTTCTCCGATTGTCAAGGGCACCATCATTAATAATAGTGACTGTAAGATTCTCCTTGACCAGCGCAAGTATATGAACAAGTTCGATGAGATCCAGACCTTGCTCGGTCTGACCGACAAGGAGCGGGCGCAGATACTTTCCATCAACATGGCAAACAATCCTTCCCGAAAGTACAAGGAAGTGTGGATTGGTCTCGGAGGCTCACAGTCAGCAGTCTATGCCACCGAGGTGTCGCTTGAAGAATATATGTGCTACACCACTGAAGAAACGGAAAAACTGGAACTCATGCGCCTTACGGACAAACTCGGCGGCAACATAGAGCTTGCAATAAGGCAGCTCGCAGAGAGCAAACGTAACAGTAAGTAACATTCAAAAATCAAGAAAGACATGAAATTTACCGAATGGATAAGACATCGGATTGTCGGTCGCTTCCAGGAACCGGACTACCGGGAATTGCAAGAGATTGCTCAAAAAGCCAAACGTCTTGCCGGTGTGTACAATCACGGGAAACTTGCAAAGCTTATCCGGGAGTACAGTCATTCGGAAAAAGCTATTGAACAGATCGCCCTGCTGATAGCGAAATCCGAACCCTTCGATTCTCCCATATCAACGATGAACAAGGAATCCGTAGATATGATGGATGTATTGACGGATACTCCATTTATGGCGAAACACGGCTCTCAACTGACGGATATCCCACCATGGGAAGCCACATCAGTGCATGGTTTGTTCGCAATGTATACCATTATGCGTGATTGGGGATGTACGAAATATCCGATGAATAGAATTGAACGCCCGCCACATAGTGAAGTAATATCCGCAATAAGAATATTGGACTTCCAGAGAAAGAGCCGGGATGTATCTGAACTATGCGAACTCGCCTCATACAGCATGGTGCCATCGACCTACGTCAAGCTGCGCTATGGCATTGAGGACAAATGCAGTACCTATGAATGGCTCGAAAGCTATCTGATGGACAGGGATGACTGCTGCATTGAGCCTGATGTCAGGATGAACATTCCCCGTATAGAAGCTGAGATGTGCGCGGCAGCTGAAAAGGCCGTCGAGAATATCCCCGGAGTCCGTCTACCGGACTTCTATCTTGAGGGACTTAACCAGGAACTTTACAAATTGGGGCGTATCGCCGTGTCACCGGATGCTTCAAACGACCTTATCAATGTGCAACCGGATTTTCTGATCAAATACGGTATTGACAAGACCGCAGCCCCGGAAGAACAATCCCGTCAGGCACAGAAAGCCTACAAAGAACTGGATGACAGATTAGGCCGGGTTACCAGCCGCAGACTGTATGCTGACGAATTCTTCGCATCCCTCAGACACGGGAAAGAAAAAGTGGCAGAGGTAGACCGTCCGAGACCGGTACACAAGCCTATCCTCCGTAACCCGCCGTCCAAAGGGCGAAAAATGGGACTTTGACTTTCAACAGATTTTTATTCATCAATTAAAACAGAAACATCATGAAAAAGAAAATCCTCATGCTGTGTATGGGTTGCATCTTCATCAGCCTCACAGCGAAAGCGCAATGGGTAGTGACCGACCCCGGAAATCTTGCCCAAGGCATCATCAATGCCGCCAAGAACATCGTTCACACATCCTCCACTGCCACCAATATGGCGAATAGTTTTCAGGAAACCGTGAAAATCTACCAGCAGGGCAAGGAGTATTACGACGGGCTTCGCAAGGTCAAGAACCTTGTCCGTGATGCCCGCAAGGTACAGCAGACCATCCTGATGGTGGGCGATATCACGGACATCTATGTCACCAGCTTCGAGCGTATGCTCAGCGACCCGTATTTTACGCCGGAAGAACTGAGCGCGATTGCTTTGGGATACACCAAACTGCTGGAAGAAAGTGCCCATTTGCTGAACGATTTGAAGACGGTGGTCAACGAGAACGGGCTTTCCATGAACGACAAGGAAAGGATGGACATCATTGACCGCTGCTACAACGACATGCTGCAAAACCGCAGCCTGGTGCAGTATTACACCAACAAGAATATCGGGGTGTCCTACCTGCGTGCCAAGAAACAGAACGATCTCGACCGTGTGATGGCTCTGTACGGTTCACCCAACGAACGCTACTGGTAATTTCGAGGAGGATTGCTTATGGTATTGTTGGCTGTGAATTTTGACAACCTGCATCAGATTTTACAGAATCTGTATGTGGAAATGATGCCACTCTGCTCACAGATGACCGGTGTCGCCCGAGGGCTTGCCGGTCTGGGTGCTCTTTTCTATGTGGCGTATCGTGTATGGCAGGCTCTGGCCCGTGCCGAACCCGTGGATGTCTTTCCGCTTCTACGCCCTTTTGCCCTGGGGCTTTGTATCATGTTCTTTCCGACACTCGTTCTGGGTACGCTGAACAGTATCCTCTCGCCCGTCGTGAAAGGGACCCATACCATATTGGAGTCGCAGACCTTTGACATGAACGAGTACCGGGCACAAAAGGACAAGCTGGAGATTGAGGCGATGAAACGGAATCCCGAGACAGCCTATCTGGTCGACAAGGAGACTTTTGACAACAGGCTGGACGAGCTGGGTGCGTTTGACGCTATAGAAGCCTGCGGGATGTATGTGGACCGTGCGATGTACAACATGAAAAGGGCCGTACAGAATTTCTTCCGGGAACTGCTGGAACTTCTGTTTAATGCGGCGGCGCTGGTCATCGACACGCTGAGGACATTCTTCCTGATAGTCCTTTCGATACTCGGTCCGGTTTCTTTCGCCATCTCCTGCTGGGACGGTTTCCAAGCTTCTCTCAGCCAGTGGTTCGTCCGCTATATCAGCATCTACCTTTGGCTTCCTGTCAGCGACCTGTTCAGCAGTGTGCTGGCGAGAATCCAGGTGCTGATGCTACAGAGGGATATCGAGCGGCTTTCCGATCCGGATTTCATCCCCGACAGTTCAAACGCGGTTTACATCACTTTCCTCATTATCGGCATCATCGGGTATTTCACCATACCGACCGTATCAAACTGGATTGTGCAGGCCGGAGGCGGTGCAGGCAACTACCTCAAGAATGTGAACCAAAGGGCATCCCAGGCCGGTTCCCTGGCGGCTGGTACGGCAGGATCAGCAGTGGGAAACATTGCCGGAAGGCTTATCAAGTAATAACAGTATAAAACATTTACAGAATGGAATTCAAATCATTGAAGAATATCGAGACCAGCTTCCGACAGCTGCGTCTGTTCGGGATTGTCTATCTGTGTGTATGCACGCTACTTGTGTTTTTTTCCGTATGGAAGGCTTACACTTTTGCGGAAGCGCAACGGGAGAAGATTTATGTCCTGGATGAAGGAAAGTCGTTGATGCTTGCCCTTTCACAGGACTTGGAGCAGAACCGACCGGTGGAGGCAAGGGAACATGTCAGGAGGTTCCATGAACTGTTCTTTACGTTATCCCCTGACAAGAGTGCGATTGAGGGTAATATCCAACGGGCCATGTTCCTCAGTGACCGTTCTGCCTATGCCCATTATGTGGATTTGGCAGAGCAGGGATATTACAACCGGATCATTTCGGGAAACATGAGCCAGCGGATTGGGATTGACAGTGTCAGGTGCGATTTCAATACCTATCCGTATGAGGTCGTGACCTATGCGAAACTCTCCATTATCAGGGAGAAGAGCGTGACCGAGCGCAGCCTCGTCACACGTGGCAGGCTGCTGAACTCCACCCGCAGCGACAATAATCCGCACGGTTTCATCCTTGAAGCCTTCCGTGTGGTGGAGAACAGGGATATCAAAGTGTATGACCGTTAAAATTTTGAATGTATGAAACAAATGTTTGTAAGAATCAAGGAAACCGTTGCAGAAAAGCTTCGGGGTTTGTGTGCCGGGCTTTCTCCGGAAAAGAGAATGTTGACAGTCATCGTGCTGGCTGTCCTGTTTGCTCTCGGAAATTTCTATCTGATTTTCCGCGCCATCCATGACATCGGGCGGGAAGATGTCCAGCGGGACATCATTGAGATAGCCCCGTTGGACATTCCGGATATCGTTCCTGCCGATACACTCCCGGATAAAAGGGTGCAGGAGATGGAAGAGTTTTTTAACCGATTCAATCAGAAAGAAAATGAGTAATGATATTAATAAATTAAAACAGAGGCTGGAAATCAGGAAATACCTGGTTTTTGCCGGGATGTTCCTCCTGTTCCTCGGGGCGATGTGGCTCATTTTCGCACCGTCCGAAGAGGAAAAAAGGAAAGAGGAAAAAAATGCGGGATTCAACACCGAGCTTCCCGATCCGAGGGGAGCGGGCATAGAAGGGGACAAGATTGCCGCCTATGAGCAGGCTGACATGAAACGCAAACAGACGGAAAAACTGCGTACGCTGGAGGATTTCTCCGGGATGGCAGATGGGAACTCCGGGACTGTCGTGGAATTGTCACCGGATGCGGATACCAAGGATGGCAGTCCAGGTGCAAGTGACAGAAGGAATGAAGCCCGCTCTTCATCCGTTTCCGCCTACAATGACATCAACAGGACTCTCGGCAACTTTTACGAGTCACCGCAGGAAGACCCGGAAAAGGAGGCGTTGAAAGCCGAGGTGGAACAACTGAAGCAGACGGTTGCCGCACAGAATGCACAGCCGGGTTATGAGGAACAGGTGGCACTTTTGGAAAAGTCCTACGAACTCGCAGCCAAATACATGCCGGGTAATGGCGGCAAAAGGATGGACAGTCGCCCGGAGGATGAAGAAGCCGGACGGGATGGAAACATGAAGGCCGTTCCCGTCGGGCTGGTCTCCACTCCCGTGGTTTCATCGTTGCCGCAACCGGTCCGGGATTCCGTGTCATTAATGGGAAGGACATTGGCGGAAAGATTCCATACCCCGATTGGCCACAGGGATGAAAAAGACGTGAGGAATACCATACGGGCCTGCATCCACGGGAACCAGACTGTAATCAGCGGTCAGGGCGTGAGGATGAGACTGCTGGAAGCGATGCGTGTAGGAAAGCATGTCCTTCCCAAAAACTCCTTGCTCATCGGAGAAGGGCGCATACAGGGAGAAAGGCTTCACGTCAACATCCTTCAGGTGGAATATGGCGGTACCATCATCCCCGTGAAACTTGCCGTGTATGACAATGACGGACAGGAAGGCATCTTCATTCCGGGATCCATGGAAGCAAACGCTGTCAAGGAGGTTGCCGCCAATCTGGGGCAGAATCTCGGCACGAGCATCTCCATCACCAACCAATCGGCAGGCGACCAGTTGCTTTCCGAACTCGGAAAGGGTGCCATACAGGGTGTCTCGCAGTACATCTCCCGGAAGATGCGTGAAGAGAAGGTGCATCTCAAATCCGGTTACACCCTGATGCTTTATCAGAATGACAATCAATGACAACCCATTAAAATTCAATCGACATGAAAAAGTTATTTGTAATGCTTGCCCTTGCATGGGGCATCATGGGCGCCTTTGCCCAGACTGAAACCGACAGTGCAGCGGTAGTAAACAAAGGAATCACACCGGTCAAGGAAGTGTATCCCCCAAAAGAGGAAGACGGGGACCTCTATCACGGGCTGACCCGAAAACTCACTTTCGACCGGATGATACCGCCGTACGGTCTGGAAGTGACCTACGACAAGACCACGCATATCATCTTCCCGTCTTCGGTGCGTTATGTGGACCTCGGATCGCCGAACCTCATTGCAGGCAAGGCGGACGGTGCGGAAAATGTCATCCGTGTAAAGGCTACCGTAAAGAATTTCCGTGAGGAGACCAACATGTCCGTGATAACCGAAAGCGGAAGTTTCTATACATTCAATGTAAAGTATGCGGAAGAACCGTTGTTGCTGAACATTGAGATGAAGGATTTCATCCATGACGGAAGCGAAGTGAACCGTCCCAACAACGCCCTTGACATTTACCTGAAGGAACTCGGCAGCGAGTCTCCGAAACTGGTATATCTCATCTCGAAGTCCGTCCACAAGGACAACAAAAGGCACATCAAGCATATCGGGAGCAAGGCGTTCGGCATCCAGTACCTGCTGCGCGGTCTTTACACCCATAACGGGCTGCTGTACTTTCATACACAAATCAGGAACCGGTCCAACGTACCTTATGAAGTGGATTTCGTGACATTCAAGATTGTGGACAAGAAGGTGATGAAACGTACCGCCATCCAGGAACAGGTGATATTTCCTTTGCGTGCTTACGACTATGTAACAACTGTCGCAGGGAAAAAGGACGGGCGCACCGTCTTCGTCCTGGACAAATTCACCATTCCCTCGGACAAGGTGCTGGTGGTGGAAATGCACGAGAAAAGCGGTGGAAGGCACCAGACCTTCACCGTGGAAAGTGAAGATATCGTGAGAGCCAGAGTTATCAACGAACTTAAAGTGAAGTAGTCATGAAGAAGTATCTGTTTCTATTCGTTACAGCCGTGTCGCTTGCCCTGTTCCCGGGGCGGGCACATGCCCAGCGGTATCTGCCCGGAATGAAGGGCGTGGAACTGCGCGGAGGATTTGCGAACGGCTCGAAATCCCCCTTGAATCATTATGCCGGATTTGCCGTTTCAGGATATACCAAAAGAGCCGACCGTTGGGTCATCGGTGCCGAGTATCTGATGAAGAATTATGGGTACCGGAACGTGAATGTGCCCTGCGCACAATTCACGGCAGAAGGCGGCTATTACCTGAAATTCCTGTCGGACCCGACCAGGACGGTCTTTCTCTCCATCGGCGGTTCCACACTGGCCGGCTATGAAACCGTGAATTGGGGAGACAGGATGCTGTATGACGGTTCAACGCTGCTCGCCAAGGATGCGTTTGTCTATGGCGGTGCGATAACCCTGGAACTTGAGACTTACCTGACAGACCGTATTGTCCTGCTTGCCAATATCCGGGAACGTGCCTTGTGGGGAAGTTCCCTGGATCTGTTTACAACCCAATTCGGATTGGGAATCAAATTCATTATCCATTAAAACTGTACCATCTATGACTATAGAAGAGATAAAAGCTATCCCTATCGCCGCTTTTCTGGCAAGGATGGGATATGAACCGGCAAGAAGACGGGGTGACGAATACTGGTATCTGGCCCCGTACCGGGAGGAACGCACCGCCTCGTTCCAGGTGAATGTACGAAAGGAAATCTGGCATGACTTCGGCACCGGGCAGGGAGGTGACATATTCAACCTAGCAGGGGAGTTTATCGGCAGCGGGGATTTCAAGGCGCAGGCCAGGTTCATCACAGAGACATGGGGCGGCCTCGCCCCCGAGCACAAGACCGTTTCCCGCACTGATGGGAATGACAGGGAGGATATCATCAAGAAGGAGAGTTTCACGGATGTACGCTTCGGGCCTCTATACAACAGAGTCCTGCTCCGATATCTGGCGGAACGCGGCATTAGCAGCGATGTGGCTGTACCGAACTGTCGGGAAGTCAGATATACCTTGCACGGGAAACGGTATTTCGCCATCGGATTCAGGAATGTCAGCGACGGATACGAGTTGCGCAACCGGTTTTTCAAGGCCAGCCTGTCACCTAAGGACATTTCACTGATGGATAACGGTTCGGACACATGCAACCTCTTCGAGGGGTTTATCGACTGCCTTTCGTGGCTGGAACTCGGTCTGGGATATGGAGACGACTATCTTGTGTTGAACTCAGTGTCATTGCTGGAACGCTCGTTCCCTATTCTTGACAGGTACGAGAGGATCAACTGTTATCTGGATCGGGATGCAGCCGGACGGCGGACGCTGGAGGCACTCCGCAAACGCTATGCGGATAAACTGGTGGATTGTTCCTCTTTGTACAAAGGTTACAAGGACCTGAACGAATACCTGCAACATAAGTTCCTGTAAGTATCGAATAAAGTATAACGTATTAAAATCTGATAGAATATGAATGCAATGAATAAAAAAAGAGGATTGGCCGGAATGGTGGCAATCCTGTTCCTGGGTCTGGTGGTTTTGCTGTTGTCCGCCTGTTCTGATGAAATGGAAGTACAGCAGTCTTACCCGTTCAAGGTGGAGAACATGCCTGTTCCCACACGTATAGTAAAAGGAGAGACGGTGGAAATACGCTGTGAACTCAAACGTGAAGGACATTTTTCCGATGCCCGCTATACCATCCGCTATTTCCAGCCGGACGGCAAGGGTACGCTCCGCATGGATGACGGGATGGTGCTGTTGCCCAATGACCGCTATCCCCTTGACAGGGAGGTGTTCAGGTTATACTACACTTCTGAATGCGAAGATCAGCAGACAATCGACATCTATTTTGAGGACAACAGCGAACCGGCACAGCTTTACCAATTGACTTTTGACTTCAACAATGAGACGGAGGACGAGGATTCCGTCGTGACTGCGGATAGTAAGGAATTGCCGGTCACAATTGTCGGACACTAAGCCGGTCCTGCCTATGATGAAGTTAAAAGCAATATGGTTTGCGGTACTTTCCGCCACGGTCTTTTTTCCGGGCATGCCTTCAAGGGCGGAGAATCCGGTAAAGGCAAGTCCGGACAGGTTCAGTCTTGCGGTCGAGTGTGTCAAGCGATTCGAGGGCTGGCATGGAGAGAAAAAGCATTGGCCTTATGTCGGGTGGGGTCACAAGGTTCTTCCCGGGGAGAGGTTTACCAACAGCATCTCCAAAGCGCAGGGAGACTCCATTCTGAGGGAAGACCTCCGTAAGCTGTGCCGCATGTTCAGTTATCTGGGGCGTGATTCTTTGTTGGCAGCAGTCCTTTCATATAATGTGGGACCCTACAGATTAAAAGGCTATGGGAAAAGACCGAAAAGCCGTCTGTTAAAGAAGCTGGAGTCGGGAGACCGTAATATTTACAAGGAATATGTCTCTTTCAGGTGCTATAAAGGAAAAGTGGTTCCGAGCATCGAACGGAGAAGGAAGGTGGAATTCATGCTGCTTTTTGAAGAGTAAATGAAAAAGGGAGAATCTTTCAGTTGTTATCACTGTCAGATTCTCCTTTATTTCTTTGGCTTGAGAAGCTTGCATGTCAGTTTATCGGAACGGCATCCTGTACTTCCACCTCTTCAGAGAGACGGGAAAGCAGGAGTTCCGCCATGGCTCCGTTCTGTGGAATAAGGGCCGGGAAGTCTGTTTTTCCGGGCTTATAGATAGCTGTGGCAATGTTGTATAATTCCCATGCGGTAATCTGTCCCTTGCTCATGGCCAGTTTCAGCACCTCTTCCGTGAAGACAGAAATCTGGCTCTGGTTCAACGGGTAGGTTTCCACAGTGGATGACAGGTTTCTGTCCGAACTGTCATGGGAGACGCGCAACGCGGTCAGCAGACCTATGTACATATAGATTTCCTCCATCGGGATAATCCGGCGTTTCAACCGCTGAATCCTTGCAATGTCCTCGTTCATGTTCACCTCGAAATTGGCCAGCCAGCCGTCCACGGTTTCGAAGAGCTCATCGGTTGTCACCTTCTTTTTCCCGTAATTGCTGATGCTCCGCTGCGGTGAGAGGATGCACTGGTTATGGCATATCTTCACGCAGGGACCTATGGCTGCCTGTATGCCGTCTTGGTGGTAGGCGACGACCAGTGTGGTTGTCAGCTCGTCTGTCTCCCAATCCCTGATCCGGATAGTAGCGAAAATACGGCGCAGGATATGGGCTTCCACGGCTTTTTCGCCATGTGTCTGTTCCACCTGCGGGAGGATGCTCACTCCCGGCTGTGTCTTGTTTCTGTTCTGGGCAGCGAAGATTTCCTCTACCTCATAATCGAGATTGTATTTCTCGCAGATGTCCATCATGCGCCGGATGACCTGGTAATGGTAGATGCCCTGCACCGGATTGTTGTAGATGTCATTTTCTTTATAGGTACGTTGAAGTGTCTCGAAGTTCATCACTTCAATTCCGTTTTTCTGGAAGTCAAACTGCTGTTGTCTTTCCATTACTGCCAATGTCGTTTCCATATTGAATTGAATTTTATAAAGTTAATATTGTCGTTTGCCTCTCATCAGGTGTGTATCTGCCATCCATGGAACGGCTGTAGTGTCACGGCGAAAGAACGGTCCGGTATTCCGTGATAGAGCAGACCGCCCACTATGCCTGTCCTTCCGTCGGGATAGTGTTGGGTGAAGCCGAACGAGTACGGGGCATGGTCATAGTAGAGTGAGATTTCGCTGGGACAGTCAGGATTTTCTTCCCAGCTCTTCAACCGTTCCAGGCATTTCCGGAGTGAGGTGTCACCGATGGATTCGGCATAACGCTTAACATTCTCGAAATGTTCTTCATTCAGGATTTTCATGATTCATTGTATTTTATCTGTTAAACACGTCCGGCTCCGGGAGCCGGTATTTTTATTTCTCACCTGCCTGACTGTCCCGTGGCAGTACCCGCAAGGTTTGGCGAAAGAAAATACCGCAGCCGTCAGGCGAGGATGATTTTCTTTCAGCCAACCCCGCAAGGGGCCTGACCTTGACAGGGTACACCGGACACGGGACTACCTTTGCAGGGTGGGAAATAAAATACACGGTAGTGTGCTTTGCATGGTCTGTGGCGATTCTCTTCCTGATTTGTTCGCCATTGCCGGACAAAAGATGTATTTTTGCAATTCTAATTTCAGTTTTATGGAAAACTATATAAAGAAAGCGGCGGATGCTTTCCTTGTGGAGCGTCCGTACGGTATGCGTGTGGATTACAGGAAGAAAGGATTCGTGCTGTTTAACCGTAACCTCAATGTGTTGGGAAATGCGGAACAGACCCGTCTGGAAGAACTGCCTCTGGAGCGGTTCAATGTGGAGGAGATTCCGTTGGAGGGTGAAGTCGTGGAGGAACACGCAGGATTTACCGATGTATTCTTCTATACCGATCTGACCAATCCCTATGCCGGATATGTGCTGAATTTGCAAAAGCTTAAAGCCTATAACCGGTTGATGTTTCCGCTGGCAATGGTGCTGAACCGTGAATTGTGAGGCCGGAAGCCGGTAGCGGTAACAGCTGCATGGAGCAGACCGTTACCGCCCCGGATTTAATTATTTGCCCTCTTTTTCTGTAATGAACGCCAGATAGGCGGACACGGCCTTATGGCATCCGGTAAAGTCCGGAGTCCGGCAGCCCTTGATTTTCCGGAAACTGACGGTGCCGTTCCTGTCAATGCCCCTCACATGCCTGTTGAATGTCCCTTTGGTTCTGATATGGATGTCAAAACCGTCCCTTCCGGTGATTTCAAGGAACATTTCTCCCGTAATCCGTTCCCCGTCCAGGAATTTCCGTTTCTGTTCATTGAGCAGCCACTGATGTTGCTCTTCCTGCACTCTGCGCTCTTCCGCCTCTTTCTCCTTCTGCTCCCTGCGTTTCTGCTCCTGTATTCTTTTATACTCCTCACGGGCTTGCACCAGGGAAGTGGTGTCAAGTCCGAGAGCCTCGAACACGCGGACGGAGATCAAATTGACGAAGGCTCCTCTTTCCGCACTTTGAAGCGTATCCGCAATCCAGTTCCTGCAATAGGTGGCGGCTTCCTCTCTGCAACCTTCTCCCTTGAGAAACCGGCGTGAATACTGCCCGCTGGAAAAATAAACGTTTTCAATCCGGCAGACCACATGGAAACAGTCATCGTCTTCATTCCCGTATTCGTTCTTTCTTGACAGGGAGAGATATACATTCTTCGCATACGGCTCCAGTTCCATATAAGAAGCCACGACGGTATTCCCGTCAGACTTGTACTTGAACACTTTTGCTTTCATTGTTACATTTTTTTTGATTGTCCGTTCATATAATCCGTAATTCTCATTTCCAGTTCATCGTATATCCGGTTGAACAGTTCCTGGTACTCTTCCAGAAAAGCCCCGTCCGTATCGCACATGTCTTCGAGTGTCTTTCCATTTGCACGGCACAGCTCCGTATCGGCCAGCTCACAGACAATCTCGCTGAGCATCGAGCGGTCCTTGTCTTCGGGAAGCAGCCCTCCTTTTTTCAGGAGGCAGTAGTTACGGATATTGATTCGCAAATACAGGTCCGCCTCTTTCCACCGTCCATCGGGAAAAAGAGAGAATGCCTGTTTCAGTCCGTCGGGCTGTCCGCCCCACCATTCGTTCAAATTGTTCGGTTCCATATTGATAAGTTTAATTGATTACTGTCTGTTTGGTTTGCCATTGCCGATGGGCGGTGATGTATTCCTGTCGTTCCTTCTCCAGTAACGCTTCTGCTTCGGGAGTGTAGCCGATAAAACGAATGTAACCGCCGTTATATCCGGTAAGCTTGCACCGAATACCGGCTTTCTCCAATTTGTCGATCCGTTTCTGAGCCAGTTTCGCGCTTGAATAATCCTTCGGCCAGAAATAATGCTCTCCGTGTGAGCCGTAATGGTCTTCTCCGAGTATCATTTCGCCGGAATGCCTCCTGTGCTCGATGAAATCAAAGCGGGCTGTGCCCAACGCCTGCCTGATGGCCTTGTGTGCCGGACCTTCGGGATGCTTGAACACTTCCGGCTTGTCCTTCCCCTTGCAGTCAAGTTTCGGCAGTTCCACCTTGTAAGGCTTCCGGTAACTCCCTATAGCCAATGTCAGGTAGAAATTGGTATGGAAATAATCCGTCATCGCATCGCTGTCATCGAAGTTGTATGACATGACAAAGTCACAGACATTCAGCATCACCTCCTTGGCACGGTCTGTAAGATCGGGATTCCGCTCTATGTTGTAGTGGTTGATATGATCCTGTACTTTGCCGGATTCCCTGGTGAACGCCTCAAAGTCCGCACTCATCAGTTTGATGTAAATGGAATTGTAGTTCTCCCGTCTGACGGAGAACTTATATCTCGGATAGATTTCCTTTAGCCAGGTTCTCACAAGTTCTACGATTTCAGGGGCATGTTGCCCTTTGTAGTTGCGACCTTTCCAACGGTATTCATTATACACGTACTCGGTATATTCCTTTGCCGTGGCACCCGAATAGTCATGTTCATACCCGGTTGATGCGGCAGAGACATCCGGTTTGTCTTTCCAGACTTCAAAGAGCCTTTCAAACTCGGTGTTCACCTGTTGCATGATGGCAGTGTCACCACCCTTATCCGGGTGGTGCTGCAATGCCAGACGGCGGTATTCCTTCTTCAGGTCCGCCAATGAATGTATGTTATGAAAATAAGTCATAGCTATAGATATTTATGCCCCTGCGAGGCGGTTGATAAAATATTCCTGGTTGTCAAGGTCAAGTCCGAGGTTGCTGCACGCCATTTCGATGTCATCTTCCCTCAGGTCGTCCGCCTCCTGCAACTCGCGCAGGTACCGGATTTCAGAATCCAAGCATTCCTGCGCTTCCATATGGCTGCAACTACATGAGTTGCTAATCTGTTCAATGATGTTAATCTGCATATTATTCGTTTTTAGAATTATACCTGTTGTAAATTTCCCGTTTATGTTCGTAGTCCCGGCTGTTCCACCATTGGTCTGCCGCATCAATGAATGTCTGTGTGTTTTCGGAAGGCGGAGAGTCACAGACTTTCAACCCTGTGATTTGTTCCTTTGTTTCAAAACCGCACGACTCCCACCAGCCCTGCATCTTTTGTGTGAACTCCGCCTTAGTACAGAAAAAGACCTGAACGCCACATTCTTCGCACCATTTCCCATCGCACCACAGCCCGTTATTGTCATCATGCACATAGCTGATACGTTCATCCGTATTGGCGTTTATCCATGCTTGGATTTCCAACTGCCGTGAACCGCATTCTTTACAGACAAGGATGTCGGAATCGTCCGGCTCTTTTCTGAAAGCCCTGCCGTCATAGAGTGTAACGGCACGTTCCACGAGTAGTTTCTGGTTGTTTTCCGATAACTCGGCAAAGAACCGTTCCGCCGCGCCGAATATGGACTTGTCCGCCAATGCGGACCATTTATCCCAGAAGTGCCGGTACATATCTCCAAATACGACCTTGCATTCTTCCTTGCTCCAGGCGTTCCACATATAGTAGAAGAAGCTGGAGACTGCATTTTCCGCTTGATATTTCATTGTTCTTCAGCTTGTGGTTCTACTTTTTGCTCTCTTCCAGTTGCTGCCATACAGCCTCATACATTCCGGAAAGCCAGTCGATGTTGCTGGCTCCGAGTTCGAACGGGCTGTAACATTCCACTTCATCACCGCTTTCTTTCTCTTCGGCAAGGACGGTCAGGCTGCTGTCCGTTACCCGGAGTCCTGTCACCCTGCATTCGTAGGGGTCTCCGTTCTTGCCAAACCATATCACCCAGACCGGGTCATAATCCTCTTCCGGAAACCGTATCGCGTTCATGGCATGGTCATGGAGCAACTGCCGTATCGCTTCGATGATGTCTTTTCGCAGTTCTTCGATCCTGTCTCCGAACACCGACATGGGGGATTTCCCGCCTCGCTGCCTTACGGAGAGAACCTGCAAGTCCGGATGACAACCGAACTTCCAGTCCGTCACTTCATCGTCATCCCGCGTTGTGTGGATGTTGCCGCCCAATACCAGGCCGCAGTCTTCCGCCACCATGCTTTCCGCTTCTTCACGGTCTTCCGCCACCACTGTGTAAGTACCCTCGAAGATGTACCTTACTTTTACATCGTATTTTTCCATAATCTTCTATGATTTGATTGTTGATCAGTTGATTTTATCAGGATACAATGCGAACCGCATCTCCGAAAAAGGAGTCGTCCACCCCATATACATGCCGGACCGAACAGTCATATTTGGAACGTTCGTCATCCAGCCGGAAGCGGAAACCATGATAGTCCTTGACTTCCAATTTCAGCTTTACGTCCCGTTTCAGTTCCATTTCAAGCAGGCTTCCACCACCATACGTCGAACTGAAAAGTCCGCAACAGTTGCCTTTGGGGATAACGATCTCTTTCAATGAAAAGTCGGCTTCATACAGCTCTTTCAGGTTTACCCTGCCGATGTATGTCAGCAGGTTCGCCCCGCAGCAGGAATTGATAAGTTCCTCGTAGAATTGTTCGTAGGAAACCTGCTCCTTGCCGTTCCGGTTCTTACGGTTCGGGAAACGCCCGTAAGCCCTGTAGCCGTGCTCTGTCAGGATTTTCTTTACTCTTGCCGGATTGAGGTTCAGGCTGTCCACCATGTCCCCAAAGTAGGATTCCTCGTACCTGTAACCGCCTTGAGATTCAAACCAGTTGGAGTTGATGCAGTCATAGTTGGAAAGCATCTCCACACGGATAGGAATGTCGTCCGTGTGCCTTACCAATTCCTTCACCACGTCCGAATCGTTGCGGCTGTAAATCTCGTCACGGATTTCATCTTCGTATTCATCGAAGAAGTCATCGACCGCTTCCCCGTCAAAGTCATGGAATACTGTACATTCCTCTTTCAGTTTCGCAATAATCTCACGGGCAGCCTCCCATTCGGCATCGCTGTACCACTCGTCTGCCTTTTCCCACAAATGTTCGCGGCTCTTGCTGTCAAGGCATTTTTGAATCAGTCCGCGATGGTTGTCAAGATTGTCATTGTAGTCCGTCCATATTAGTGTATAGGCCGGTTCCATCAGGGATTTGATGAAATCCAATGTCAATGTTTTCTGTTCATCCATTTCTGTTACCTGTGTACGGCAGGATTCCTTTTCCCGTACATACCGTTATAAATGACGGAAGCGGCCTTCAAGCCGCCTCCGTGTTGTTTCCTAACCATACAGTTCCTTCACGATCTTGTCATATATTTCCTTTGCCATTTCCGTATTCCGGTTGAAGTGGAAATAAGCCGTGTATCTGTATCCTGTTCTTGGCACTCCTCCGCACTGCTGTATTGCCCTGTCTATCTCCCAGTCGATATCACCTATGCCAAGAGATATGCTTGTGCCATGCAGCATACACCGTGCGAGTTTCAATGCGGAATCTGTCTTGTCTTCCTTGCGCAACCGGTCGAAAGCCATCAGCGCGATTTGTCTGTTTGAAATCTTTATCTCTTCCATATATTTTGCATCTGTTTGGGTCAGACAATCCCGGTAAGTTGCCTGAATCGCGCAACTATTTCATTGCATTTGCTTTGGGCAAGTTCCTCATATTTTTTGCAAATGGCACAGTATGCCTTCCAAGGCTGGCCTCTAAGCTCGTGCTCGTATGAGGACCTGACCAATTCCGGATATTCTTCAAAAAGTGTCTTGAATGCTTTACGCCATTTGCGCCCTTGCCACAATCCGTTTGCTATCAATGTTATGAATTCAAACATCTGTTCGTCTGTTTTCACATCCAATGCATAAAAATGGTCTGTTGTCGGCCACACGTTGTTGGAATGCTGCCAAGTTTCTATCTGCTTGGTTTTGGCATTGTATGCCATTCTTGTAATTACCTGGTGACTCATATTGATATGTTTTTAGTTCATTACCGTATTGTCTCTTTTCCTGTCACGGCTTGCCAGCATCCCGAAATGGATGCTGAATATGCGCCGGCTGAAGCAGAGCGGCGAGTTGTATTCCACCCGTTGCCACAGGGTAAAGTGGTTGTCGGAGAATGACCATCTGAAATATCCTGACAACGAGCCGAATAGCGGATTGGCATTCCTGTTTATCAGGAACCTGTTCACATCCACGATGTGCCCTGCCGTCAGGAGAATGTTCAGTATCTCCACAAACGCCATTTGCGAATAGGGGTCAACCGGCATTACCGGTCCTTTGAAGTTGATTTCCATCTTGTATATGTTTATATGCTTTAATCGTAATTGTCATCGAATACCTCGAAACGGGGAATACCCGTGTCGAAATAGTTGCTTGATATGCCCGGACAGTACAGCAGGCTGTCATCCCCGCTGTCCGGGCAAGGCTCATCGTCGATATAGGCCGCATTTCCATAAAGTTCGATATAGTGCGCCACCAGCAGGTGCGGGTCTTCCGTACTGATGTCATGCCCGTAACGGTCACACCAGTCGAAGAAGCAATCCTTGTCGGGTTCCTCCAGCTGTTCCATCGCCTCCCTTATCTCGAAGAAGTTGGGACACAGCCATTCCCGGTTGATGAGCAGGTCCGGGATTTCCTCCCATCTCGTGTACCTGTATTCCGGAGTTTCCTCTTCGGGGAACAGTTCGGAGCAGGTGCACAGGAATTCCCCCATGTCGCCGAAGTCGGACATTTGCAGCAGGTTGTCTTTTTCCTGCCCCATGTCTATGAGATGCTGCGTGGTCACTGCCACTTCTGCCTGATTCAAGTCCATGATATTCTTCATTATAGTTTATGATTCGGAACCGGGGATTTCATTCCACAGGCTCCAAAAGGTCCGCACCCCGGCAGTGCAGGGTTTTTCGGGAAAATACCGGAGCCTCCGGCGAGGATGATTTTCCCGAAAACCGCTTGCGGCATGACCTTGCTCTGCCGGTAAGGGGGCGGGCTACCTTTGCCTGTGGAATGGAATCTGCGGTTTCTCATTTGTTTTTCCATTTTTCAGTTCATGATGCGCTGGCTTCCCCAGCTGATGTGTATCTTGCCTTCGCTGTCCCGTTCCCTGACCAGCAGGCTCTCGATGACGGACATGGTGACGTCGAACTCCTCGAAGATTTCCGACTGTTCCTTTACTTCGCCCGTCTTGATGAACTCGTTCAGCCGCTCTTTGGTAAGCACCAGCGCCATCAGGTTCTGCTCCACGGAGTCCTTGTAGGTGACATAATGCACGTCCTTCAGCTCTTTGGAGTCGAGACGGATGAAACGGAAGTAGAACTGCTCCATCTTCGGGATGTTCCATTGCAGGGATTCAAGTATCACGTCGTTGCAGGTGGGTATGTTCACCGAACTGCTCAGGCTCTGCTGCGTGCATACCAGTATGCCGTTGATGGTGGAATCGAACTCCGTCACGATGCTTTGCCGTTTCTTGAACGCCACGTCGCCCTTGACCACAAATACGGGACGGTCAGGAAAACATTCGCGAAGACGGCTCTCGTAAAGGTCGAATGCGGCTATGGACGTGCAGCCGACAGCCACCTTGCCGGGTATCTTCCGTACCAGCCTTTCGATGTACCTTGTCTTGTTCGGAATCCCGTCTCCGGAATAGCCCTCTATCAGGTGTGGGACGGAGCAGGCCTTGATGAGCAGCTTGATCTGGCGCATAAGCCGGAGTCCGGCATCCTTCTTTGCATCCCCCGTGCTGTTGTAATACAGTTCGCAGATGCGGCAGAACTCCTCGATGATGACACGGTAAACCTCACGCTCGCCGTCGGACGGGCTGACGGTATGTGTCCGTATCTTGTATTTCTCTCCTGCAAAGTCCCTGAACTTGCGTGTAATGACGGTCTTCCCGATAAGGCCGGCCAGCTCCTCCTTGTTATAGACATCCTGGTTCTGCTTCTCAATGCCGAACACGGTGGATTTCCCCGGACAGTGGCAGGCACGGAAAAGCACATGCCCCCTGAAAGCGGGGAACGGCTCACCATAGTGCGGATTGTTATCTTCCTCTATCTCCTTGTCCCTGTTCTCGTGGTACACACGACTGCTCCAACAGACCATGTTTATGGAATTGTTATATAACAGCTCAAACTGGCTGTACAGTTCGGCGATGTTGTTGCGTGTGGTCGTACCGGTGTCGAGTATCTTGTATTTGAGGCGGCGGAAGAGACCGAGGATATGCCTTGTACGTTGTGACGACGGGTTGGTTATCTCGTCCGACTCGTCGAAAACAAGGCACAGTTTTCTTGAACTGCGTTTGACAAACCTTGCCATGCCCCGTTTCAGCTTGCCGAGCATGGAGGTGGATAGGACGATGAACACGCCTTCCGGCACAGCTTCCAGGTCGGCATTGTTCCTTGCCACCCGGAACTGTTCCCTGTTTATCGAGAGGAAGGGTATCCATGTCATATTGGTGGCGATGGCAGAAGCCAGTATGATGACATTCCGTACTTTGCGGAATTTGAGCAGGTATTTGGCACGATGGTACACGGCGGCTGTCTTGCCAGAGCCTTGCTGCCAGTTCAGCAGCGCGTGGCGTTTCTGCAAGACGAGGTTCAGGTCGTGTTTCTGGAGCGTGGTAAACTCGCAGGTCTCGCCGTCCTTGTTGATGAATGCACACCGGTCCAGGTATTCTTTCAGCCTGCCATCTTCCTCCATTTCCGGGAACTGCCGGTTCTGCATTTCGTACTCTCTCCGCTTGCGTCGGATCAGTTTCTCCGCCGCACGGATTTGGTGCATGTTCTTTTCTGTCGGCACTTCCGGCATGGGCAGTTCAGTACGTTCCAGCACGAGGTCGTTGATACTTGCCGCCTTGTGCGGAACTTTGTCAAGGAGTCGCGGAGCATATTGTTTCAGTTTGAAGCCGTATGAGGTCTTCACCAATGCCACTTCCTTGCGAGGTACGGTATTTTGCGAGGTGATGTACCTGCGGATGACGGCAAGCACTTTCTTCGGGGTCAGTTTGTTCTTCTCCCATTGCTCCACCTGCTCCCGCGTGGCGTTCTCAGGCGGTTTCTGGTTACGGAACTTCGTGACCAACGCTTCCGCCTTGTCTATATGTTTGTTCAACTTGGCGTGCGCCTTCAGCTCGTACATGTACTTGGCAAGTTTGTACTCGAACAGCTCAAGTTCTTCCTTGTCGATCCGGTTGGTTTCGCGCATCAGGTCGAAACGCAACCGGTGTTTCATCGCCCTTGCCTCGCCGATGCGCTTTTTCAGCTCGTCCGCCGTTATGAATTCTTCCGCGTTGTAAGCCTGCATCTTGATGTGGCCCGATTTACGGAGAAATACCATGATTTTCGTATTGAAGTCATGGACTCCGACTGCGGCAAAGGCTGACGGGCCCAACTTCGTCTGACCGACAAATGAGAATCTGCCGTTTATACCGGCTATCCGTGTCTTCTCCCAGAACCCGCTCTGCATGAAGGAACAGGGCACGATGACCATCAGGATTCCTGCCGGATTGAGCACATCGTAAGCCTTGTCCATATAGTATTCCTGCGACAGTTTGTAGTCGAACTTCAAGTTAAAAGGAGGATTGCCGATGATAACATCGAAACGTTGTTCCGGATAGTATTGCCGGATGTCGCATTTCTCGATATGGGCTTCCGGGTAGAGGTATCGTGCGACAGACACGGCCTTGCCGTCTATGTCGAAGCCGTAGGCATTATGCGGGTTGGGCAGATGGTTGAAGAAATTGCCCATACCGCAACACATGTCAAGAACCATTTCGGATGAGACAGGACACAGCATATCCACCATGTCCCGGCATATTTCATGCGGGGTGAAGAACTGTCCCATCTCGAACTCCTTCTTCGCTTCGGCATACTCGTGGTAGCTGGCAAAGTCGGACTGTTTGAGGTTGTGCAGCCCTCCGATACCGGTATAGCAGTTGTAGATGCTCTCCGCCGGAATGAGGTTCTTGCCGGAGTCTATGGCGAAAAGTATCTTCTCGTTGACTTCGGCACGCATACCTTGCGGTATCTGTTGGGGGATGATGGTATACATGACTTTATCTGTTTATCGTTAAAAATGAAAACACCCCGCAAGGATTGCCTTACGGGGTGCTGTGTAAATCTTATCATGGTCAGTTTTCTCTTAGGGTGATTTCATCCAGATGCAGACGCTTGAAACAACTTTCGGCTGCCGCACTGTCCTTGAACCGGACATCGATACGTCCGTTCTTGTAGAATCGGATTTGCTCGGCATTGGTGGTCGTAAGGTCGTACCAGTCTGTGACAGAAATGTCGTTGTCATCAAAACGGATAATCATCTTTGAATTTCCATTCAGTATGTCATCCGCACCGTAGGCAATGCCGGCACACAGGGTTTCCAGTTCTCCGCCGTAGTTGTAGGAGATTCTGTTCCTTTGGTTGTATTGCATGGAAAAATCGTCGAAACGGATGATTTCGGGAAAGATTATCTTGTCCTTCTTCAACTCCGTCTTGACTTTGCTCCAGTATGCCGGTCTGACAACTTTGCTCAGGCGTGCGAGCAGTTCTTCCACGGCCGTTTCCCGGAAACTCTTGCCGCCCAAGTGTTCGATGACTACATCTACATATGTGTCATAAACAGGACGGAAGCCCATCGGAAGGGTCTTTTCGTCTATTTTATACTCAGGAACCGACACTTTGTAAGTCCTGTTGAAATAAGAAATGATGCGGTTCGCAAAATTCGCGTTGGCGTTTCGGTTCTTATCTACCAGATCGTTAATCAGGTCAAACGGTTTGAACTCGTTGTGTGAATAGTCTTCCCTGTCGTTATGGTAAGTGTAGAAATCACGCATGGAAACCTTGCCGTTTTCTTCGTAATGGAACTTACGTTCGGCTTGGTATTGTTCGGCTTCTTCCTTGAAGACGGCGTACCAGCGGTCAATCTGGTCGAGTGTCTTGTAAAGCAGGTTTTGCTGCGTCTGGCAATAGACACGGTCCTGTTCCGTAATCTTGTCCTCGTTTCTCACTTGTACGCTCAGAATGCCTTGAAGCAGGTCGGGAGCGTTGCCGGCCTTGGGTGCTGTTGTCGTTTGCATATCTGTTAGGGTTAAATGTTAAAAATTATCCGGTTTAATCCGGTAGAAATAAGTGATGTGCTTTTCCATGTCCTTGACTATCTTGACCTGCTCGGGATGGAAGTTGAGCTTTCGCTCTACGGCAGGGATTTTTATCTTTTCCCATTCGGCGGAAGGTAAGAACACATATTCCCGACGGAAACACCATAACACGATTTGATTATCCCAATTTCCCTTGAACACCGTTCCTTCGTAGTCCTTCAGGAACTGCCGGAACTCGGCTTCGTCCCGAAAAGCGATGTCAAAGCCTTGATAGAGATTGCCGTTTTCCGATTCCTCCCTTTTGTGTAGGTAGAACTTCCGGTAGGTCTCGGTCGTGAAATCTCCATACCTGGGATTGGGTTCGGCATAAAACCATAACGGTACCTTAGCCAGAAATGACACCGAACCGTTGGCGCAAGCACCGCAATGCCCCCAGTCCTTGAACACCCCTTCCGTCCATTTCAGGAATTTCAGTTCCTCCGGATTCACGGAATGGAATGCGCCTCCGCTGACACTCAGACGGATATTGCCGTCCTCTTCCCACACGAAAGGCACATACGGCTGTTCGCATACGGAAAGATATCCTTCTTTTGCACTCCTGCTGTCAATAAGGGCGTTTCCGTAATAATCCCCGTGTTCGGTTACATATACCAGCCTGTCTCCGATTTGCGGTGTAATCTTAGAGCGTGTCCGCTCAATGAGTTCCACATAACTGTTGGCCATATCCACATCTTCCTGTGTCAGCCAATGCTGGTGGTCGTATGAAACATTCCGCTCTCTGAGTGTTTCGATACTGTACTTTTCTTTTGTTGCCTGCTGTGACATAACAATTTATTTTTAGTGATCCGGCTTTTCGGGGCCGGAGTTCCCGTAACTACAGGCTTTAAAAGGTCGTGTCCTGTACATGCAAGGTTGGCGGGAAAAATACCGCAAGCCCTCCGGGCGAGGATGATTTTTCCACGACACCCGGAGGGCTTGACCTTGCTTGTACGAGCAGGACACGGGTTACCTTTGCCTGTGAGTTACGGGGATTCGGCTACGGTATGGCTGTCATGTCCGCTGTATATGTTTCTTGAAATGACCGTGATATTTTATGTCCGAAAATTACCGGCAATCACGAAAAAATGCTACCTTTGCATCAAGAAAAAAGAGTTATTTGAAAGCATGAGGAATATAGTGATTCTAAACAGCTTGGAATTTTCTTATCCGTTGCCCGTTCTCATGCGAGTTTTCTACAAAGCGTTGATAATCAAATAAGATACTTCAGATTACAACAAATATACACAAATTTTCTATTAACAAAGAAAATTTGAAAAGAAAAAGCGGTTAAGTTACCCTAACCGCCCATAGCCATGCACGTCTTCCGTAATAGGCTATTACCAGAACCTCTGCCTGAATTTATAAAATTACGAAGAATATCTGATAAAAGCAAATAAAATATATATTACCCCAAACATTATTGGACAAAAAGAAATAATAGCCCGTGAAGAGAACCAACAATAGGGAAATAGTATAATATTCCAGGTTCCAGATATCAACCAGGCACCGCAGAGAAAGAAGCAGCTGGAAGAAGAACTCGACCAGCCCAGGAAAAGAAGCCGGGGTTTTGGAATGGGTATGTGATTTTACATATACATGCTTGCGTTAGGGATACCTTGCCCCCTGTATTTTTGATACAGGGGTATTAGGCTCCCCAAAGGCTTTTATAAAGTTATAAGCAGGGGAAAGGACTACACACAATACAATTCACAGGGTTTGCCCGTTGATTGGTGATTGATATTGATTAATATTTTCAACTGAACTTCCTTTTGATTGCCAATGCATGATAAATCAACATTTTCTATTACATGGCAGCCATTAGCTTCACAAATCTTGTCAAATTCTATATGTCTCTTTCCTTTCTCCGCTATACCATGAGAATCGATGATAATAAAAAGCGGTTTCTTCTCCAAAATAGTATGAAGGACTTCCTCACTCAGAAAGGTTTCTGTGGAGAAATACATATCCGTTCCGTATTCGTTTCTCTCCAAATTGGCTGTATGTAACAGTAAAGCCATATTTTCAAGGGTGGTAAGACTTTTAATATCTTCCTCTTTGGGCATTTCATTCTGACAATCAAGAACCATTGCTGTGATATTGTATTCAGGCTTCTCTGGTACTGTTGTATAACAATCCAAGTGAGTACCGACATGTCCTCTTGCCCCTATTCTGTCAGCTTGTGTATTAGCCCATTTAATAGCAGGTGAATTCTCTTCTAATGTTATGTGTAACTGATTCATAATTCTGTATTTACTTTTATTTTCCCGAATGTTTTCTGTTCATCACGTACCCGGCTAAGTTCCCGATGTGCTTTTTCCTTATACTCCTGAAGAACTTTGATTTCGTTACGAAATAAAAATTCAACAAGGATATCATTGTTTTTATACAAACTATACAAATGTAGATATTAAAATTGACTTATAGCTGTAATTATGAAATAAATAAGCTACATTCAGCACCATATTTTACTTCACGAGAATGACATCATTGAGGTTGGTGGTGTACTGCTTGCTGATGTGTTCGCATTTGAGGTGCCATGACTTATCTGTAGTGCCCTGGACAGCTACCTTTATGGTGTTGTGGCCATTCTTTCGGTTGATAGCATCTATGGCGGCGGCCAGGCGTGATTGCTTGTCACGGTCAATGGTGTCAAAAAGGTTGGTTTGGATGGCAGAATCAGGAACTATGTTCCAGACAATGACACCGGCTTTTTTGTACTGATAACCGCCCTCTTTGCGGAAATCCATGCGGAGTGCCCGAACTGCAGTGCTTACAAGTTCCTGAAGGTCGTTGGTCGGTACCTGCAAGTGGATGGTGCGGTTGATGCAGTACTGCGGAAGATCCATACGGAAACGGCTGGTATAGGCGAATACTGTTATCTCTGTGCAGCAGCTGTGCTGCATACGGAGCTTACGGACACATTCGGAAGAAAAGTTGGCGACAGCTTCCTCTAAGCTGGAGAGTTCGGACAGACCGGAGTCAGGGAAACTTCGGCTGGTACAGATACTCTTCTTCTGTGGCAGTTCCTCGACATCGATGCAGGATTCACCACGAAGCTCCTTCCAAGTACGTACACCGGTAATTGTAAGTTATTTTCGCACAAAACTCTCGCTTTTCTGAGTGAAATCCCAGGCGGTATTTAAACCGTAATAGTGCAGCTTATCCAAGCTTCGATGGCCGATACCCCAGACATCGCCAATTTCGAAGCCCTGCAGCGCCTTGATGCGCTTTTCCTCAGAATCAATCATGCATACACCCTGATATCCCTTGTACTTCTTTCCGTAACGGCTTGCCACCTTCGCCAGAGTCTTTGTCGGAGCAATACCCATCGTAACCGGGATGCCGGTACCCTTTCCGATGGTCTTCACAATCCTGTGACCGTAGGAAACCAACTTCTCCCCTTCTCCGAAGCCGGAGAGATCCAGGAACGCTTCATCAATTGAGTACTGGGTCAGTTCGGGCGTGAACTCGGACAGCAGCATCATTACCCGGCGACTCATGTCACCGTACAGGTTGTAGTTTGAGCTGAAGACAGCCACATTGTTTGCCTCAAGGACTTCACGAATCTGGTAGAGAGGTGTACCCATCTTGATACCCATTGCTTTAACTTCGTTGCTTCGGGCCACGACACAGCCGTCATTGTTACTCAGAACAACGACAGGTTTGTCACGGAGCAGCGGATTGAACACGCGCTCGCATGAACAGTAGAAGTTATTGCAATCGACAAGGGCTATCATCTTCCTTTTCTAAGCTGTCTCTTTATGTTATAAGTAAGAACACCCCATATCAGGTAGTTGTTCTCTTCAGTAATCTTTATGGGTGAATATTCCTCGTTGGCCGGTACGAGCCAGATACATTTCTCCTTATCGTCAAAGCGCACAGTCTTCAGCGTGAACTCTCCATCGATGAAAGCCACAACGATGTCACCGTCCTGAGGCTCCAAGGCCTTGTCTATAACCAACAGGTCGCCATCATCAATACCACAGTCCTTCATTGAATCTCCGGAAGCACGGGCATAGAATGTTGTGGCCGGATGACGTATGAGTTCCCGGTTCAGGTCTATGCTGTCAGTCATGTAGTCCTGGGCCGGTGAAGGAAATCCAGCTCTCACACCTTGATCTGCAAACGGCAATGACAGTTCACTGCTCAGGTCAGCAGAATACATGGTAAGTTTTATGTTCATCCCAGTAGACCTTTCTCCAGCATTTCCTTACGAAGAAGTTCTTTCTCAACCTCAGTCATATCAGCCAGTTTCAATCTGTGCGGATTCTGTATCTGATAAGCCTTGACATCATCAATCACATTCTGGAAGTCATACAGAAATTCGCGAGAAGCGCCATGCCTTCTGTAGATTTCAATGGCTGCTTCCAATACTTCTACTGTGCAGCTGTCATCGCCCTGAAATACGATAGCCGGTATATCATTTACGATGCATTTTCTTAATAAAGCAAGTTGATCTTTCATATTTTGATTATGTTACAAATTCAAAAATAACATAAAATAATTTAGTTGTGTAATTTTATCCTAATCATACACCATCTACAGATAGTTGTGATACAGATAAATGGATAGTTGTATAAAACCGTCAATATTAAATATTTTTCAATTTACTTATTGAAGCAACAAACTCTTTGGCAGGTTTGAAAGCAGGTATATCATGTTCCGGCACAATTAATGTAGTGTTTCTGCAAATATTGCGAGCGGTTTTCTCTGCTCTATGCTTCAGGATAAAGCTGCCGAAGCCTCTTAGAAAGACAGGTTCCTGATTTGCCAATGAAGATTTTACTTCAGACATGAATGCCTCTACTACTGTTAATGCTGTTGCGTAATCTATACCAGTAGAATAAGATATTTGTTTAACTAATTCAGATTTTGTCATATAGCTATTTATAAAGGTTGATAATAAATACATTAAAATAGGCACAAAGATAATAATTAGGAAGCATCAGATTTCAATAATGACAATTTTAAAGAGCCATCACACAACAAATCATAATATAAATAAAGCAACGGTTTTAAATAAGACCGGATAGCCGGAACCTGCAAATATATTTTCTTATTTACCATAACACACGAAAGCTTTTCATAACCGTTTGGTATATGCTTATTAAGCTGAGAGATAAAATTAATAATCTTTTGAGGAGTAGGCCAGTTCAAGAACTGAATGGTCACATTCATATCATCATAACTAACAGATAATTTATAAGAAAGATCTTGTGAGGTAACGAGAGAAGAAATAAGAAGCAGAGCCTCTAAATAATTGCTACCAGCCATTACTATTATATCTCTATCACAAGATATTTTTGACAAAACATAATCAATCAGCAAAGTTGAAGATGAAGAAAGCAAATATCCTGTTGAGTCTGGATCACCGGATTTATCCAGACCAAAGAACAAGACAGGATCCCAGCAGATATATACAGAGCCAGACTTATCTGTGCGTATTGAAGCCAGGCACTGATTATCGTCAAACAAAAGTCTTGTATTTCCCTTAACTGGATCAAATTGAAAAAGATTGCGATAGGCATTCAGTCCAGATTTATCCTGATGTATAGATTTGAGCAAATAGCCATGCAGTCCAGATACATGTTTTAGTTTCACATATGTTTCTTTTGCCGAAACATCAAACAAATAATCTATTATTTGTTGTCTGCTGCAACGAACAGGCAGGGAAAACTCTTCGCAATCTTCCAATTCTTCTAAATTAACCTTCAGTAATTCAGCCAGCATAATAACCGAAATATCCGTAAAACCGTATAATTCCATACAGCAAATTACGTTATTTTCATTACAATAAATGAGATAACCCCTATTGTTGATTCTATAAAGGCGAAAAAAATCACCATACTCTACTGGAGTATATTCTTTGAAAAGCGACTGGAAATTCATATTTGATATTTTTAAAGTGACAAATCATTATTTTTATGTTTCTTTTTCCGTTTCAAAGGCGGAAGATCATCTTCTCTATTTTTCCTGCTACCGCCAGTAATATCAATATCCGGTATAAAAGGAAGAGCAGAATGTGACATATACTCATTATCGCGTTCTAAAGACTCTCGCCACTCCCCTACCCTGTATATCGTGTTATCATGCAATAAAGGCTCTCTATCAAAATGGCTCTGTATATTAGCATAGGTAAATTTGCGAGATATATCGGAAGCCTTAAATTCAAATGGAATATACCTATCTTTGGCAACAAGAATCAGTTTGCCAGTGCTGCAAGTGTCAGCCCGGAACAGATAGGTAGAATAATAAAGTTGGAACGGGATTTTGGATATACATTAAAAAGAAATTTAAGATTGCCAGCTGGAGCGTTCGGAGAAAACTGTGGTGCTACTTAGTTAATTGCAGATATGGAAGTAAAGTATGGAGTTTATAAAGTTGTCGGTTCAAAATCTGAACTGGTTATAGCTTATGGAGAACCGCACGTACCAATGAGGACGAGACGAAAATATGCCGGCAAGAAAGCCAAAATTAAGGCTATAGAACAGCTTACCGGCAATGTAATGGATACTCATCTATCGACAAGTGAAATTAATGCTTATATTGGCCAATATATTTTTGGAACTTCTCAATGGGCAGAGTATCATCGATTATTTGAATATTTTGCCAGTGAACTGGAACAAGTTCCGGAACCAGTAGAACTGAAGTTTCTTGTGATAGTTGAGTTTGATGAAGCAATGTGTAGGCCTGATGATGATCGGCTTATTTACATGGTGAAACAAGCTTTGGAAAATAACTCTATAGACATATATAGGGGGCTTCAAAATCCAATCATAACTTTCTCCATCCAGGCAATTGATAACAAATAGGGAGAAGCATGAGACGTCAAATCGAATGACAAACAAATCAATATATTATAATTTAACGTCTTTCTTTTCCTACTTTGTTACTTTCAACTAATCTATTGGTATGTTAAAATCTTGTCGCAGTTTGAATTTTACTAAAGTTGATGTTGCTATCTTATGAAAATCAGGATCTTCTTCAATTCCGGATAACATTGTGTATATTTCATGTATAGTTTTATCTTCTCTTTTAATAATTTTTTCTTCAATAAATGGATAATCGAATGGATATAGCTTCTTCAATTGTTGCATTATAAACTTCATATATTCAGGTCTCAGCCTTGCAAGACGTAATACATCAATTTCATTGATAATATCAAAAGCCACAGTGCTTATTTTACTTCCACGTCCGATTACAGCTCGCCCTATATTTATTTTTATATAAAATGGCAAGGAGCCTTCCTGGTATAATTTGCTAATAACTTTTTCAATAGGAATTAAAATCCGGCTTTTCAACATTGCATTTGTATAATTAATGCCAAGTATTGCTTTAAGTTCCTCGGGTGATGTTTTATATGTTTTTCCTTTGGATATTATTTCATATAATACATCGCTTTTCATATTAAATTTTGATAATGCATTTAAGAATACATTTGCGATATATGTATTCTCTATAGTTGATTTATCAGCATGATATAAATAAATAGATAATGCATCTGTATTGTGTTTTATTTCTATTCCAGCATTGTGCTCATCACATGATATAACAAGTGGACGCATTTTAAAACCGCTTTTAGTAACTTCTCGAACAACAGTTTGATGATAGAGTGCGAGAATTGAAAAAAAAGCACTTTGGTTTGGGAAGTATTTATAAATGCTCTCCCATGAAATATAGGATGTTATACAATAACTCTTTTTTTGATTTGAAAAAGAGCTATATATTTGCTCATCGAATAGAGCTAATAGTGAGCGGAAGCTATATGATGATAATTTATTTGACATTATAACAAACTTTTAAATTAGCTGGAAAATATTTAAGAAGAACACGTTGAAAATCATCAATAAAATATGTTTCAATAGTATTATATACATTATATGAAGTTTTGAATGTCAATATACATTCTGTGTCAGTTTCTCTATAGTCATAAAAATTTAATTGTGAAAATAGATCTTTAATCTGTGTACTGGCAGAACTTTCTTTGATATGAGTTATACATTCTGCCCAATAACGGATACCCGCAGCCGTATCTTTTTCTTCTTTTTGAAATAATGGTGCATCTTTTATCTTGGATTGATCTATTTTAGAAGAGTTTGGATTTATTCCATATCGTCTGAATATAAAGCATAAATAATTAGTCTTTTTATTTATATGTGAAGTTTCTGTATTTTCATATTTATATAAACGCAGCCATAAATGTATAATTTTATCACTATCCATCAGTCGTATTTGGTTCAATATATTTATTCTATATTTCTCTAAGTGTTTTCGTAAGAAATTGTCTATTTTCATAAATGATTCTTGTGCTTCAATATCCTGCCGTTTTGTACGACTATCATTATGAACAGTGAATTCCCATCCCGCAATTTTTTTACATTTTCCTACCAACTCTCTTCGTTCTTGATATGTAAAGAAACGAGGTGATAAACCTGCATCGAAAAGCTTCTTTATTTCAGTTTGTGTGGGAATAAGTATTTTATCAAGAATATTTGTTACATTATATTTAATATCAAATTTTTTGTTTATTTCGGTAGGAGTTAAAAAGAATTTGTAATTATCACGAGGATCATCATGTTTTAGCATTTCCCAATACATTTCATATGTGTAAGATGATTTGAAAAATGTTGTCAAATTATAATCTAAGGAAGTGTAAGATGTTCCATTAGTTATAATATATATTTGTAAAATCTCTGGATCTACATTCAGATGTAACCCTGTATCGTCTAATCGAGCACGAGAAAACAAGCTCATATAATCAAAGTTACCGTCAGCGTCCGGTTCACCTTTTATTTTCATAAAATCTCTAATCATCTTATCAATATCCTTTTTCCAATTTGGAGTCGGATACCATTCTCGTAAAACCTCTGGTGGAATATCAAGTTTTAATATCCGCTGATTACGTATGTATTCTTGCAAATCAGTATTCAGAAATTGAATATATCTCTCTATCAATAATTGGCTACGGCTTCGAACTATTGAAGTTGTAAAGCCTGGAGCTTGTTTATTACGTTTAAGCAGGGCTTCTTCTTCGCTACTTATCGGTATATTCTCTTGTTTGACTTGGACCATAATTTTTATATTTGCCACAAATATAAGAAGATATTTTAATAACACGTACTGTTATAAAGAAAATAAATAATTGAAAGTGTAATAGGAGTCTTATTCAGCTATTGATAATCAACAAAAAAGAAATGTTAATTCATATGCTTAAAAATGCTAATCATATTAACACTTATTTACAGCTTTCATCTAATTCACGTAGACCCAGAATTTTCTACAACTAAATGAGCGTACCTTTCCAGAGGTGAAAGCGTACCTTTCCAGAGGTGAAAGCGTACCTTTCCAGAAGTGAAAGCGTACCTTTCCAGAGGTGAAAGCGTAACCTTTCCAGAGGTGAAAGCGTTTTCCAGAGGTGAAAACGTAACCTTTCCAGAAGTGAAAGCGTTTTCCAGAGGTGAAAGCGTTCCTTTTTAAATCTCTAATTATCAAGTAATTACGAATGTTAAAAAAAGATGCTTAGCTTTAGCTATAATATTAGCTTCTTTTTTGCTAAAGATATTACGAAAAACACTTCTAAAATAAAATCATCCATGCAAACAAATGAATCAATAATGAAAAGCAACAAATAGGGAAAATAAATCAAAAAATTAAACTGAGTGTTTTAGGGCTATTTTAAGGCCCCTTTTGTGCTTGACAAGCCATTTCTTCAAAATCTAATAAAAGTTCCAAATTGGGCAAAAAAACAAGCCAATAGGATGTGTTTTGGAAGCGAATGTCATTAGCGTTGCAGTTGTATCCTGATGAGATTTTTTCAAGAAGTTTTGTAGTCGCATAAGTTAGCAAATATTTTTTAGGATTTATATTGTAAATTAATTTCATATATTATTTCCCTAATAGTAGCTTTACTGATGAGGGAAATGGAACGAAGTGTAATGTGATTAGCAAGAAGAGTTCACGCAAATTGTGAACTTAATAACGCAAAGCGTTATATATTAGATAGTTATAAAATACATAATATTTTTTAGGTAGAATTTTGGTAGAATTTATATAATTAATATCTTAATTTAAAATGATTTATAAGGTGGAATGTTAAAAATATTCTAATTTATAAATGCCATATAATCAGCATATTAATTTTTCATATATTGTTTTTTGGTGGAAAATAGGTGGAATTATTAATATTAACTATCTTTGTTGCAATAAAATAGATAATTAAATGGCAGAGGAATATAAAAGTATAAAGATTAAAGAGGATGTAAAGAATAGACTTGATAGATATAAAAAGAGATGCAGTTATTCAGACTGCCTGGATGAGATGCTTGGGTATTTCGAGCTGACCGGCGTAGAGCCCCGTCTTGGTCAAACACCTCCAGTTGCTACTTTTGTTTCTACCATGAAGTCTGGCAATGCTGTTTTATTGAAGAGAATGGATGATCTGATAAAGATTCTACGTAATATTGAGATTAATAAGATTGATCCCATATTACATAGTGTTGAGGATGGATTTTTCTCGGATAGAAGTAATACTCCAGAAGTAGGGTTAAGTGTTTCTGAGGAGGAATTATACCAGGTAATACAAATGAATGAGAAATTGAAATCGGATATACGAAATAAAGATATACTTATACAAAAACTTCGGTCGGATGCTATTGAAAATAATGTTATTCAGGATATTATATCTGATATTGAAGAACTATTATCTGACAGAATTCTTTCTTCTAATAAAGACGGTTTCTTTCTATTGTCTCGCGAGCATAGAGATCAACTAATAAGAAAAATTAGAACATATATCAATGTATAGCAAATTGCATCGTCCAGAAAAAAATGAGTTGGGAGTGTCAGTTAATGCAGGCAGTTGTGTTAAATTGGCTCATTACTTGGATAAGGAATCTGGTAGTGGAAAATTCTTTTTTTCGCAAAATCAGGATAGTGTGCCTTTGACCGAAGTAATACAAAAAATAGACAACAATAAGAAAACACTTAAAAACAATCAAGATAAATTCTACATGTTATCCTACAATCCTTCACAAAGGGAAATTGCCCATTTGATTAAAGAGGTGACAGGAAAAGATAACGTGGTAGCTCTTTCTTCACTGACGGATAAGGAGATTGAAAAAGTTGTCTCTGAATTCCAGGATTACGTAAGGGACTGTATGGATATATATGCTAGGAATTTTAATAGAAATAAGGATTTGTCAAGTGAAGATCTTCTCTGGTTTGGAAGAGTGGAAACTGAACGGCATTATACATATCTTGATGAAGAGGTTAAGGATGGCTTAAGAAGTAAGGGAGACTTGAAAGAAGGATTGCAGCTTCATGCTCATGTTATAGTTTCCAGGATGGACGTTACTCAGACCATATCATTGTCGCCTCTGGCTAAAAGTATGGGAAATGTTAATGTTCTTAATGGGAAAGCCGTGAAAAATGGTTTCAGCATGAAAGGGTGGCAGGTAGACTGCTTTCAGCATTTCGGTAATAAATATGGATATATAGCAAATGCAGATGAACGCTTTTACTATCACGATAGCAGTTATTCCAGCTATAAAAATAAGATTCAGAATAAGATTATACATGAGGTAATGGAGGATATGAAAGAGGAGAGGCAATTTATGACTGGTGCAAGAAATATTACTCTAATTCTTCATCCAACAAAGAAATCTGTCAAGTTGTATTTAAAGCAAAAAATTAAAAATATTTTATTGGAAAATGAGTCAGTGATATGAGTTTGATTTTTATTGAATGTTTGTTTCTTTCTGCATGTTTGATTTTTCTTATGGGCATTAATCCATTTGTAAAAAAATGGAAAAATCTTGTATTGTATGCTTGTGGAGGTTTTTTTCTTACTTTGATAGTTTCGTACGTATTTCTCTGTTTTTTTGAGGTTCAATTATCCTTTTATTTGATTGCTGTTTTTTCATTATTTTTTGTTGCCAAATATTTGCTCAATGAATCTGGTGTCGAGAAAGCCAAGCCTAGAAAAGACGAAGATACATTTATTCTTGGCAGCGAAAGCGGTCAGCTTGAATTCTATTATCCACGTGATAATTTCATGGTTTTGGGGGGTGCCGGTTCCGGTAAGACTGCCTCGATAGGTAAGCCCATTCTTGAACAGTATATACGTTATGGATGGGCAGGATTCATCTATGATTATAAAGATTATGATTATACGAAGACAGCTTGGAACCTGGTGCAGAAGTATAAATATCCTTATAAGTTCTATTATATAAGTTTCACGGATATGTCACGTACATATAGGTTTAATATTCTTAATAAAAATGTGATTCGTAATGAAACGATGCTCTTCCAGGCGATGACAGACTTCTTTAATGCAATGAAACCTGAGAAAGGTAATACTGATGAATGGTTTCAGGCTGCGCTTGGATTACTTTGTGGTGTGGCGGTGAGATTCTATAAATTTCAGGGTGATTACGAGAAGTATTGCACCCTTCCGCATATTCTCAATTTCATCCTGATGGCCACACCGGAACAATTGACGCGTTTTCTGGAGGGGGATATGATGTCTAAGATGAAAGCTGGTGCGTTTCTTGGCTCCAAGGGCAGTGAACGTACCCAAAGTTCTGTGATATTTTCCATCAATAACTATATCAGTAATTTAGCTACTAACAAGAACGTATGTTATGTCCTTTCTGGTAATGATTTTATCTATGACTTGATAGATCCGGAAGATCCGAAGCTCTTTGCTGTTTCAAATAACTTTGCGATTGAGAGTATGATTTCTCCTATTGTAGCGATGTTAGTTCCCCTTGCTGCACGTCGGATTGAGTTTGGTAATCGTGTGAAATTCGCATTTGTTCTTGATGAAATGACTACCGTTAAAGTGAATGACTTCCAATCTTTGCCATCGGTCTTGAGAGAATATGGCGTTTCATTTCTTGTATTGACACAATCCGGTACGAAATTCGATAAATTGTATGGTAAGGAGGATAGGGTTTCCATTATGGCCAATTTTGCTAATTTATTCCTGGGGAAAACAAAAGATGTGGAAGCATTGAAGTATTATCCCTTGTTTTTTGGAAAGGAGGAGAAGGAAAAGAAAAGTATTTCCGCGGGGTCCAGTTCCGGTCGATACAATAGTAGTGTTACCAGGAGCAAACAGAAGGAGGAAATTTATGATAGCAATAAATTTGCTGAATTGCAGAAAGGAGAATTTATACTTTCTGCAGGGGAGTCTAATGTAAGCCGAATAAAAACACGGTTTGAAAAGTTTTCACTGGATGAAAAACCGTTACCGATAGTGAAGTTAACAACTGACAGGGAGGTGGAACAGAATTATCGACAGATTGGAATTGACTGTGAGAAGCTTTTGAATGAGCTTTGCCCGCTCCAATGACATATTTTTATCTCCAATGGTGTGAATTAAGGTATTAAAGAATCATTTTGACTGTATTGTTCTATTTTTTGACTATATTGTTGTATGATAATATATTTTAAATGGCTATTTTTATAAACAATCGGTGAAATTGCTTTGATGACAAGGTGGGATTTATTACGAATTCATGCCCTGATTGTGTGTGAAGGATATCACTATATAATCTTTATTAAATTTAATGCCTATGAAAAAGTATTTATTGTTTGTGTGGATTGCTGTAGTTTTTTGTTCTTGTAATGAAGATAACTTTGATATTTCCCCTATGGAAGCAGATGCTACTTGTGCTAACATTATTGATGATGAACACTTTGTGTCAGTTAGTCAAGCCTCTAAAGTGGGTTCCTTGTTTCTAAATAACAATGGAAATGGGAATTGCGTGCACACAAGAAACAGTTCTGTTGTTCCTGAAGCAACTTCTGATAAGACTGCTAAAGAAATAAGAACTATTTACAATAAAAATGGTGTGCCTTGTATGTATGTAATTAACTATGAAAGTGGTGGATTTGTAATAGTAAGCGCTACTAAGAATTACTATCCGATTCTTGCATATTCTGAAACCGGTTCAATGAATGTAGAAGAAGCTATGAAGACAGGATTTTCTGTTTGGTCGGAAAAAACAATACAAAAAATTGTGGAAAGTAGTTCTTGGGATGGAGATTCCCAAGCAGAGTTTCAGAGAATGTGGGTTGCTTATGATAAACAAGAAGTAGAAGTTGCCCCTCTTGATGCTTTAAATGATGGAGTGTTATTTCGTCAACGTATGAATGAATTATATGAACTGTGTCCAGGATATTCTTTCGGCCCGTTGACCAGTGCTCGTTCTTTCCTTTCTCAATCAGAATATGATAGTTATGTTGAGAAGGCTGAACTTTACGGTTCTCCACTTGAATTTACGATTGTAGGCTATAAACGAGATCCCCATGAAAGGGTTGGGCCGTTAATTAATACTGTATGGAGTCAAAAAAGTCCTTTTAACGGGTTATGTCCCCAAAATTGTCTTGCAGGTTGTGTTGCTATTGCTGTGGCCCAAATCATGAGATACCATGAATGGCCTGCTACTTATAATTGGAGTGACATGCCCAATACAACAGCAACAATAGCTACTCAAACATTGATAGCAGATGTAGGTAAGGCTGTGGATATGGAATATGGTGAATCGGCATCTAAATCCTCTATTGGTAAAGCTGCACTTGGCTTTTGGGCTAAAGGATATAATGTGGAGCTAAAGGAACATAAATCTTGGGAAGTAGAAGATGAAATATTTATCAATCATCGTCCGGTATATATGCGGGGAAATCAGAAGGAATTTATGGGTTTTAGTTGGGATGGACATGCCTGGGTGTGTGAAGGAGCTGAGAGGTGGAATACAGGTGCAAACTATTTTGTGGAGTATCTTGTAAATCGCTCTACCAATCCGAGCTATTCAAGTTGTGGACTTCCTGCATACTGGGCTCCACAAAGGTCTTCCGGTTCTGGTTATCTTTTGTTTTATATGAATTGGGGATGGGGAGGAGAAGCTAATGCATGGTATAATTTTAGTGATGTAGATTCAGGATATGGAAATTTTGAATATGATAGACAGAATTTATATGTTTATCCTAAAAAATGATACGTTATGAAACATACATATTTTACTTTGTTTTTTTGTTTGTTATCTTTATTGCTTGGTAGTTGTGACAAAAATGTGGATGATTTCTATCCTCCTTATAACTATAATTATTATATAGCTTTTGTTGATGAATCAGGTAAGGATTTGTTGGAGGGGATATCGACTACTCTGAGTGATACAAAGCTTCCTATTCTGGAGAAAGGTACTTATTCTTATGTTTTTATTCCTCCTAATTCTAAAGACCAGTTCACGTTTTCTGGGATTATAGAGTTAGAAAATGTGAAGGGTCATAATGCTTTAGGTATTCATTTAGGAATGGCAGACTGGCATCTTCACAAAAAGCCCGAAGTGATTACTCATAATTTTGCTTCTTCTTTTATTTTTGGAGATGACGAGATGCATGAGTTGGTCTCTTATTGGAAATTCGATAGTATGTATAAGAAGGCTGATCTTGTTCGTGTTACTATAGATAATGTGGATGCGCGCATTGAAATGGACACATATAAATTCCAATCATTGGCTATTTTAACGTTGAAATAGTAATAGCATTGCTGATGATTTAATATTGTTTCCTTTTAAAGTCGTGCATAACAACATATAGTTTGTACCAATTAACATAGTGTATTGAAATAAATCTAAAACTCGTTTTCAATACACTATGTTTTTTGTATTGAAATAATTCTTTGAATAAATTCCGTATATTTGCGTAATAAAGACATTGATATGGAGAATCAGGGAGAAATCATATTATATCAGCCAGACGAAGTCGGTGAGTTGGAAGTACGTTTGGAAGATGAAACGGTTTGGCTGACACAAGCACAAATAGCAGAATTATTTGGGACTGAAGTTCCGGCTATTTCTAAGCATATACGCAATATTATTCGAAGTGAAGAATTTGAGAAGGAAGCAACTGTTTCCAAAATGGAAACAGTTCGTTTAGAAGGTTCTCGAAAGGGTGAGCTACTCACGCCTAAAGGCATAAGCTTCGGAGACTGTTGTCTCTTCTCTTTTCCTGCTTCTTCCTGCCACGGCTTTTTAGGACACGGGGTCGGTCATCCACCGTTGGGCAGTCCACAGGCTTGACATCCCCTCGCTCCGAGGGTAGGGCTTTCAAGCCGAATTCCTTGATGTTGCAAGCTGCATTGAAGTCCCGGTCATGGTGTGTACCACATTCCGGGCAAGTCCAGCTACGCTCGCTAAGTTTCAATCCTTTATATACATAGCCGCATTTGCCACAGGTCTTTGAACTTGGGGCAAAGCGGTCTATCTTGATGAGGTTCACTCCATACCACCGGCACTTGTATTCAAGCAGCGTCAGGAACATCCCGAAAGATGCGTCCCCGATTGCTTGCGCCAGGTGATGGTTGCACTACATCCCCTTCACGTTCAGGTCCTCCATACAGATGGTACGCACTTGGCTGTCGTGCGTGAGTGCATGGGTAATCTTGTGGAGGTTGTCTCTGCGGCAGTTGGCGATGTGTTCCTGAAGACGGGCAACACGGATTCGAGCTTTGTTACGGTTAGATGAGCCTTTCCGTTTCCGGCTCAAACGCTTTTGCAACACTTTCAAACGGTCAAGGCTTCCCGGCAAGTTCTTCGGATTGCCGAATGTGCGTCCGTCAGAACATACGGCAAGCGACTTGATGCCCAAGTCGATGCCGATGGCTGTGTCGTGCACGGGTTCGGAAGTCTTCTGTTCCTGGATAGCAGTATCTACTAAAATGGATGCAAAGTACCTGCCCGAAGGGGTCATGCTGACGGTGACGGTTTTCACCGTTCCCTTGAACCCTCTGTGCAGCACGGCAGGTATGTCCTTGGCCTTAGGGATAGTGATTGTTCCTTTAGCGAAGTCCACGCTGCAATGCTGAGGGCACTGGAAGCTTTGTCTGTTCTTGCGGCTCTTGAATCGCGGGAATCCTACTGCGTGGGTATCACGGAAGAAATTCTTGTAGGCGATGTCAAGGTTGCGGATGGAATTTAGAAGGGCTTGTGAATTTACTTCCGCCAGCCATTGGTTCTTCTTCTTCAGCTCCTTCACCAACCGGTCCTGCACTTCCTTGTATGCTACGGACCGCTTTTCCTGCCTGTATGCTTCAATCTTCAAGTTGAGTGCCCAGTTATAGACGAAACGGCAGCAGCCGAAGGTCTTTGCAAGAAAAACCTTCTGGTCTTCTGTCGGATAGATTCTATATTTGTAGGCTCTCAGCATAGATTATTTACAATTAGATATATTGCAAATATATAATATTATTCTTATATTTGCAAAAATGTAATACACTATTTATTATGACATTATCAAAAAGATACACGTCAAATGCCCATTGTGTGTTCAATTTAGGGTATCACATTGTCTTCTGCCCGAAATACAGAAGAAAGGTGCTGGTAAACGGAGTCGATGAACGATTGAAATCCCTTTTGTCGGCGAAGGCAAATGAATTGGGAATAACTATAGAAAATATGGAAGTTATGCCCGATCATGTTCACCTTTTTATCCGAAGCAAGCCTATCTATGCCGTTCATTTTGTGATCAATCAGTTGAAGGGATATTCATCCGTCTGCCTGCGGAACGAATTTCCATGGTTGCGTAGTCGTTTACCATCCCTCTGGACAAGATCCTATTTTGTAGAGTCCGTTGGTCATATATCGGAAGAAACAGTAAGAAAATATATTGAAGACCAAAAGAAAGTCTGAAAGAAACGCTATCATCCCCTGCCTGAAGACAAGGGAATTCCCGCTTAAATCTTAAAGAAATCGGGTGTTTCCTCTTTTATATTTGAACGAACATGATTATCTTTGTGAAAGATAATCTTTCTCACTTATAATATAAAACTCATATAAATGAAATTCAACCAGTTCATAGACAGACAAGACTCTTTGGAAAGACTACAAAATGCGTTTTTAAGAGAAACGCCCCAATTTCTTGTTATATACGGTAGAAGACGCATCGGTAAATCTACGCTCATCAAGGAGATAATGAAAGACGATGATGTTTATTTTCTGAGTGACCAGACTAATGAGACCAACCAGCGTGCTTTGTTCGCCAAGACCATTGCTTACTGCATCCCCCGGTTTGATAAAATGATTTATCCTGACTGGGAAACGCTGCTATTGGAGTTGAATGACAAGCTAACCCGGCGTATAACCGTTTGTCTGGACGAATTCCCGTACATGGTCAAGAGCTGTACTTCCTTGCCATCGGTCATCCAAAAGCTACTTAATGGGAAAACACTCAAATATGACTTGATTATTTGTGGTTCTTCCCAACAACTCATGCAAGGATATGTACTGGATAAAAGAGAACCCTTGTATGGCTTGGCCGATGAGATTGTCAAATTAGAGCCAATCCCCGTATCCTACATCAGCCAAGCGTTGGAAGTGGATAGAATCTCCGCAGTGGAAGAATACTCCATTTGGGGAGGGATACCCAGATACTGGGAACTGAGAGCCGATTATTCGGACATGAACACCGCCATCCGAAAATTGATTTTAGATACCAAAGGGATATTGGCTGAAGAGCCCCAAAGACTTCTTCGTGATGACCTGCGAGATACAGTACAGACCTCTACCATCTTATCCATCATTGGGAACGGCGTCAACCGCATTACCGAAATTGCATCAAGAGCAGGGAAGGATGCGAATCAAATTTCCGAACCACTAAGCAAATTACGTGAGTTAGGATACGTCAGGCGTGAGATACCTTTCGGCGAGAGTGAGAAAAAAAGCAAGAAAGGCATTTATCGCATCAATGACAATATGTTGCAGTTTTACTACCGATTCGTCGCACCGTACCATTCTATCCTCGAACTGGGACGTATCGACACCGTCATGCGCCTGATAGAGACACAATTCAGCCTATATGTAGGTGACTGTTGGGAACACTTGTGCCGACAATATGTAAGCGGTAACGAAATAGACGGTATCATCTACAACATGGCTTCCAGGTGGTGGGGGAAGATATTCCCCAATGACAACAAAGAGGGAACGATGATAGAACTAGATATCGTAGCAGAATCCTTCGACAAGAAACATATTCTTATCGGAGAATGTAAGTGGACGAACGGAGAAGATGCACAACGATTGGCTCACTCTTTATCAGAAAAAGCACAAAGCCTCCCATTCGTCAAAAGGGGGCAGCAGGTGCATCTCGTCCTTTTCCTGAAAAGGACACCCGAACATCCGGAAGCAGCTAGGTATTTCCTGCCGGAGAATATTGTGAGCTCTCATGCCTTTAGGCGTGAGTAGCTCACAACAATAGATAAGGAAAAACAAAAGACATGAATGTGGTTATTTATTCACGTGTAAGCTCACAATCTGTCAGGCAATCGACCGAGCGGCAGGTTGTTGATTTGGAAAGATTTGCAACCGGACGGGGAGACAAGGTGGTTGCGGTCTTTGAAGAAAAGGTAAGCGGACGAAAGGCCAATGTAGATCGCCCGGTATTAAGCCGTTGTTTGGAATACTGCATAGATCCGCAGAACCAGGTGGATATGTTACTCTTATCCGAGATTTCACGCTTGGGACGTTCCACCTTGGAAATCTTAAAGGCACTTGATATACTGCATACACATAAGGTATGTGTGTACATCCAAAATTTGAACCTGGAAACATTACGGCCTGACAAGACAGTAAATCCTTTGTCTTCTCTGGTAACTACTTTGTTAGGAGAACTGGCTGCTATGGAACGCCAGGGAATCATCGATCGCCTCAATAGCGGACGGGAGTTGTATATTGAGAAAGGGGGCAGGTTGGGACGGAGACCGGGAAGCAAAAAAAGCCTGGAACAGAAAAGAGAAGAATACAAAGAGGCTATTTCTCTATTGAAGAAGGGATATTCTATCCGGAATGTTGCTAAACTGACAAATAAATCAGTTTCAACCATTTTAAGTATAAAGAAAGAGTTTGGTATCGAGAATAGGATGAAATAAGGATGTAAATTGAACTGTGTCAGCAAAGTTAATATTTTATTCCTTTCTGACACAGTTTAATTTACATCCTTAGGTGTTTCTTTATTGCGGTCAATCCGGCTGTTTGGAAATTCTATTGTATAGACACCAATCTGAAATGATTTTGCAAATATCGATTTCATGTCGGTGTCTGGTTGGTTATTTATATACTATGTTCTAAATCAATACTCTTTTTTTTTGAAGTTGAAGGTTTGAGATTCCATCCGGAAGTCAGTGTCACTTTCTCAAAATTCTTTTCTACAGTACCCTTTGTATAAGTTAGGATGTTTTTTTCTAGGAAATTTTTGAAATCAGATGAACTCATGTCTCTAAAAATGTTTATATATTCGTTTTTAAGAAATTCATTTATGGCATGTGCCGATATTTTTTTTTGCGTGCACTTTTCTATAACATATAAATTGCTTGGTACCGGTACCATCGTGTCCAGCCCCATGAAGATATTACAGTCTACTATAAGAGTATAAGCGCCGCTCTCGGCAAGAGGTGCGGAAATGCAGTAATTGGCTTGCTCAAGCAGGGAATCCACCAGTTCTTTTGTGGAAGAACTGATACTATTGGCCAATTGTTCATATCCTCTTAGATTCAGTTGGGATATGGTCTTTTCGATAGCCGGGATGAATTTCATTCCTGGACCCAGGTTCAAATCAAATCTTTTGTAATAGACAAGAAGCTCATTCCAATCTTTGTACCGTGAAGGTTTGATGATATTTACATTGTCTATACCATGTTGTTTAAGATACTCGCCGGAGGAAAATGTGTCTTCTTTGAAGGTCTGTGTATTTCCATCCGGGAAACTTAAATAGATGGTCTTATATGTGTCTCCAGTGTTGGTCCTTGCAAAAGCTTTACATTCCTCGCCTTTGAGATAATATGCTGTGGTGATGTCAAAACCATTACCGCTGGCATCATTGTCATAGCAACAATTCCACTTTACCTTATCAGATGGGAATATACGGCTTATATTCTCTATTTGGGATTTGGCGACATATCCCCCCGTGCTTATGAATGCGCATGTGGTTTCTTTAGTATAATGGTTTATTTCGTAGAAACTCATTGCGTCAATGGCGGATTCAAAGAGATATATGTCCGTAACCTTGTCAAAAGGAACAAAATTGGCCATCCAACAGCTTTGGGCCTTGTCACCACCCGTGGCAAAGGCTTTATAATTGGTATTGGTTTCTTCGAAATAGTTTCTCATTTCGAAGTTAAGTATTTCCATCTGGGAGGGCTTGCGGAATGGAAAGCCGATATGATTGTTTTTCCCTACCTGGTAGATAAACAGTCTATTGGCGAAATCCTCCACAGTCTGTGGTGAGAGCCTCCTTTGGACGGTCAGATATGGATTGTCCTTTTTGATAGGACGGGGATTCCAATAATTCAAATTGAATTCCTTAATGTAGTTCTGGGTGTGGTCTTTTGTACGGCTTTGTACGTTTCCGGTGACAATTCTTTCGCCAGTCATATATCTTGAAAGAACTTCATTGACTCCCCTATATCCCTGCTGAGTGCAATAAGAGAACATATGCAATCTTTTAAGGACGAACTTGGTCAGCTCTCCCTTATCGTCAAAGCTGCCTTTCCTTGAGAAATAGGTGTTCTTTTTAGGAAAGATGACTATTTCGTCTTCTGGATTTTTGGGGGTGCCAAGAACATAGGTCAAGTTCGTTGCTTGTCTGCCCGATATGCGTGTATATCCGAGATCCTCTGCTATGTCTATGATTGATATTTTGGCCCTGCATTCATCGTAATCCATTTTCATATCTTTTAAAATTTAAAATTACACATTTTTTTGAACTGATAGGGAAAAAAGGGAGAAAAACTTTTTTTATTCTATATTTCTGCTGACGAATCTGTAGAGTTGGCGATTTGTTTTGCAATGGATACCCCCCACCCCGTCACCGTCTTATTCAGAGATACAAGACTATTTCCGCCGGACTTATTGGTCATTTCGACTTTGTGGCCGGACAGCAGTTTCTTGATTGTTTCCGGAGACTGCTTTTCCAGATTAATACTGCCTATGTTTAGAGGTTCTGTTTTACCGGTGGATTTATCTTTTATCTGGAAATCTGTAATCTGACTGACCGGTATATTTCCTTTTTGGGTAATTGTTATATTTCCTTTTAGTTGCCTGCTGTCTGTTTTACATATGGAAACACCTTCAATTATGTATTTTGATTGGGCATTGTTACAAAAGTTGTCTATGGCTGATGCATATTGTGTCAGGGCTTGGGATATATCATCGTATCCCATTTGATGGTAGTTTTCTATTACTGTAAATAGTTCGTTCTTTTCTTCTTTTAACGGGTGTCTGGACATTATGTCAGAGAAACATGTTTTCAGACTGTTGTAGTCTCCTATTCGTTCCGGATAATTCGGATCGTCAGAAAAAACGAAGTAGCTTATCTGATTGCTTTCTTTGCTATAATTAATGGCAAAATCATAGTTTCCGTTATTTCCTGTGATACCTATATAGTCTTTTTCCTTTAATAAAAGATACTTGCCATAAGATGTTGTATTCTCATAGGTTCTGGTAAATCCGTAATCTTTTAAGTGTTGTTCAAAATCTTTTATTTGAATAGGGAAATAGGCCTCTTCTTTCTCCTGAAGAATGTAGAACGCTTCTTTTTCACTTGTTGTCAGATCTGGGAGCTTGGTTGCTATAGAGTTTTCCAGTTGGTATGCTCTGAAATTTTCCACTACATTTTCATGGAAATCTATCAAAAACTCCGGACTGCAACCGTTCTTCCTATAAATGTTTTCCGCTGCTTGCAGAATTTCTACAGCACAGCTGTCGCTTCCCTGGAAAACAATGGCTGGAATATCGTTTACCAGACATTTCTTCAGTAGTTCTTTTTGATCTTTCATTTTATATCTTCGTTTTTGTTGCCAGAATAATTTAAATGCCGGCAGAGTTGTCAGCTGAGTTGAATACTTGTTTTACTGCGGATATTCCCCACCCCGTTATGGTTTTATTCAGAGTGACAAGACTGTTTGTGCCGGACTTATTGGTCATTTCTGTTTGTTGTCCGGATAACAACTTTTTGAGTGTTTCCGGAGACTGCTTTTCCAGGTCAATATCCCCCACATTTATAGATTCTGTCTTACCGGTGGATTTATCTAGAATGCGGTAATGGCTGCTTTCTTTTTGGCCGGAAGAATAGAATACGTCATAGATCAGAGTTTTACAACCGGAAGATTGCAATTCTATTTGTTTTGTTGATATGTTTGTTTTCATTTCCATATATTTATTGGTAACGGCTGCCCATTTATCCATACCCTCGGCTGATATATTTTCTTTATCGAGAGCTCCAAAAGGATTTTTAGCATATTCACGCATTATTTTATTACGTTCTTCTGATAAATATTGTTCTGGACTTATCGCTGCTTTTGTATTATTCGAGGAGTACCATTCTAAAGGATGTGGGTTATCTTCACCGTAAGCACCGTAAACTATGTCATCTACTGATTTTCTGATGTTGGCATCTGTGGTTAATGTTTCATATTTAAAGCCGTTTGGATTAGAATTTAATTCATCTTTTATACTTTTCAAATAGCTCTCGACAGTATTGTATTCAATAACTTCACATACTTTGCCATTAAAGTCATAATATGAAATGGTTCCTATGACTTCTTTATTGGAGAGTGCTTCAATATTATACTTATCTTGAGGTTTGTTTGAATAATCGATTCTTGTATTAACTTGTTTATGGCCATTTTCTTGTTGAATACCGGATTCTTCTATTTTAATATTGGGCTCTGTTCCCCTTTCCTTTGCAATGCCAATTTCATATTTATAATCATCTATAATCTGTTTCTGTTTTTGTTTCTTCCAGTTCATTATTTTATCTGATTCATTATTGATATATTGATCTCCTTTATTATAATCAAGACTCATTTCTTTTATGTAAACATAACCTTCAGTATCCTGTAGACTGGAAACTAACTTTTGGGTAGGCTTTATAATCCTGCGATCTGCTGGTACCTCTATATTACCACAGTACGCTCTTGCAACTTCCTGGCAGACAGTAATAGTTGGATTTTTTATATATAAGAATAACTCTTTGTCTTTTCTTATAGTTATAAGTTGTGCTTTTTCTGTAGGATTCCTTATGTCACTAATGGAGGCCCTTCTCCATTTTAAAGCATATAGTTGTACTTTTTCTACTGGTTTTTGGATGTTTTTTATGCTGATTCCCTCTTTTATGAGGTATAGTTGCTCTTTTGCTGTTAAATTCTTAATATGACGATAGTTGTATATATCATCTTTTAAAGCGATGAATCGTACTTTTTTTGTAGGTTCCTTTATATATTTTATTGCATGAGAAGAACTCCTTACGGCAGCCAGCTGTTGTGCTTCTGTCGGATTAGTTATCTCTTTAATCATTGTCGGATTTCTCTTGATATTTTCTAACTCTTTGTTTTCTGAAGAATTGAGAATGTCGTTAATGAGTTCTTTTAGTGGTTTCATAATCATTTTGTTTTGTAATTATTGATTATATTTCAATGGCGTTATCTATTGCATTCAATGATTGTTTCTCGGTCTTGAGTGTCCAGCCGATCGATGACTTGCTTAACCTCATTATCCGCGTAGCACCGGATTGAGTGGACATTTCTGTCTGTTGTCCGGACAATAATTTCTTGATCGCTTCCGGAGGCTGTTTTCCCAAATCAATATTGCTTGCGTTTAAAGGTTCTATCTTGCCGGTAGATTTATCCTTTATATGAAATTCTCCAGATGAATCGTTTAATAATGACCTGCATCCGGATGATTGGAGTTCAACTGTATTCAGTTCCTTAATCCTCGAAACTTCTTCAGTAGGCAATATGTGTTCTGTATAATCTCCGCCGGAACGAGACCCTGTACAAAGAATATAATCATTGCCGGATTTCCACACCATACGGTCTTGCATCTCATCTTTACAATAAAATTGAGTATGAAGTTGCCCATGTTTATCGTAGTAGTAGTGGTGAATTACCGGCAGGCCATTTTTCTCAGATTTCCAGTTAATGCCCGTTGCCATAGCCATACGTCTTGCTGTCTGGGTACTTTCCAAGTCAGGATGTCCATTCGCGGTTTTTATAATCCATTCTGTTTTGGTAGGTTGACGTATCTCTCCTCTGTCGAGCATTGCTCTGTATTCTTCTTTCAGAACATTTCGCTCTGCTTCATATTTGTTGCTTCGTGTTATGCTTATGCTTGATAATAAATTTTGTGTCCGGAGGTTTCCCTTGTGTGTTGTGGGCACTGAATAAAATGGATTTTCATATCCTCTCGATGCGAGATATTCATCTTCGGTCATGACTGGTATCTGATTTTGTTTTTCGGTTGAATCCTCGTGTTCCTGGTTCAGACCTATACCTTCTTCCAGGGAAGTGACTGCTTTGTTGACATCACTTAAAATTGTCATAATAAATTTCGGATCACTCGAAATTATGGAACACCATCCGTCTAGGTACTGTGCGTTTTCTTTTCTGGGGGTAACTGCCATACCTAGATCACGTCCGGTTACTGCAGCTGACAGTTCGGCAATCAATTCTTCACGGGCGTATTCAGTGCTTCCGAAGGAACCAAATTTTCTAGCCAGTCTTTCTGGATGTCCGGTCGAATGTGCCATCTCGTGAAGAGCTGTGTAGTAGAATTCCTTATCATCAATGAATTGATACCTTTCTGGAAGGGTAATGGAATCCTTGTATGGACTGTAGAAAGCTCCGTCTTGCTCTTTAAGGGTGATGGGACATAGCCATGTCTGTTTTTCAATGGTTGAATCCAGTAGGGCATTCCGGAAATTGTTGCTGGAATTGATGGTGAACCCAAATTTCTTAACTAGAACGTTCCATTTTTCTGGATAGACTTCTGAATAGTTGGTCTGGTCTAGATTGAACACGTTGTAATATTTAAGAAATGGAATGACTTTATATTTTTCTTGTTCTGCAGGTGATAAGTCCTTGTAGAATTCTCTTGTGACCCGCTTTCCCGTTATCTTGTCCTTAATGATTAAATCATAATAGGATACAGGAAATGCTTTGGCACCTTTCAGAACTTGTATCTTTTCATTACGCGCTTGGTTGAAAGTGACAAAAATAGGGGTTTTATATTTGTATTTGTCACAAATAAAATAGAGTAAAACCTTGTTTTGATTATTGTATGATCTTCCTGTCAGATTTTGCGGAAATCCCTTGAATCGGGAAGTGAACCACGGTTTCGTCCAGTTGGATGAATGTACTTCTTTCATCTTTTCGATCATTAGTTCTGCATACTTTTCTAATGCCGGATTTTCATTTTTCATAGCAATATACAGTATTAGTAAATATATTGTTTCAATTTTAACTCGTACAAATATATGCCTATAGCTATGCAATTGCATTTCGATTTTTCAATTGATGACTAACACTTATAGGGAAGATTAGTTGTCATTATTCTAACAGAACTCTAACAGCCAAATTCACAACAACATCCCCACTCTTCTATGTGAAATTTACCGATGAACAGTTTGATGAACGAGGTGGAGTAGATGCCGGTACGTTACAGATTATGGGTGAAGGGGAAGCAGAAAGACATACAAGCACCTCCAACACTCTTATTTATGCCCTATATGACGATGGAGGGCACTATCCCAATCTCTATATAGAGAAAAATTCAAACTATGAATTTGTAGGATGGTATTATGATGGCTCACTGTTGTCTTCATCTTTGGAGTTGTCGGATATGGACCTCTATGTAGCCAATATTACGAAAGGCGCCACGATTTTGGCCGCTTTTAAGAAAGTGAGTGGAGGAGGGAAATATACAATTACACTTCATGCAGATCATTATGATAATGGAAGTTGGGTAGGAACTGTTGGCAATTATGTGGGATTTAGTTCTGATGACATAAATCATAAAACGATCAGCAAGGAATTTGAGTATGGTACACGAGTCACCGTATATGGATTAGGAAGAAGCGGAAATGATGACAGTGATTGGCAAAACGCACCTTGGTGGTATTATGTGAATGGATTCTACACGGCAGGAGGTACTAAACTAATAGGTTTTGATTTCAATCATGTATCTGCATCGTATACATTCACTGTAACTAAGAATATGGACATATATGCAGACTTTGTTTATTACAAAAGGTAAAAAATGAAAAGACAAAGAGAGGGATAGAGGCCCCCCCTATCCCCTACTCTATTAAGTCATTGTTTTCGTCTCCTAATCTTCTCTCCCCTACCCTTTTTGGCACTTCCTTTCTTTAGATCTCGTTCCAAGGTCATATCTGTTACGGCACTGTATATCTGCGTGGTTTTTACACTTTGATGGCCGAGTATGGTCTGAACTGTAGTTATACTGACACCTCTATACAAGAGCAGTGTTGCGCAAGTATGTCGGGCAGTGTGAAAGGTCATTTTTTTTATCCCTACTTGTTTTGCAATTTTTTTCAGGTCCCTATTGGCTTGCTGGTTGCTTCCGATGCGAAATATTACTCCCCTATTCCTCGAAATGGATCTTGTAAGCTCTAGCGCCTTTCCTTCGAAGATTGTGCTTAACGGTATGCGTATTTCCTTGTTTGTCTTATACATTTTGAGGACAATCCATTTTTTACGGTTGATTGTGTATATATTCTGTTTGGTAAACATGCGCACATCCGAGTATCTTAAACCAGTATAACAACTGAAGAGAAAAGCGTTTAACGCCTCATTGGGTTCTGCAAGATTTTCTCTATATTTCTCCAATATTTCAAGTTCCTTTTCAGTAAGTGCATCTCTATGTACTTGTTCTGTTCTGATTGTATAATTCAAGAACGGGTATTCTGTGATTATTCTTTTTTTTCGTGCAATATTGATATATCTCTTGAGTGATTTCATGTGACGAGCTATCGTGTTCGTTGATAGATTACATACCTCACGCATGTGAATCTCAAATTCAAGAAGAAAATCACTGGATACCTCTTGAAGGCTAATGTTCGGTGAAAAGCTCCTAATTTGGTTCAGTGTGTCCAAATGGATTTTTTTGGTACTCTCTCTGATGGAAGCAATTGGGATTTCCCTCTCCATAAACTTGATTAAGCTATCCCCTTTTTTCTCCATCATCTTCGCACCTGCTGCAAAATTATTCAAATTTCCATAGCTCATTATATGGTTTACGCCATCTATTTGTACCTGGATTAACAGTGCACCGTTATTATCCAAACCAATCTGTCGTAGCTCACTCAGAAAATTGCTTGTTGCAGTTTCGATATCCATTGCTTTGTCCGCAGTTTTTTCATAATGCAAAAATAATACAAAGTTATTCTGGACAAGCATGGAAAGATAATATTTGTACTACCACCCTAGTATTGGTAGCTTGTACTACAATTTGATTGCGTAGTTCACTTGCTGTGCGCCAAAACATTCAAATGTCCACGCATTTGAATATTTGCATATTTAAGAGTTTGAGAATTTAAGTGCTTAAATATTTAAATGTCCATATTTTACATGTTGGGTATCTGTGTATTCAAACGCACGAATACTAAAGTATTCACATATTTCAATGTCAGCACAGTTAAGTATTTATATATTTATATATCTGAGTATTTGAACGTATAAACATGTAAACGTTTATATGTTTGAGAGTCTGAACATTTAAACTTTCGGATGCCTGAATATTTATATTCTATGCGTTGGGTATCTATGCTTTTGAATACACAGATGCATAAATACTAAAGCATTCACATATCTCAATGTCTGCATATGCGAATATTTAAATATACAAGCATTCTAATATGTGAACATGCAGAAATCTAAACGTTTGCATATTTGAATATCCAAACATTAAAACTCTTAAACGCTCAGATGTTCAAGTATAAAAAATGCTTAAACACTCAAATATTTAAATATTTAAAATTGCTTATTAAAAGGCAATAGCGTATTTTTGTTACACGAAATTACACATCTGAATATATGGCAACGATATTAAGTGTTTTAAATTACAAGGGTGGGGTCGCAAAGACCACCACAACGGCCAGTCTGGGCACAGCACTTTGGATTCTAGGAAAGCGAGTACTTCTGATAGACACAGATCCACAGTGCGACCTTACTTTTTTGCTGGGTTTTGACGGTGCTGCGGGAGATGAGACTTTTAATGAGTGGTTTATGCGGCAAAGCGACGAAGGCTCCGTACCTGTATATGTGAGATATGACGCTATAGACAACCGATATAGTGGAAAGGAACGTCTGTATTACATTCCTTCTTCAAGAGAGCTCCGCGATGCCGATATGATACTGGCTGCGCGAAAGGCCAGGGAGCGTATTTTAAAACGTAAATTAAAACCGCTTCAAGATGCGTTTGATTATATATTAATCGACTGTTCTCCTAAAGAAAGTATCGTAAACTTCAATGCGATGGTAGTTAGTGACCGGGTGTTGGTCCCTATAGATTGCAGCGGTTTTTCCTTGAAAGGGATGCAGACATTGATGGATTCCATAAACGAGGTCAAGGATGATGAATTTAATGAGGAATTGGACATTCTAGGCTTTTTACCTATACGGTATGACCGGAATACCCGTATCAGTAGAAGCGTAATAGAGTATTTTGAAAGTCAATTCCCTGGAAAGGTATTCAAAACAAAAATACGTAAAAGCGTCCGTTTCGACGAAAGCCCCCTAAGGCATAGGACTATATTTGAACATGATCCGGAAGGCAATGGCGCCGAAGACTACATGAGTCTTGCAGAGGAGATTACCGGCGAGAGAAGGCCTGAGGATTGGCAGCGTCGCGCTTTGGAAGCATGGTATATGAAAAATCCGGATGAACGCCCGGTAGATGATAATGAAAACTAATACATTTGACAGTATGGCAGGAAAAAACGAAAAAGTCGATTTTTTAAGCGAAATAGGCTCAATGGTAAAGAGCCAGAAAGAAGAGAATCAAATTCTGCGCCGCAAGAAAGCGGAAAACAGGATTGATGAACCGGAATTGAGCGTAGAGGTTGAAAAGGAAGACCAACAACCTATGGCTGCACCGAAAGAGGACAGAGAGGTAAAAGACCGTTCAAAGGCTGCTCAAAAGGTAGAGCGAAAAAAGGCTATGAATGTATGGTTCGATGTAGATACGCATAAGGATCTAGGACGTATCAAACTAGAACATGACATTGATATGAGAGAAATTGCATACATAGCTATCCGCAAATTCCTGGATGAGTACATGAAGGATGGCAAGCTGAATGAGAAAGGGATTAACTATCTGGAAAAGAAACTGAAAGAATTGAATGGATTTTGATTATCCGCGATCGTACCACCACTCATAGTACGCGGATAATCATATAAGTAGATAACATAAAAATAAAAATATGCTTCAGAACGATCAAAATCAATTGGATTATGCCATGCTTCCATTCGTGATGCGTGATTTGGTCAATATGGTTATGAAGAAAAAGATGTTGCCTTTAAGAGATGCGTTATATTATATCTATTCTTCCAAACTGTATAAGTCTTTATTGGATTTGAATACTAAACTGTGGTATTCAAGCACATTATCACTTTATGAAGCATTAGAGAAAGAGAAAACGGAGCAAAGGAAAATACAAGGTGACGAGTCCAAAGTCCTACTTTTTAAAATGTTCTGTATAGAAAGTTATAGGGAAGCAAAAAAGAAAAGTGCCGAAGAGATCCTTCTGTTGTTTTCCAATCATGGGGTTCTTGAATTTCTAAATGACAATTTTGAAATGCTGCACACCCAAGATACAGAATATATACTAGATACTATAACAACTTATATCAATAAAAAGAAATGAGACTATATCACGGTTCAACAGTTGTCGTAAAACGTCCTAATATACAGAAAGGCCGTAAAGCTACGGATTTCGGAAGAGGATTCTATACGACAACTAACTTTGAGCAGGCAAAAAAATGGGCTTTGCTCAAAAAGAACAGGGAACAAAGCGATAGGGCAATTGTCTCGGTCTATGAAGTGCCTGATAATATCCTTGAAGGAGAATTTGTTGTTCGCCATTTCGCAGGCGCAACAAAAGAATGGTTGGAGTTTGTTGTCAACAACCGTAAAGGAAAAAGTACAGAAGAATATGAGTTGGTAATGGGACCTGTCGCAAATGATCAGTTATATGCTACTATCAGGCTCTATGAGCAGGGGGTTATTACAGCTGATGCGGCCATTGAGATGCTTAAGACACACAAATTATTCAATCAGCTTTCATTCCATGCGGAAAGAGTCGCTGTGTTATTAAAGTTTGTAGAAGCTGTCAAGATAGAATGAGGTATAAGAGTCTTTGAGGTGCAAAAAATCAATTATGGACGAGCTGCAATTAATCCAAAGCAGGATCTATGAGATCCGGGGCCAGAAGGTAATGCTGGACTTTGACCTGGCAGAAATGTACGAGGTGGAAACACGAGCTCTCAATCAGGCGGTGAAGCGTAATATCGAGCGTTTCCCGGAGGACTTCATGTTTCAACTGACAAAAGAAGAAACATTGAATTGGAAATCACAAATTGTGATGTCCAATTCTATAAAGATGGGTATGAGACGTTCTCCTTATGCTTTTACAGAATTAGGAGTTGCTATGCTTAGCAGTGTTTTAAATTCAAAGGCAGCCATACAAATCAATATGAGTATCATGCGTGCCTTCGTCGCCATCCGCCAGCTGATAGCCAATCCACCGGTAGACAGAGTGGGAGAACTGGAAAAGCAAATGCAGGAACTTCGGGCCTACATGGAAGAAGTTTTTACCGATTATAACGACATCAACGAGGATACCCGGATGCAACTGGAGATGATCAACCAGACGTTGGCCGAGCTTCAGGTCAGGAAGAAGGTTGAAGAGAAACCACGTAATCCGATTGGATTCCGGGCCTATGAATAGTCGTTTTTCCCTATTTGTCAATACGTAAATATTATAAATTATGATTCCTATCTTCAATGATATACAAAAGAAAAAGGCTGACTTCATCATTACGAACAAGCACGCTAAACTTTCTTCATTGACATCTTCCGAGATAAAGGACCTGGCAGTAGTGTGGTGTTATTACTCTGGAAAGATAGAGGGAAACACCTACACATATGTGGAGACAGAAGCTTTACTGAAAGATAATATCACATCGGAAAAGAGATATGAGGACGCCAAGATGCTGAAAAACCTCTATAATACTTTTGTTTCCGAAATGGAATATATCAATAAGGAGCATAATCAGGAGCAAATAGGTGAACGTACCTTGTTTCGGTTACATCGTACCATCTCCAGTGAGTTGGTATCCAGTGAAGAGTCCGGCATGCTGCGCTCCCGTGCTGTACGGATTACCGGTACGGAATATATCCCGCCAAAAGAAATCCGGGAGATACGGATGGCCTTAAACGAAATATTTTTTAACCAGGAATTATATAGCAATCCACTGGAGAGAGCTATTTATCTACATTGTAATATAGCCAAGCTCCAGCCCTTCATTGACGGGAACAAACGTACCTCACGTATGATGGAAAGCATCGTTATGATGAATGCTGATTTGATTCCGGTATATTCCGCAAAGGATGCGGATATCCTTCACTATAGGAAAGGACTGATTTTTTTCTATGAAACAGGGAATTATTCCGGATATACGGATTATTTCCTTAACCGGCAGATAGAGCGAATTAATGAATTATCGTTGTCTGGAGAACCTACTTTTGACCTGAACAAGAATAGGTAGGAGGGGTGGACTATGGTATGGAACTTTAATAACTAATAAAAAAATACTATGGCATGGAAAGTTACTGAGAAGAACATCAAGATCCATACAATCATTAACGGCGTGGATTCCGTAGAAGACACGAAAGCTATGATTTCTTATCGAAAGCTAAAAGTTCTCGGTGCAAAACGTAGAGTTTATAAAAATACAAAGGAAGTATTCTTTCTTATTGAGGCAGACTATAATTTAACTTTGTAATTCCCTATTAGTCAACTTAAATATTAAAAATATGAATACACAGAAAGCAATACTGGCTATTGACGCTGTTACGGCAGCAATCGTCAATGGGGTAATCAATACCGCCTTCATAGATAAATTAATTTATGGAGAACTTGACAATGAATTATACAAGCACGTCCTGAATAAGTGGGCGAGCAAGAAAGGTGATGTATTTGATTTCTACCTGAACAGTAACGATGATATAAAAAGATGGCTGCTTGAGGCTCTGGACGTGGAAGTAGAGCCGGATAAATACCCGGACTATGACAGCCGGATAACAGCACAAATTTGTGAAGGTAAAAACCGTTCGGAGATATATCCTTTTGAGACAGAAATTGTACATTCTTTTTTTCTCTTCGGATATAACCATAGCCTTGATGAACTGAAGAAAGTCAGTCCTTCAGCGTGGCAAACAGTAAGCGATAACAATATAGACCGGTATGGCAATTATAAGAACTGGTCACAGTTTTGGGAAAGAGCGAGTAGGGAAGATAAGGAATTGCTTTTGAATTATATGAACCAATAACAGGAAAGATATAATAATGGGGAATCAAGGAGAAATCATATTATACCAGCCAGACGAAGAAATAAAGCTGGATGTTCGTTTGGAAAATGAAACGGTATGGCTTTCTATTGATGAAATGTCTCATTTGTTTGGCCGAGATATTAGTGTCATTGGAAAACATATCCGGAATATCTTCAAAGAGGGAGAATTGATAAAGGATTCAGTTTGGGCAAAATTTGCCTATACTGCTTCTGATGGTAAGACTTATCAAGTGGATTATTATAATCTTGATGTAATTATATCTGTCGGATATCGGGTAAAGAGTCAACGGGGTACTCAATTTAGACAGTGGGCAAACAAGGTGTTGAAAGAATACCTTTTGAAAGGCTATTCCATCAATCAACGTATTAACCAACTGGAGAATAAAACGGATTCAAGGCTGACTGCCCATGACCGGCAACTGGAAGAGCTAACAAATAAAGTCGATTTCTTTGTCCGCACATCCCTTCCCCCGGTAGAGGGCATCTTCTTCGACGGCCAGATCTTCGATGCCTATAAATTCGCTTCGGATCTTATCAAGTCTGCCAGACAGTCGCTTGTACTCATTGACAACTATGTTGATGAGAGCGTGCTGCTCATGCTGAGCAAACGGCAACCGGGAGTAACGGCCACCATCTACACGCAGCGCATCACTCCGCAGTTCCGGCTCGACCTTGACAGACATAAGGACCAGTACCCGCCCGTCGATGTCCGGACATGCAAGCTCTCTCATGACCGTTTCTTGATTGTGGACGATGCTGTATATCATATCGGCGCATCACTGAAGGACTTAGGAAAAAAATGGTTCGCGTTCTCAAAGCTGAGCTTGCCCGCAGAAATGATAACCAATTTACTTTAGAATATGGAAGCAACAGAAATTAATCATAAGATACGTATAGGGAAAAGAATTGCCGAACTCCGGAAGGAGAAAGGGTTGTCGCAATTTAAATTAGCGCAACTAACTGGAATAGATTCATCTAACATTGGAAAAATAGAACTTGGCAAATATAACCCAAGTCTAGAAATATTGAGTCGTATAGGTGATGCTTTAGGTGTTGAAATTGATTTCAGACCCATTTAGCGACTAGTGTGTTATAAAACATAGCATATATCGGTAATTTTTATTACGGGTATATTTGCCCATGTTCTTTTTATTTGTATCTTTGCAGAGTAATACTAATAAAGCTATATAAATGAGAACAGCGACATTGATTGAACCCTACTTAGGGTACCGGAACATTATTCTAATCGAGAAATGGGATACCAAGTGGGAAGTGGAGATTTGCGGAAGTGGCAAACATATTTGGGTGTATGAGGATGAGTTCATAGAGGACAAATAAAACAGAATGGTTATGTTTGAAAGAGAGATTGAAAGGTATAATACCTTATTGAGAGAGTATAAAACCACCGTCATTGATAAATTCAATGTAGAGGATCTGAAAGAGTACAATGAGATACTCTTCTCAGCTCATAGCTGTGCAATCGAAGGCAACACCTTCTCTGTAGATGACACAAGAGCTTTGAAAGAAAAAGGGCTGGGAATGATACCACAAGGCAAAACTCTCTTTGAAGCATTTGAGATACTGGATCACTTCAATGCGTATGATTTTCTAATGGGGCAAACAGAGCTGCCACTAACAGAACAGTTAGTTAAGGAGACACATCGGATTCTGACCCAGCATACGCTAACATACCGATATAAAGATGCAGTGCCAGGAGAATATACCAATACTGACATGGGAGCTGGTGATACAATTTTTGGCGATCATGAAGAACTGATTGCCCGTGTTCCTAAGCTAATGGAAGCTACACAGAAAGCAATAGAACAATTGCCGGTACATCCCATAGAAATTGCAGCACAGTTCCATAAGCATTTCATTTTCCTGCATCCGTTCCGGGATGGGAATGGACGGCTTGGACGATTGTTGTCTAATTTCATTTTAGTCAAATTAGGATATCCTATGCTCCTCATTGAAAGTACAGATAGGGAAAAATACATCGGCGCTCTTAAAGCATGCCGGGATGAGCGTAACACAGCCCCCATGGTGGAATTCTTTTTTTCCATAGCCATTGGACGGATGGAGAAGGAACTGGCTCGAAAAAAATCTATGAATGAAGACTATAATTTTGATTTTAAGTAAAATGAACAATATGAAAAAACTGATTATTCCCAGCATTATGGCAACATTGCTTCTCCTGGCTTCCTGCGACAAGGGAAATGACCCCATTCTGCCTGAACCGGAGCCTACTCCTGAGCCTGCACCGGAACCGGACAAGCCTAAAACGATGTTGTGCTTCTCTACAAGCATAGAGATGCTGAATGAAGTGACAACCAGAGGTACAGTTTCCTCTTTTGAACCTGACAGCGAGATAGGACTGTTCTATAATGACACATGCATAAACAAGAAATTTGTTTATGATGGCAAAATATGGAGTGGGGGAGAAGTGGCGCTTGCTGATGAGATGAGGGATATTATCTGTTACTATCCCTATTCGTCTGTAATCAAAAGCAGCGGAGAGATTCCTATTGACATTGGCTCCCAGACAGATTACTTGGCCGGTTCCGCATCGGTTGGAGCCGAAAAGCCTGAGGTGGAGGTCAAGATGAAACACCTGCTCTCCTTGGTTCGGATAACTATCAAGAAAAACAATTATATCGGAGAAGGGCATATTGAATCCCTGACCTGGAACGGCATCCATACCACTGCAAAGTACAACGCTGCAAACAATACCACCACTCCGATGGGAAGCAAAGGCAGCTTACTGGCAGGTGGCAACTATTATCTGGATGACACCAAAGACCCCATACCCGTTGAAACGATCATGCTTCCGGTAAACTCCGCAAAAGGAATAACCCTTACCGTTGTTGTGGACGGAGAAGAACGTGTCTATGACATTCCCGAAAGTCACCAATGGGAGGCAGGCAAAGCCTATACCTATACATTGACGCTGAAAGGGGGATATAATAGCCCCATTGACTTGGAGGAGTTTCCGATTGATGTCGGCTATTGGAGCACTTTTGGCAAAACTGATGATATTGTCCTTGGCAATTCTGAAGGTAACTGGTTTGATATTGAGCCTGGAGAAGTATCATATGGTATCGACATCTATCGGAATGAGGGATTTATGTTCGGATTCTACGGATACTGGACCGGCTTGGATCTGGAAACCGGGAATATGCCGGATACATGGGAAGGGGACTTCCGTATGGTGCTCATGGACAATACCGGGAATATAGTGGATAAGTTCCAGCCATGTTCCATTGTTGCTGAAAATGGCGCCATGATGAAAGGGACTGCAAGAAGATCCTATGTAACGGCTCCAGCAGGGACTTATGAACTTGGCGTGCTTTTCCGGAAGAAAGGGGAGACAATTTGGCAGAAGGCCAATCACCTTGATAAAGTAACCAGGGAGGATATGACATTTACCATTAAGGAGCAGACTGATTTGCCGGCTCTTCGTATGATTCAGGTGGAGGAAGAGACCAATACAGGAGTAGTGATACATAACCGACCATACGACAGTAATTTCAATATTACCTATGTTCTGTCCAATCGGGGGAAAATTCCATTGAAAGGTGAGATAAAGGCTGTATGGGAACGAACTTTTGATTATATCGGGCACTGCTATCGTCCGTCTTCAAAGAGGACAAATACAGTGAATGATAATGAGTGGCAGGATGAGATTGGCCGAATGTCTATTGACCTGCAGCCGACAATCCGTTTCTGGAAAGGGAGCATGCCATGTAGATTCCCACAAAAGAGAGAAATGCCTAGAACTTCAAATGGAATAGGATATTGTATGCCAATGGTTCATCTCTACTGGAAAGCGGAAGGAAGTGGAGAATGGATACTGCTCCGGTGCGATTTGGATGAAATTCTGGCAGCTAAAGTAAATAGCAGCCAAGAAGAGTCAAATCTTTTTGGTATTTCCCTCAATTATATTAGTTTTGAACAATCTCATTGGAATAATCAATAGGTATGCATTAGTGTAATCAATCGACAATAAATTCTTTATGGACGAGCTGCAATTAATCCAAAGCAAGATATATGAGATCCGGGGCCAGAAGGTAATGCTGGACTTTGACCTGGCAGAAATGTACGAGGTGGAAACACGAGTTCTCAATCAGGCGGTGAAGCGTAATATCGAGCGTTTCCCGGAAGACTTCATGTTTCAACTGGCAAAGGACGAATGGCAAAATATGTCATCACAATTTGTGATGACATCACGAAATAAACGACCAAAGACTGCTATTCCATTAGCTTTTACAGAGCATGGGGTTAAGTGTGCTCAGAAGCAATATAGCTATCCAAACAAGTGTTTTAATCGTTCGTGCCTTCGTCGCCATCCGTCAACTGATAGCCAATCTACCGGTAGACAGAGTGGGGGAACTGGAGAAACAGATAAAGGAACTCCGAGCCTACATGGAAGAAGTTTTCACCGATTACAACGACATCAACGAGGATACCCGGATGTAACTGAAGATGATCAACCAGACGTTGGCCGAGCTTCAGGTTAGGAAGAAAGTTGAAGAGAAAACACGTAACCCGATTGGTTTTAGATGATAGTAGAAGAGAATAAATACAGATTCAAATTGGAACTAGATGTTGCAATCGGAATAGAGTCTTTCCCTATGCGTACCCTTTCCTTCGGCTACAAGACCTTAAAGATGCTCAGACAAGCAGCACAAGGAAAAAGGAGAGATACTTCGTTTTAGGGGAAAGAAAGTATATCCAGAATGATAAAGGAGAATACGAGCCATTTGCGGTATTCGGGACTACTATTGTCCCACTGTCACAGCTCATGGCTGCTGCGGTTCGGCTTCAGATGGAAGAGGAAGAGAAATATCATCCCGACCAACCGGAGAAAAGTAAGCAAATTCCCAAAACATGGAAGTGATGAATTATAGTCATCGCTTTTTGAAAAAGTGAAGAATAGTATTCATCAAAACAAGGATAAGAAATGAGAGATCAAGTAATATTAGCCCGCAATGCAAATTAGTGATAAAAAAGAAAGAACATTGACCTTTGGTAAGTACAAAGGGCAAGAAATAAAATATATCATACTTACTGATATTGGGTATATCGTGTGGTGCTTTGAAAATATCAGGAGGTTTAAACTTACTGATGAAGAACAAGCTATATATGATGCAGTAGCGATAATGATAAAAAAAAGTGATTGGCAAATGACTTTCCCTATGTGGTTGATGTATAAGCATATAAAGAACAGAGATGCTTTTGAAAAGTTAGAAACGCCATTCATAGATAATTTTGCAAATATTGCTTTCAAAGAATTAGAGAAAGATAATCCAATCTGTAAAAGTATTGAGAAATATATTACTTCAAAAACACATCGAAGTAATATTGCCGGAGGTTTTTCGGCAGATGACTTCGTAGTTTATTCAATCGAAAACTTTGATGAAAGTGAACATGTACTTTAACTAATAATAATTTGATTATGAAAACTGAAGAATTGCAAAACAAAAGTTACGAAGAGCTTGTACAGCTCCAACAAGAAGGGAAAATAACATTAGTAGAGTTTGTTGAAGCACAGCCGGAACTAACTGATGCATGGAAAGAATGGATTGATACCCGGCCGATAAGTGACGAGAGTGCCAGAGCCTTTCTTGCTTGGCATGAGGAGTACGCCATGAACCACCAAGAAGAGTAACAAACAATAATCCCCTTACTCCTGGGAGAAAGTAGGGGGATTATTATATTTGAAAGGGTAGGGAATGCCCTTTTGAGGGGGGACTTCCTCGACTACCTTATAAGGTGCAACAAGTTCAAATCATCAGTGACTAACCCATCTAATACATTTTGCGATAAATAGTGATAAAATAAAGAATCATTTCCCAGATATGTAGATGCGTATTATATTAGGAGGCTAATATTAGCCTCCTACGCTCCTACATATTATTTTCCATATATTCTTTCAACCGATACAGCCGGTCAATGGCCGGATTGTAGAACGAATCCGGATAGTGCTGCTTAATATCGCAGATATTCGCATTAACATACATGGAGGTGTCAAAAATATGTTCTGCCTCACTTAGCATCACCTCCTTGGGTAACTGGGTTGTTTGTGCCCATTCGATTATTGCCTTGACGGATTCCTCGTCATAAGCATATTTACTTTCTGGCATATCTTTTCTTTATATATTGACAATATCAATCTTACAATTAAGCGCATTGACTATCTTGGATAAGATGTCAATGCTGACATTATACTTGCCATTCTCAATCTTGGTGATGTTCTGATAGCTTACTCCGGCAAGTTCAGCCAGCGCACGGACCGACAACCCGGCTTCATTTCTTTTTTGGGCGAGTAATGCGCCTATCCGTTCACGCTCATTCATTTCCATCCTTCCTTTCTTATATTCTCATCCTCCCACTTGGCATATTCACAATACCACTGTGCGGCAGGTTTCATAACCTCATTGATAATCATTTCACGGTCTGCATTCTTATTAAGTGTAGCACTATAGTGTAATGTGGCAACCATTGGCTCTTTAATGCCAAAGCTGTTAACAAAAGAAAAATTGTAGACCAAAGTGCCTTCGGTGAGGAAGGTATTATCCCTATCAAGTATCTCTACCACACTTGCAGAACGTATATGAAGTATCACTATCCGACCAGACAGTATATTATTCTTTTCGTGTTCAGAGCCCTCCACAAATGCAAATTCGGGAAGTGTAAGGTTCACAAGTCTGTCCATATTCATCGCCCGTCATGCCGATAGCGCAGCTTATGATTTATAATATCGTTACAAAAGATTCGTCAATATAATCATACCCCCTATACTTTATCTGAGCCTTATCATTGGCTCTACACCACTTATGGAGCAGTACATTCATATCATTGTTAATTTCCAGTCCAAATTTAGATTCCTTGCTCTGTCTGAATGGACTTGCCGCATAGCCGGATAACAGCATGAAGTCATCAAGGGTTATTTCTGTAGAAAACCAAACCGTCTTACCGGACAATGAAGATGAACGAGACAAATGGAACTTCTTACCGAACATTTCAACGTCCATGCCATCAGGGTTTTCTGCAATAACTTTTTCTGCTATTTCAGCACGTAATTTAAAATTTGTACCAACATAGCCAATATGCGATGTGGCTTTCGGACAGTCAATGTACTTTGGATTGGATAAGTCTCTACGGATGTCTCTTGTACCGTTAATTAAGTCTGTAATTTGAGTCTTCATAACATTGTTGCAGATTTTATAGTGTTGCCCCCACTTCTTGTGTTTTTTTGATATTGCAAATATAGTGATTTATTTTGATGTGCGCAAATATGCGCACAAATATTTTTTGCAAAAAGTGATATTTAACATTATGAAATATAAAAAAGCCCCGGCTTTTGTGAGGGCACTGAAAAAGTTCCCCACTTGTAATAAGTCTCTCCCTAATACACAAAAA
>ERZ838839.164-NODE-164-length-87046-cov-8.787921_pt1 | contig 87046 bp, 61 predicted proteins | sample MGYA00519909_ERZ838839 | MGnify/ENA primary metagenome ERZ838839 (study PRJEB31850, sample SAMEA3708843) | human gut metagenome | biome: human gut; feature: human-associated habitat; material: faeces | place: China | collected 2014 ...
TTCCCATGCGCTGGTGACTCCCATCATCTGCCAGGTGTTTGGCCCACGTACGGTTTCGTATGTGATGGATGGAGGCCAGGGCACGGCGTCTGCGCCCGCGCCCGCCCCGGCGCCGCGCGCGTCTGCGCCGACAGTCCCCGCAGCCGCGGCGGCACCCGCCCCTGAGGCCCCCGCTTCCGCCTCGACGGCCCCACCCCCAGCATCCGCGCCCGCGCAAGCTTCCGCACCGGCTCGACCCACTCCATCGGCTCCGGCAGTCGACCAAGTGAGCGGGCCATCTGTTTTGGCCGAGCGCGACATCGAGGTCGACCGCAAGGCCTGGGAGGACGAGCAGGTCCCCTACGACGACGCGATGATCGCCTCGTATGCCGACGACGATGAGCTGCCGCCGTTTGAGGCTTCCGCTCCGACGGAGGGCGATGCCGTCGATGCGAAGGAGGTGCTCCAGAATATCTGGGGCAATGTCGTCTTTAAGTAGCTGGGCCCCTCGGGCCGTCCTGTTGCCAGGGCGTCCATGATGCGAGGGCAGTTTCGTCGAAATCCCCTTTCTTATTCGAGGAAAAATCGACGAAACTACCCTCGAGCCCGAGCCCGAGCCCGAACTCGCGCCTGCACCCGCCTCCGGCAACGCGCGCGGAGTCATGGGCGGCACCCTCCGTGGTACCATGCCTTGTGGCATATATCCGTCTGCCTATATCGCAGATGTACCTGATAAGGAGTTATCATGGCCGGAATCAACATGCAGCAGCTCATGAAGCAGGCTCAGCAGATGCAGAAGAAGCTCGCCGAGGCTCAGGAGTCCATGAGCGAGGTCGCCGTCGACGCCAGCGCCGGCGGCGGCATGGTGAAGGTCACCATCGATGGCAACATGCAGCTCCAGTCCGTGACCATCGACCCTGACGCCCTCGACCCCGAGGACGTCGACATGCTCCAGGATATGATCGTGGCCGCCGTGAACGAGGCGTTCCGCGGCGTCACCGAGATCGCCAACCAGCGCATGAGCGCCGCGACGGGCGGCATGGGTGCCGGCATGCCGGGAATGCCGTTCTAAACGACTAATTCTGCACCCGTCCCCAAATTGCACATTGTGTGAAAGTAAGCAAGCATGAGTGCCGACCGCAGCCTTCAAATTCTCCTCGATGAGCTGGGGCGCCTGCCGGGCATCGGCCCCAAAAGCGCCCAGCGCATCGCATACTACCTTCTCGAGGCGGATGCCGAGGAGGCGCGTCGTCTTGCCGACGCCATCCTCATGGTGAAAAACGAGGTGCACTTTTGCAGCCGGTGCTTCAACTACGCAACGGGCGACGAGTGCGCGATCTGCGAGGACATGGGCCGCGACCGCAATGTGATCTGCGTGGTGGGCGAGCCTCGCGATGTGACTGCCATTGAGCGCACGGGCAGCTACCGAGGACTGTATCACGTTCTCGGAGGCGTTATCAGCCCCATGGACAAAATCGGCCCGGACCAGCTGCACGTGCGTGAGCTGTTGGCCCGCTTGGGGTCGGAGGACATCGACGAGGTCATCATCGCCACGAACCCCAACATCGAGGGTGAGACCACGGCGAGTTATCTCGCCCGCACCATCAAGCCCCTCGGCATCACGGTCACGCGCCTGGCGAGCGGTTTGCCCGTGGGCGGGGACCTGGAATACGCAGACGAGTTGACGTTAGGCCGCGCCATCGAGGCGCGCCGTACCTTATAGGTGCCCTGAGACGGCACGCGAGAGGAGCAACGATGCATCTGTCGGGAAAGACACGCACCCGCTTGCGCCGAGCCGTGCTGTCGCCTCGCATGGTGGGGCTGATCACCTTTTCATTCTCCCTGGTCATCTTGGGTATCGTCGCCTATACGGCGTCGCTGCCCTCGCTCATACAGGCTTCTCAGCGATCGGACGAGGAGCGTCTGTCGCATGTCGTCGCGCAGGGGCTTTTTGGCGGTGACGCCATGGGGAAGAAGGGCTCCGCGGATGGCGATGAGGCCGAGGATCCCTCGGGCGAGTCTGATGAAGAGGAGGCGTCTGACCAGCAAAAAGGCCGCGTTACGCTGGGCGGCATGACGCTCCAGGGCGTGATAAGCGGCGTTGCGAACGCCCCCGCCTCGAAAGGCGGGTCGTCCTCTACGGGGTCGGGCGGCAGCGCCGGTGGCGGTTCGGCTAACGGGGGAGGGTCGGACTCGTCTCAGAGTGGCACGTCGACCCCTGATGAGCCGTCGATCCCCGAAGTCCCCAGCGAACCTCCCGTAACGGAGGAGCAGGAGCAGCAGTTCTACAACGCCCTGCTCGCGAAGGTCAATCTGATCAATGGCTATGTGGGAGAGGTGAACGCCTCGACGAGCGCGTTCAACGCCGACTGCATGGCCGACCGTGCGACGCGCGAGCGCCATCTCACGGAGGCGAACAGCCTGACGGGTCGCCTGTTCAATGAATACCTCTATGTGCGCGACAGCATCTTGGTCACGAACGACTCGCGCTATAAAAACGCCCAGGGAGACCTCATCCGGATGTATCGCCTGCTGACGGAGTACATGATGGAGGTCGCAAACGCCTGGGAGCTCAACGTGGGCGAGGCACCGGGCGATGTGAACGCCCTGCTCGCTCAGCTCCAGGCTGCCCAAAACAATCAGTTGGCCGAGTTCCAGCAGGTATACAACGGATTTGTGCTGTGAGCGAGGACGTGACGCAGGAGTCTGGCCACCTTTGGGAGACTGCCGGGCCAAAGGAACCGACCGTTCCGCTGTCGCAGACGCCCCCGCTCGGCGAGGTGCAAGCGGGCGATTCCTCCCGGGTCGACGTTTTCCGGGGACGTTTGACCTCGGGCGGGCCCGCAAGGTTTGCCCGCGGGCTGCGCATGGTGCGCCTGGAGCGCATCGAGGAGCCCTATCGTATGACGGAGATCGACCGCGAGGCGTATCGCCGCAGGTTCGCGACGCTGTTCGTGGACGATTCGACGGCGCGTCACGGCGGGCTGGGCACGGTGATCCGCGCCACGAATGCGTTGGGAGAGACGGTGGCGCTCAAGTCCTTGCGCGTGCCCGAGCGGGGCGAGCTCGAAGACGACGCGTCGTACGCCGCCCGTCTCGCGCTAACCGGTGCGGCGTTTCGCGCCGAATACGACAGCCATCGCTCGGTGTCGGGGTTCAAGGGCTTTCCGCGCCTGTACGGCTTTGCGTACATGGGCGACGTGCCGTGCATCGTCATGGAGTGGGTCGAGGGCGTGACGCTGTCGGTGGCGGCGCGGATGCTCTCTGTTGACGAGGCGGGCCGCATGGCGCCGCTTGTCGCCGCTCGGCTCGGGCGCGACCTGTTCGACGTGCTCATTCGTCTGAAGCTGGTGGGCGAGGGGTTCGTGCATCGAGACATCTCCCCGTCCAACATTCTCGTGCGCACCTCGCATCTGTCCGTTGTAGAACAGGCCGCGGAGGGCTCCTTCGACCTATGCCTGATCGATTTTGGTTCGTCCGTGCCGCTGGACCCGATGGGCGACCCGGGATACACCATGCGATACGCGACCTTGCGCCGCGCCACCCTGGATTACGCGCCGCCCGAGATGCTCACCGATGACGTGCGCAACCTGGCCGAGCTGCGAAAGTCTGAGGCGATTGACGTGTACGCCGCATCGAGCGTCGTGTTTGAGCTGCTCGGCGGGGTGCCGCCCTTCGCGTTGATGGGCCGGGCGGGCGAATCGCCCTATCGCATCAAGATGGACGAGGCCCCGCGCCCGCTCGTGACCGCCCACCATGGGGCGTTTTACATGGGCGACGTGCTGATATTCGAGCCGGAGGTTGAGATGGCAGCTCAAGACGCCATGCTCGACATGGCCGACCCGCACGATGCGTCTGAGTTCAGGCGCGCGCTCGATACGGTGGATGAGCAGCTGGCCGATCTTTTGGCCAAGGGCCTTGCGCCCATCCAATCCCGCCGGGCGAGCGCCGAACAGCTCCATGACGCCCTGGCAGCATTTTGTGAGCGCTACGCCCAAAATGTGGTTAGGGCTCTGCATGGAAAGCTCTTATTGCCATGTACGGGGGACGTGGCACGCCGCGATGGCCCCTCCGCCTCGACGATTAACCGCATGATCGGCGTCATCGGCTTTGCCCTGTCCGGTGCGGCCCTCGTGACGGTGACGGTTGTGACGGGCCTTTTGCTCGACGGCGTGACGGTGACGTTTCGGCTGGACGGCTTGCAGGCACACGGTGATGTGTCGGGCGTGATGGTGAGCGCCGCGCTGGCGCTGCCCGCGGTGTGCGGGTATGTGGCGCGGGGCCGAGCAGGGGGCACACGCGTGGGCTTCGTGCGTTCGACCGCCGCCCTCGGCACCGCCGTGCTGGGGTTGCTCGCCCTCTCATCCGGCTTGACCTTCTCTGGGGTGAACGCCCAATCGCCCCTGCTCTCCGCATTGTTCCTCGCAGCGGCGGCGGGCTGGTGCCCGCTGGTGCTGGAATATGCCACGACGGCGATCCCTGGGGTCGTCGATGCGATTCGCGGTGCGCTGCCGATGGGGGGAGGGGACGGGCCCCTCAACGCCCGCCTTTCGCGCTGCCGCGCCCATGAGCTGTCCGATGGTATGGAGGTGTCCGATGTCGTTGATGCACGCAAGTGACCAAACGCCCTGTGGCGCGCTGTTCGATGTCCTCAAGCGACATGGGGGCATCAGCCACAAGGAACTCGCGTCGCTCATCTTGTCCGAGCGCCCGCTTCCCGATGGCAGAAGCCCGGTGAGTCGGGCGAACGACCGCACGTGGGTGTCGCGCTTCATCGTCCATGCGCCGGTCGATGTAGCCCAAGACCGGCTGTTCCGCGATTACGGCGTCGCCGCCCAGCGTGTCATGAATCGCCTGCATGCGTCGCGTGCGGGCGGGATGAGCTGCGGACAGATCTTCGAGATGGTCTGCGGCGCGCCGGGCGAGGCGATGGTTCGAGCCCTCGATGCCCGCCATGAAGACGTGCGGCTGTATAGAAACGCCCTCTCCCGCCTGCGCGATGGCGAGGGCTACTCGGTGGGCGAGCGGGCGGAGGCCGCGCTGGTGCTCTTCGTGGCGGCAGGTTGCTCGGGCAACGTAAACCGAGCGGTCGACTACACCATGGACTACGTTCGTACCGTGATGGGCAGAAGGCTGGGAACCCCGACCTCCTGCCCGGTTTCGCTCGACCCGCACAAGACGCAGGTGAACGTCGCGCTTCCGCGCGTGCTCGGCTTCGTGCGCGTCGTGGATGGCATCATCGCGAGCGAGCCATACTGGATCTCCTCGGATTCCGTAGGGGCCGAGATCGGCGCGCTCGCCACGGGATGCGAGGACATCACGGACGTTGCCGGCGATGTCTCGGCGCATCATGCGCGCGTGTGGTACGAGGCTCCTGACCGCTGGCTGTTGCGCGATTTGGGCTCGAGCAACGGCACCGTCGTGGTCGATGGAGATGGCTCGGCCCCGGTGCGCGTCGAGCCGGGCATGACGGTGGAGGTGCATCCGGGCGATGAGGTGCGCCTGGGCGCGAGTACCACATTTGTGCTGGTGGAGGGCACCGCCGAGATGGTTCGGTAACCCGCGGGCCCTCATCTGCTGCGGCATCGCGCGTGACATGGCCGTGCGCAGGACGCCCCGCCGCGACGCGCGTGCCGGCGAGCGACTACTGCGCGTAGCCCAGGAAGTCGTCGAGCTCCGCCTGACACGCCTCCAAACGCTTGTCCAGCGCATCCGCGGCCGGGGCGAGCGCCTCGAGCTGCTCTCGGCACGCCACCACGCGCCCTCGTTGCAAGATGAGGTTCTGTTCGATTTCGGCAAGCTCTTCGGCATCGAAGAACTCGACGCTTGCGGCCTGCTGTTCGAGTATGGACAGCTCCGCCTCGTGCGTGGCCGCCTCATCGGCGAGCTTCACGGCGTATGCGGCCGCCCCCTGTGAGAGCTCGACGAGCCAGCGGCGGTAGTTCAGCTGCTCGACGGGGTCGCAATCCCCGGGCTTTTGCGCAGATGCGCCCACCATGTGGCGTGCGATGTGCTCAAGCGCCTGCGCGTGGGGAAGATTGTCGAGCTCCTCCTGGGAGGGGGCGGGCTCGCCCACGGCTGCGAGGACGTCTTCGGGCAGGGCGGCAAGATGCAAAAGGAGATCCGCCCGGGCCTTATCCACCATGAGCTCGGCGGTATACAGGTCGTAAAACGCTGTCTGGAGTTCCGTCGCCGACGCGCCGGCCTCGAGAAACCCGATGCGTGAGGTGAGTTCCTTGAAGGCGGCCCGCTCGCCGCGGACGGGAGAGCCGTACGGGGACTGCTTCGCGGCGAGCTCGCGTGTGCGCAGCTCGCGCTTGAGGTCGAAGGACCTCTCGCACAGATTGGACAGGCGCTCTGTTTCGTCCCAGCATGCGTCGTGGAGCTCTTCGGCCTGGGCGAGCGCCCGCTTGAGGGCGTCGACTGCCGCCCGCTCTTTGCGCACATCCCTGCCTTGCGCTTCATCTGCCGTGACGTCGCGCGGCCCGACGTCACCTTGATGTGTTGCCTGTGCGTTTAAGCTGTTCATGGTTGCTCCCAATTCTCGAGGTGGCACTTCCATACCGTAGGTCCGGGCGCGCAAGATTTGTTGAGCAACAATTTTCGGGGCATGCATTTGATGGCCACGGCCGCGCGAGTGGAGCGTTCGTCCGCATACGGGGGCACCGCTCAACTAGATTGTGGGGTTGCGGTATCAGCGCGGGGGTACAATGAATTCGCATGGGATTTTATCCATTGGAGCGTCTCGCACACGCGGGCGCTCACACGTTGCAACTGTCGGGGCCGCCCCGACGGGCATGTACACCTACACGAGAGGAGAGGGGTATATGGCAGATCGTAAGTTCAAGTCTATGGACGGCAATGAGGCCGCCGCGTACGTTTCGTACGCGTACACGGAGGTGGCGGGCATCTACCCGATCACCCCGTCGAGCCCCATGGCCGACCATGTCGACCAGTGGTCGGCGCAGGGGATGAAGAACATCTTCGGCACGCCGGTCAACGTGGTGGAGATGGAGTCCGAGGCCGGCGCCGCCGGCGCGGTGCACGGCTCCCTGGGCGCTGGTGCCCTCACCACCACCTACACGGCCTCCCAGGGCCTGCTGCTCATGATTCCGAACATGTACAAGATCGCGGGCGAGGGCCTGCCGAGCGTCTTCCACGTCTCGGCCCGTACCGTCGCCTCCCACGCGCTCAACATCTTCGGTGATCACTCCGACGTCATGGCATGCCGCCAGACCGGCTTCGCCATGCTCGCCGAGGGCAACGTCCAGGAGGTCATGGACCTTTCGCCCGTTGCGCACCTCGCCGCCCTTACCGGCAAGACGCCGTTCGTGAACTTCTTCGACGGCTTCCGCACCTCGCACGAGATTCAGAAGGTCGCCGTGTGGGATTATGAGGATCTCAAGGACATGTGCGACATGGAGGCCGTCCAGGCCTTCCGCGACCACGCCCTCAACCCGGAGCACCCGCACGCGCGCGGCTCCCATGAGAACGGCGACATCTTCTTCCAGCATCGTGAGGCCTGCAACAGCACCTACAACGCGCTGCCCGCAGTCGTCCAGTCCTACATGGACAAGGTCAACGCCAAGCTCGGCACCAACTACCACCTGTTCGACTACTACGGCGCCGACGACGCCGATCGCGTGGTCGTGTGCATGGGCTCCTTCTGCGACACGCTCGAGGAGGTCATTGACTACCTCAACGCCCATGGCGAGAAGGTCGGCCTGGTGAAGGTCCGCCTGTATCGTCCGTGGTCTGTCGAGGACTTCGTGGCCGCCCTGCCCGCGACCGTCAAGAAGATCGCCGTGCTCGACCGCACCAAGGAGCCCGGCTCCATCGGTGAGCCGCTGTACCAGGACGTCGTTTCCGCCCTGTATGAGGCCGGTCGCTCCGACCTCGTCGTGACCGGCGGCCGCTACGGCCTCGGTTCCAAGGACGAGCCGCCGGCGGCTGCCTTCGCGGTCTTCGAGGAGCTCAAGTCCGACACGCCCAAGCGCGAGTTCACCATCGGCATCGAGGACGACGTCACCGGACTGTCCCTGCCCATGGACCCGGACGCCCCCAACACCGCTGCCGAGGGCACCATCGAGTGCAAGTTCTGGGGTCTTGGCGGCGACGGCACCGTTGGCGCCAACAAGAACTCGATCAAGATCATCGGCGATCACACGGACAAGTACGTCCAGGCCTACTTCCAGTACGACTCCAAGAAGACCGGCGGCGTCACCACTTCGCACCTGCGCTTTGGCGATTCCCCGATCCGCTCGCCGTACTACGTCAACCAGGCCGACTTCGTGGCGTGCCACAACCCGAGTTACATCATCAAGGGCTTCAAGATGGTCCGCGACGTCAAGCCCGGCGGCACCTTCCTGGTCAATTGCCAGTGGACGCCCGAGGAGTTCGCCTCCCACATGCCGGCTAACGCCAAGCGCTACATCGCCAAGAACAACATCAACGTCTACCTGATCGACGCCATCGACCTGGCCGCCAAGGTGGGCATGGGCAAGCGCACCAACACCGTGCTGCAGTCTGCGTTCTTCGCTCTCGCGGGCGTTCTGCCCCAGGAGGACGCGATCCAGTACATGAAGGACGCCGCCACCAAGTCCTACTCCAAGAAGGGCGAGGCCATCGTCGAGGCCAACCACAAGGCCATCGACGCCGGCGCCACCGCCTTCGTGAAGTTCGACGTTCCTGCCGACTGGGCGGACGCCACGGACGAGGCTCCCGCGGCCGTTCTCTCCGACGACGAGAAGACGGCAATCGCCAAGCAGGTCAAGGAGCTCATGGAGCCCATCGCCCGCATGGATGGCGACTCCCTGCCCGTCTCCGCCTTCAAGGATTGCGCCGACGGCCAGTTTGAGCTGGGCGCCTCCGCATACGAGAAGCGCGGCGTCGCCGTTATGGTCCCGCATTGGGATGAGACCAAGTGCATCCAGTGCAACCAGTGCGCCTACGTGTGCCCGCACGCCACCATCCGTCCGTTCGCGCTCACCGAGGCCGAGGTCGCCGAGGCTCCTGAGACCATGCGCACGCTGGACGTGAAGATCCCCAAGGACACCGGCTACAAGTTCACCATGGCCATCAGCCCGCTCGACTGCATGGGCTGCACCAACTGCGCCAAGGTCTGCCCGAAGGACGCCCTCACCATGGTTCCCACCGAGGGCGAGCTCGTCGAGCAGAAGACCTTCGACTACTGCGTCGCCAACGTTGCCGAGAAGCCCGAGCTCATCGGCAACAACGTCAAGTCCAGCCAGTTCAAGCAGCCTCTGCTTGAGTTCTCCGGCTCCTGCGCCGGCTGCGCCGAGACGGCATACGCTCGCCTGGTGACCCAGGTCTGCGGCGACCGCATGTTCATCTCCAACGCCACCGGCTGCTCCTCCATTTGGGGCAACCCGGCCGCGACTTCCCCGTTCTGCACCGACAAGAACGGTCATGGCCCGGCGTGGAACAACTCCCTGTTCGAGGACAACGCCGAGCACGGCCTTGGTCTCGAGCTTGGCTACAAGGCCGTTCAGGGCAAGCTTGCCGCACAGACCGAGGAGATCATCGCGTCCGACAAGTCTTCCGACGAGCTGAAGGCTGCCGCCCAGGCTTGGCTTGACGCCCGCAACGACGTCGAGGCTTCCAAGACCACCGCTGCCGCTTACATCGCGGAGCTCGAGAAGGCCGCTGAGGCGGGTTGCCCGGTTGCTCCTGCGATCCTCGCCGACAAGGCGTACCTCACCAAGAAGTCCTTCTGGATCTTCGGTGGCGACGGCTGGGCCTACGACATCGGCTTCGGCGGTCTCGACCACGTTTTGGCTTCCGGCCACAACGTCAACGTCTTCGTCTTCGACACCGAGGTGTACTCCAACACCGGCGGCCAGGCCTCCAAGGCATCCAACCTCGGCCAGGTGGCTCAGTTCGCCGCTGCCGGCAAGGCGGTCAAGAAGAAGAGCCTCGCCGAGATCGCGATGAGCTACGGCTACGTGTACGTGGCGCAGGTCGCCATGGGCGCCAACCCCGCTCAGACCCTCAAGGCCATTCACGAGGCGGAGGCCTACGACGGCCCGTCCATCATCATCGGTTACAGCCCCTGCGAGATGCACTCCATCAAGAAGGGCGGCATGCAGAACTGCCAGGCCGAGATGAAGAAGGCCGTCGAGTGCGGCTATTGGAACCTCTTCCGCTACAACCCGGCTGCTCCCGAGGGCAAGAAGTTCGCTCTCGACTCCAAGGAGCCGGCTGGCGGCTACCAGGAGTTCCTCATGAACGAGGCCCGCTATGCGAGCCTGACCGCCGCGTTCCCCGAGCGCGCCGAGGAGCTCTTCGCTGCCAATGAGGAGGCTGCCATGGCTCGCTATGAGCACCTGGTCAAGCTCAAGACGCTCTACAACGGCTAAGAGCCGTGAGCCGGCGCTCATGAGCGCCCAGCGGCCTTAGAGTCGCGCAAAACGGGCCCCGAGATCGCGTCTCGGGGCCCGTTTTTGTGCGCATGGACATGAGTGCCGCGAGAGTTAACTCTCGCGGCAGGTTTTCACCGTTTTGCCCGAATTATCGCCCCGAGAGTTAACTCTCGGGGCAGCAGAGAGAAGGCAGGCCGCAACTTGAGCGCCGCAACTTGAGCGCCGCGACTTGAGCGCCAAAGGCCTCACATGCGCGCAAAACGGCTGGTAGGTGCCCTTCTAGCTCTGCCAGAAGTCGACGATCAGGTCCTCGCGGGTCTTAGTGCCCGTTTTCACCACGAGATTGTGCACGTGCGACTTGATGGTCCCGACGGCGAGCACGAGCTCGTCTGCGATCTCCTGGTTGGTCTTCTTCATCACGACGAGGCTCAGCACCTCGGCCTCGCGCCCGGACAGGCCGTGCTCCATGCGGTAGCGGGGCATGATGTCCTCGATGTGACGCTCGATATCGGGGACGTTCTCGACCTCGGGCGGCTCTTGGATGCGGATGGAAAGCACCTGGTAGATATGGCGCAACAGAACGAGGGCGGCAAATACGAGCAGCACGTTCTCGGTGAAGTTGCGCTCGGAAAGGTACAGGGGTAGCCATGTCTCGCCGTTGCTGGGCGGAATGATGAGAATCACGAGCGTATCCTCGAGAATCACCAGGCCTACGAGCGTCAGCACGACGCGTAAGGGCTTGCCAAACTTGGCGAGCTGGGCTTTCAGCTCATCAGACGCCTCGTGCCGATAACTCCAGATGGCATACGACAGCGTCGCGAACGAGAAGATCTGACGCAGCGTGTAGTACATCCACTGGCGCAAGGGAGACTCGGGCATGGTGAACAGGACGAAGGCGTTCGCCAGGGCAAGGGCCACGATGGGCCACACCAGCAGGCGCTTGGAGTGCTTGTCCAAAACGTTGAGGATGAGCATCCAGACGAATGCGTTGAGGATGATGCTCACGGTCGTGCGCATGACCGGCATGGAGATGGCGTAGTACTCCTCCATGGGGAACGGCCTGCTTTGATAGAGATACTCAAAGAAGAAGATCTCGGTGAGCTCGACGGCGTAGCAAATGAAGGCGCCCGCACTATAAAAGAACAGTCGTCGCCTGGTGGATGCCCAGGCGGCAAAAGAAAAGACGGCGGTGACAATGCACAAGACAAGCATCGCGATCGTGTAGAAGAAAAACAAGCTGTTCATATGCAGGCCCTCCCATGCTCTGGCCGATATACATACTACCTAAATGGAAATAGGTCTGGTTTAGCCCATAAACCTGCAGCGAATCTACCTGCGGTTTATTGGGGTTTATTTCACTTGCGCGGTTGAAAACCGACAGCGAACGGTTCAGAAGCGCCCAAAAGGCCGTGCCGCGCTCCGTTACCGCATGAGCGCCCGCCCGCGCCCGTGCCGTTCGCCGAACCGTTCGCGGATTCGGTGAGTGGCAGCCCTCTTGGACCAAAAACGGAGGTCCATCCTGATTCGAGCTGGTGAGATTACCGCGCTCAACCGCGGTTGGAACCGGTTTAATTCCCCGAGCGGCCTATCAACCTGAATAAACTCGCCATTTCAACCGTTCGGGCCAAAGATGAAGTCACGGAACCAGCCGGGGTTACAAGAGACACGCCCCGCATAACCAAGTCGGTGCCAGGAGGCACGCGGCGGAAAGGACTAGCAATGGCTATGCCCAAGGACTTCATCGACACTAATGAGTTCACCAAGGAGCAGATCCTGGCGATCGAGGATTTCGGCCTTGCCATGAAGAAGGCCATCAAGGTTGATGGTTACTATCCTCATCTTCTCCGCAACAAGACCCTCGGCATGATCTTCCAGCAGGTGTCCACCCGCACCCGTCTCTCCTTCGAGACCGCTATGACCGACCTCGGCGGACACGCTCAGTTCTACGGCCCGGGCTCCATCCAGCTCGGTGGCCACGAGTCCCTCGGCGACACCGCTCGCGTCATGGGCTCCCTGCTCGACATCATGATGGCTCGCGTCGATCGTCACAAGGACGTTGTCGGCCTGGCCGAGGGCTCCGAGGTTGCCGTCATCAACGGCATGTCTGAGTTCAACCACCCCACGCAGGAGATGGGCGACCTCATGACCATGCTCGAGAACCTGCCTGAGGGCAAGAAGATCGAGGACTGCACCCTCGCCTTCATCGGCGACGCCACCCAGGTCTGCCTCTCCCTCATGTTCATCTGCTCCAAGATCGGCATGAAGTTCGTCCAGTACGGCCCCAAGGGTCACCAGATCTGCGACGGCGCCCTGCATGTCGGCACCGAGGAGGAGCGCGCTGAGTTCGGCAAGAAGCTCATGGCCATCGGCGAGGAGAACTGCAAGGTCTCCGGCGGCTCCGTCGTCATCTCCGACGACATCGAGTGCATCAAGGGTGCCGACTTCATCTACACCGACGTGTGGTACGGCCTGTACGACGAGGAGGTCGAGGGCGAGAACTACATGGACGTCTTCTACCCCAAGTACCAGGTCACCATGGACATGATGAACTTCGCCGGCCCGAACTCCAAGTTCATGCACTGCCTGCCGGCCACCCGCAACGAGGAGGTCACCGACGAGGTCATGGACGATCCCGAGCGCTCCCTGTGCTGGGTTGAGGCCGAGAACCGCAAGCACTCCATCCGTGCCCTCCTGGCCACCCTCGGTGCTCGCACCCCGCTCAATGACGATGACGTCGAGTACTCCGCCAAGGCTGAGCTCCACGCCGCCCTCGACAAGATCTGCGAGCTGCAGGCCTAAGTCCTCTCTTCGCGGGCGGCGGATGCTCGTCTCCTGCCGCCCGCTTTTCTGTTATTGATTGAGTTAAAGGAACACTCATGAGCGAATCAAAGAAGAAGCTCTCCTTTTTGACCGTGATCGCAACCGTCATCTGCGTCGTGTTCGTCTGCGAGGCCGCCGCTCCGGCAGCAGCCATCGGCAACCAGCAGTTCTTCTGGTGGATCTTCCTGGTCATCACCTTCCTGCTTCCCTACGGCATGATCGTTGCCGAGTTGGGCACCACCTACGACGGTGAGGGCGGCATCTACGACTGGGTCCGTGAGGGCCTGGGCGACAAGTGGGGCGCCCGCATCTCTTACTACTACTGGATCAACTACCCGTTTTGGATCGCCTCTCTGGCAACCATGTTCCCCGACATCCTGGGCATGGTGTTCCACGTCGAGTTCTCGCTCGTGGCTAAGATTGCGATCGACCTCGCCTTCGTCTGGCTTGTCTACCTGATGGGCCGCTCCAAGGTCGCCGACTCCGAGTGGGTTCTCAACGGTGGCGCCATCATCAAGGTCGCCGTCGCGGTGATCGTGGGCGCTCTGGGCATCTGGTATGCCATGGAGAATGGCTTCGCCTCCGATATGAGCCCGAACACCTTCCTGCCTGAGCTCACCAACGTGAACGCTCTCGGCTACCTGTCCATCATCATCTTCAACTTCATGGGCTTCGAGGTCATCTGCACCATGACCGATGACATGGCCGATCCCAAGAAGGACATCCCCAAGGCCATCATCGTTGGCGGCTTGTCCATCGCGGCCATCTACCTCTTCGCCGGCTTCGGCATCGGCGCTGCGGTTCCGGCCGATCAGATCGACCCCGACTACGGCATGATCTACGCGCTGCAGACCATGGTGGGCGACTCCGCTCTCTTCAAGATCATCTGCATCGCCTTCCTCATCACCCTGTTCGCCAACATGGCCGCTTGGTCCTTCGGCGTCAACTCCGTTGCTCGCTATGCTGCTGAGCACGGCAATATGCCTAAGATCTTCGCTTCCATGATCTCCAAGGACGACATGCCCAACGGCGCCAACCTGGTCAACGCCATCGTCGCCTCCCTCGTCCTGTGCCTGCAGCTCGTTCCGATCCCGGCCATTTCCGAGGGTATCTTCTGGATGCTCTTCGGCACGTCCGTCGTCTTCCTGCTGCTCACCTACATCCCGATGTTCCCGGCGTTCCTCAAGCTCCGCAAGGTCGACCCGAACCGCGAGCGCGTCTTCACCTTCCCCTTCAAAGGTGCCATGATGAAGATCGCCATCGCCGTCCCCTGCATCGAGCTCATCCTGGCGATCGTCGCGACCATCGTGCCGTTTAACGCCTCCGAGTTCGAGAGCAAGATCCCGATGCTGATCATCTTCCTCGTGCTGCTGGCTGTTGGTGAGGTCTTCCGCATCGTTTCTGCCAAGGGCCGCAAGGTCGAGTACAAGGGCCTGACGCCCGAGCTCGCCGCCGCTCGCCTTGCCGAGGAGTCTGAGGAGAACTAGGGTGCCTCGCCGTAGGTGTCTACCTCTTCTCGTGTACCTCACGCACGCTTCGTCGAGCTTGCCACTCCCACTGTGAGGCTTATGACCTTCTCGGAGCGAACCAAAATGTCACACCGTCCGGCGGGCACGGTTCCCAAGCCCGCCCCTCTCTTACCAGTTTGGTTGTCACGCGCTGGGTGCCGCCCTGCGCACAAGGTTGTACGAATATGGAGGTTCACAAATGCGTACGATCTATGAATCCGACTCTACCCCTAAGGCCGACGGCTTCTTCATGCCTGCTGAGTTCGCCCCGCAGGATCGCGTGTGGATGGGCTGGCCTCACCGCACCGACACCTGGGCCTACGGCGCCAAGCCGGCTCAGAAGCAGTACGCCGCCATCGCTCGCGCCATCGCCGAGTTCACCCCGGTCACCATGTGCGCCAACCAGGCCGACTACGCCAACTGCAAGGCCGTCTTCGAGGAGGACGAGAACGTCACCGTCATCGAGATGACCACCGACGATGCTTGGTTCCGCGACACCGCCGCCACCTACGTCATTAACGGTGAGGGCGAGAAGCGCGCCTGCCACTGGCACTTCAACGCCTACGGCGGCCTCGTCGACGGCCTCTACTTCCCGTGGGACAAGGACGAGCAGATCGCCCTCAAGATGGCTGAGCTCTCCGGCTGCCGCCGCTACCGCCCCGACGACATGATCCTCGAGGGTGGCTCCATCACCGTCGACGGCGAGGGCACCCTCGTTGTGACCGACCAGTGCCTGCTGTCCCCCGGCCGCACCTGCTCCGCCGTCCTGGAGGAGGAAGAGGATCCCGAGTCCATCTGGCCGAAGTTCGCCCGCAAGTTCGAGCCCTGGAGCGAGGAGCTTCGCGAGTACATGACCGAGCACCTCAAGGACTACCTCGGCGTTGAGAAGGTCATCTGGGTCAAGGAGGGCATCGACCCCGAGGAGACCAACGGCCATATCGACGACGTCGCCACGTTCATCGCCCCCGGCGTCATGGCCTGCATCTGGACCGACGATCCGGACTACCCGTTCTACGAGCAGTGCCACGCTGCTTATGAGACCCTCTCCAACGCGGTTGACGCCAAGGGCCGCAAGATGAAGGTCTACAAGCTCCCCATGCCCGTGAACCCGCTGTTCATGGACCAGGCTTCCTGCGACACCATTGACGCCGACGAGAACGCCGAGCCTCGCGTCGCCGACGAGCCGCTGATTGCTTCCTACATGAACTACCTCGTGACCAACCACGGCGTCATCGTTCCCCAGTACGGCGACGAGAACGACGCCCTGGCTGTCGAGACGCTCCAGAAAATCTACGACGAGGTTTGGGGCGAGGGCGTCTTCAAGTGCGTCGGCGTCCAGTCCGAGCAGGTCGTGTACGGCGGCGGCAACATCCACTGCATCACCCAGCAGGAGCCTTCCGCCTAATGGGGCATTCCGCCTAACCACGCTTTCCCGCGGAGCGGAAGCACTCCGTTCAACAACCGCTTCCCTTCGTCATCTCCCGAAGGCCGCCCGGACCCGTCTCCAAGCCGGGCGGCCGCATCTCTTGCGGGGGCGCCCGATCTCGTGTGCGGGCGCCCCCATTTTGCATGAACGGCCCCCGGCGCCAACTCGAGTGCGCCGGGGGCCGGTTGGCCATGTGGGGTGTTCGGGAGCCCGCGATTGCGTCAGCCCGCGATTGCGTCCATCCACTCGATCGCCTGGGTGTACGCCTTGGCTCCCGCGGGGTCGCTCACATCGCGGTCGAAGTCGTGGGGGAGGTAGTACACGGGCTTCATGACTGCACGCGGGGCCATGCGCGAGAGCGCCTTTGACAAGCGGAACGGGACGTCTTCGTCCCCGCTGCTGGCGGTGATGAACAGCGGCGGCAGCTGCGCCACCTCGTCATCGGTGAGGGACCAGGCGTCGGGGGAGCGGGTCGGGTCATCGCCGCCCAGGCCCATGAGGTCGAGCCAGGCCCCCTCGTGCTGCCGCGCGTGCACGTAGAGCGCGTAGCGCAGGGGCTTCGGCCCCGTGGTCACCATTCGGGAGCCGTCGCCCGCGAGCTTATCAACTTGTGAGCGAGCAACTTCGGGCAGACGCGCGTAGGCTTTCGCCGGTTGGGAGAAGGCGGCGTCGGCGATGGTGTGATAGCCGTAGAAATCCAATATGCCCGCCGGTTGCGGCATGTCCGCGCGGCGTCCGATCTTGCGTGCAAGCAGGAGCGAGAGATACGCGCCCGCCGATCGGCCGAACAGGAAGTGCGCCCTGTATTCCCCGGCGGCCTGCGGATCTGCCACCGCCGCCCGCCAGGTCTCGAAGGCCGCATCGACGATCTGGGGCAGGGAGGACTCAGGCGCCAAGGGATAGTCCGCGCAGATGAGCGTGTAACCCGCGTCGGTGAGCTGGCGGATATAGGGTTGCGGTAGGTCGTCGCGCTCCCCATAGAGCAGTCCGCCGCCGTGCAGGTAGAGCACGGCGATGTGGCGATCGCGCGCGGCGAGCGGATGGTGGATGGTAAGGAGGTCGTCCATGTTCACGTTCGCGCCTTTCTCATGTGTATGCGTGCGCGTGCTCCGCGCGGTACGGCATGGGAGGGGGTGGCCGGGCGGGGGGATCGCCCGGCCTAGAAAGGGGGTCTCAGCTCTCTCTGCCCAGGGCCATGATCTTGTTGGTGAGCATGACCTGCAGGAAGTCATCGGGGTTCTTGATGTCGATGCCGTAGACCTTCCGCGCGCGCTCCACGCGATAACGGACGGTCTTGGGGTGGATGAACAGCTGCTCGCCTGTCTTTGAGAAGTCCATGCCGTTCTCGCACAGGCAGATGAGGGTGCTGAGCAGCTCGGGCTGCTTCTTGGCAAGATCGACCACGCGCGGGTCCATGTACTCTGCGAGCTGCGAGAGGTCGTCGGCCATGAGCATGAGCTTGTAGACGCCCAGGTCCTCGAACCGGATGGCGCGGTTGCTGCCCGTGGAGCCGTTGAACAGCCTGTAGACATTGAGCACCTCGGTGTTCGCCTGGCCGAGCGCATAGCGGTCGACCGTGCTGCTCAGCGCGACGAGGTGCTTGAAGAGCGGCAGCGTGGATGAGGCGTGCAGCTTGTCCAGGATGTCCTGGATGAGGTCGAGGTTGAACCGCGTGAGCGGGCTGCGGAAGTTGTGGAGGAACACGAGGCGGTCGTTGTTCACAAAGTAGACGATTCCGGGGTACGCGGAGCGAATCCTGCGCCTAACGGCCTGTTGAAGCTCATCCAGGCGGTCGATGTCCGCGGGGTCCACAAGGCTCACATGGACAAAGAGCACCTCGTAGAAGGGAAACTCGTCGATGCCCAGGACGGTAAGGGCGGAGTTGATCCGCTCGGGCGTTCCGTATCGCTCGAGGAGCAGGTCGTGGACCGCGTTGTTGTTCTGGATGAAGAGCTTCTGCTTGATCGCGTTTTGCTCAAGGATCTTCATCTGGAGGAGCCCGACGATGTTCTCTATGGTCATGGTGTCGAGCGGGGTGAGCTCCACGTCGGATTCGTGTACGAGCAGGTAATAGTCGACGCCATCCGAGCTCGGTATGCGCACGGCGAGCGCCTTTTCCGCGCGGTTCTCGTCTACGGGTCGATCGTCATTCGGGTCTTTCGCGACGGACCGGTTGAAGAAGAGCATCGCGTCGAAGTACGCATGTGTCTGGAACGGTTTGGGTTCGCGCCTGATGAGCGAGTACGCGTCAAAGCACGTGCGCGCCGGGTCGGTCCCGAGTCTGCGGTCGCGCGTGGTGTCCAGGTAGCTGACGTCCATGCGCAGGGTGTTTTTGAGCGTGTTGAGGATATATGGGATGGACGGCTGCTTGAGGGCGAGCGCCATGGTGTGCTTATGGGCGTCGTAGAAGCGGTTGAGGAGGGTGAGGTTCGAATCGAGGACGTGCCCGAGCACGTCGAGCATGATGGATTCGTATTTGACCGATGGGCTCAGCTCGATGAGCGGCACGCTGAAATCCTCGCAGAGCGCGACGACGTTTTGGGGCGCGTTGGGCAGCAGGCGCTCGGGCTTGAACGCCATGGCCGCTATGCCGATGACGCTCATGGTGTGGAAGAACTGGGCCACCTCGTTCTCGGAGAGCTCCTGGAGCGCGAAGAAGCTCGTGATGATGAGCTGCCCGCTCTTGCCCCAGTTTTCTATGTCGGCCGCCTCGAGCACCATGGCGCTCGACAATTCGTTGTCGAGTCCATCGGCACCGGCTATGACCTTCGCATCAGCGAAGGACGGCAGCAATAGGGCTTCGCGAACATTCATGCCAACTCCTTCAGTTTACTTGATAGCCTATCGAGCTTTTCGTTTTGCGGCATGCCCCGAAAGGTCAAAAAAACGGCATAAACCTTATCCGTAAAGGAAATGTATTCCCATTTTGCCCATGCTTCAATTTTGTGCAGCGCGAGAAGGCCGCTGCAGCCCGGGAATGCAGCGCGGTCCGTTTTCGAACGGAAGAGCTTTTTTGCAAGGCAAACCGCAATCAAGGAGGAACCTATGCTGAAGACCGTGGTCAAGCAAAACTCCTATCAGGATTCAATCAACCTGATGCTGCTGACCAACAAGATCAACACGCTCGAGGGCGTGGTTCAGAGCCAGATCATGATGGGCACTGATGCCAACAAGGACATCTACCGCGCCGCCGGCCTGTTGACCGCCGAGGCCGAGGCCGCCGCCCCGAGCGACATGGTCATCGTGGTCGAGACCGAGGACGAGGGCATCATGGATGTCGTCCTGGCCGAGACCGAGGCCTTCCTCGCCGACCTCTCCACCAAGAAGGAGGCCGCCGGCGCGCCCGCCGAGGCCACCAGCTGGGAAGAGGCCATGGCGATGCTGCCCGAGGCCAACATGGCCCTGTTCTCCATCCCCGGCGAGTACGCCGCGCCCGAGCTTGAGCGCGCCCTCGACCTGGGCCTGAACGTCTTCTCCTTCACCGACAACGTGCCGCTGGAGGATGAGGTCCGCCTCAAGCAGAAGGCTCACGAGAAGGGCCTGCTCTTCATGGGCCCCGACTGCGGCACCGGCGTGGTCTCCTCCGTGCCCGTGGCCTTCACCAACGTCATCAACCCCGGCAACATCGGAATCGTGGGCGCCTCCGGCACCGGCATCCAGGAGGTCACCTGCATGATCGACCGCCTGGGTGGCGGCTGCGTGCACGCCATCGGAACCGGTGGCCGCGACCTCAACGAGAAGGTCGGCGCCGTGACCGTCAAGGACGCCATCGTCGCCCTTGAGCACCATGATCCCACCGACGTCATCTGCGTCATCTCCAAGCCGCCCGCGCCCGCCGTCCGCGACGAGGTCGTCGACCTGCTCGAGAAGTGCGAGAAGCCGGTCGTCGCCATCTTCATCGGCGAGAAGCCCGAGGCCCATCTGGGCAAGGTGCACCTGGCCCACACCCTCGAGGAGGCCGCCCGCATCGCCGTCGACCTCGCCAACGGCGAGGCCGTCAAGAAGAACTACCTCGAGCCGCTCGACGTGACCGTCGAGACCCCGCTGGCGCAGGACAAGACCGTCATCGGCCTGTACTCCGGTGGCACCCTGGCCGGCGAGGCCGCGATGATGATCACCGAGGCCCTCGAGCTCGGCTCCATCATCAAGGAGGACGGCTACATGCTGCGCCACGGCGGCTACGACGTCATCGACCTCGGTGACGACGTGTACACCCAGGGCCGTCCTCATCCCATGATCGACCCCGAGGTCCGCATCCGCATGATGCGCGATTACGCCTCCAAGGCCACCACGGGCGTCATCGTCTTCGACTGCGTCCTGGGCTATGGCTGCCATCCCGACATGGCCGCCGAGCTCGCCCCGGTGATCGCCGAGTGCATCGAGTCCGCCAAGGCCGACGGCCGCGACGTCCATTTTGTGGGCACCGTGGTGGGAACCCACAACGACCCGCAGGACTACGACCGCTCCGTCAAGCTGCTCGAGGACGCCGGCGCCATCATGGAGCCCAGCAACGCCATGGCCGTCCGCGCCGCGCTGGCCTTCAAGGGCGTCGACTTCACCGAGGCCGACCGCGAGGTCGTGCCCTACGAGGTCAAGGACGACAGCCCCCTGCCCGAGCCCTCCGAGGCCGTCATGGAGCTCCTCACCAGCAAGCCCCGCGTGATCAACGTGGGCGTGGAGAGCTTCAACGACCCGCTGCGCGCCTACGGCGCCGAGAGCGTCCAGTACACCTGGAAGCCCAAGGCCGGCGGTAACAAGCGCATGATTCACCTGCTCAACGAGCTTGAGAAGATCGAGGGGATCGACGAGGCCAACGCCCGCATCTGCGAGCGCTTCAAGGAGTCCCAGCCGGTCCTGGTGGACGTCGTGCCCGCCAAGACGGTCATCCCCGAGCTCAATCGCGCCCAGAAGACCCTGCTCCATGCCGGTCCCCCGATCTGCTGGGAGAACATGCAGGGCCCGATGAGGGGCTCCTGCATCGGCGCCGCCCTCTTCGAGGGTTGGGCCGAGACCGAGGAAGAGGCCGTCGCCATGCTCTCCGCCGGCGAGGTCGAGTTCATCCCCTGCCACCACTGCCACGCGGTCGGTCCCATGGGCGGCATCACCTCCGCCAACATGGCCGTCATGGTCGTCCGCAACCTCGCCGACGACACCGTCGCCTACTGCACCATGAACGAGGGCATCGGCAAGGTCCTGCGCTTCGGCGCCTACAGCCAGGAGGTCGTCGACCGCCTGCACTGGATGGCCGACGAGCTCGGTCCGGTGCTCGCCAAGGCCCTCAAGCTGTCTGACGGCGGCATCAACCTCAACGTCCTGATGGCCCGCGCCATCACCCAGGGCGACGAGTTCCACCAGCGCAACATGGCCGCCACGCTCAACTTCCTCAAGGAGGTCGCGCCGCTCATCGTCAAGACCGACGCGAGCGAGGACGCCAAGCAGCGCGTCATCCAGTTCCTGGCCGACACCGACCAGTTCTTCCTGAACGTCATGATGGCCACCGGCAAGGCGATCGTGGATTACGTCCGCAAGGACGTCGAGGGCTGCGTGGTCTCCACGATGACCCGCAACGGCTACGAGTTCGGCGTCCGCGTCTCCGGCCTCGGCGACGAGTGGTTCGTGGCTCCCGTCAACACCCCGGTGGGCCTGTACTTCACGGGCTTCACCGCCGAGGACGGCTGCCCGGACAACGGCGACTCCGCGATCTGCGAGACCGTGGGCGTTGGTGGCATGGCGATGGTCGCGGCCCCCGGCGTCACCCGCTTCGTCGGCGCCGGCGGCTTCGAGGACGCCCTGAACATCTCTAACGAGATGGAGAAGATCTGCGTCACCCATAACCCCAACTGGGCCATCCCCACGTGGGACTTCAAGGGCGCCTGCCTTGGCATCGATATCCGCAAGGTCGTCGAGACCGGCATCACGCCGATCATCAACACCGGCATCGCCCACAAGGAGGCCGGCATCGGCCAGGTCGGCGCCGGCACCGTCCGCGCCCCGCTCGCCTGCTTCGAGAAGGCTCTCGAGGCCTACTGCGCCAAGCTCGGCATCGAGTAAGCGAGGCGCCTTGTGAAATTGGATGCCCTCTACATCAGCGATTACGCCGCCGTGAACCTCGATGCGTTCAAGGCGACGGGAGCCGTGCACAGCGTGTTCCGCACGAGCCTGAACGTCATGCTCGACGGGTTCCTGCTGCACATAGGCTCGGCTGAGGCGCCGCTCTCCTGCTTGGGGATCACGGTCGCCGAACAGGGGGCGTCCGCTCTTGTCAATCTCGTCGAGCCCGGCGACCGTGCCATGGCCCGCAACGGCGTCCTTCGCCTGTACGGCCGCGGCGATGTCGTCGAGATCGACTTGATTTCCGCTCCCATCCGGTGTCTATCGGTGCCCATGGCGACCGTGGCGCCGGAAGAGGAGACGGACATCCTGGTGTGTCGGGAGCTCTCCGAGCTCAGCCTCCCCGCACGCATCGGATTGCCGTGGGATGAGCGCGCCGCCAGGTCACTGGCCGGGCTGGCGCGCCTCTCGGCGGTCTGTCGCGCCGCGTGGGACGCCGGGCGGATGGGTGCGCCCGTTCCCCGTGCCCGCATCGATGCCGCCTTCAGGGGCGCTGGTAGTTCCATCGAGCATCTGCTGGGCCGCGGGCTGGGTCTCACCCCCTCTGGTGATGACGTGCTCTGCGGTTTTGGCTGCGGCCTGTGCTACCTTTGGCGCCACGGTGCGTTGGGTTGCGATGCCTGGGGCGGGTACACGAGCATGTTGCTCGATGTGCTCCCCGGGAAGACCACCGCGGTGTCTGAGGCGTACCTGCGCGCAATGTGCGCCGGATACGCGAATGAGGACTACATCGGGCTTCTCACCTCGATCGAGAAGGGCAGGGCGGAGGAGATCTCGGGACGGCTCGAGACGATCCTCTCGATGGGGCACACCTCGGGCGCCGACGGCCTTCTGGGCTTCGGCGCGGCATTTGGTTATATCAACATGTAATCTGAAAGGGATTAGCATGGCTGAGACTAAGAAAAAGAAAGTCAACATCACGAATCTCATCGTGCTCTCCATGGTCGTCGGTGTTGTCGCCGGCGTCGTGGGCGGACCCGCGATGGCTCAAATCCAGTTCATCGGCGACATCTTCTTCCGCCTCGTCCAGATGGGCATCGTGCCGTTCGTCATGTGCACCATCATCGTCGCCGTGGGCGGCCTGACCCCTCAGTCGCTCTCCGGCGTGGGCCTCAAGGGCATCGGCATCTTCGCCGCCTCGTCCTTCGTCGCAGCGGGCCTCGCCCTCGGCCTCTCGCTGATTCTCCAGCCTGGTGCCGGCCTGGGCGAGACCGCCCTGGTCCAGGACGCGGTGTTCGAGGGTGAGGCCTCGGTCGTCACCTTCCAGGACACGCTCCTGAGCTTCTTTGGCAACAACATCGTCTCCTCCATGGGCGCCGGCGCCATGGTCCAGTGCATCGTCTTCGCGATTGCCCTCGGCCTGGCCATCTCCTTCTGGCGCAACACCCATGACGGCAAGTGCCTCGTGTACGACTTCATGAGCGAGCTCGCCTCTCTGCTGCTCAACATCATCCGCGCCGTCATGACCATCGCCCCGATCGGCATCTTCTGCTACGTCTCCTCCATGGTCGGCTCCCTGGGCGCCGAGGTCCTCATCCCGCTCGTCAAGTACCTGGGCGTGATGGCCCTCGCCACCGTCGTGATGTTCGTGCTCTACTTCGTGCTCGTCTCGGTGCGCTGCCGCCTCAACCCGGTCAAGCTCATCAAGAAGATGTGGCCCATGTCCGCTCTCGCCCTCGGCACCATCTCCTCCGCGGTCACCCTTCCCACCGCCATGGAGGACACCAAGAACAAGATCGGCTGCGACGCCGAGGTCTCCGACCTGCTGCTGCCCCTGGGTATGCCGCTGAACTCCAACGGCGCCGCCATCCACCTCGCCGTCACCGCCATCACCATCGCCCAGATTTACGGCATCACCTTCGCCGGTCCCGAGCTCCTCACCGTCTGGGTGATCTCCTTCCTGCTGTCCCTGGCCAACGCCGTGTCCCCGGGTGCTTCCCTGGTCTCTCTCACGATGATCGTTCCCGCCCTGAACCTGCCTATGGCCGCCATCGGCATCTTTGCCGGCCTTGAGTACCCCACGGGTGCCATCCGCACCATCCTCAACGTCGACGGAGACGTTTTCGCCGCGCTGCTCGTCGCTGGCGACAAGGGCATCGACCACGATGTCTTCGAGGACAAGGTCCAGGCGTAAGTGTGAACCTCGTCGAGGGGGGAGCGTTGGGTTCCCCCCTCTTTAGGAATCCGTGATCCTATGAAAGAGTCTTCAGCCCCGGCTCCCAAGAAGCGCCGCTACAACGCGACGCTTGCCATGGCGATCGCCATGGTCGCCGGAGTTCTCGTCGGTGCGATCGCAGGCCCGGTCATGGGCGAGATCCAGTTCATCGGCGACATCTTTTTCCGTTTGGTGCAGATGGGCATCGTCCCGTTTGTCATGTGCGTCATCATCGAGGCCGTGGGCGGTCTGACCGCGCGCGACCTGTCCGGAATCGGCCTCAAGGGCATCGCCTGGTTCGCCGGTTCCTCCGTGCTCGCCTCTGCATTCGCGGTCGCCGTGGCCACGATCTTCCAGCCGGGCGCCGGCCTTGCCGGCATCGCGCTGGTGGAGAGCGCGAGCTTTGAGGGTGCGGGCACCGGTGCCGTCACCGTGCAGGACACGCTCCTCGGCTTTTTCGGCAACAACGTCGTCTCCTCCATGAGCGCCGGAGCAATGGTGCCCTGCATCGTCTTCGCGGTCGCGCTCGGTCTGGTGGTCAGCTTCTGGCGCAATTCGCGCGATGGCGAGTGCCTCGTGTACGACTTCGTCGTCGAGTTCGGCCAGCTGTTGCTCAGCATCATCCGCGGCGTCATGAAGGCCGCCCCCATCGGTATTTTCTGCTATGTGTCCGCGATGGTGGGCAAGCTCGGTCCAGAGGTGCTTATACCGCTGCTCAAGTACCTGATCGTCTTGGGTGGCACCGTCGCCGCGTTCCTCGTGCTCTGGAACATCGTGGTGTGCACGGTGTGCCGTGTCAGCCCGATGCTGCTGATCCGCAAGATGTGGCGCATGTCCGTCATGGCGCTCGCGACCATCTCCTCCGCGGTGACCCTCCCGGTCGAGATGGATGATGCGAAGAACCGCCTTGGCATCCGCGATGATATCGCGGACCTGGTCCTTCCCCTGGGCATGCCGCTCAACTCCAACGGCGCGTCCATTCATCTGGCGATTACGGCGATCACGATCGCCCAAATCTACGGTGTGGGGTTCGAGGGGTTCGACTTCGTGTACCTCACCATCATCTCTACGCTGCTGTCCCTGGCCAACGCGGTCGCGCCCGGTGCCGACCTCGTGTCGTTGACCATGATCGTGCCGCAGCTCGGGCTTCCGCTCTCGAGCATCGGCATCTTCGCGGGGCTCACGTATCCCGTCGGTGCAATCCGCACCATCCTGAACGTCGATTCCGACGTGTACTGCGCCCTCATGGTCGCGGCGAGCGAGCCCGACGGAATCGATCGGGATGTGCTGCTGGACTCCGGTCCACGGGCATAGCCTGTACGGGGCCGTCCCGTTTCGACGGCCCCGTGCCCCATGTGGCGACTGGGTCGCCGCCTGTGCACTCCACCGCGATAAAAGGAGCGCATAATCGCTCAAAATCTTGTATGGAGATGCATAGACAAGATGAATTGGCAGGAACGATATGCAGATGGGTATACGCGGCAAATCGTTTGAGCATTGTGGTCAAACTATGCCGTTGTACTTGGCATATTACGTTTATCGCCAATAATCGTCCGTTCACCAAGACAGTCGAGAACAATATGGTCCGACTGCGCTTGGGAGGGTATATTGCATAAAGTACGTCTGCGGGTGAATATTTGTCACCTGCTAAACGAGAAGGAAAGAGGCAGATATGTCCAAGCCCCTCGGCAAGCCCGACCGCATCGTCGTCGCCCTCGGCGGCAATGCCCTCGGCAACACCCCTGAAGAGCAGATCGAGAAGGTCGGCAACGCCGCCCACGCCCTCCTGGGCCTCATCGAGCAGGGCAATGAGATCATCATCACCCACGGCAACGGGCCGCAGGTCGGCATGATCCAGAACGCCTTCGCCGCTGCCCACGACGCCATCGGCACCCCCTCCATGGACCTGCCCGAGTGCGGCGCCATGTCCCAGGGTTACATCGGCTATCACCTGCAGCAGGGCATCGGCCGCGAGATGCACAAGCGCTATAAGCGTTGGCACGCCGCCACCGTCGTCACCCAGATCGAGTGCGATCCCGACGATCCCGCGTTCGCCAACCCGACCAAGCCGATCGGCCCCTTCTACACCGAGGAGCAGGCCAAGGAGATCATGGCCGAGAACCCCGAGATGACCTTCGTCGAGGACTCCGGCCGTGGCTGGCGTCGCGTCGTGGCCTCCCCGGAGCCCAAGAAGATCGTCGAGGCCGACTCCATCCTGAACCTCCTCGACAACGAGTTCATCGTCATCGCCTGCGGCGGCGGCGGCATTCCCGTGGTCCGCGACTACGAGAACAAGGGCTGCTACAAGGGCGTGGCCGCCGTCATCGACAAGGACATGGGCGGCGAGCTCCTCGCCGAGGACTGCTCCGCCGACGTCCTGTTCCTGCTGACCGCCGTCGAGCACGTTGCCATCAACTTCGGCAAGCCCAACCAGGAGGAGCTCGAGGAGCTCACCGCCGACGAGGCCGAGAAGCTCGCCGATGAGGGTCAGTTCGGCAAGGGCTCCATGGAGCCCAAGGTCCGCGCCGCCATCAAGTTCGCGCGCTCCCGCAAGGGCCGCACCTGCATCATCGGTGCCCTCGACAAGGCCGCCGAGACCATGGCCGGTCTCTCCGGCACCCGCATCACGGGTTAATTCATTCGACGGCTCGCGGTTGGCGTCTCAAGCCGGCAACCGCTTGCGATGGCAACCGCGAGCCGCCTACAACATGCTTCCCTCTCCTTTGGACGCCCTGGAAACTGCCCCGGGGCGTCTTTTTATGCGCCTGCTGGGATCGCTCCGAGACAGTAAGCGCCCCGCGCCTACGTTGCTACACCCAGAACGACCAGCAATTTCTCGTTTGGGTGAGGATGCGCTGGATGTCCCATCGGCGGGCCGAGTTGTACGGGCTGTTGGGGTCGAAGACCTCGACCATGCCGCGGTCGTCGATGCTTTTCAAGACGATGTAATGGCCGACGGCGGTGAAGTCGCCGGGCAAAACGCTGCAGATCACGGGAGACCCGTTTGCGAGCGCCTGCGTGATGGCGTTGCGCGTGATGGGCAGGGCGGTGGAGTTCAGCCCGAGCATGGACGCGCCCGTGGTCATGAACGACCATTCCGTGGCGCCGGTTGGCGCGAAGTTGTTTTGGTCGGCGAAGGCGGCCATGTCGCCTGGGTCAAGATCGGTGCGTCCCGTGAGGTAGACATACACCATGGTAAGCGACGTGGGGCCGCAGGCGTTGTTCTCTACCGTGCCGCCCGCGTAGGGGAGCTGCGCCCAAGCGGGATCGGTTTGATAGAGGTGCGGCATGGTGCCCTGTTTCCATTCCGAGCGGGGAGTGGAAACAGGGTAGGCGCCAATGCCAAGCCTGAGTGGATTCACCTTTTGGGCCGCGAGGCGCTTCTTTTCTGCCACGGCCTCGGCTTGCGCCGCCTCTTCGGCGGCCCGCTGCTGGTTTGCGAAATGGATGGCGAACCCTCCGCCGCCAAGGAGCGCAATCGCTAGCACGATGACGATGACAGGGGTCCGCATCAGGCGTTCGAGCCAGCCTGAACGGGTGAAAATCCGGTTTGACCGCACATGGGTGTACGAGTTGCGGTGACGCGGGCGGCCGAGCGCGTATCTGTTGTTGCCCGAAGAGAGATTTCCGATCGTTCGGGGGCCCAGGTTGCTCGGGCGCGGTGAACAGCCGGTGCCTTGCGGGCGGCTCGTCGCACGTTGTCCGCGCTGCTCTACGCCTCGCGTCGCGCGCGCCGTTCCCGGCGAGCGGCGCCCTGAGCCCTGCGCGTCGCGCACCGAAATCCCGTCATGGCGTCTCGAGCTCCGAGCGCCGCGCATCGCATCGTGGTCATGGCGTCCGGTGCTCTGCATGGCGCGGTCTGCCCGCGCAGGATACGCCGATCCCGAGCCGCGCCGGCGCTCGTTGACGCCGAGGGGCACCTGTCCGCCTTGGTGCCTGCGTCGGTCGGGCGCTTGCTCGCTGGCAAGGCGCGCGGACGCCTGAGGCCGATACGGCTGCTCAAGACTGCGTCCACGCTGGTCAAACCGTTGATTGGGATTGTTGTGGGCGTAAGGCCGCGACGACTGGCGCGCTTCTGGTCCAGGGGTTTCACGTGCTGTTGGGGAGTAGTTGCGATGCGCGGCGGAGGCGAGCTGAGCGGGCCGTCGGGGCGAATAGTCGCGTTTGCGGTTGTCCATCTTGCCTCCTCACGTGGGGCCGTACAGCGCAACGAGCACTATTTTAGCAGTTGGGTACCGGGCGGGCAGCGGCCTGCGGAATGCCCCCGCCCGGCATGCGCCCATCGACCGCTCGTCTGAAATAAGCCCCCGCTCGTCTGCGGGTGACTTCCGCAAATCGAAGTGCACACAAAACGCGCGCCCGCAGGCAATATCCTCCAAGGCGTGGAAAAGGCGCGTGGAATGAAGCGCGCAGAGGGGTGGGCCCTGCCAAAGTGGCGAGGCCCAAAAACAAAGAAAGGAGGCATGCTATGGCGGACACCAACGCACCTGCAGCAGAGCAGGGCGGTATGAAGAAGACGCTGTCGCTGTGGAACTTCTTTACCATCGGCTTCGGCGCCATCATCGGTACTGGTTGGGTTTTGCAGGTTGGCGACTGGATGGTCGTCGGCGGCGGCCCCGTCCCCGCTATGATCGCATTCCTCTTGGGCGCTATCGCTTTGGTGCCCATTGGAGCGGTGTTTGGCGAGCTTACGGCAGCCATTCCGGTTTCCGGCGGTATCGTGGAGTACGTCGACCGCACCTTCGGTCGCACGGCATCCTACATCACCGGCTGGTTCCTCGCCCTGGGCAACGGCATCCTGTGCCCGTGGGAGGCCATCGCCATCTCCACACTCGTGTCTGACATGTTCGGCAGCCTGCCCGGTCTCGAGTGGCTCCGCGCCGTCAAGCTCTACACCATTCTCGGTGCAGATGTGTACCTGTTCCCGACGCTGATCGCGCTCGCCTTCGCCGGCTACGTGGTCTTCCTGAACTTCCGCGGTGCCAGCTCCGCGGCCAAGCTCCAGGCCTTCCTCACCAAGGCCCTGCTCTGCGGCATGCTGCTCGCCATGGGCGTGTCCATCGTGACCGGTTCCCCCAGCAACGCCATGCCCGTCTTCTCACAGGTCTCCGGTGCCGGTGGCGGTGTTGCCGCGACCGAGTCCACGAACCTGCTCGCCGGTATCGTGTCCGTCTTGGTTCTGACCCCGTTCTTCTACGCGGGCTTCGACACCATCCCTCAGCAGGCTGAGGAGGCCGCCGAGGGTCTGAACTGGAACAAGTTCGGCAAGATCATCACCTTGGCCCTCCTGGCCGCCGGTGGCTTCTACATGGTCTGCATCTACTCCTTCGGCACCATCCTTCCCTGGGACGAGTTCGTCTCCCAGCCGGTGCCCGCGCTCGCCTGCCTGAAGAACATCAACATGATCCTGTACGTGGCCATGCTCATCATCGCCACCCTCGGGCCCATGGGACCGATGAACTCCTTCTACGGCGCCACGAGCCGCATCATGCTCGCCATGGGCCGCAAGGGCCAGCTGCCCGAGCAGTTCGCTGAGGTCGACGAGAAGTCCGGCGCCCCCAAGCTCGCTTGCGTGGTCCTCGCCGTCATCACCATCGTCGGTCCGTTCCTGGGCAAGAATATGCTCATCCCGCTGACCAATGTCTCCGCTCTGGCGTTCATCTTCTCCTGCACCATGGTTGCCCTTGCGTGCCTGAAGATGCGCTACACCGAGCCCGACCTGCCTCGTCCCTACAAGGTCCCCGGCGGCAAGTTCGGTATCTTCCTGGCCATCCTCGCCGGTGCCATCATCATCGGCCTGCTGGTCCTGCCCTTCAGCCCGGCCTCCCTCAACATGGTTGAGTGGTCGATCGTGATCGGCTGGCTCGTCGTTGGCCTCATCCTCATGTTCGTCACCAAGGCTCGCGCCAAGTAACGAATCACCCACAAGCGGCGGGTGGGAAACACGACGCACCCGCCGCTTCCTCTCGAGCGCGAGCCCAGCGCAGGCGCCCGACCTCTTCTCTCTTGTGGCATTGCCCGGCCGCACACGTACCCCGTGCGGCCGGGAGGCCAATAGCCAATCCAAAAGTTCCAATAAGGAGGAACGTCATGGGTAAGAAGTATGCAATCGTTGGAGGAAAGCTCATCGACGGTACCGGCGCCGAGCCGGTCGAGAACTCGCTCGTTCTCGTCGACGAGAACGGCAAGATCGAGTATGCCGGTGCCCACCAGGACACCCCTGAGGGCTACGAGGTCATCGACGCCGCCGGCAAGACCGTCATGCCCGGCCTCATCGACACCCACCTGCACTTCTCCGGCAACCTCACCGACGACGACACCGACTGGGTCATGCAGCCGCTGCTCGAGAAGCAGGCCGTCGCCGTCAAGCAGGCCTACGACTGCCTCACCCACGGTCTGACCACTGTGTGCGAGATCGGCCGCTTTGGCATCCAGGTCCGCGACTGCATCGAGAAGGGCGTCTTCAAGGGCCCGCGCGTTCTCGCCACCGGCCTGGGCTTCTGCCGCGTCGCTGGCCATGGCGACTCGCACCACTGCAGCCAGCTCGAGAACAAGAACTCCCACCCGTGGGGTGACCAGGTCGACGGCCCGTGGGATCTGCGCAAGGCCGTTCGCCGTCGTCTGCGTGAGAACCCCGACGCCATCAAGATCTGGGCTACCGGCGGTGGCATCTGGCGCTGGGACTCCGGTCGCGACCAGCACTACTGCTCCGAGGAGATCCAGGCCGTGGTCGAAGAGGCCAAGATGGTCGGCATTCCGGTGTGGAGCCACTGCTACAACAACCACGCCGCCGCGTACGACTCCGTCCGCTTCGGCTGCGAGCAGCTGATCCACGGCTTCGACATCGACGAGCGCACCATGGATCTCATGGCTGAGCAGGGCACCTTCTTCACCCCGACGATTGCCTTCCTGCCCACCTGGTACTCCACCTATCCGCCGGTCTACGTGCCCGAGCTGCACGACAAGTACGAGGGCACCCTCGTCGAGAAGGAACTCCAGCGCAACTATGACTGCCTGCGCGAGGCCAAGAAGCGCGGCGTCGTGATGACCATCGGCTCCGACTCCTTCTCCTTCGTCACTCCTTACGGCACCTGCTCCATCGAGGAGATGTACGAGTTCGTGGACAAGATCGGCTTCACCCCGGTCGAGACCATCACCTGCGCCACCCTGAATGGTGCCAAGATGTGCCACATCGAGGACGAGACCGGTTCTCTCGAGGCCGGCAAGTGCGCCGACCTGCTCGTGGTCAACGGCGACGTTGCCGCCGACATCCACACTCTCAACGTTGACAACATGGACGTTATCATGAAGGACGGCTGGATCGTCGATCCTGGCACCTTCGGTGAGGGCAACAAGTACTCCGAGTAACGGAGCACTCCCATCGGGACTCCCCGGACCTTATCCTTGCGCTCAGCTTCGCTGCGCTCAGAAGTCGCGCAAAGATAAGGTCCGGGGAGTCCCTGCGTTTACCCGTCGCAGGGTCGGGCGGCTGCGTGGGTGGAGATAATCGGGCCGCGGGCGACCAAGTTCTGTAAGATGATGAGGTGTTGTGGATGGCGCGGGCGAAGAGGGGTCGCATGCAAAAGCCGTTTGAGCGGACAAACCAGACCAAGTTTTTCCGAATGGCCCAGAAGTGGGCGCTGCGCGGCTTGATGCTCTGCGTTCCGATGCTGCTCATCTTGCTGGGGCTCGAGTTCGTTGCCAACCCGAACCCGGTGCCAGCCGTCATCACCATCGCCGGCCTCGTGCTACTGTGCTTCTTTTTCGCCTATGTGTTCGTCGCCCCCGACGATTTCTCGCTTTCGGCAACCGACCGCACGCTGGGCATCGCGAGCAAGATCTTCGCGTACACGCGTCACGGACTCACCCCCGAGGCGACGCTCGGCGCCTGCCAGATCATCTTGCCCGAGACGCTCGCCTCGGCCATCTGCGTGACCGACGGCGAAGCCGTGGTGGCGAGCTGGGGCGAGGATTCGGACAGGTGCCCCGTCGGAACGCCCGTCGTGCTGCCGAGCACCCTGCGCGCGCTCCAGGACAAGCAGATGGAGATCTTCGCGCGCGAGACCCCCGAGCCGGGCGAGCCGCGGTTTTTCCCGCGCCTTCACGCGGGTATTGCCGCTCCGCTCATCGTGCGCGACCGCTGCATGGGCACCCTTGAGCTCTACTATCCTCGCTACAGCGATATCGACGCGCGGCAAACGGCGCTCGCCAAGGGCTTTGCCGAGCTCATCTCCACGCAGCTCGCGAGCTTTGAACTCGAGCGACAGGAGGATGTGAGCGCCCGAATGGAGTTGCGCGCCCTGCAGTCTCAGGTCGATCCGCACTTCTTGTTCAACACCATCGGCACCATTGTGTCGCTCGTGCGCACCGAGCCCGAGAAGGCCCGATCGCTGCTCATCGACTTCTCGAATTACTACCGCCAGACGCTATCGAACTCCGACGCGCTCACCACGCTGCAAAACGAGCTTGGCCAGGGTGTGCGTTACATCAACCTCATGCAGGCGCGCTATGGCGAAGGCAAGCTCAAGCTTAAGGTCAAGTTCGATCCCGCCACGCTCGACAGTCTCGTGCCCCCGTTCATTCTCCAACCGCTGCTGGAGAACTGCATCAAGCATGCGATGCGCGAGACGGAGCCGCTGTCCATCGTCCTGTCGTCGATTGAGACCGACGACGGCATCGCGATCATCGTGGAAGACGACGGCATCGGCATGAACGAGGAGACGGCGAAGCACCTCTTTGACCAAAAGCGCGTGGCCGCCGAGGATTCGGTGGCTTCGAGCGGGATGGGCCAAAACGGCGACGCGGCACGGCTGCGCGATGCGCCCACCACGGCGGATGGCTCGCTCAAGCGTGGCGGCGGCCTGGCGCTGGCCAATGTTCTCATGCGCATTCACTTCTTCTTTGGCGACGAGTCGGGTATCCGCGTGGAGTCGCAGGAGGGCGTGGGGACGCGCATCGTGGTCGAGCTGGTGGGTGAGCCGCACGAGCCAGAAGGGGGCGTGGTACTACCCTCCGCTCAATGACCTTGAGGGGAGAAACTTTCGGATTTGGGAAGCAATATCAGCGATTGCGGAGTAGAGACGTAAAATCCCTGAAGTTTTCCCAGTTGGAAATTGGTTAAAACCTACGGCTACTCGGCAAGGATGTAAATTGCTTCCCAAATCCAAAAGTTTGTGAACGGAATCGTTTTTTGAGGCGTTTAGAGGGGGCGATTGGTGCGTTTGGGGGTTTGAGGAGATCGGTTCAAGCGCGCTCGATGGCTTCGAGCGGATCGGTTGGAGTCGCGATGTCGATGGGGCTGCGCTAGACTCATAGGGTTGGACCGGAGGATGGTCCGCAGGGGTAAGGAGAGGACGCATGGCTGGGCAAAACTGGCGCGTGTTGATCGTGGATGACGAGCCGCCGATTCGCGCGGAGCTCAACTACCTGCTCAAGCAGGATGCCCGTGTGGCGGAAGTGGAAGAGGCGGGCGGCGCGACGGAGGCGGTCGAGAAGATTCTCTCGTTCCGACCCGACGTGCTCTTTTTGGACATCCAGATGCCGGGAACGAGCGGCGTGCAGCTCGCGGACAATCTGCACGGCCTCAAGCACCCGCCCGCAATCGTGTTCGTGACGGCGTTTTCCGAGTATGCTGCGGAGGCCTTTGAGCTTGACGCGACGGACTATGTGCTCAAGCCGGTCGAGCAGGCGCGCTTGGAGAAAGCGCTGGACAAGGTCGAGGCGACGATGGCCGCTCGGAAGCCCGTGGAGGCGGCCGAGCCCGTTCGCCGCATTCAGGGCGAGCGAAACGGCAAGCGCTCCTACATCCCCGTGAGCGAGATCGCCTACATCGAGGCCAAGGCGGATTATTCCGCCGCGTATACCCAGACGGGGAGCTACCTGGTGAGCGATTCGATCTCGGTGCTCGAGCGCCGATTGGCCTCCGAGGGCTTTTTGCGCGTGCACCGGAGCTTTTTGGTGAACATCGACGACGTGCGCGATATCGAGGTGCTCAAGCCCAGCGGCCTCATCCAGCTCACGATGGAGCGCACGGGGGCGTGCGTGCCGGTGAGCCGTCGGCGTGCCGCTGGGGTGAAGAAGCAACTAGGGCTGGCGTAGCGCCCGCCCGCGCCTCGAGGGGGCTTTGGCGAGCGCGATCCTGCTTGCCTATTCCTCGCGGTCGAACTCCTCGGTGGCGTCGAGCGGGCGCCCTGAGTAGTTGACGTGGCGCGTGACGTTTGCCATGTCGTCCGTCTCGATGAAGCGCGCGGCGGTCTGAGCGTAGTCTCCGAGCGCCCGGTTGAAGACATCGGGGAAGCTCTCCGTGTGCTCGGTCTGGTCAAACGGGTTGACCCAAACCTTGTAATACAAGTTGCCGCACGCTGTCGGGACCTCGGTGGCGACGCGGTGGGCAAGCGCCTGGAGCAGCGAGTAGTCCTTCACGAGGCCCTCGAGTTTCGCGATGGCGTTGGAGCGCATGGAGCCTGCGGGCTCGATGAGCCGATATACGAGCTGCATGTCGGCCACGGCGCCGCCGTATTCATTGGCGGTGATGTCCACGCCGTAGACGCGTTTGGCCATGAAACTCATGAGCGCGCCCGCCACCTTGTCGATGCGGGCGTTGCTTGCGAGCTCGCCCGCAGGCGGGAACTCGGCAACCGTCGCGCCATCGCGCTTGAGCTGCAGCATCACGAGGTCAAGATCGCTTTCGAGTACGGCGTGCACCTGGCTGCCCGCCCCCGTGAGGTCGGGGTCGGCCTCTTGGATGCCCCACTGCTGGGCATAGACGAACGGATGGGCGTTGCGGTCGAGCACGTAGTGGGACAGCATGCCGAGTGCCCAGGCGCGCCCGACGCCGGCATCTGCGGGCAAGAGGTGCGAAACGCCGCTGCGAAACGCGGCGAACTGCGCCGACATGCGGCTGCGATGCATGACTCGGGCGAGCTCCATGCAGGAATTCATCTGCGGCGTGCGAAAGCGGAAGAAAAACGGATCGGGGCCTTGGTTGGCCAGCAAAAACGCGGTGCGCTCGTCGTCGGTGGCGATGATCCCCTCGGGCAGGCGCTCGATGCTTTCTTCGCCGAACAGGCGGTGGGTGATCAATGCGGGCATGAGGGCTCCTTTTCAAAAAAAGCAACGTCTGTCGCTCATTATTCCCAGCCTGCAGCAGTTATCTCAGATGAATTTCATCAGCGGTCCAACGCCGTGGGGCGATGCTGTGCGGCATGGCGGCCACCGCTGCCCTTGCCGCATCGGGCGCCCTTGCGGGCTGCGGGGCCTCGGGCTCAGGTGCGCCTGCCGGCTCCGACACCACGGCGGCCCCGGGCTCAAAGGTCGCCGCCATCCAGGCGCGCGGCGTCCTCAATGCCGGAGTCAAGAACATTTCGTCGCCTACTTTCTTGCGGCTCTCCTTGCATCCCTCACGCGCTGCCTTTATCGCTGCCCCAAAAGCCTTAAAGTCGTATCGTGGTACTGGTCTTTTTGCCATAGTTATTCACCCTATTACATTATACTGTTCCCCTTTCTTCTTGGATATGTCTACGTAGTTCTATCAGTTAGCCAAAATAATTCATATATATATGTTGACAACAAGCTGCTTTTGTATATAATATTTTATAAAAGGGGGGGAATGTTTATGTTACATAGCATGCGTATTCGATAAGCATTGAAATCAAAAAAGATTTTTCCCATTTTCAATATGGGCTTTTTTGTCATGCTTATTTTGCGTATGCTATACAACAAAACTAACGACGTATAGACATAGTATAAAAACTATGCCTTAATTTTGTTGTAGTATTAATATTATGCTTGAAAAATATTGGATAAAATGTCCAATTTGTAACGGAAAGACGAGGGTTCAAGTATTTTATAATACGGTATTAAGAAATTTTCCTCTTTTCTGCCCTAAATGTAAATTAACGCATATCGTTGATGTTGAAAAACTAGAAATCATAATCAAAAACTCTGAAAAACAAACTTTTTAATTTTGAAAAGGAAGGATATTTAAATGAAACACTTACCTAAAAGTACACCTACGGAAATATTGAATGACCCATACGGATTTACTTACAAAGAAATGTCGGAAGTAATTGGAGAGGATAAAGCAAGAGCCTTATATACGGAATTGTATAAACAGCCATTTCACAAAGAAAATCTATCAATATCAACAAAAAAAGTCTATAAAAGTAGCGATACTGAAAAGTATGTTTATGAATTGAAAGATAACAGGTATATTGAAACGGTTTTTATTAAACGGCGAGATGGTGGGACTGTTTGCGTAAGTACGCAAGTTGGTTGTTCTGTTGGCTGTATTTTTTGTGAGTCCGGACGCAATGGTTTTGTTCGTAATCTAACACCGTCTGAAATTGTGCAGCAGGTTGTATTGATACGTCAAAAAGTAAATCGTATCGTTTTTATGGGAATGGGAGAACCTTTATTCAATTACGACAACTTGATTGCAGCAATCCATATTCTTCGAGATAGAAATGGACTTAACTTTCCAACCGACGGCATTACCGTATCAACAGTTGGTCCAGTTAATCAATTAAAAAAATTGCGCGAAGAACATCTAAAAATTCAGTTGACAATATCTTTACATGCAGCAACACAGGCTGCGAGAAACTGTATCATTCCTCATATGCACATGTACGCTATTGAAGATGTTGTTAAGCAAGCATTGTCCTATTCTCAAAGGCATAATCGAAAAGTGGTATTTGCGTATTTGCTTTTACCAGGTATAAATGACCGTTCCTCAGATATAAGGCAACTTGCAAAATGGTTTAAGGGCAAAAATGTTATGATTAACGTGCTGCAATACAACCCGACGAGTAATTCAAAAATTAGAGCACCACAAAAACAAGAAATGGTTGCGTTCAAACATCAATTAGAGCAAACAGGACTTGAAGTTACCATGAGAGTTTCTCATGGTAGAGAGATTAAAGCAGCTTGTGGACAGTTAGCTAATACATATAATAAAGCCAAAAAACAACAGAAATAATTTAATTAAAAGAGCCAGACGCACAGACGCAGAGCCGATAATATGCAGTTTGAAATACTGCTGTTATCGGCTCTTTTTTGATTTTAATTTGTGCCCCTAATAACCATATTGGAGCAAAATCAGAACTGTTGCTTGTCGTTCTTTGATTTCCGCAGCAGCTTTGAAAAATCAAAGCCGCCGTTTCTTTTTATCTTCTAATGAAATGACGCGGTATCACTGTTAAAAGCGGCGGCTAAAGGAGGTAGCCGCCATGAAGCACATACCCTATCGACAAAATCCGACGGTCATTGACATATCAAAAATAGCCCGACCACCGCCGGGAACCTCTCTACCCTTGACTATGAACTGTCTAATCATCTAAATACTGCTTACAATACCTATACGCCTGTCCGGGCTTTTCGGACAGGCGTATTTTGCTGCTCAAAAAATTTTTTGAAAAAATTTCAAAAAATCTTCGGCGTTTTTCAAAAACGCCGTATTGCCCCGCGAAAAGGGGGAAGCACCACCAACTTTCCAACGAGAAAGGAGGTGAGAATGTGGAACCTAATAGCAGGGAGTTTTACAAACAATGTGCTTTTCAGAAGTTTTGTAATACGGTGCTGCACAATGAAGCGTGTGACGCTCACAGGGAGCTGCACAGGCATAAGGCAAGGGAAGTCACCTTTTCCGATTTGCCCTTAGACGAAGCGCGGCAACTTCATACCTTTGATGAATATTTCAAACGGGAAACCGCCGAAACCGTCTTTGAGAAAGCCGGGAAGAAAATCACGCCGAAGCTGCTTCTTGAAGCAATCCGTACTTTGCCGGAAGAAAAGCGCAAAGCCGTACTCCTGTACTATTTCGAGGGAATGAACGACACCGAGATTGCGAAGTTGTTCAATACATCGAGAAGCACGATACAGTACAGGCGGACAAGCTCTTTTGAGCTGCTAAGAAAATATCTGGAGGAAAATGCTGATGAATGGGACGAATGGTAACGAACCCGGCTACCCGGAAAATGCCCTTGTTCCCTATCCTGTCATTGTGGCAGCGACAAGGATGTTCCCGGCTACGGCTATTACGATCCGGCCGCCCGAGCCTACGAGGGCATGGAAATCGACCTGTGCTATCAGGTCGCGGCCTCCATCTTCGGCGTCAGCTACGAGGAGGCGCGCGAGCACGAGCTCGTGGTGTTCACCGACGTCACGCCCAAGACCCGCGGCCCCTTCATCGACAACGACCAGCTCGATGTGGTGTGCGCTACGTACACCATCACGCCGGCGCTGTTTGGCCAGTCGCGCGAGGCGTTTTACAAGCGCTACTCCGCTGGCAAATGGAAGATGGACGACGGCAAGGACATCGTGGTCAACCGCGCCAAGCTGGGGCGCCAGGGTTGTGTTGACGTGATTGCTGCTGCGTACCGCTCCAAGCTGGGCGAACTCAATGCGGCGAAGGGAGGCGCGCAGTAGCGCGGCAACCAACGGAACCGCGGCGGCTGGCGCGCGGCAGCGCAACAACCAGTAGAACCACGAAGGCAGGGGTCCTTTTGCGGCTGCTAGTGACCCTACATTGTTTTGGCCGTAGCGCATGGGATAAATCTTAGTACATAACACTTAGATTTGATGACTATATGACGCTTAAAAAATTTGCCTGCAATTGAATAGCGCGTCGCGAGAAGGGCATAAGCAGGTTGTCAAACAAAGACACGCGCCCCGAAGGGCGTGTGCGGCGCGCGAGGCGCCCGCCTCGCGTATATCACGAAGGAGTGATTGATTATGGCAATGGTTCCGTATCGTCAGGGTTATGGCGTCCTTCCCGTTTCCACTAACTCGCTGTTCGATATCTTCGACGACATGATGGACATCCCGCGCACCGCGCTGGCCGCCAAGGCGTTCCCCATTGACGTCGAGGACAAGGGTGATGCCTATGAGGTCAAGGCGTACCTCACCGGCGTCACCAAGGACGACTTGGATGTCGAGCTCAACGAGGGTCGCCTGTCCATCTCCGTGAACGTCGAGGAGAAGGAAGAGGACAAGGGCAAGAACTACCTGCAGCGCGAGTTCACCGCTTACAGCGCCACGCGCGGCGTCTACCTCAAGGACGCGGCAAGCGAGGGCCTCTCCGCCACGTTTGCAGACGGCGTGCTCACGGTCAACGTGCCCAAGTTCGTCGAGAAGAAGAACGTCACCAAGATCGCCATCGACTAACATCGGCGCCACGCTAAACAGCGGTGTCAACATTTGGGCCCGGAGTACAACTCCGGGCCCTTTCTCATGCCGGAGGGCCGATGGGCGGTGGCCCTCATCTTGTGGCCTCATCCTGTACTCGGTCTTACTCATGCACACGCCGTGCGCCCGCGGGTGTGGTAGATGCGGTTATTCTTGTGGTAAGAGGGCGGTTGATGATTCGTGCACAAGTTTTGACGGCATAGTTGCCGCCATGAAAGCGTTTGCCGAGAAGAACGGCATCGGGCCGGACAGCGTGATTATGGGCGTGGGATACGACCAAAACGCGCTCGTCGAGGGCAGACACCCCAACCGCCACGTACTCGATCGCGTGTCGACCGAGATTCCCCGCCTCGCGCGCCTAGCGCGGCGCCTCGTGCCCTACAGAACCGAGAACGGCCGGTTTTGCCCTGCGGCGCGGATGCGCAAGCTGGGCAGGCCCGCCCCGCGTTCGAGCGTGGCGCTCGACCCCAGCTCGTTATCGAGCTGCGCGCCGGCAGCGGCGGCAAGGGCGCGAACGGCCAGGCTCGGCCTGTTGTTTTCCTGCGAGATGTGCATGGCGATGACGTGCTCGGTGTGCTCGTCGATGAGATGGGGCAGTGCTTTGGCGGCCTGCTCGTTTGAAAGGTGCCCGCGCTCCGAGATGATGCGGTCTTGCAGGTGGCGGGGGTACGATCCCGTGCGAAGCATCGGGACGTCGTGGTTGCTCTCAAGCGCGAGGATGCGTGCGCCTTGCAGCAGGCGCATCGCACCTGGGGGCAGGATGCCGGTGTCGGTGGCATAGCCGATGGAGTCCCCGCCGCAAGAAAAGCGAAAGCCCACGGGGTTGACCACGTCGTGCGACGTGGGGAATGTGTCTACGCGAACGCCGGCGATCTGTATCGATTCGCCCGGCATGAAGGACTGAAACGGCAGGCAGGCGAGGTACTTGCGGGCGTCTGCCGTGCCCGAGCTGGCATAGAGCTCTCCGTCGAAGCGCTTGACCCATACCGAAACGCCGCTCACGTGGTCGCTGTGCTCATGGGTGAGGATGAGCGCCCGCACATCGTCTTCGTGCAGGTCGAGGTCGTGCATGCGGGCGAGCACCTCGCGGCGCGAAAAGCCGTTGTCGATCATGATGAGGCCCGAGGGGCCCTCGACAAGCGCGCAGTTTCCGCGCGAGCCGCTGCCGAGGATGTGCAGGTGCAGTGCGGTTGATGTGGCGATGGGGCTCATGGCGTCCGGTGCTCCTCATGGATACAATGCGTACAGGAATATTTAGCAGGAAGGCGGCATATGCCTACGGTTTCCCAACGGTATGGCGCGCGGCGCGCCACGGCGTCCGGTGCGCGGGCACGTGAGCTTGGCGCCCCGGTGGTCCTCATGGTATCAGGCGGCGCGGACTCAACCGCGCTCGCCCTCATGGCGTGCACGGGCGCGCTCGACATTGACGATGGCCGAGGCCGCACGCGCATCGCGCGCGAGCGACTGCACGTCTTGCACGTGAATCATCATCTCAGGGGAGAGGCCTCCGATGACGACGAGGCCTTCGTGCGGGATCTGTGTGCACGCCTGGGGCTGCCCCTGTGTGTGGAACATGCGCATTTCACCGAGCTTAACGGTCAGAATCTGGAAGGGGCGGCACGCGAGGTCCGCTACGCGGCGGCGCGCCGGTACGTGCACGAGCTGTCTGCCGCGGCGGGAACCCCGCGCTCGGCGGCGCGCATCCTGACGGCCCACACCTCGAGCGACCGCGCCGAGACCTTTTTCATGAACGCGATCAAGGGCTCGGGTGCGGCGGGGCTGTCGAGCATCCCCCGTCGACGCAACATCATCGTGCGCCCCCTGCTCGATTACACGCATGAGGAACTCGTCCGGTATCTGGAGGTCTCAGGCCAGGGGTGGCGTGAGGACGAGAGCAATCAGGACACAAGCTACCTGCGCAATTTCGTGCGCCATCGGCTCATGCCGGTGGCAGCCCAGCGCAATCCGAGCGTCGAGCGCAGCGTGGGCGCCGCATGCGACATCTTGGGGGACGAGGACGCGTTCCTCTCCCAGCTGGCCGCCACGGCGCTGCGCAGCTGCACGCGGCGCTCGTCCGTGGGCGTGATGGTGCTCGACGCCGATCGCCTCGCGGCGGCGGAGGTCGCCATCGCCCGCCGCATGGTGCGTCTTGCCGTCGTTGGCCTGGATGCCGAGGTTCGGCTGGAAATGCGCCATGTCGAGGCGGTTCTCTCGTGTGTTGCGGCGGGGCAGGGGTCGGTCACGCTGCCGGAGGGGATCGATGCGCGCGTGGAGTTTGGTACGCTGACGCTGCGAACTCCGCTTGAACGCGAGGCCCCCACAACGGGTTGGCTGCCGGTGCCGGGGTCGATACGCGTGGCGGGCGGTTGCGAGATCGCCGCCGAGCTCGTGGACCTTGCCCCGGGCGATGACCCGGTGGACCTTGCCCGGCTCCTGTCGATGCAGCGGGTGGAGGGCGATCCCGCCGCATCGCTGCAGCCCGCGTCCGTCCTCATCGACGCGGCCGCCCTGGGATACGCGGCGCACGACCTGCCCAATCTCGCGCAGGACCAGCGCTGGGGTGCATCGGAGGCCACGGTGAGCCCGGTCGACTCCCCACGCCTGTGGGTCGACGTCCCCGCAGCGGGGGACGTGATGTGCCCCTTTGGCATGCAGGGGCGGAGCAAGAAGCTGTCCGACCTGCTCAACGAGGCGCATATCCCCGTGCACGAACGGACCTGCGTGCCCATTGTCCGCACGAGGCCCCAGGGCGCGATCGTGTGGGCGGCACCCGTTCGCCTGGATGACCGCTTTAAATGCACCGTAACCAGTAAAGTCCTGGTAAAATTAACATTTCGTCCCATTGCGGGCGCCCAGTGACCCTCAAATGGGTATGCTGCAAACGTGTCTACAAATGCCATGAAAGGGATGCCATGGAAACGATTCATCCGGATGTCGAGACAGTGCTGTTTTCCGAGGAGGAGATCGCCTCTATGGTCAAGCGCCTGGGCGCTCAGATCACCGAGGACTACAAGGGCAAGGACCTCACCCTCATCGCGGTGCTGCGCGGTGCCGTCGTGTTCATGGGCGATCTAATGCGCGCCATCGACACCCCGCTTGCCATCGACTTCATGGCTGTCTCCAGCTACGGTGACGGCGCGAAGTCCTCGGGCATCGTGCGCATCATCAAGGACCTGGACATCGACATCAAGGGCCGTGACGTGCTCATCGTCGAGGACATCCTCGATTCCGGCCTGACTCTCAAGTACCTGATGGCCAACCTTGCCAGCCGCAAGCCCGCCTCGCTCGAGGTGTGCACCTTCCTGTGGAAGGACGTGGAGGGCAAGCAGGCCGCCATCGACCCCAAGTACGTGGGCACGCACTGCCCCGACGAGTTCGTCGTGGGCTATGGCCTCGATTTCGCCGAGCGCTATCGCAACCTGCCGTACGTGGGCGTGCTCAAGCCGGAGGTTTACGCATAGCATGACCAATCGCACAAACGATTGCGCACGGGGCCCCGTCGTCCTCCTCGCCGAGGGCGACGGGTCTGGCGCAGGAAACGGACGCCCGAAGCCGCCTCAGGGTGCGCCCGGCGCGCAGGGGCCCAACGGTGCCAAGGGGGGCAAACCCGCGGGTCCGGGCCGCCCCGGTGATTCCAACCGCACAAGCATGATCTACCTGGCGTTCGCCCTCATCCTCATGGGATACCTGTTTTGGAACATGGGCGGAGGCCTCGCGGGGCAAAACCACCCTGACAAGCTTGCGACCAGCGAGTTCGTCGCCGCTGTTGAGTCCGATCGCGTGGACGAGGCCACGTACACGGTGCTCAACGGCACGGTGAACGGCACCTATTGGCCCCGCGGGGAGAAGAAAACCGAGACTAACCTCGAGGACTTCACCTCGACATACGTTGGGTCCGACTCCCTGTCCGAGTTGATGGCCGAGCACCCCAAGACCACCTACAAGGTCGACACCAAAGACCCCGATGCGCTGCTCAACATGCTGATGGCGATTTTGCCCACCGCGGTGATCATCATCGTGATGATGTACTTCATGCGTCAGATGATGGGCGCCAACAACAAGGCCATGCAGTTTGGCAAGACCAACGCCCAGACAAACGAGGCCACCCGTCCCAAGGTCAAGTTCAAGGACGTCGCGGGTATCGATGAGGCTGTTGAGGAGCTCGAGGAGGTGCGCGACTTCCTGGCGGACCCCGAGCGGTTCCGCAAGCTCGGCGCCAAGATCCCGCGCGGCGTGCTGCTCGTCGGGCCTCCCGGCACGGGTAAAACCCTGCTTGCCAAGGCTGTTGCGGGCGAGGCGGGCGTCCCGTTCTTCACGATTTCCGGCTCCGAGTTCGTCGAGATGTTCGTGGGCGTGGGCGCTTCCCGCGTGCGCGACCTGTTCAAGAACGCGAAGGACCAGGCCCCCTCGATCATCTTCATCGATGAGATCGACGCGGTCGGTCGCCAGCGCGGCGCCGGCCTCGGTGGCGGTCACGACGAGCGCGAACAGACGCTCAACCAGCTGCTCGTCGAGATGGACGGTTTCGAGGACTCCGAGAGCGTCATCCTCATCGCCGCCACCAACCACCCCGACGTCCTCGACCCGGCGCTGCTGCGCCCCGGCCGTTTTGACCGCCAGATCACGGTCGACCGCCCCGACGTGCGCGGCCGCGAGCAGATCCTGCGCGTGCACGCTGCGAACAAGCCGCTCGATACCGACGTCAGCTTTGAGAAGATCGCGCAGCTCACCGTTGGATTTGCCGGTGCCGACCTCGCGAACCTGCTCAATGAGGCCGCGCTGCTTACCGCGCGCCGTGGTCGCTCGCTGATCTCCATGGACGAGATCGAGGAGTCTATGGAGCGCGTGATGGCCGGCCCTCAGCGCAAGAGCCGCGTGATGAACGAAAAGGAGCGCACCACCATCGCGTACCACGAGTCCGGCCATGCCCTGGTGGGACACGTGCTCGACAACGCCGACCCGGTGCACAAGATCTCGATTATCAGCCGTGGTCAGGCGCTCGGGTACACCATGCAGCTGCCCGCTGAGGACCATTTCCTCAAGACGCGCGGCGAGATGCTCGACGAGCTCGCCGTCTTTTTGGGTGGCCGCGTCGCCGAGGAACTCATGTGCCACGACATCACGTCGGGCGCCAGCAACGACCTCGAGCGTGCCACCAAGCTTGCCCGCGAGATGGTCACGCGCCTCGGCATGAGCGACGAGCTTGGCACTCAGGTGTTTGGCGAGGCTCAGCATCAGGTGTTTTTGGGGCGCGACTACGCCGACCACCAGGATTATTCCGAGGAGACCGCCCGTCGCATCGACGCCGAGGTGCAGCGCATCATGCGCGAGGCACATGCGCGCGCGGAGGAAGTATTGTCCGCCCGCCGCGATCAGCTCGACCTGATGGCCCGCGTGCTGCTCGAGCGTGAGACCGTCGAGGGCGACGCCGTCCAGGCCCTGCTCGACGACGAGTGGGATGCGTATCTCGAGCGCGAGGGGGATATCGCCGCTGCCAAGGAGGCCCGCAACGAGGCGGCCGCCAACGGCGCGGACCCCGCGGTCGTGGACGCCGAGCGCGCCCGCCGCGCCAAGCCGCGCCAGAGCGACGAGGAGATCGCCGCCGAGGCCGCCGCATTTGCCCAGGCCGCGCTTGCGGGCGATGCCGTGCGCGATTCGCTGGCTCCCGCGGATGAGCTCGAGTCCCCGACTGCGTCCTCGGACGCCGCCGACGCGAGCGACGCTCCTGCCCGGGAGTCGTAACCGCCGTTGCCGAGGAAGACCGAAGCATTGCCTATGGAAATCTGCCGTTTGCAGGTGCAAATTGGGAGAAATCCATAGGCAATTTCTTTGAGGGGGGGCCGTATGGCCGGATTCATCTTGCGCGCCAAGGAGGCCATGCGCCGCAAACGCAAAGACGAGCCGCTTGTGTTCTACCTGTACTTCATCTTGCGTGCGCTGGTTCTCATCACGCTGGTGCGCGCCGCGTTTTTGGGCCACTACGAGCACATGATGCTGTGCGTGCTCACGCTCGTGCTGTTGCTGGTGCCATCCTTCATGGAGCACACGCTCGATATCGACCTGCCCGACCTGCTCGAGTCGGTCATCCTGGTGTTCATCTTCGCCGCCGAGATCCTCGGCGAGATCGACGCCTTCTACATCCGCATCCCGTTTTGGGACACGATTTTGCACACGACGTGGGGGTTTCTCTGCGCGGGGATCGGCTTTGCCCTGTTTGACATCCTCAACCGCAGCGAGGAGACGAGCATTAACCTGACGCCGCTGTACATGGCCGTCTCCGCGGTCGCGTTTTCTATGTGCATCGGCGCCTGTTGGGAGATTTTCGAGTACTTCGCCGACTGCTTCATTGCCGTCGACATGCAAAAGGACACGCTGGTCACGGCCATCAACACGGTGTGGCTCGACCCGACAAACTCCAATATCACCATCCCGGTGAAAGACATCGCCTCGACCAACATCATGCTTGCCTCGGGTGGGGTCATCGTCATTCCCGGGGGATACCTCGATATCGGCATTCACGACACCATGGCCGATCTCATCGTGAACCTCATCGGCGCCCTCGTCTTCGCGGTGCTGGGGTTCGCCTACGTCAAGGCGCGCGACAACAATTCGTTCGCTGCCCGCTTCATTCCTCGCGTTCGCAAGCATCCGCGCACATCGTAGGGCGCCGCCGGCCGCTGGGCGGCGTGTTCGAGCGTTTCGGCTCTGTGACAGGGCTGCCGGTGCGGCTTGAGCGCTCACTTCGCGGGTATCATGTGCGTACTGCACGGACAACCAGGGGAGGGCGCATGATAAACGAGAGCATGTACGCATATGGGGCTGCGAGTTCGAAGATTCGGGAGATCTTCGCGTACGCCTGCGAGCGCAAAGCCCGTATCGGAGCCGAGAACGTGTTCGATTTCAGTCTGGGCAACCCGAGCATTCCGGCTCCGGAGGCCGTGCGCGCGTCCATCGAGCGCTCGCTTGCCGAGTTAGCCCCCGAAGAACTGCACGGCTATACGCCCGCGCCTGGTCTGCCCGAGGTCCGCGCGGCGGTGGCGGGCTCGATCAACCGCCGCTTTGGGACGGCCTACGACGCGAGCCGCGTGTTCATGACGGTGGGTGCCGCCGCGTCGATATCGTGCACACTGCGCGCCCTCACCAGCCCTGGGGACGAAGTCATTGTGATCTCGCCGTATTTTCCCGAGTACAAAGTATGGATCGAGACATGCGGCTGCGCGTGCGTCGAGGCGCCCGCGAAGCCCTATACCTTTAGGCTGTCGGTCGGCAGCATCACGAAGGCTATCACTCCTCGAACGGCCGCCATCATCGTCAATTCGCCCAACAACCCGACGGGCGCCGTGTACGCGCGTGAGGTCCTCGAGCGTCTGGCAAATTGCCTGGACGAGGTCAACCGTACGCGCGAGCAGCCGATTTTCATCATTTCCGACGAGCCCTACCGGGAGCTCACGTACGGCGCCGAGGTTCCGTGGCTGCCGGAAATCTACCCACATACGGTGGTGTGCTACTCCTATTCGAAGTCGCTTTCGCTGCCCGGCGAGCGTGTTGGATGGGTGCTCGTGCCCGATTCGTGCTATGAGGGCGACCGCGCGATGGCGGCCGTTGCCGGTTCCGCCCGCGCACTGGGTTTTGTGTGCGCTCCTGCCCTATTCCAGCGTGTGGTGGCCGATTGCGTGGACGAGCCCTGCAACATCGAGGCCTACGACCGTAACCGCCGCACACTGATGTACGGGCTGGGCGAGATGGGCTACTCGCTGGTCGAGCCGCAGGGGGCGTTCTACCTGTGGGTAAAGGCGCTCGAGCCCGACGCCGAGGCGTTTTGCGAGCGCGCTCGTCGCTTTGAGCTGCTTCCCGTCCCATCGGACAGCTTTGGCGTGCCGGGCTGGGTGCGCGTGGGCTACTGTGTAGACCATGCCACTATCGAACGCTCGCTGCCCGCTTGGCAGGCGCTCATGGACTCGTATCGATAGGGTGCCATCGATAGGGCTCCCGTGCCTTCGCGCGTCTGCCCATCGGTGATATCTGCGCTGGTTTCGTTTGCCTGCGGTCCGGTCGGGCCGCGCGGCTATCATGGAGAGCATCGAATATATAAGGAAGGCGGTCCGTCATGGCATACCGTATATTGGGCGACGTCCACACGCACACAATCAGCTCGCGTCATGCCTATTCGACCATCCAGGAGAATGTCCGCGCCGCGGCCGAGGCGGGTCTCGAGGTCTTGGGCTCTACCGACCATCTGAGCTGCATGCTCTTCCCCGAGCAGCACTTGCGGAACTTCCAGCATTTTCTCAATACCGTTATCTGGCCGCGCACATGGGATGGCGTGACGCTCCTGCGCGGGTGTGAGGCCGACATTGTGGGGCTCGACGGCTCCCTGTTTGGCCAGGACATCGTGTGCACGCATTCCATCACGGGCCATGCCCTGCGACGCGAGAGCACGCTGTTCGATCGCGTAGTGGAGTCTTGCGATTACGTGATCGCAAGCGTGCATAACCCCGAGATCGCTGACGGCGCGTCCATGGGGGAGATCACCGACATGTATGTGGCGGCGCTCGAGCATCCGCGCGTGTTCATCTTGGGCCATACGGGGCGAAGCGGTTTGCCCTACGACCTCGACACGGTGATCGCCTGCGCCAAGGAGCACCATAAGCTCATCGAGATCAACGAGCATTCGCTGCAGAGCTCGGGGGCGCATCATCAGCGGTGCCGGGAGATCGCCGAGAAATGCGCGGAGCTGGGGGTTGGAATCACGGTGTCCTCCGATGCCCATATCGCGCCGCAAATCGGCATGTTCGACGCCGCGACGCGCATGCTTGAGGAGATCCATTTCCCCGAGGAGCTCATCATGAATCGCGGGCGCGAGCCGTTCCTGTGTGAGCTCGCGGCTTCGGGCGTATGCGCTGAGCTGCACTAAATTCCAAACACCCTCACGATTTCGTAAGGGTTTCGTCACAATTCCCGTCGGCCTACCTGTTATTCTGAGCGGCATGGAAAAGGCGCGACGAGAGGGGGCGTACCTTGAAAAAGCTGATGCGCCGTCTGCCCACCGCCATACTCTGCATCGTCGTCGCGGAGTCGTTTTTCGCTTCGGGTCGTTTGGCGGCGCGGTACATGCACGCGTTGACGGAGGACGATTCCTATGCGAACCCCGTGGTGCCTTCCGCCCATGCCGAGCAGGTATCTATCTTTTCCCGCATCGAGCGGGTGCTCACCTATACGAGCCTCGACGCGCCCGATGAAGGTGAGGCTCTCGCCCATGTCGTGTGGGACGATGCGTGGTTTGGCCAAGATGACACGGTCTACAATCACGAGCTCGCGAGGACGGCATCCGTTCTCGCCGCGCTCGCATATTCGGAGTCGGGCTATTACCAGTCTTCGGGAGACCATCCGCCCTACATGGAAAACGCCTTGTCTGAGCTGGGTTTCTCTGAGGTTGACACCGAGGCGTATCGGTTTCGCAGCCAAGTGGTGGACGAGGTGCTCAACCTGGTGACGAGCGATACCGATGTGGTTGCCTACACGGTCGCGCGCAAGCGCGTATACGAGCACGGAGCCTCCGCCTCTTCGGGGGCTGCGGCTCAGGTTGAGGCCGAGGGTGTTCTCGGGGAAGGTGACGGCGCGGACGTGGCTTCCGCCCGCGATATCATCTTCGTGAGCGTGCGCGGAAGCTATGGCTCGGAATGGCTGAGCAACCTCGACCTTTCGCGCGACGAGGGCGGCGACCATGGTGGGTACGTGCGCGCCGCGCATGAAATCGCGGAGCAATTGAGCACGTGGATCGCCTCATCGCGTCTGGACGGCGCGAACGTCTCGGTGCTGCTCGTCGGCCATAGTCGCGGTGGAGCGGTGGCCAATCTCGTCGCGGCGGAGCTCGACGATATGCGCGCCTCGGTGCCCACTTCGATTGACCAGGTGTATGCGTACACGTTCGCATCGCCTGCGACGACGCTCAACCCCGAAGCCCGCGATGCGCGTTACGACAACATCTTCAACATCGCAAATCCGGCCGATATCATGCCGAGCCTGCCCTTGCGCTCGTGGGGATACGAGCGCTACGGCATCGACCTTGAGCTGCCGATCGACGGCAGCGCGGGTTTTGACGATTTGGATGCCCGGATGCGTGCCATGTACGAGGACACGGTGGGCGTGGCGTGCGCCGCCGACGGAAGCGACGCTCATGTGGTCGAGGCGGTCGTGTCCGATATCGCCTCGCAGATCTCCTCGGTCGAGGAGCTCGTGACGCCGCAGGGCGCCCTGGAGGTCGTGCGGTCGCTCGCCTTGCACGTGAACCCCGTGCGGATCTTGTATAGCCATTATCCGAGTACGTACATCAGCTGGATGCAGGTGCTTGACGAGGCCGACGTGCAGCGCTGCGTGTAGCACGGAGTTTGAGGTTTGGCTACGGGCGGCGGCGCAGTGCAGGGCAGCGGAGCGTTGTGGATCCCCGATTACGGGCAGCGGCGCAGCGCCGCGATCATCTCTGTATGCGAGGTGTGCGGGAAAAGGTCTACGGGCACAAGAGTCGTCACGTCGTAGCCCTCATGCGCAAACAGCTCGAGGTCGCGCGCCTGCGTTGTGGGGTTGCAGCTGATGTAGACGACGGTGCGCGGTCCCAGGGTCGCCGCCGCGCGAATGAATTCCGGCGTGGACCCGGCGCGCGGGGGATCCATGATGAGGATGTCGACCGTCTCGTTTGCCTCTGCGGCTTCGAGCATGTACTCAGTGGCATCGCGCGCGATGAAGCGAGAGACGGAGTCGAGGCCGTTGAGGGCCGCGTTGCGCTTGGCGTCGCGGATGCCCTCGGCGTTGCGCTCCACACCGATGAGGTCGATGTCGATGCCGGCCTCGCGCGCCTTCGCCGCGGCGCATAGCCCAATCGTGCCGCTGCCGCAGTATGTGTCGAGTAGCACGTCGTTGCTTCGAAGTTCGGCGGCTTCGATGGCGCGGGCGTAGAGCACCTCGGTTTGCTCGGGGTTGACCTGGTAAAACGAAACGGGGGAGATCTCGAACGTGCACCCGAGCAGCTGATCGCGCATACGGTCGCGGCCGGCGATGATGCTCGTCTCGCCGCCGAGGATGGCGTTGGTGACGCGCGGGTTGACGTTGTGGGCAACGGTGACGATCTTGGGGTGCGCCTGCATGAGGCGATGCGCGAGCTCATCGAGGTGGGCGACGTCGCGGCCGCGCGTTACCAGGGTGATCATGCACTCGCCCGTGCGCCATCCGGTGCGAAGGATCGCGTAGCGCAGCTCTCCGCGCCGGCGGTCTTCGTCGTAGGCCGGGATGCCGAGCTCCGTCGCGAAGGATGCAACCTCGTTGAGGATTTCGCGTGCTCCCGGGGCCTCCACGGCGCAGGTGGGACATGCGACGATATCGTGCGTGCCGCGTGCGAAAAAGCCCCCGACGACCTCGCCCTCGGGGCCGGGTGCAAACGGCGTCGCCGCCTTGTGGCGAAACCCGCGCGGGGAGCGCGTGGGTGTGCAGGTCTCGATGGCTGACGCGCCGGCGCCGACGGCGTGCGTACCCATGCCGACGACGGCCTCAACCGCGACATCCCAGCCAAAACGTTCGATAAGGGGCGTGTAGAGCTCGACCATGGCGGCGTGCTTGCGTGCAAGTTGCTTGCGATACGGCAGACCGAGCCACTCGCACCCTCCGCATTCATGCATGATGGGGCAGGGTGCTCCAGAGTCCTTTTTGAGTGCTTTGCGCATGACGAGATCCGTTCGGAAGCATGTATAAAATGGGGACAGTCCCCAAATTACACATTGCCCACAATGTGCAACAGGGGGACAGTCCCCATTTTACACATCCGGCTACGTGGGCCTGTAACAGAGCGGCAATCTTGGGGACATCCCTTGCACTCCATCAAACTAAAGTGTTATTCTTCCAACCGTCGACCACGACACTTTAGTTAAGTAAAGTATTTACAGGAGAGAGGTCAACCATGAACACCAAGCTGCAGAACGCAACCCGCGCCGCCACCGATGCTCCCGTCGCCGCCGAGACCGCCGCGCCCGCATTCGGCGTCTCCGCTGCCCCCGTCCTTGCACGAGGGCTGACGCGCCGCACACTCGTAGCGGGCATGGCGACCGCCGTGCTCTCGCTCGCCCTGCTCGCGGGTTGCGGCGACGCGCAGGCCGCCAAGAGCGGCTCGGATGCAGGGTCCGCCACCAAGGCCGCTGCTGACACCTCCGCGACCGCCACGGGCAAGCTGATCGTCGGTTTCGACCAGGCCTATCCGCCCTACGGCTACGTGGGTGACGACGGCGAGTACACGGGCTTCGACCTCGACCTCGCCCAGGCCGTCGCGGAGAAGGAGGGCTGGGACATCGAGCTCGAACCCATCGACTGGGACGCCAAGGATGCGCTCCTCAACTCCGGCGCCATCAACTGCATCTGGAACGGGTTCACCATGGAGGGGCGTGAGAACGACTACACCTTCTCCGACCCGTACATGCTCAACGCTCAGGTTGTCGTCGTGCGCGCCGATAGCGGGATCGAGGACGCCGACGGCCTGGCGGGCAAGACCGTGGTGACGCAGGTCGACTCCGCTGCCGAGGAGATCCTCAAGGGCGATGCCGCCGACCTCTCGGCAACGTTCGCCACGCTCGACACGATTGGCGAGTACAACACGGCGTTCATGCAGCTCGAGTCCGGTGCCGTCGACGCCGTCGCCTGCGACCTCTCCATCGCGCAGTACCAGATGGCCGCCAAGCCCGACGCCTACGTCATGCTCGACGAGTATCTCTCCGAGGAGAACTACGCGGTCGGCTTCAAGAAGGGCGACACCGCCACGGCCGATGCGGTGACCGCCGCGCTCAAGGCCCTGTATGAGGACGGCACGGTTGAGCAAATCGCCGCCAAGTACGCCGACCAGGGGTTGACGTTCGAGAATTGGCAGCTGAAGTAAACAAAGCACGGAGCCGTCCTCCCAAAGGCCCCGCTTCCGACCGAGCTCATAGGTCAGCGCGCACCGATGCGCCGCGCCTGTGCGCCCGGTCGGATCGGGGCGTTTGGGGCTGGCTTCATGGTAGGGTTGGAGGGCGCCCGCCGAGCGGCGGGTCGTTCACACTGCGGGAATAGACCAGGAGACATCTTGGAAATCACCACCATGGCCCAAATGCTCGGCGAGGGCTTTCTAACGAGTTTGCAGATCTTCGCGTTGACGCTCATCGGGGCGCTGCCGCTCGGCGTCGTCGTCGTGCTGCTGCGCACGAGCCGCTTCGCCTTGGTTCGGGGAGTGACGCGCATATACATCTCCGTGATGCGCGGCACCCCGCTTATGCTGCAGATGTTTGCCATCTACTTCATGCCGTTCTACGTTTTCGGCATCCAGCTGACGCCGCATTCCAAGTGGCAGGCGACCATCGTGGCCTTCATCATCAACTACGCGGCGTATTTTGCCGAGATCTACCGCAGCGGCCTACAGTCGATTCCGCGCGGCCAGTACGAGGCGGCTGAGGTGCTGGGGTATTCCAAGCCCCAAACCTTTCTCTACATCGTGTTGCCGCAGGTAGTGAAGCGCATCATGCCGGCAATCGGCAACGAGGTCATCACGCTCGTCAAGGATACATCGCTGGCGTTTGCGATCGGCGTCGGCGAGATGTTCTCGACGGCGAAGGCGCTGGTGGCATCGCAGGTGAGCATGATTCCCTTCGCCATGGCGGCGGCGATTTACTGGGTCTTCAATTTCGCCGTTGAGCTGATGCTGGGACGCATCGAGAAGATGCTTTCGTACTATCACGATTAGTGCCCGCACGTTGTTCGTTCGCCCCGGTCCATTCGCCCCCGGCGCCAACAGCGCAATGTCAGGCGCGAGGGGCGAGACCTATTGTTTTGGGAGTCAACTATGGCAGTTGTGTCAATACAAGATGCGCGCAAGGCGTTTGGTGGCACCGAGGTGCTGCGCGGCATTTCACTCGAGGTCGGGCGCGGCGAGGTCGTGGCGGTTATCGGCCCGTCTGGCGGCGGCAAGTCGACGTTGCTGCGCTGCATGACGCTGCTCGAGACGCTTGACAGCGGCAGCCTCGCATACGGCGACGTGGTCGTGGCGCGGCAAAACGCCACGGGTGAGGCGGTGTACGAGAAGGGCGACGCCGCCAAGCGTGCGCGCAGCCGGTTTGGCCTGGTGTTTCAGAACTACAACCTCTTTCCGCACTATACGGTGATGCGCAACATCACGGACGCGCCGCTGCGCGTGCAAAAGCGTCAGCCGGCCGACGTCGCCAAGCGCGCCCGCGAACTCATCGTCAAGATGGGGCTCGAGGGCTGCGAGGACAAGGTGCCCTGTCAGCTTTCGGGCGGGCAGCAGCAGCGCGTGAGCATTGCCCGTGCGCTGGCGATGGATCCCGAAATCCTGTATTTCGATGAGCCCACCAGCGCTTTGGACCCCGAACTCACCTCCGAGGTCCTGCGCGTGATCAAGGGTCTTGCCGCCGAGCAGATGACGATGGTCGTCGTGACTCACGAGATGAACTTCGCCCGTGAGGTCGCCGACCGCGTGGTATTCATGGACGGCGGCGTCATTGTGGAGCAGGGTCCGGCCGAGCAGGTGATCGGTAACCCGCGCGAGGAGCGAACGCGCGCCTTCCTCTCCCGCGTGGGCGATTGATCCTCGGGTCGGCGATGCGCCGTTCTTCCGTTCGCGAGACGAGTGGGTTGCGTCCGTTCGCTTTGATAGGATGGAGTGAGCAGATACGCCAGCCCAAACGCGCGGGAGAACGGGAGCATGCGTTATGTCGGATAAACTGGTCAAACTGCCCCTCTTCGCCAAATCGAAGCAGCTGAAGGAGTTGCCCGGTCAGGAGCGGGGCCGTGCGTTCATGATCACCCAGGCGATCAAGCCTCAGCCTGAGAAAAGCATGGGCTACATCGTCGAGAACATGGGGTCGCGCCAGGTGAAGATTCACGGCTGGCTCGCGCTCGGCGGTGCCGTGTACGCGTGCGACGAGCCACTTGCCGAGCGCCCCTCGCGTGAGGCGGACGCGGGTATGACCAAGGACGAGGAAGGCGACGTGTTCTTCTACATCCGCCCCGAGGAAAAGGTGGTCAAGGTCGCGCACTTCTCTCAGCGCCCCAAGGATTTCAAGTTCACCGTCACCACATCCATGTCGAACATGGGCGCCTATGGCACGGGCGCGTACGACATCGACGAGATGGGCGCTGCGTGTTTCGTGCTGTATCACGTCCTGCCTCAGGAGCGCGGCGACACCAGCCCCTTGATGACCGTCGGCGACATTCTCGACGGCATGGTGGGGTCATCGTATCCCGACGCCCTCGATGAGCTCGTGTATCGTGGCAGGCGCGAGGGGGCGAGTGACTTCGAGCGCTTCGCGTCGCGGTCGCTTATGGAGGCCGGCGCCGAGGACGTCCGTCCCATCGCCGCGGCCCACAGCGTCGATTTGCGGAGGCTCTCGTCAACGGGCCTCTTCTGGACGGGGTGTGACAAGCGCGAGCTCACGCCGCGGCAGGTCGATACGCTGCAGGCGGTGGAGGGCGCGCTCAACCGCCTTGTGTTCATGGAACACTACCTGGGCAAGGATTCATCGCCCATGGTGGGTTCCGTCAGCGAGCGGGAGTGCGAGCACGCCGCCTTGGAGTCGCTGAGCTCGTTTGCCTCTGTTGCCGCCGGCGCGATTCGGGCGAGCGACCGTCAGAACGATTTCTTCAACCTGCTGGGCACGCAGGCCGCGCGGGGAGGCGAGTGGGACGTCCGCACGAGGTTCGCGGCTGCCGCCGAGGGCCTGCGCGCGCCGTTTGGCTTCGATTACCTGTTCGACTGCGATGCCTCGTCGGGCGTGTTCTCCATTGGTGTGACGGTTCCCGTGGCCAGCGCGTTTCCGGCTTCCGGCGGGCCTGGTGCGCGCAACGATGCCCGTACCGCGTATTTGCTGCGTTTGAGCATGACGCTGGCGGCTATTGCGTTTGGCTCCAGCGTAGGGATGGTGCGCGCGATCGTCACCGTCCATGAGCGCAGCCTCGACGGCCCGTGCATCGCTTCGATGGCGTTTAGCCGCCAGCTGTTCACGATGGAGACCATGGCGCACATCAAGTCGGGCGCCATCCTCGAGTCGTCTTTGTCCGTGGATGACCTCATCGAGATGCTCTCGCTGCGCACGCTCAAGATGAAGATGGGCGAGGATGCCGAGCTGATGCCCGTCGAGCCCATCGATGCGGAGCTGCCCGATCGCTCGGTGAAGATGGCCGACGATATGCGCGAGCTCCCCGCGAACCTGGTCGAGCCCTTGCGCGCCGAGGTCGTCTCCGAGCTCGACATCTTCGATGTCGACGACGATCCCCTGCGCGACCGCTATCGCGAGCTGTGCGATAGGACCCAGGAGCAGGTCGCGCAAGGTGATGCCGCGGCCGGGTCGGCGACTGCGGAGCTCTCCGACATCATCGCCGCATACGACGCCGCCGACATGTTGCAGGAAGACTCCGGGCGCCCTCTGTATTGCTCGAACATGATCGCCCGCATCGCCGTGGGCCTGTTTGACGAGAATCCTTCCGCCCGGTACCGCAAAATTCCCGACACCGCATTCGACGCTCGGTCCCTGCTGTGTCGCCTCTATCGCGACCAGGGAAACTCTGAGGATGCGATTCGCCTGGGCGAGGAGCTCGTGCAGCTGGCGCCCACGTCGTTTTGTTCCTACCACACGCTCGCGTTGTCGTATCGCGAGGCGGGCCGCGACGCCGATGCCGCCCGCGTGATCCTCGACGGCATGCGCGTCGCCGTCGATCCCAACGACATCGCGTGCGGATACTATCGCCTGGGCTTCCTGTTTTGGCAGGGAGGCGACCCATCGCTTGGCCTCGCCTGCTACACCATGGTTGCGCACGACTCGTATTTCTACGGCGAGACGCAGTCTGAGATGCGCGAGCTCATGCAGGAGGCGCACCTGAGCCGTCCTCCGGCGCGCGACGAGGCCGTGGCGCTGCTTCGCGCGGAGGGCGTGCCCGTGGCGCCTGTCAGCCAGTTGAAGGATCGGGCGGCGATGGCGGCGATAGGCCTGGTGGATGCGGGCATTTTCAACGCCGCGACCTCGCTCGTGCATTTCTTGGCGTGGTTTGATGTGGCACCCAACAGCTTTGATGTCCTGGCGTCGGTGCGCCGCTCGCTCATGCAGCAATAGGATCGTCCTCCGTTGCGCGCGCCATCGCCCTTCCGTTGCGCGCCCCCATCACCCTTTCGTTCCGTAGTCCCGTTTCTCGCGCGGCGTCCGCGTTGCGCCCGGTTGGCGCCTTGTCTCGCCTAGCCCTTTACCGCGCCCGAGTGCACGCTGGGCGAAAGGCCGATGTATGCACCCGCAAAAGCGGGTAGGCTCATGCCATACGGCTGTCGTGCGGGGATGCACAGGGCACCTCGCACGCATTTTCAGCGCGGATACATCGCGCTGGGAAAGGGAGGTGTCCCATGGGTGCGCCCAAGACTGGCAATGTGAGGAACGTGGTGCTCGTAGGCCAAGGCGGGGTGGGCAAGACCTCGCTCGCGGAGGCCATGCTCCACCTTTCCGGCAAGACCGCCCGCTTGGGCGGCCACGACGGCACCAAGCCCACGCTCGATTACGATGCAGAAGAGGTCAAGCGCGAGTTCTCAATCTCGACCTCCATCGCGCCCATCGACTGGAAGGGCGCCCGCATCAACGTGCTTGATGCCCCGTGTTACCCCGACTTCATCGGTGATGCCTACGCCGCTATGAGCGTGTGCGAGACGGCCCTGTTCGTGGTCGACGCGGTCGAAGGCCCTCAGCCAACCACCGTCAAGCTGTGGTATGCGGCCGAGGATCTACGCCTCGCGCGCTCGGTGTTCGTCAATCGCGTGGACAAGGAAAACGCCGATTTCGACATGTGCCTCGAGATGCTCCGCGAGCGCTTCGGCACGCGCCTGGGTGCCGTGACGCTGCCCTGGGGCACGGGCGACGACTTCAACGGTATCATCGACCTGGTGCGCATGAAGGCCCGCCACTGCGATGGCACCAAGCAGACTGAGTCCGAGATTCCCGAGGAGTATCGCGCCGCCGCCGAGGCCGCACACGAGACGCTGTGTGAGCTCGTTGCCGAGGCGGACGATGACCTCATGGAGAAGTACCTCGAGGGCGAGACGCTCACCCAGGACGAGGTCGAGGGCCTGCTCGCCAAGGCCATCGCAAAGCGCCTGTTCGTGCCCGTGTTCGCTGGCTCCTGCATCAAGGAGCAGGGCGTGAACTCCCTCATGGATGACATCGCCACCTACTTCCCTGCGCCCACCGACTACGGCGAGATGCCGCTCATCGACGGCGACACCTTGAAGATCTCCAGTGAAGACGAGCGCCCCGTGGTCTTCGACTTCAAGACCCTGAACGATCCCCAGCAGGGCCGCCTATCCTTCCTCAAGGTGCTCACGGGCACCGTCGAGCCCGGCATGGAACTCGTCAATGCCCGCACGCGCAAGGGCGAGCGCCTCACGCACCTGTATGTGATGTGCGGCCGCGAGATGACCGAGGTCGGTCATGCCTACGCGGGCGACATCATCGTCGTTCCCAAGATGAGCGCCGAGACGGGCGACACGCTGTCGGTGACCGGCAAGGTCGAGGCCGCGGCGTTCGCGTTCCCCAATTCCCAGTACCGCATCGCCATCGAGGCGGAGAACCGCTCCGATGAGGACAAACTGTTCACGTTCATCGAGAAGGCCTGCGAGGCCGACCCGACCATGAGCATCGACCGCGACGAGGAGACGGCGCAGACGGTGATTTCTGCAGTTGGCGAGGCTCAGGTGAGCGTGCTGCTCAACCGCCTGGAGGAGCGCACCAAGGTCGCCGCGCATATCGTGCCGCTGCGCATCCCGTACCGCGAGACCATCCGCCGCGTGGCGAGCGCCCAGGGACGCCACAAGAAGCAGACGGGCGGCGCCGGTCAGTTTGGCGATTGCTACCTGCGCGTCGAGCCGCTGCTCGACGGCACCGACTACGAGTTTGTGGATGAGGTCGTGGGCGGGCGCATTCCGCGTTCGCTCATCCCCGCGGTGGACAAGGGCGTTCAGGAGACGATGAAGGACGGCGTGATCGCGGGTTATCCGCTCACGGGCATTCGCGTCGCTTGCTACGACGGTTCGTATCACCCGGTCGATTCCAACGAGATGGCCTTCCGCACGGCGGCGCGCATCGGTCTCAAGAAGGCATGCGAGGATGCCGATCCCGTGGTGCTCGAGCCCATGGAGAACATCAAGGTCACGATTCCCGAGAGCTACGCCGGCGCGGTGATGGGCGATGTGTCCGCCAGCCGCGGCCGCGTGACCGGCATGGATTCCAACGACCGAGGTGAGACCGTGGTCACGGCGACCGTGCCCTACGCCGAGCTTGTGGACTACGCCACGCGCCTGCGCTCGCTCACGCGCGGCACCGGTGACTTCATGATGGAGCCCGCCGGTTACGAGCAGGTGCCCTACGACGTGCAGCAGAAGCTCGTGGAGATTTACGAGCACAATCGCGCTCAGGGCAGGTAAGGCTCAAAGGCGACACGCTCCCATGTTGAGTTGAGTGTCGGGCCCAGTTTCGGACGTAGTGCCGGAGCCGGGCCCGAATGCTGTGTCGACAAGGGGCATCGGGCGGGTGCGTGGCGTGTGGGGTGAGCTGCATGCTTGGTTAGGCTGGGCTCCGGGTTTCGCGTTGAATCCGACCTCATTTTCGGCGAGGGCACCATGGGTTGAGGAATGAATGAGGTTGAGACTGAGTGGCGTGCGGACGAGATGCAGGCTGTGCGGCTGTGGACGAGATGTAGGCTGTGCGAGTCATTTTGGATGAAATGCAGCCTGTGCGGAAGAATTTGTACGACCTGCATTTCATCCAATCCGTCTAACTGCGGTTATGTCGATTTAAGAGGCGTGCCCCCATGGAGGGACTTGCATATCTTACATTTCATCCATCGCCGCACAGCCTGCATCTCGTCCGCAGTGCCACGGGGGAGCATTTCATCCAAGGACTGGATGACCTACGCAATCTCAGCGTCCTCGCCGGCAACCAGGCCATTCGCTCTGCCCAGGTGCCTTCTGAGCACGAATTGCCGTAAGGCTTCGCGGCGTGTGGCGAATTCGTCGTCCAGGCGGTCTTCGCGCATCCCGGCCTTCCTCGCTATGCCGCGCATGAGCCGCTCAAAAGACTGCTGGTCAAACAGGGCGTAGCGCGTGATTGTCATGCAGTTGAAGCCCATTGCCTCCAGTGCGTTGACGCGCTCTGTATCAATCGCCGCTTGCTTGTCGGATTCGTGAATAATCCCGTTGTATTCGAAGTCCGTCTTCGCTTTTGGCAAATAGGCATCGCACTCGACATGTGTGCGTCGCGTTAGTCCTTTTGCTGCCCCGACAATGTCAATTCGGTGAGCGAGCTTGAGGCGGGAGAGATTTGCCCCGCCGAGGCGACGGGGAAGGATCAGCAACATGCACAGCGCAGTCTCCATGGGTGAACGCGCTCCGTCGCGCACAAAGGGCAAGGCACGTTTGAGTATGTTCGCCCCTCGCTGCCCCGCGGCGTTGCAGACGTGCTTCCGCAGCGCATCAACGGTGGTTAGAGGCTTTCGTTCCGTGTAGTCTCCATCGTGCAGCGGGAGCGCGTATGCACCACATAGCTCAAAGAGATATTCGATCAGCTCGGTCTCTTTCAAGGCGGTTGCGAGCTGTTGGGCGCAGACCTCAGGGCTGACCATAAAGATGCCCGAGTCAATTTTGAGCAGTCCGCTCGGCGGTATCGGATATCGCCAAACGTGCGAGACGACGCCTTTCGCCGAGCATCGCTCTGAGGGAGACCGAACGAGTATGTGGAGTGTTGCCAGATCCTTCTGGGGAACACCGTGTGATGCTAGGAATTCTCGCGCCCTTGAGACGTCTGCGGGGTTGAATGCCTTGGGTTTCAGCGGCATGGAGGTAGAAGGCGCCGTCTCAAGGATCGGTATGCCGGGTGATACGCGCAGGCAGGTGCGGGCCGTGATATGTGACAAGACGATGCTCATGCCTTCATGGTGCACCGTGTGCATCGCCGGCGGATTGAGAAAAGCAAAATGTGAAAGGGTGACGGGTGAGGGCTCTTGCACGGTTCTGACACTCAAACATGCAGTCCTCTTGTGCCAGCGCGCCCCGAACCTCCATGCTCGCACTTGTAGAGCCATTTGACCGCGCGGCCAGAGTTCGCTCGACGGGACCTCCCGCGCTCGCCTCCACGGACGCGTATGTCGAATCCCCTTGCGCCCGCGCCCTTACAGGTCGTCCACCAAAGCCGTGCTCTTTGCGTACGCGGTGCTCTTCGTCTCGAAAAAGTCCGTCTTCACCATGTTGGCGTTCGAGTGCTGGCTCGCCAGCGCCACATCGACCAGGCGCAGTCGATGAATCTCTACATCACAAACGACTACACCCTGCGGCAGGTGCTCGGTTTGTATATCGACGCGTGGCGTCATGGCGTGAAGACCATCTACTACGTGCGGAGCAGATCCTTGGAGGTCGAGGAATGCGAATCGTGTTCTGCATAAAATGTCGGGAAGCGGTGTGTTGCCCAGATATGTGACTTGTACCTGCAGTTTTAATTGTTCGAAATCTGTTTGTGCCGCACACCCCTTTTATTTGACAAATTCCTATCGCTGAGCAGGCGTTTTAATCAAAGTAACATATGTATACAAACTCACTGATGTGCGGAGTCTGTGCGCTTCTTGATATGCATGTATTACTGATAGGAAAATGGATAAGAGCATCTATACTGGCACGAATTGATTATCCAATATTCGATCAGATTGTCGCTGCATGAGTTGAGAGGTGAAGTAATGGCAGAGCAAAAAGTAGGACGTGTGTATAGCGCAAAGGTGCGCAGGCAGGCCGTGAACGCCCTTGCCGAGGGGGCTGGCCATCGCGCCCTTGCCTCCAAGTTGGGCATCCCCGATGCCACCGCACGTCAGTGGGCCCGCGCGTATGCGGTCGGAGGTCGCTCTGCTGTGCTCAACGCCGGTTCGCGTCATCGCGTCTATCCCTATGAGCTCAAACTGTCCGCGGTGAAGGACCGCCTGGAGAACGGCATGACGGTTCGCGAGGTCATGATCAAGCACGGCATTCCCAGCGAGTCCTCCGTCAAGACCTGGTGCCGCCAGTATCGCGAACATGGCCCCGAGGCCCTCGTGAACAAGCCTCGTGGCGTCAAGCCTCGTCATTTGCGTGAGCAGTAGGCACGGCGGACTTTAACTGATACAAAAGACGATTCATATTCGGCGTGCTATCATGCTGTGCGTGTAAAATCGGCTTCACGCATGGGAGAAGGGACCGTACATGCTGAATGCGATTGAGATTTCGCCCAAGGTCTGGTGGGTCGGCGGCATCGACTGGAACGAGCGTCTGTTCCACGGCTATACCACTGAGCGTGGCATCACGTACAACGCCTACCTCATCATGGATGAGAAGGTCACTCTTATCGACACGTGCAAGGCGACGTTCTCAAACGAGCTGGTGCAGCGCATCTCCCAGATCGTCGATCCTTCCAAGATCGACGTCGTGATCGCCAATCACGTCGAGATGGATCACTCGGGCTCCCTGCCGGTCATTCACGAGATCGCCCCCAACGCGCAGATCTACGCATCGGCGGGCGCGGGCGTCAACGAGGTGCGTGCGCATTTTGGCATCGAGGCGACCCCGGTCAAGTCGGGCGACACCCTGTGCATCGGTGAGCGCACCCTCACGTTTGTGACCACCCCCATGGTGCACTGGCCCGACAACATGGTCACGTATTCCGACGTCGACCAGATTCTCTTCTCCAACGACGCGTTTGGCCAGCATTACGCCACCACCAAGCGCTTCGACGACGAGAACGACCTGTGCGAGATCTTCAAGCAGGCGAAGAAGTACTACGCCAACATCGTGTGGCCGTATGGCATGCAGGCGCATAAGGCGCTCGAGGCCGTCAAGGGCCTGGAGCTCAAGATGATCGCCCCGAGCCACGGCTGCATCTGGCGCTCGCACATCGCCGAGATTCTCGAAATGTATGAGGCCTGGACCACCTATCAGACGCAAGAGAAGGCCGTTGTGGTGTTCGACTCCATGTGGCACTCCACCGAGGACATGGCGCGCGAGATTTGTGACGCCTTTATCGCCGAGGGCATTTCCGCCCAGCTCATCGATGTCAAGAACACGCACATCTCTGACATCATGCTGTATATGTGCGACGCGAAATATGTTGCCGTGGGCTCGCCGACGCTCAACTCCAACATGCTGCCCACGGTGGCGAGTTTTCTCACGTACATGCGCGGCTTGTCGCCTAAAAACGAGCAGCGCATCGGCTTGGCGTTTGGTTCCTACGGCTGGGCTCCGCTTGGCCCCAAGCAGGTGTACGCCGAGCTCGAGAACGCTAAGTTCCAGCTGCCGGTTCCCGTGGTTGCGCAGCAGTGGGTGCCTTCCGCCGAGAACCTGGCCGAGCTGCAGGACACGGTGCGCAAGATGATTGAGGCCGCCCGCGCATAATTTCCGGCGCTTATGGCACATCGACGATGTGCGTCGCCCGGGTCCCGATGCAAACGGGGCCCGGGCGACGTGTATTTTGCAGCGAGAGGCCTTCGCGCAGCGCCTTGTGCCCCGCTAAGGCTTGCTTTCCGCCGGGTAGGTTTACCCGGGATCGCCGTGCCACCGCGCTGTTTTATTGAAGGGCGGGCGGCGCCCCTCCCTTCGTTATACAATTTTGGACACACGTGACTTCGCAAGAAAGGTTTGTCCATGTGCGGATTCGTAGGTTTTACCGGCCATGTTGAGAACGAGCAGGAAGTTCTCACCGCGATGATGGACCGCATCGTCCACCGCGGCCCCGACATGGGCGGAACCCATATCAAGGACGGCGTCGCGCTCGGTTTCCGCCGCCTGTCCATTCTCGATCTCACCGAGGCGGGTGCTCAGCCCATGGGCAACGAGGACGGCTCCGTGTTCGTTGTGTTCAATGGCGAGATTTACAACTTCCAGGAGCTGCGCGCCGAGCTCGAGGCCGCGGGTCACGTATTCCATTGCGGTGCGGACACCGAGGTCCTCGTTCACGGATACGAGGAATGGGGTGAGAGCCTGGTCGATCGCCTGCGCGGCATGTATGGCTTCGTGGTGCACGACATGCGCGCGGGTAAGTTGTTTGGCGCTCGTGACATTTTTGGCATCAAACCTTTCTATTATTATCAGACCGCCAAGGGCGACCTGCTGTTTGGCAGCGAGATCAAGAGCTTCCTCGAGCACCCGGATTTCGTGAAAGCGGTGAATAAGGGGGCTCTGCGTCCGTACCTGACCATGCAGTTCCCCGCCACGGACGAGACCTTCTTCGCCGGTGTCTTTAAGCTGCCGGCGGCCCACTGCTTCACGTACGACATCGCCGCAGGGCGCATGGACGTGCGTCGCTATTGGGATGCCGACTTCTCCGACGACGACTCCAAGACGTTCGATGAGTATGTTGAGGAATGCGACGCCGTGGTTCACGAGAGCGTCGCGGCCCATCGCATCGCGGACGTGAAGGTCGGTTCCTTCCTGTCTGGTGGCGTCGATTCCAGCTACATCGCCGCATGCCTCATGCCCGACAAGACGTTCTCCGTGGGCTTCGAATACAAGGATTTCAACGAGACCAATTACGCCGCCGAGCTGTCCGATAAGCTCGGCATCGAGAACTATCGCAAGATGGTGTCGGCAGACGAGTTCTTCGAGGCGCTGCCCCAGATCCAGTACCACATGGATGAGCCGCAGAGCAATTTGTCCTCGGTGCCTCTGTGGTTCTTGGCCCAGCTCGCCGCCGAGCAAGTCACCGTCGTCCTTTCCGGAGAGGGCGCCGACGAGCTGTTCGCAGGGTACGCCTATTACGAAGACGTGCCCTCCATCGCGCGGTTCAAGCGTATCGTGCCTCGGGGCCTGCGCCGCGCCCTGGGTTCCTTCGTGGCTGACAAACCGTACTTCAAGGGCAGGAACTTCCTGCTCAAGGCCGCAGAGATGCCCGAGAAGTGGTTCACGGGCCAGGCGTTCGTGTATCGTCCGGATGAAATCGACGATATCGTCAAGCCCGCATACGCGCAGGGTCCCGATGCCTTCGAGCTGTGCGCTCCAGTGTACGATCGCGTCCGGAATTTCTGCGACCTCTCCAAGCGCCAGTACCTCGACATGAACATGTGGCTGCCCGGCGACATTCTGCTCAAGGCCGACAAGATGTGCATGGCCCACTCGCTCGAGCTGCGCGTCCCGTTCCTCGACAAGCGGGTCATGGAGTTTGCCCAGCATATCCCCGCGCGTTTTCGCGTGAACGAAAGCGGCAACAAGCAGGTCGTGCGCCATGCCGCTAACCGCATCCTCCCCGACGAGTGGGCGACGCGCCCCAAGAAGGGCTTCCCGGTTCCGCTCAAGTTCTGGTTGCGCGAGCAGAAGTACTACGACTACGTGAAGGAGTACTTCACCGCTCCGTGGGCCGAGGAGTTCTTCGACACTTCTAAGCTCATGGCGATGCTCGACGAGCACTTCGAGGGCCGGGCACTCAACCAGCGCAAGATCTACACGGCGCTCACGTTCCTCGTCTGGTACAAGCGCTACTTCATCGACGAGACCGTCCCCACCGCTGCGTGATATCGCGCGCGGGCCGATACCCGTCGATCGCCAGGGCAACGTCGCGGGCGGAGATGTTCAGCTCCGCCCACCTGCATATCGAGGAGACTTCATGACTTGTGAAACCAACGCATGCCTGGGCGCCCAGGCCGACACGCTGCCGTCGCTGACGCTGGGCGAGCTTGCGAGTGATTTGAGGTCTCGCGGCGTCGATGCGCGTATCTTGGGCGATTCGTCGTGCTGCGTGAGGGGCATGGCGATCGACTCCCGGGCGGTCGTTGCGGGTAATTTGTTCGTGTGCAAGGGCGCGGCGTTTCGCCCGGCGTTTCTCGAGACGGCGGTGCAGGCCGGCGCGTCGGCGTATATGTGCGAGGGTGTCGGTTCGGAGCTTGGCGTGCCTTCGGAGCTGCTGGCGGCATCTCCGCTGACGCCCGCGATCGTCGTGTCTGACGTGCGCCGGGCAATGGCGCTCGTGGCCCCCGCCGTGTACGACAACCCCGACCGATCCCTGCACATCGTTGGCATTACGGGCACCAAGGGCAAGTCTACGGTTGCGTACATGCTGAGGTCCATCCTGAGGGAGGGCGGCATCGAGACCTCAATCCTGGGGTCAATCGAGACGGACGACGGCTTTGTGCACGAGGAGAGCCACAACACTACACCCGAGGCGCCCGGCCTGTGGCATCATCTGCACAATACCGTTCGTGCGGGCCGCAAGCACATGGTGATGGAGGTGTCGAGCCAGGGCCTAAAGTACGACCGGGTGCTCGGGCTGCCGCTCGAGATCGGCTGCTTCCTCAATATCGGTCGCGACCACATCTCGGGTGTCGAGCACCCCGACTTTGAGGACTACTTTACTTCCAAGCTGCGCATTTTCGAGCAGTGCGGGATCGCCGTGGTGAATGTGAATACGGAGCACGCCGAGCGCGTGCTTGCGGCGGCGGAGCATGCGGGCCGCCTCGTGACATGCGCCGTTGAGCGAGAGGGTGTCGCCGGCGATTCCCATGCGGCGTCCGTGGACTTTTACGCAACGCATGTGACGTCAACTCCGCATGGCCTATCGTTTGATGTGCGAGAGTCCCAGTCGGGCGAGGAAGAGCATATCGTGCTCGGCATGCCCGGTTTGTTCAACGTGGATAACGCGCTGGCAGCCATCGCGATGGCGCGCCTGCTGGGAGTGGACTACGACGCCATTCGTATGGGTCTCGCTCAGATTCGCGTGCCCGGTCGTATGGAGCTTGTCTCCTCGCGCGACGGCAAGGTCTTGGCGATTGTCGATTATGCACACAACGAGCTGTCGTTCGAGACGCTGTTCAGGTCGGTCAAGGCGGAATATCCGAACCGCCACATCATCGCTTTGTTTGGGGCTCCGGGTGGCAAGGCGCAGGAGCGTCGTGAGGCGTTGCCGCGCGTTGCCGGCGCCTATGCGGATCACATCGTGTATACCGAAGAAGATCCCGCCCACGAGCGGGTTGAGGATATCTGCGACGAGCTCGTGTCCAACACGCCCGTCGGGGTTCCCTGCGAGGTCGTTCTCGATCGAGAGCAGGCGGTCACCGAAACGCTCGAAAAGGCTCTGGGGGGGGGTTGCCCCTCAATCGTCTTGCTTCTTGCGAAGGGGGACGAGGAGACGATGCATCGCGGCGACGATTACCCCGTCATCAAGAGCGATCTTGCCATCGCGCGCGAGGTACTGCTTCGCTAAATCGTGCGCCGATGGGGGTGAGCGCGCATGAGTAACATGCTGCAGCTTACTTTGCCCCTGTCGCACTATGTCGACTTGCTGCGTGGTGAGGGGCTGCTTAGGCAAAGCTGCGTCCCCGCACAGGACGACCGTACCATCGAGTGGGTGACGGATGATTCGCGTGATGTTCGCTCGGGAACCCTGTTCGTTTGCAAAGGTCGCGCATTCAAGCGCGATTACCTTGTTCAGGCGCTCGAGGCGGGCGCCGTCGCCTATGTGTCCGAGATCGACTATGGGATTTCCGTCGAGCGTGCGCCCTTGCTACTGGTGAACGATATTCGCTCTGCGCTTGGCGTGTTGGCGGACTCGGCCTACGGTCATCCTTCGGCTCGTGTGAAGACATGCGCGTTCACAGGGACCAAGGGAAAGACGACCAGCGTCTATTACCTGCGTTCGATATTGGCGGAGCACGCGCGCAAGGCGGGGCGCCACGCCCCGGCCTATTTGACGGGCGTCGAGTTTGACGATGGGGTTGAACGCGGTGAGAGTCTGCTTACCACACCTGAGTCGTTTGTGCTGCAGCGCCGTTTGGCCCATGCGGTTCAGGCGGGATGCGAACACTTGGTTATGGAAGCCTCGAGCCAGGCGATGAAGTTCCGCCGGACACTGGGCGTCGAGTTCGAAGTGGGGGCATTCACCAATTTCGGTGAGGACCATATTTCCCCTATTGAGCACCCAACTCTCGAGGATTACTTTGCGAGTAAGCTCATCTTGTTCGACAACTGCAAGAATGCGGTCGTAAATAAAGAGATGAGCGTAGCCGAGGAGGTTCTCGCAGCGGCGCACGGAAGCGATCACATCGAGCGGGTTCTCACGTACGCTCTTGATGATGCCAGCGCCAATGTGCACGTTGAGTGCTGGGAGCGTCGTGGAATGACAATCGGAGCACGTGTGCGAATGCCGCGCGGTGTCGTTGATGTCACGGTTCCTTCCCCTGCAAAGTTCAATCTGGTGAATGCCTTGGGGGCTCTTGCGTGCGCCGAGGCGCTGGGTATTGATGCAGCCTGTATGACAAAGGGCCTCGCCGCGGCGCGCGTGCCGGGAAGGATGGAGCTGTACCCCAGTTCAAGTGGAGACATCGTGGGAGTCGTTGACTATGCGCACAACGGCATGAGTTTGGAGACGCTTCTGCTCGATTTGCGCGCAAGTTATCCTGATCGCGAATTCGCGGTGGTGTTTGGCGCCACGGGAGGCAAAGGGGTCGATCGGCGAGAGACTATGGGAATCGCCGCGGGCAAGCTTGCCGACCGGATCGTCATCACCGAAGACGATCCCGGCCCCGAAGACCCGGCGGTCATTTGCCAGGCCATCGCGCGAGCAGTGAGAGCTCAGTCAAACGACAATTGGAAGATCGTTCTCGATCGTAGCGAGGCGATTCGCACGGCAATTCGCGAGACAGAACGACCTGCCGTCGTCATCGTTACGGGAAAGGGCAACGATCCGTTCATGCTGCGCAACGGTATCCGCGAGCCCTACGAGCCCGATGGGGATCAGGTGGTTCGAGAGCTTGAGCGCTGGGAGCAGGAGCGACATGTGAAATAGCATCGCTAAGCCGTGTTCCGTGCGCGACGCGGGCGGGCAATTGTTGCCCTTGAGTACGCTCCAGGTCGTACAATGGTAGCGTACATCCGCTTGAGAGAAAGAGGGCTCATGACCGCCGAGACCGCCGCCATGGCACCCGCCAAGGTCTACTACACCAACCTTCGAACGCACGGCCGCGAAAGCCAGCTCGACAAGCTCAAGCGCCTGATTCGCCGCGCCGGCATCGAGCAGATCGACTTCGACAACAAGTTCGTCGCCATCAAGATCCACTTCGGCGAACTGGGCAACCTCTCCTTCCTGCGCCCCAACTACGCGCGCGCCGTCGCGGACGTGGTCAAGGAGCTGGGCGGAAAGCCTTTCCTCACCGACTGCAACACGCTCTACGTGGGCAGTCGCAAAAACGCGCTCGAGCACATCGACTGCGCCTACCAGAACGGTTTCACTCCGTACGCCACCGGCTGCCAGGTGATTATCGCCGACGGCCTCAAGGGCACCGACGAGACGATTGTTCCCGTCAAGAACGGCGAGTACGTGCAGGAGGCAAAGATCGGCCACGCCCTCATGGACGCCGACATCGTAATCAGCCTCACGCACTTCAAGGGCCACGAGGGCGCGGGCTTTGGCGGCTGCATGAAGAACATCGGCATGGGCGGCGGCAGCCGCGCGGGCAAGATGGAGCAGCATGCCTCGGGCAAGCCGAGCGTCGATGCCGAGCATTGCATCGGCTGCCATGCCTGTGAGCGCATCTGCGCCCACGGCGCCATCAGCTTCCCCACCACGCGTGAGCGCACGCTCAAGAACGGCCAGGTTGTGAGCACGCCCATCGCGAGCATCGACCACGACCGCTGCCTAGGTTGCGGCCGCTGCATCGGCGCCTGCAACCAGGATGCCATCGAGGCTGACTATAACGCTGCTGCCGAGGTGCTGAACTACAAGATTGCCGAGTATACGCAGGCGATCGTGCAGGATCGCCCGAGCTTCCATATCTCGCTCGCCATCGACATCAGCCCCAACTGCGACTGCCATGCCGAGAACGACACGCCCATCGTGCCCGATATCGGCATGTTCGCGAGTTTTGACCCGGTCGCCATCGACCGGGCCTGCATCGACGCGGCGCTCAAGATGCCGGCGATGCCCAACACCGAGCTCACCGACATGCGCGACAAGCTCGAGGCCTCCGGCGGCATCCCCGAGCACTGCGAGCATGACCACTTCAACATGACGCACCCCGACACCAATTGGCGTGCCATGATCGAGCACGGTGTCAAGATCGGCCTCGGCACCGACCGGTATGAGCTGATCGAGGTCAAGTAGCCAATACGGATGCGTTTATCAGCGAAGGCCCGCATGACGGTTATGTTGTGCGGGCCTTTTCCGAAACACGGTATGTTTTGAGCTTTTACTGCGGAACATGGGCTCGAAATGCCTAAAACTACCGGATCGGCATCTTTGATTCATCTGCGAGATGCTTTTGTGTTTTACCGCTTGGCGGATTATATATTAAACGAGGGCCTTCTTCCCGTACTTCCAGTGTTAAGATAACCGAGCTTATATAATGTGATCATTCTGCCGCTATATAGATTCTTACAAATTCGGTTACCAGCGCACGAACGTGTGCAAACGTAGAGGGGAAGCAGGTATGGTTGCGAACGAGAATCTGAACATTTCAGGGGGGGGGGCCTTCTAAAATGGGGCCTAGAAAGAGCAGAGGTCCCATCAAGGCCCTGTGCGCCATCATAGCCGCCGTCTTCCTGACGGTTGGAACCTGTGCGTATGCGGGCACGGCCCTTATGCAGCAGGTGGCACAGTTGCACGATTCGCAACGCGCCCCGCGGACGGGGACCGTGTTCAAAGGCGAAGATACCGACTACACGTTTGCGTCTCAGGATGTCGTGACGCTCAAACTGAACTACCGCTACTCCAACACCGGCGGATTGGCGGGCATCGACGCCGCCGCTCCCCAAACGGTCGAGTTGCAGTTTAAGAAACAGGCCGATGGCACGTATCAGGCCACGTGGAAGTTGCCCACCGTCGAGGGCTTCCGCATCGTGCTGGATGCCACAGAGCTGAACAAATACTTGGTCAACCCGCCGACCGACGGCATGACTGCGGATGAGTTCGCAGAGGCCCTCGAACGCGGTGACTTCGACGTCGACATCGACCACAAGACCGTCTACTACTACCAGCAAACGGTCGACAGTGATCACAACCTGCAGAACCCCGCCTATGACAATCGCTACTCCGATGAATACAACAAGGCATGGAACGACGCCCGCTGGCTCAGGGTCGACGGCGCCGACGGCTACTATGCGGAGGCGGTGTGCGGCGACGACGCCACGCATCCCGGCGACACTTCGGGCAACCATGGCGCAAACGCTCTGGTCAATCCCAAGATCGAAGTGACGCTGACCGCAGACCAGCTGGCAAGCGCCCGGAAAAACGAGCTCGATATCACGGTGTACTATCGCCGTAATGCAACTTGGTATCTGGTGAAGCACTGGTTCCCGCGGGTGCTGTGCGGCCTGAGCGACGACGAGATCACCGCCCTTCCGACCGAGGACAGAAAGCAAGTGGGCACCGAGGAATACGTCTGCCTGGACAAGGACACCCAGCAGGGGCGCGTGGGCGCTCAGACTCGCGCGACCGCGCGCACTCATACCGACAATGAAAACGCTGATGGTAACCCCTACGAGCTGGTTCAGCCAAACGCCTTCGCTCAGAAGCTGATCGAGAACCAGACCTCGGGAACCGAGACGACCGTCGACATCTACTATGCCCCCGCGAGCTCCTACCGCGTCATTTTCGACACGGATTACACCTATATTCCGCGCCAGCAGGTCGATTTGGGCCACAGCGTCGATTTCACAAACGTCGCCAAGCCGAGCCGCACGGGTTACACGTTCGCTGGTTGGCGCTATCTCATGAAGGGTGCAACGGCCAACGCCGACGGCACCTACGGCGATGACCAGTACATCCAGCTGGACGCGGACAATCCTGAGCTCACCATCGAGGGGACGACGATAGCCGACGCCAAGCTGGAGGAGAGCGGCGGCGTCCTCGCACTGCATCTGGTGCCCAAGTGGATTCCGGACACAACCCAGGTTCGCGTCATTCTTTGGACCGAGGATTTGACCGGTACCGATGATGTGCAGGCGCTTGCCGAAGGCGGCAACGCGGGTGGGGATAGCTACTACACGCAGAAGTACACTAATTACCAAAAAGCTCCGGTGACTCATAAGCCGCAGCTGGGTACTACCGAGTCTCACTACAGCAACGCCCATAGCTTTACGATGGACGTGGAGACCGATTCTGCGTTGTTGAAGCCTGGTGGCAATAAGGAACTGCTCGATGGCATCCAGTCTAAGGTGGCCGACGAGTTCAAGACCACCATGGGCAAAGCGAGTGAGCTCGACGTGGCTGATTTCTACTCCCAGGCGGGTTTCGAGATCGTGCATGAGGACGAGAGCGGAATCAACTACAATGCGACTTCTGCTTCCTCTGATGGCAAAACCACAATCTACGTCTACTTCACCCGCAATGTCTACGAGCTGCTGTTCACGTACTATGGAGGGGCCACTGTCGGCGGCAATCCTTCGGACTATTGCGTAGCCATCAACACAAACGGCTACAGCTACAGCAAAGGCGCGGCGGTTCCGGGCGGAATCCTCAACTTCGGCTACAGCGAAAGCCATAACGGCGGAATCGGCACTTATTACAGCAATGGATGGATGCGCGCCGACGTGGGCGGCGCCGCGGATATGCCCGTCCCTCAGACCATCACCATCCGCGCCAAGTACGGCGCGGACCTGCGCGACGTCTGGCCCGTTGCCCGGTCGAGCGAGAGTGTTGACAGCTTGGACAACTCTGGCGGTCGTGGCACTACGGCCAGGATGGTCTCGTGGGGAACGACCGATGGCAAGTACTGCGAGGGTGGCTTCTTCAACTCGGGCAAGTACAACGCCGGCGAGCCCACCATCATGGGAACGTACGCGGCCATGAGCTCCGAGATTGTCGCCGACCCGAAGCAGCCGGTGACGTTCAACGAGTCTGGCCAGGTCGCCGGCTCCGGCCTGCGCCACAACCTGGTGGCCTACTGGTTCAACGGGAACATCAGCTACTACCGCAACAACCATTGCTTCGAGATTCCTGATCTAGATGTCTCCGGCATGGAAAAGATCAGCATCTACGATAACGACAAGTCCAACTCCAAGAACTTCCTGTATCTGGTGCCCATAGAAGACACGGCGGTCGCCAAATACGACTTCAATGATTTGATGCGGGTTTCGTACAAGAACGGTCAGATTAAATACGGTGATCCGGATGGCACGTACTACGCCGTACGTGAGTATAACGACAAGAGCAACACCAAGTACTATGCGGTGGCCCGCCAGGTGGAGACGGTGTCCTCGAACTCTATCGAAAAGCAGAACCCCAGCGCGCGCCTGCACATGACTCGTGCGAACACCCATGCCGACCACAGCACGCGGTATGCCAACGGTGACGGTGCGTGGGACGGGACGACGTGCGGAACGGAGACGGACCCCTACGACCTGTACTTCTACTACGACAGGGACCGCTACACCATCACCTACATGGCGCCCTCCAACAACTTCACGACGGGTAGCGAGGTGACGCTCGGCACGGTCAGGCTGCCCTACGGCGCGCAGGTGACCAAGGACGCGTACGGCTACAAGCTGGATTACCAGGACACGAACGACACGAAGAATGGTGATGGCTCCAACAAGTACGGCTGGGAGCTTAAGAACACTGATAACACCGCCAATCTTCCCTCTACGCCCGTTTGCCCCGACCGTGCGGATAACGGCACCAAGCCTTGGACGTTCAAGGGCTGGGCGCTCGGTCCCGCAGGTGTGAACATGCAGTGGACGATGAACGAGGACGCCGGCGGTGAGGCGCAGGCCGGCGATACGTTTGCCATCGATAGCAACATGCGCCTCTATGCGATTTGGGATGCGCCTTCGTACAGGGTGACGTTCCATCTAAACGGTGGCACGATCGGCAACAGCGGCAACGACGTTGTCGAAAGCGTTCCCGCCAATAGGCGCTACACCTCCACCGAGGCGATTATTCCGCGTCCTCTCCGTGCCGGCTATACGCTTGAAGGCTGGTATGTGGCCGACGGGAACGGCAACATCACATCTCCTGAAACGCCGTTCGATTTCGACCAGGCCATTGCGGAGGACAAACACGTTGCCGCTAAGTGGTCGGCGAATAGCACAGATACATTCGATTACACGGTCTACTACGTGACGGGCAACCCGCTCGAGGCCGACAAGGGCAAAGAGCAGGTCCAGATCGCCGATGGAAACATCACGCCCGACGGCGGCGAAACCTATTACGTGCTCAGCAAGTCCGAGCAAACAGGCCAGGTGTTCAACGCGGGCTCGACGATGGCCTTCTCCGCAAAGAATCAGGCGGGCTATGTTCCCAACGGGACGAGCAAGGTTCTCGAGCTTAAAAAGCTGGACGACACCTACAATGTTATTTTCTACTACGATCCCATCGTTGAGCGCCAACATAAAGTGCGCTTCGTGAAGGCCGGCACTGAGACAGGCGACACGCCCAAGGTCATCCGTGAGTTCACGACAAGCCCCTATCAAACGGTGACGACGCCCCGTCCCGCGGATGTGGAAAAGCTTATCGGCATGGGCTATACGCTGGTCAATAAGGATGGTAACAAGTATATCTCGGTGAACGATGCCTCCGTTCTGCAGTGGATCGATAAAGACGGCAACGCGCAGTCAGTGTCCGCCCTTGCGGGCGATAAGGTCCCGGGCGTCATCACATACCTGGTGCAGCCGATCAACTACACCGTTGCGTACACCAACGCGGAAAGTTCGCCTGCCGCCGCCAACGGCGCCCTCAATGCCGTTACGGCACCGGAGGGGACGTCGGTGAATGGCGCCGCCGGCAAGAACCCGACCCAGTACACGGCCGAGGAGGGCTTCTCGGTGAAGAATCCCGAACGCGTGTGGGACGAGGAGACCAAGAAGTGGTACGTGTTTGACGGCTGGACGTTGGGTGACAAGACCGAAACCAATCCCAAGCATGATTTCCCCTCGACCAACAGCCTGATCGTCGGCGCCGGGACGGTCGGCAAGCTGACGTTCATCGCCAACTGGCGCGTAGACGACAGCGGGACTCTCGACGGCTCCACGAACCTGGTCGTTCAGAAGAGCATCGACGGTCGAGATTGGATCTCCGGCGACTCGTTCTCCTTCTCCCTTGCGGCCAAGGACGACGAGACGCAGCATGCCATTGAAGGGCACGAGGTCCTGCTTCCCGACACAACGACGGTGAAAATCTCCAACGAGACTGCCGACCACCAGGCTTCGTTCGGTAACATCACCTTCAATAAGGCTGGCACCTACACGTTTGCCGTGACCGAGGAGGTCCCGGCGGATAACGCGAAGATTCCGGGCATCGCCTATGACGATACCAAGCGGATCGTCACGGTCAAGGTGACCTCCGGTGCCGACGGCAAGCTGACCGTGGTACGAGTGGATGAAAATGACGCGCCTACTGTGGCTCCGCTCACGTTCACCAATACGTATAAGACGTCCGGCGCGACGTTCGACACCGGTCCCACCGCTGCGGCTGCGCTCTTCAACAAGGTGCTCGATGGCCGTGATTGGCTGGCGGGCGACAGCTTCCGCTTCGAGCTGACTCCGGTCGGCGGCGCACCCATGCCCGAGGACGCCGTGAACGGTGCGAAGACCGTGACGGTTACCGGCGCGGGCAAGAAGGATGGCGATCAGGTGGGCTTCGGCTTTGGCGACATCGTGTTCACCGATGCCGACATGGCCGAAGCGACCGCGAACGCCGACGGCACGCGTAGCAAGACCTTCAGCTACCACGTCCAGGAACTTGGCGTTGACGGACGACCGGGAACCGGCGGTTCGAGCAATGGCGTCACGTACACCAAGGAGATGGCCACACTCAACGTGACGGTGACCGACGACCTCGAGGGAAATCTGACGGCGGCTGTCGCCGGCACCGTTGAGAACGGCGTGTTCACCAACACGTACGAGTCCAAGGTCGACTATGGCGCGGCGGGCGGCTTGGCCATCACCAAGACTCTGAACGGCCACGATCTGGTGCTCGGCCAGTTCGGCTTCACCGTGAAGCCGAAGGACGAGGCGACGGCGCAGAAGTTCGGCATCAAGCAGGGCGGCGAGGAGTTCACCAATACGCAGCCCGCGCTGAACGGCGATAAAGTCGTGGTGAAGCTGCTCGGCGGCGGCGTGGTGTTCAACCAGGCAGACAACGGCAAGACCTTCTCGTTCGAGGTGTATGAGAGCAGGAAGGGCGGCGCCGGCTACGACAACGACGATACGCGCTACACGGTCGACATCGCGGTGTCCGACGATGCGAACACCGGCAAGCTGACCGTGACCACCAAGGTCTCCGGCGGCGCGGCGGGCGTAAAGACGTATACCTACGCCACGGGTGATGCTCCCGCCACCGGCGCCGCAAGCGCCGAGGTCCCGTTCGTGAACGAGTACAGTGCGACGGGCGACTTGGGTGAGGGTGCCGCGGTGAAGATCGAGGCCGCAAAGACCCTGTCCGGTCGCGACCTTAACGCCGGCGAGTTCAATTACGTGGTGCTCGATGCACACGGCGCCACGGTTGCCACGGGCTCGAACGTCGCCGCGGACAAGGATCAACCGGGCAAGATCGTCTTCACCGGCATCAACTACACGACCGCCAAGATCGAGCAGGCGCTCGCGGACGGCACCGCGGCCAAGGGTGCGGACGGAACGTACCGCTTTGAGTACACGGTTGCCGAGCAGACCACGCGTCTTCCCGGAGGCGTGACGGGCAGCGTGTTCACTTTCCAGATCGTGGTCGTGGTGACCGACAACGGCGACGGAACGCTTTCGCCCGAGGTCACGTATCCGGCGGGTTCCAACTCCCTGGCGTTCCAAAACACGTATGACACGGATTCGGTGGGCGTGGAGTTCAGGGGCGCCAAGTGGCTGAGCCTGGAAGACGAGGCCCTCGGTCTGACGATTGCCGACATCGCCGACAAATACGAGTTCAAGATCGAGGCGGTGACCCCGGGTGCCCCCATGCCCGACGCGCGTGTGGCGAAGAACGGCCCTGCGGGCAACGTGACCTTCGGTAACGCCACCTACACCCTGGCCGATGCGGGCAAGACGTTCACCTACAAGGTGACCGAGACGGGCTCTGTTGCCGGTGTCGCAAATGACGCTGCGGCCCAGAGCGGCAAGACGTTCACCGTGACGATCGCCGACAACGGCGACGGCACGCTGGAGGCCACGACCAACCCGGCCGACGGCCCGATGTTCTCCTTCAACAACACGTATGGTACGACCCCCGCGAGCTCCAGCCTGACGGCGGACGGCGGCTTCGCGATCGCCAAGACGCTGACAGGCCGTCCCATCACGGCGGGTGAGTTCGAGTTCCGGCTCGCCAAGCTCGACGGCACCGTTGTGGCATCGGCCAAGAACGATGCCGGCGGCAAGGTCGAGTTGCCTGCGGTGACCTTCGACAAGCCGGGCACGTACCAGTACGTCCTTGCCGAGGTTTCCGGCGGCAAGAAGATCGACGGCGTGAGCTACGACGGAAGCGTGTACCCGGTGAGCGCGCTCGTGACCGACAAGCTCGACGGCACGCTGGCCGTGGCCTGGAGCGTTGACGGCGCAACGACGACGAGCGGTATCATGTTCGCGAACAAGTATGCGGTCGATCCCGCCTCCGCGAGCATCGTCGCCGGTAAGAAGCTCGACGGCCGCAATCTTGCCGCAGGCGAGTTCACCTTCGAGCTGAGCTACGGGCAGGGTGGCGATGCCAAGACCGTTACCGCCACCAATGACGCTGCCGGCAAGGTTGTATTTGACCCGATGACCTTTGACGCTGCGGGCGAATATCGCTTCAAGGTGCGCGAGGTTGCGGGCAAGGCCGAGGGCGTAACCTACGACAAGAAGGTGTACGAGGGCACGGTGACGGTCACTGACGATGGCAGGGGAAGCCTCGTGGCCGAGATCGCGTTCGATAACGGGGACGAGCCCCTGTTCATCAACGTGTACAAGAAGCCGTCCAGCCCCGATACCCCTGACAACCCCGGCGGTAACGACGGCGGGCATGACAGCGACGGCGGGCATGACGGCGACGGCGGGCATGACGGCGACGGCGGGCATGACGGCGGCGGTAAGCTGGTCCAGACGGGCGACCTGTTCAGCCCGATGATCCTCGGCGTGGTCGCCGCCACGGGCGCTCTCTGCGTCATCGCGGCGTTGGTGCTCCGCAAAAAGCGTCGTTAAGACGGGGTGCGCGGGGCCGAACGCGGCGCCACATGAACGGTGCTGCGCATGCCATCGTGTCCGCAGATTGTGATAGATAACGGCCCGGGCCTCCCTCGTACCTGCAGGGAGGCCCGGGTTCTGCTATAGTTCTGAGCATTGTATATCTTTGGAGGACGAACCAAGCACATGCCCGATTCGAGTGACAGTTCCACGCCGCGACCTAGCATCGCGGCCGCCCCTGTTCCCATAGCGCGTGCCGACGCATCATCGCGGGCGCAGCGCATCGCTCGGGCTGCCGGTTCAACGGCGCGCGAGGCCGCGAGCGCGGTCAAGCGCCATGCCCTCCCGCACTACACTCTCGGCGAGGAGATCGCCAACTCCGTCACGCACGGCATCGGCGCGGCGCTCTCAATCGCGGCGCTCGTCATCATGATCGTCAAGGCGGTCGTGGCCGGACAGCACCCCGCGTCTCTTGCGTGCGCTCTGGTTTTCGGCATCACACTCATCCTCGAGTACCTCGCTTCCACGCTCTACCACGCCATCGCCCCGCAGGCCGCCAAGCGCGTCTTCCGCGTGATCGACCATTGCGGCATCTACGTGCTCATCGCGGGCAGCTACACCCCGTTTTGCCTCATCACGCTCGCCCCGGCCGGCGGCATCCAGCTGTGCATCGCCGTGTGGGTGTGCGCCGTGGCGGGCATCCTGTTCGAGGTGGTCATGCGCGAGCGTCAGCCGCGGTGGCTCACTGCGGCGATCTACCTCGCCATGGGCTGGCTCGTGGTGTTCCGCCTGCCGCAGCTCGTGGAGCTCCTGCATCCCACGGCGCTCATCCTGCTCGTCGCCTCCGGCTTGAGTTTTTCGGTGGGTACCATCTTCTACGTGCTCAAAAAGGTGTGCTACATGCACAGCGTCTTCCATGTGTGGGTGCTTGCGGGCAGCGTGCTCGAGTTCTTGGCGGTGGTTCTCTTCGTGATCTAAGTCGCGATTTCAGATTTGGGCTCGAGGCCAAGATCCAGGCTCTCGAGCCGCCATGTATCGTTTCGTATCAGGAGGTTCGAAACCGTCCCCATGGACATCACCATCAGTATTATCACCACGCTTGTTCTCACCGTCATCAACGGATATTTCTCCATGTCGGAGATGGCGCTCACCACGGCGAAGCGCGCCGTGCTCGACCATGAGGCAGAAGAGGGCGACCGCCGCGCCGCCCGCGCCGCCGAGCTCGCCGCCGACTCCGGCAACTTCCTGGCGACCATCCAGGTCGCCATCACGCTCGTGGGCTTCGCCTCCTCGGCCGTGGCCTCGACCAACCTCTCCGACCCGCTCGCCCAGTGGCTATCGAGCTTTGGCATCGCGCCCCTCACCGCCGCCGCGCCCGCGCTGGCGCCGGTGCTCATCACGCTGATCGTGTCGTACCTCTCCATCGTCGTGGGAGAGCTGGTCCCGAAGCGCATCGCCCTGGCTGACGCCGAGGGCATGGCGAAGCGCGTCGCGCACCCGCTGACGGTCTTCCAAAAGATCGCCCGCCCGCTCGTGTGGCTGACCCAGGCCTCCGCGAACGGCCTCGCCCGCCTTATGCGCATCAAGAGCGGCGACGATCGCCAGAACGTCTCCGAGGAGGAGATCAAGTACATGATCAACGAGCAGGAGACTCTGCTCGACGAGGAGAAGCGCATCATCCATGAGGTGTTCGACCTGGGCGACGCCTCCGCGCGCGAGGTCATGGTGCCGCGTGTTGACGTCACGATGGTCGAGGACATCCAGACGGTGTCCGACGTGCTCGCGCTGCTGTGCCAGACCGGCTTCTCGCGCGTGCCGGTGTTCCATGAGGACCAGGACGGCGTCGTGGGCATCGCCCACATCAAGGACCTCATCGCGCCCGCTATGGACGGCCATGGCGATCTCCCCATCTCCGATTTCATGCGTGACGCCACCTTCGTGCCCGACACGAAGGACATCCTGCCCCTGCTTTCCGAGATGCAGACGGCTCACGACCAGATCGTCGTGGTCGTCGACGAGTACGGCGGCACCGCCGGCATCATCACCATCGAGGACATCGTGGAGGAGATCGTCGGCGAGATCGAAGACGAGTTCGACCCCGACAACAAGTACCTCACGCGCCTCTCCAAGCGCGAGTGGCTAGTCGACGGCCGATTCCCCTGCGATGACGCCATTGAGTTGGGCTGGCCCATCGAGGAGAGCGACGAGTACGAGACCATCGCCGGCTGGATTTTGGACCTTTGCGACTCTCTGCCGGATATCGGTGAGGTATTCGAGACGGACGGGTACAAGTTCAAGGTGCAGTCGATGCGCGGCCAGCGCATCTCGCTCGTGCGCGTTATCGCGCCGATCGAGGAGGAGAAGCCTGCCGAGGGCGCTGCCGCCTCCGGTGACGCCGCTGCAGAATAGAAAGGAAAGGCCATGGCCGAGCTGTTCAACATACTTAAGGTCACGGTTGGCCCCAAGAAGCTGACCGCTCGCGTGCTGGTAAATCCGGGCATGCCGCTCATGACGTCGGAAGATGTTGAGGCCACGGCCCGCGTGTATTACCTCGCGCCCGCCATCGCCGATCACCTGTGCCTAGGTGACGCCGGTTCGAAATTCCAAGACTGCATGGGTCACACCGAGCTGCCCCATCTGCTTGAGCATCTCACCGTCGAAATCATGAACGAGACGGGACTTTCCGATGCCATCTCCACGGGCCGCACGCGCAACATCATGGGCGACGACCGCCTCTTTGACGTCGAGGTCTCGTGCCCCGACGACGCTTTGGCCATCGGGGCGCTGTCTTCGGCGAGCTTCATGATGAACTGGGCGTTTTTGCATCACGATCAAATGGTCCCCGATTTCCCCGGAACGGTCGCCGCTCTCACCAGCCTCGTTGCTAACCTGCGCGGCGTATCCAAGGAGAACACGCAGGATGTAGGCGAGGGTGTGCAGGAGACCTACGACGATGCTGAGGTCATCGACACCGAGGGCGCACACGCCTATGAGGGCGAAGGCATCGATGGCGCGGTCTTTGGCGGGGCGGCCGCCGAGTAAGGGTGTGCCGCCGCGGCCAGTCGCGGGTATAATGAGTCACCATTGAATGATCCGACGCGGACATTCCGTTCGAAAAAGGAGTAAGACATGGGCAAGGGTATGAGTTTTGTTGCGGGCGCCGCTCTGGGCGCTGCGGCAGGTGTCGTCCTGGGCGTGCTGTACGCCCCGCGTTCCGGCTCTGAGACGCGCGCCATGGCAGCCGACATGGCCAACGACGCTTGGGATTCGGCGCGCGACATGTACGAGCAGGGCGTTGACCAGGCTCGTGCCGCGATGGACGATTTCGGCCCGACCGTCGACGCCGCTACCGATGAGCTGCGCGCCAAGGTCGACCTCGCCCGCGAGCGTATGGACCAGCTACGCGAGCAGCTCAACGATGCCGTGAACTCCGGCACCGTGACGCCCGCCGCCGATGTCGTCGTCGAGACCGTCGTCCCCGAGGCAGACTCCGCCGCCCAGGCATAGCGCGCGAATCGTTAGCGCGTTATGCTCGCAGGTGATTTCACGGGGCTCAAGCTGTACAAGCTGCCCGATCCCGATAAGCGCGTCGCCAAAGACGGCACCCCGCGCGACCCAAAGAGAATCGGAAGGATCCACTGCCCGGTGTTCTCAAGCGAGGGCACACGGGTGGTGGGTTTTATGCTCAAGCTCCCCGATATCGCGGGGATGGTCAAGCGACCCGACCGCTTTCTCGCGTACGACGCCATCGGTGTCGCCGGCGAGTACATGGTCGCCAAGGACGATCGCGCCGCTTTTGACGCGACGGCCGCCAAGCGCTTGGGCGTGAACCTCGACACGTGCCTCATCTGGACGGGCATGGACGTGCGAACGGTGTCGGGCAAGGTGGTCGGCTATTGCGCCGACGCCGATTTCAACCCCAAGACCGGCCTGGTCACCTCCTTCATCTTGACGGAGGGTGGGGCGTCCAACGCGCTGGTGGGGCACCGTGAGATGCCGGCCAGCATGCTCAAGGGTTATCGCGACGGCGCTATGATCGTGAGCGACGACGTGCTCTCGCTGGATTTCTCGGGCGGCGCCGCGGCGAAGGCCGCCGAGGCGAGCGTGAAGGTCGCGGCGAAGGCGACCGAGGTCGGCGCCAAGGCAAAGGTGCAGGCCAAGAAAGGCGCCGCCATTTTGGACGAGAAGGGGTCGAAGGCGCTCGACAAGGGCTCAAAGGCCCTGGGCAAGCAGCTCGGGAAGACAAAGGGCATGTTCGGTTCGTTTGTGAGCGAATATAAGAAGGCCGCCGGCAGCTCGCCAAGCAAGAAGAAATAACCGCGGACGGGAGAACCATTGCCTAACTACACCACCTCCTATTCGACGAAAAACAAACCGCGCTACCGCAAGAACCTCGGTAATCAGCTGCCCGGCGGGCGCAGACGTCAGCAGCGTCGCAAAAATGCCCAATACCTGCGCCGTTCCCAGGGCTTTGGGGGCCGCAGGCGATTGGGTCACGGCTATGGCGGCAACGACCGCAGGCCCTATGCCATCATCGTCGTCGGCTGTGCGTTCCTGCTGTTTGTGGCCAGCATCGTGTGGTACGCCAACCGCAGTGTCGAGATCGATCTTAACGGCGAGACGACAAAGGTCCGCATCCATTCCGATATCGAGCGCATCATCTCCGATCAAGAGCTCGACCTCAAGCCGGGCAATCTGCTCGCCGTCGATGACGAGGTCATCGAGAAGGGCGGCGGCACCGCGTACACGGTAAGTCTCAAGGGCAAGAAGCTGAGCAAGAAGCAGATCGCCTCGGTGGAGATCGAGGGCGGCGAGAAGCTCACCATCGAGGATGGCGAGGACATCTACGAGCCTCACGATGTGAAGGCAACGGCCATCGACCCCGCGATCACGGTGGAGGGTTCCGGCGCGTTGTCGTATGTGGAAACCTGGGGCGAGGCGGGTCGCTCGGAGGTCTGGACGGGCGACCTTACGGGAAAGACGGTGGACAAGGGCATGGTCAAGCAGCCCGTCGACGCCCATGTGGTCCGCACGGCGATCACCCCCGACGTCAAGGGGAAAAAGTTCGTCGCGCTCACGTTTGACGAGGGGCCGAGCAATCAAACTCGTGAGATCCTGCGCATCCTCTCCGAGAAGGACGCCCGGGCAACCTTCTTCGTGTCGGGCGATAAGGTCGCGGCGCAGGCGACCTCGGTCCGCGCGATCGCTGCTTCCGGTAACGAGCTCGGCACGAATGCATACGAGGATATCGACCTCACCGAGCTGTCGGGCGAAGACCTGCGCGCCCAAATCACAAAGAGCTTCGACGCGGTCGAGCAGGCGTCGGGCAAGCGACCGGTGCTGTTGCGCCCTCCGTTTGGCGCGTTTTCCGACGAGAACTGGGCGGCGGCGATGGATTTGGTGAGCGGCGTCGTGACGTGGAACGTCGACTCGGGCGATTGGCTGCTCCAGGGCGCGGACGCCGTGGTGAACACGGTCATAGGCTCGATTGGCAACGGCGACGTGATTTTGCTCACCGACAACGATGCCACGGCAGCTCAGACCGTCGAGGCGTTGCCCGTGCTGATCGATCGTCTGCACGAGGAGGGCTATGAGCTCGTGACGCTTTCGGAGCTTATCGCCGCCGATAAGGACCTGAAAGACGTGGTCGACCTCACGCGCGCGGGGCTGCCGAAGGATGCAGTGCTGCCCGTGATTGAGGACGACGCGGAATCCTCAGACGAGGAGTAGATAACGCGTTGCCCGTTATGTCCGGGCGCCCGCGCATGCATGGTATAGTAAATGCGGCTGTGCCCCGAGGGGGCAGCCGCATGTTTTTTGTAATGAGGGTCACGAGAAAGGCCTGAAGTGAAACCTAAACCCCGACCACACAGTCGCTGACCCCTGCGGTGCCCTTGCGCGTATGCGCGGTGCGGGACCCCGCCGGGGTGAATCTGCACGTAAAGGAGCACTATGAACTACCTTTCCGAAATGTTGAAGCTGCCGGTGGTGGATGCCGACGGCGAGAAAATCGGTATCGTCAACGACCTCGGCATCGCCACGGGCGAGGTCTTTCCCCGTGTGACCGCGCTGGCTTTTCAGGGCCCCGGCAAGACGCCCTTCATGATTTCGTGGCGCAAATACGTCGAGCACTTTGATGACGATGGCGTGTATCTCAAGTACCCCGCAACCGACATTCGTTTTTCCTATCTGCAGCCCGACGAGGTCTTGCTTGCCCGCGACATCATGAACAAGCAGATCGTCGACACGCAGGGCATGAAGGTCGTGCGCGTAAACGACATCAAGCTGTCCACCACGGGTGAGAACCAGCTGCGCCTGCTGGGTGCCGAGGTTGGCGCCCGCGGCCTGCTACGCGCGATTCACCCGCTGTTCGAGCGCGTCACCGTGCGCGTTGCCAAGATGCTCGGCAAGCCGATCGCAGAGGACATCATCGCCTGGTCGTACATGGACCTGCTCGAGCGCTCTACCAAGCAGATCAAGCTGTCGGTCTCGCACAAGACGCTCTCGGAGCTGCACCCGGCCGACATCGCCGACATCATCGAGCAGCTCGACCCGCGTTTGCGCACGCAGGTGTTTGCGCAGCTCGACACCGAGCAGGCCGCCGAGGCCATCACCGAGCTCGACGACGATGAGCTCATGACCGAGATGCTCGAGGGCTTGTCCGACCGCGAGGCCTCGACGATGCTCGCCACCATGGACCCCGACGACGCCGCTGCCCTCATCGAGGAGCTTGACTACGAGAAGGCCGAGAAGCTCCTGCGCCTCATGGGCGTGAAGGAGGAGAAGGCCATTCGTAACCTGCTCGGATACGAGGAGGATACCGCTGGCCGCATCATGACCAACGAGTTCGTGGCGCTGCCCGCCACCGCGACGGTCCAGGATGCCATCGACGCCCTGCGCAAGCTCGACGAGGACTTCGAGAGCATCTATTACGTGTACACCACCGATGCGGACGGCGCGCTCACGGGCGTATTGTCCATGCGTACGCTCGTGGTGGCCGAGCACACCGACCGCCTGAAAGACCTCGCGTACCGCGACGTCGTTTGGGTTGCCCCCGATCTCGACCAAGAGCAGGTGGCCGACGAGATGACCAAGTACGACCTCGTGGCGATTCCCGTGTGCGACGAGAACCGTCGCATCCTGGGCATCGTGACGGTCGATGACGCGCTCGACGTTATCGCCGAGGAGCACGCAGAGGATCTGCAGATTGCCGGCGTGTCGGTGGGCGAGAGCAACACCGGCGAATCCACGCATGCGTTTACCTGGTTTGCCCAGCGTCAGTACTGGATTGTGGTGTGGGCCATCGCCGCCTGTGCCATCGCGGCAATTGCCGTGACGCCGCTCGAGCGCCTCGATGTGGCCGCCCTGGGCCAGGCAGCCGCCCGCGACATCATCACGAGTCAGGGGCTGAGCGCCCTCATGCCGATCTCCATCATGCCGGTGGTGCTGCTCGCCTCCATGCGCATGGTGTCGTTCGTGAAGAACAGTTACCTGGAGTATGACGAGCGCGACGATGAGCCCAAGCCCTACCTCGGGTTCTTTCTCAAGACCACGTTGATTGGCGTCGTTCTCGCAGCCGTTGTGTTCCTGTGCGGCGAGCTCATGACCACCACCCTGTTTGGCGAGGGGAACCTTTGGGCCACGACCACGCTGCTCGCCTGCTTCAAGGGCGCGGCGGTCGTCATCGCCGCCACGTATGCGAGTGCGGTGGCCTACTTCTTCGCGCTGTTCCGCAGCGACGAGAAGGACCAGAACATCTCGGGTACCTCGCTCACATTTGCGGCGGTGCTGATCTCCGCCATCGCGTACACAGTGCTCGGCTCGATTCCGCTTTTGTAGGGTGGCTGAGACTGCATGGAACAGACAACCAAGAAAAAACTGACCGTCGCGGCGGTGCTCGGCGCTATGGGGCCGGGTCTGCTCGCCGCCCTTTCCGGCAACGACGCCGGCGGCATCGCGACGTATTCGAGTGCGGGCGCGTCCTATGGATACGCCACGCTGTGGATGCTGCCCGTCATGGCGCTCCTGCTCATCGTCGTGCAGGAGACCGCCGCCCGTTGCGGCTGCGTGACGGGTAAGGGCTTCGCCTCGCTCATCCGCGAGAAGTTCGGCGTGCGCAAGACGGCGCTCGCCATGATCGCCCTGCTCATCGCCAACACGGCGGTGACCATTTCCGAGTTCGCGGGTATCGCGAGCGGCCTTGCACTGTTCGGCATTCCCAAGACGGTGTCGGTGCCCCTCATGGGCTTGCTCATTTGGTTGCTCACCATGAGCGGCAGCTTTAGGCGCATCGAGAAGATTCTGCTGCTGGTGAGCTGCGTGTTCGTGACGTATGTCGTGGCAGCGTTTTTGGCTGGCCCCAACTGGGGTGAGGTCGCGATCTCCACGATCACGCCGAGCCTCATTCCCGAGCCGAGCTACGTGTCGCTGCTGGTGGCGACTATCGGTACGACCATCGCGCCGTGGATGATTTTCCTCGCGCAGAACAATGTGGTCGACAAGAACGCCGACGAGTCCGATATCATCCTGCAGCGCATTGACACCACCACCGGCTCCGTGATCGCGTGCGCCATCGCGTGGTTCATCATCATTACGACCGGGGCGGTGCTGTATCCCACGGGTATCCATGTGGCCGACGCCGCCGACGCGGCGCTCGCCCTCGAGCCCATCGCGGGTGAGTTCGCGACGGTGCTGTTTGCCGCCGGCCTTGTGGCGGCGAGCTTCTTGGCTGCATGCGTGCTGCCGGGCGTGACGTCCTCGGCCATCTGCGAGGCATTTGGCTGGGAGCGCGGTGCCGACCGCACCTGGAGCGAGGCGCCGGTGTATCGCGGTATCATCACGGTGGTTATCGTGGCGTCCGCCGCGCTCGTGATCATGCCGGGTGTCGACCTGTTCCAGATCATGATGAGTGCGCAGGTCATCAACGGTGTGCTGCTGCCCATTCTGCTCGTGTTCCTCGTGTTTATCGCCGGCGACAAGCACATCATGGGCGCATACAAAAACAGCCGCCTGTGGAACGTGCTCACCTGGGCGACGATCGTGCTCATCACCGTGCTGACCGTGGTGATGTTCGTCCTCCAAGCGCTGGGGTACTAGCGCGCATCTTGCGCCGTCCGGCCCCGCGCCTCGCCCGAGGTCGGGCTCCGTCCGATGGTGGGCTCAGTCTGAGGGTTGGCCTTGCCTGGGGGGTAACCTCCGTTTGAGGGTGGGCCTTACCCGAGGGTGACCTTGCCGAAGACAAGCCTTGCCGGTGTAATCTCCGTTTGAGGGTAAGAATGTCGAAAAATCCAGGCCTCGGGACTGCGGACAAAAAGTTGGACACCTCGACGGTGTCCGGATGGGAGGTCCGCA
>ERZ838839.165-NODE-165-length-86682-cov-13.532848_pt1 | contig 86682 bp, 65 predicted proteins | sample MGYA00519909_ERZ838839 | MGnify/ENA primary metagenome ERZ838839 (study PRJEB31850, sample SAMEA3708843) | human gut metagenome | biome: human gut; feature: human-associated habitat; material: faeces | place: China | collected 2014 ...
ATCCTATAGGCTTTGCCATCAAAACCCATTCTTCTCCTTCCAGACGAATCACATCGCCCGATTGCCCTGTGGCTTTGAGCGTCAGCATCACACCGCACAGCAGAACAAGCAGTATCACTTTCTTCATACGTATCTGATTGTTAGGTAAATCTGGTTTTTAAAGATACGAAAAAGAAACGGCTTTGCAAAGCTGGGAAAGGAATTAGAAAAACGAAGCTCCGTTTTCCGAGAAATATTGGTTTTATTTTTTATGTTTCCCAACCCCGAACCGTATGTTTTCAAAAGCAGAAACGTATAGTTCCGCACCGAAGAACATACGTTTCTCTTACGGGAAACATAGAAAACGCCTTGAAGAAACGATTATGTCCTCAAGGCGTTTTCCAATATGTAAAGTTAGCAAGCTATTCGGCGTCTTCCTATTCCGCAAAAGCCGGAACAGGCAAATGCATACCTGCCATTACCACTCCGTTTTCACGGGCATATTGCAGGTAGTATTTGCGGCTTTTTATGGCTCCGGTCTTATCCATGTCATACTGCGCACAGATTTCCGGATGATCTTTCTGCAAGGCAAACCCGTGAAACAAGTCACCAATTACCAGCAGTTTGCCCGCCTTATAAACGGTATGTCCCGGTGTATGTCCTATGGCCTCCATAGGGAGCACATTTCCGGGAAGCGTATCTCCAAAAGCAAAGAGATGCAGACGGTCTTTATAGGCATTCATCGTGGTCTCTACCTGTGCCCTTTTATCAGCCGGCATTTTCATCCAGGCATCATATTCCGCCTTTGAAGCATATACCTCAGCCTTCGGGAAGACAACCTTACCGTCCTTCATCATTCCGCCGATATGGTCGCCATGAAAATGGGTAAGAAACAAGCAGTCAATATCTTCAGGCTTTACACTCAACGATTTCAAGCCCTCCATCATCCGACTATCAGGAGCACCGACACCGGTATCGAATAGCATCCGCTTGCCATCACATTCAATCAAAAACGTGCTGACGGAAGCTGGTATACCCTCTTGAAGAGAAAGGCTGTTCATCAGCGCATCTGTCGCATCCGGAAAGAGAGTACGCGGCATCAAGCGTGGGTTGGCATTGTCACGAATCCATGTCACCTTCATACCGTCCAGCGTCAGCGTAGCCAGCAGGCTGTCTTTCTGTAACTTTACCTGAGTGCATACAGCCTTTATCGTATCTGCATTCATTTCTTTCTCTGTTTTCTGTTTATTCTGCCCTCCGCAACCAAAAAACAAGAAGGCTGACAACACGACGGCACCCGCCATCACATAATTTTTCATACGTATTTGTTTTGTAGTTTCTTCTTATTGTCCCATCTCTACCTTCACTTCCTGAATGTTACGAAGCTCATCGCTGAAGTTGACACCAATCTTGTAGACCGTACGGCTGTCCTTGGCAAAGGGTGCGGCATAGCCTTTCTCCCGAATCTGGGCCAAAGCTTCGTCCGCGCTGCCGTTCAGCTTGAATTCCATGATGTACACGTAGTCTTGTGTCTGGAGCACCAGGTCGATCCGTCCGCGACTGGTGTGGTATTCCACCTGCACGTAGAAGCCCATCAGCTTGAAAATGATGTAGAGAATATTCTGGTAATGCACTTCGCGGTCGCGCGCCAGCTCGTAAGGAATGTCGGCAAACATAGTCTTCAACCGTTCGAAAAAATCATCCACCTTTCCGGCCATCACTTCTTCCACAAAGCACTGAATCTGGTAGGGTGACTTGCTTACGCTCACCGAAGCATAGTTGGGCAGCAGGAACTTGAAGAAGCCTTGTTCCACTTCCCGGTTGGGGAACCCCAGCGTGTAGTTCTCGAACATCTTGTTGTAACCCTTGATGGTGAGGTAGCCACTCTGGTAGATAACCGGAATCGGGTCGGTTGAGGCCGTATCGATGCTGTCCAGCACCGGCTGGCTGGTGACGATATGTTCCAGTTCCTCTATCGGATAGTGGTGGAGCTTGAGCAGTTCGACAAGGTAAGTCGGTGTGCCTGTTTCAAACCAGTAGCTGCCGAACCGTCGGTTGGCAAAGGTATTCAGCAGGCTGAACGGATTGTACATACCGATGGCATTTTCCGTGAAATGATATCCGTCGTAGTTTGTTTTCAGTTCCGCACAAGCTTCTTCATAGCTCATGCCTGTAGCTGCGGCCAATTCGTGAATATCTTCTTCAAAATAGGTATAAATTTCTTTCTCACTGATACCACAGATTTCGGCATACTGGTCAATCATGGAAATGTCACGCAGGTTGTTCAAATCGCTGAACACGCTGACCTTGCCGAACTTGGTCACTCCCGTGAGCAGAGCAAAGCGGATGCACCCGTCCATGGATTTCAAAGCTCCGTAGAAGGCTTTCAGGGTACCGCGGTATTCGTTCTGCAAGGCTTCATTGCCGATGGCCTGTAGCATGGGCTTGTCATATTCGTCGATGAGAATCACCACGCGGCGGCCTGTCTGCTCGCAGGCACGGCGGATGATCCCCTGAAAACGCCGGGCCACACCGATTTCACTGGAAGATGCTCCATAAAGTACTTCCCAATTCTGTACGTTTTCCTCCAACACGTTGGTCAGTGATTCCGGCGTATCGTATTTCTGCGTATTCAAATCCAGGTGTAGTACCGGATATACCGTCCAGTCCTTCTCCAGTTTCTCCAGTGCCAGTCCCTTGAAAAGCTCTTTCTTTCCCTGTGCGTAGGCTTCAAGGGTTGACAACAGCAGGCTTTTTCCGAAGCGTCGCGGACGGCTCAGAAAATAGTATTTATTTGTATTAAACAATTCATATATCTGTGCTGTTTTGTCCACATACACATAACCATCATGTATCAGACCTTCAAAGTTCTGTACTCCTACCGGATATAGCTTGCTCATAACCACTGGATTTAGATTCTACTGCGAATGTAGTAATTTTCAGCGAACATCCAAACAGATAAAGAATAGGAATCTGAAAATTAGATGGATAATCACTCGTCCTTTACAGTCATAATTACTATCTTTGTATAGAGTCATATTGCGGCTTCGATTCAATAACTATTCAGAAAACCGAGCAATGGAAGTACACAGAATAATAAACAACATTTTTAAGGTTCTTCTTAATCTACTGCTCTTCATGATGGCTGGGGTAGCAATCATGAATGTATTTATGAGCAACTGCACAACAGGAGAAATCTGCTATCAACTACTGATAGCCATTCTATGTATCGCAACGATTTTCTGCAAGAAATACAGATATATCGGACTATCCATCATCTTGGTATTGATGTTTATTGCTTATCTTGTCACTAAATAATAACCGTAATGGGAACATTAGGATGCATCCACGACATGATGCGGAGGAACAAAGAAAACAGGGAACTCCGTCAGCGCAACCGGGAGCGTATGAAAGAAACGCGCCGGCGAATGACCGAATGCCGACACACGGAGCTTCCTTCTACTCTTTCCGTGGAAAAACTGGAGGAGATACAAAAACAGACACAAGAAAAAGAACAAGCCGACCAAAACCGCACCTTCAGAATCAAACTGATTCTGGGGTTAGTCATGCTTGTCCTTCTTCTATTATGCGGATTCTTGCTCTGAATCTTTACACACTTTTTATTTCAGTCCGCCTTTCCGATGCGGTATAAAATTATTCATATTGTGAAGAAGCTTATCTTTCATAGCAGCCGCATCCGAGGCCGACATCCGCCCGCTTTTCACCAAGTTGTCCAAGCCATCAATATCATTCTGATAGCTCATTCTATCCAATGTAAAAAATCCTTCTTTCAACATATATTCCGGCGCATAGCGTGCCAGCAGCAAGAAACCGATAGCGCACAATATCATGAAAAGAAGCAAGGCCAGAGAAATGGAGCAAGCCACGACCGCTCCCGACACAGCCACCCAGTAAACAAGCAACTGCCCTAAGAAGAAACCCCAACGGCGATTTTTAGCCCTGCGGAAAAAAGCATATAATACCATCAGCAGATGAGGTATCTGACACAAAAAAGCAATCACTACCACCAAAGGTTCTACTCCCTCAAGAGAGGCTGTCGAATTCAGACTGACCGACAGGATGATGAAAGCACACAACAAAAGGGCCAGAAAGACACCAAACAGCATGCTTTTCCATGAAAAATTAAACACAAAGGTTTCCTGAATATCCACGGTATACTGAAGCAGACACCAAATCTGCACCACGGTAACACCTGCCATGAGAAATACATTCAGCCAGCCCACATCGCTCGTCACCATCAAGAACCAGCCGGCATCAAGTGCTCCAAGAGAAAGCAAATACCAGAGTTCAAGAAGAGACATCAGGCACAGCAAACCGCCATAGAGTTTGATGTTAGTCCGAAGCTTCCTGATAAGAGAAACCACTATCAGCACACCTGCCGTAATGATTACCAGCCATACCCCATAACGTCCGGACTTAAATCCGTTGAAGACCGTATTGCCTGGGACATTCTCTGTAAGCGCTTTTTCTGAAGCATATTCCGGAGAGTCCACACCAAACTCATCGGCCACTTCATAAAGCCGCATCTTGTGGAGGAATCTTTTTTTGACATAGGCTTCGCTTCCGTCGGGCAATTTAAATGTACACCACTCTTTTGAACGATACACCACATTCTTAAGTATGGTATCTTGTGGAAGTACCCCAGGCTCCCGCCCGCCATATCCTGGTTCCCCATAGAAAAAAACAGCATCTTCAGCCACCACCCGGTATATTCCATCACGTGGTGTATAGAGTTGCATGTGCACAAGCCCCTCCGAAGAAGAGCCTTCCATTCCTGAAGGAAAATCAAGTGCCCCCGAATCCACATACCCCGTGTTGCCGTTTCGGGTCTGTACTTTCACCCAAAAATCGGGACGTTCTGGTTCCAAAATCACGACTACATCACCCGCATACAATTTCTGGAGCTTTACGGAACTCGTATTAGGCTGGTCATACAGAATGGCATCCCATGCCAGACCCGAAATTTTTTCCGCACACACCATGATGGGGAGCAAACACAAAAGAAGCCCCCACACAAACTGCTTTACATTCATACTTTATCCATTTTTTGATTAATACACAAAGAATGGTTACAAAATAAATCGTTTTGATTTTTTATTTTCTCCCCGAAAACCGTGATTTATTTTTCTGCATCTGACTTTTTATATCTTAAATTTTCCATTTTTATTGCTGAAATAAATACAAACTTACACACAGCACACCTAAATTTTCCATCTAAAAGGACTTTTTATGTATGCATACTCTTTTCAGTTACAATATAAATCACTGATTCCCAAGGTATACAAAAATAAATATACACAGGAATTAGGAATATTACAAAGACGTTACTAACTTTGCGCCACAATTTGTGTAACCGCATGAAGTTAATATTGATAACAACCCCTACTTATTTTGTAGAGGAAGACAAGATCATTACTACTCTGTTCGACGAGGGACTGGACATTCTCCATCTGCGTAAACCCGACACGGCTCCGGTTTATGCGGAGCGTCTGCTAACCCTCATTCCCGAGAAATACCACAAGCGTATTGTCGTACACGACCATTTTTATTTAAAAGAAGAATACAAGCTTAAGGGCATTCACCTGAGCCATCGCAATCCGCTGATTCCGGATAATTATACCGGACACGTAAGTGCATCCTGCCATACCTTCGACGAGGTGATGGCCGACAAGAAAATGTGCGACTACGTATTCCTCAGCCCGATATTCGACAGCATTTCCAAAGAAGGCTATGCATCGGCCTTCACATCGGAATCCATCCGTGAAGCTGCCGAGAAAGGCATTATCGACAAACGAGTCATTGCCCTGGGAGGTGTAGACGAGAACAACCTGCTTCAGGTGAAGGATTTCGGCTTCGGGGGAGCCGCTATCTTAGGAGGACTGTGGAACAAGTTTGACCCCGCTTCAGACTACAATTATCAAGAACTTATCGCTCATTTCAGAAAATTGAAGCGACTGGCCGACTGAGTCATTCGCTAAAATTCTGCCGGAAACGTTTGTCCGGCTTAAAGAAATGGCGTACTTTTGCAGAAAATAAGGCAATATTATCTATTTTTACAATGAGCGCAACATCACCTTTTAAGGTATTCTCTGGTACAAACTCGAGATACCTTGCAGAAAAAATCTGTAACAGCCTGGGCTGTGAACTTGGTAACATGAACATTACTCATTTCGCAGACGGCGAATTTGCAGTTTCCTATGAAGAATCAATCCGTGGACAGCATGTATTCCTGGTACAGTCCACTTTCCCCAACTCAGACAACCTGATGGAACTCCTGCTGATGATTGATGCGGCCAAACGCGCATCGGCCAAGAGTATCATCGCCGTACTTCCCTATTTCGGATGGGCGCGTCAGGACCGTAAGGACAAGCCGCGTGTGTCTATCGGTGCCAAACTGGTAGCTGACTTGCTGAGCGTAGCAGGCATCGACCGTCTGATTACCATGGACCTTCACGCTGACCAGATTCAGGGTTTCTTCAACATCCCGGTCGACCATTTGTATGCTTCTACCATCTTCGCACCTTATATCCAGTCTTTAAATCTGGAAAATCTGGTTATCGCAACTCCTGACGTGGGTGGTTCAAAACGTGCCAGCACATACGCTAAATACCTGGATGTGCCTTTGGTATTGTGCCACAAGACACGCGAAAAAGCAAACGTGGTAGCTTCCATGCAGATTATCGGTGACGTAAAAGACAAGAACGTAATTCTGATTGACGACATGGTGGATACAGCTGGTACCATCACCAAAGCTGCCGACATCATGAAGGAAGCAGGTGCACGCTCTGTACGCGCTATCGCTTCTCACTGTGTAATGTCTGGACCGGCTTCTGAACGTGTACAGAACTCTCAGCTGGAAGAAATTGTATTCACTGACAGTATTCCTTACTCATTGCGCTGCGCTAAGGTGAAACAGTTGTCTATCGCCGACATGTTTGCTGAAACTATCCGCCGCGTGATGTCGAACGAATCTATCAGTTCACAGTACGTAATCTAAAAAACAGTACCGGGCATTTTCCATAAAGGAAGGGTCCCGTCACCATAAAGGATTTGCAGTCCGGTTTCTCATCGGCTTGCAAATCCTTTTACTTTGTCCTATTAATTCATCACTTGATTCCCGTTTACCCATGAAAATTCTCTGGCTCGACCTGAACAGCTCGTACGCTCACGCCTCGCTGGCCCTTCCGGCCTTGCACGCACAAGTCATGCACGACCCGTCCCTGGAATGGGGAGTGGTGTCGGCCACTATCAACGAAAATCCGGGCATGACAGCCGGAGAAGTCGTACGTCAGGCACCGGATATTCTGGCAGCTACCTGCTGGCTGTTCAACCACGAAGTGCTCATGCACGTCATCAGTCGGGTGAAAGCCATGCTGCCCCGTTGCGTGGTGACACTGGGCGGTCCGGAGTTCCTGGGACACAACGAAGACTTCCTGCGCACCAACCGCTTTGTAGACTGCGTATTCCGTGGAGAAGGTGAAGAGACTTTCCCGCAATGGCTCGCCTGCTGGCAGCAACCGGAAGAATGGACCCGTATCACGGGACTCTGCTTTCTGGATGCGGAAGGACAATACCATGACAACGGACTTTCACGTGTAATGGCTTTCGACAAGCTGGTGAATCCCGAACAAAGTCCGTTCTTCAACTGGAGCAAGCCGTTCGTGCAACTGGAAACTACCCGCGGCTGTTTCAACACCTGCGCATTCTGCGTAAGCGGAGGAGAAAAGCCGGTCCGCACGCTTTCCGTCGAGGCTATCCGCGAACGTGTCCGACTGATTCACGAGAAAGGCATCCGTAACATCCGGGTACTCGACCGTACATTCAACTACCAGAGCCACCGGGCCAAAGCCCTGTTCGACCTCTTCCGCGAGTTCCCCGACATGCATTTCCACCTGGAAATCCATCCGGCTTTACTTTCGGAAGAACTGAAAAAGGAACTGGCTTCCATGCCTAAGGGACTGCTTCACCTAGAAGCAGGCATCCAGAGCCTGCACGAAGAAGTGCTTACCGTCAGCCGGAGAGCCGGCAAACTGGCCGATGCACTGGAAGGTCTGCGTTACCTCTGCGCACTGGACAATATGGAAACGCACGCCGATTTGATTGCAGGACTGCCGCTGTATCACCTCTCACAGATTTTCGACGACGTACGCACGCTGGCCGAATACCGTGCGGGAGAAATCCAGCTGGAATCCCTGAAACTGCTGCCGGGCACAGAGATGCGGCGCCGGGCCGAAGAGCTTGGCATCTGCTATTCTCCCCTTCCACCTTACGAAGTGCTCCAGACCCGTGAAATCACCCCCGACGAGTTACAGACAGCCCGCCAGCTATCGCGTCTGCTCGACGGATTCTACAACGCACCGGCCTGGCAGGAAATCACCCGCCGTCTGATTGTGGAAGAACCCGACTTTCTGACACGTTTCCTGAACCACCTGATTCAAATCGGAGTCATCGATCAGCCCATGGGACTGGAGCGACGGGGTATCCTGCTCTACCATTTCTGCAAGGAGCACTACCCTCATTTCCTTACCGCCATGAGCCGGGCCTGGATTGAAGCCGGCATGTCACTCAAGAAGGAACCGGCCGAACGGGTACGCACAAAGCACGTCACTCCGCCCGAAGCGTGGACGGTGTGCACAGGTACGTACCGCGATGACCTCCGCCTGTGCAAGCTTCCTGCTCCCGAAGAAGGCCGCTGCTACTGGTACGGCTTCGAAACCGAAAGCCAGCAACTCCGCCCCGTATTTGCTGCTGTAAGTCAGGAATAAGCCTCCCGTTCCATCAAACAAGCACCATCATCTTTCATCCAGCCAGTACTGCCAAGGGAGTACTGCAATACTTTCAGGGAAATACTCAAGTACTGCCTAAGAAGTACTGAAGTACTGACAGGGAAGTACTGGAACCTGCCCTTTCCTCCCTGAAAAGCACTCCGCAAGAGGGGGAAAATCGCTTCGGAACATTAGGAAAATTGGCGGGCAAATTATAACTTTGCCCGAATTTTCAACTAGACTATGTATATATTCCGATCGATTCACGAAATTATCAATACCATTGCGGCGGCCAGGGGACTGCTCACGGAAATGTTCGAGAAACGAAAGACGCTGAGTTTCCGCTATTCCGACGCACTGGCACTGCTCAAGGACGATGAAAACCGGTTGAAACTGCTCATAGAGAAAGAAGTCATCCGCCAGAACGGCAACTTCGTGGAACTGGATGCCCGCTTCCTCGACTTTTTCGAACTGCTCCTCGAAGCGAACGAGGAAATCAACACGGCCATCATCGACGAGAACATTGCCTTCCTGCACGAACTGATGGACTACTACGAGAAGGAGCAGATTGCCTCGCGCAAGGAGAGCTATGTGCGCAACATCAAGATTACCTTCCAGAAGATTGCACGTACCACCATCCGCAACATCATGAACCTGCAGAGCAGCATCGACAATGCGTTCAAGCACGAACCGACTTACCAGATAAAGATTGCCAAACTGGAAAACCTGGACAAGAAGCGGATTCACATCCAGCAGCTGATTGATACCACCGAAAACCTCATCCTGCACGAGGAGCGACGGTTTTTCCAGCAGGCTACCGACGAGGAACTGAACCGCATTCTGCTGGAACTGCGTAGCGAACTCCAGCTCTCGGCCCACAGCCTCATCCGTGCCCAGCAGGACATCATCAACTACCTGAACCAGATTAAGAGCCAGGTGATTCTGGTAGAGAAAATCCGGAAGGTGAAGTACCTGCAAGACCAGTTTGAGCTGCGTTCGCGAAGCAACCTCTCGGAAGTGCTCGAAAGAGAACATTCCGTACTGGTGGAAGGCAGCGTGCCGTCTTCGTTCAAGCTGTCACTGCCCTACCTGAGTACCGACGAGGCACGTCCTGTCATCCTGAAAGTGCTGCGCAACCTGCAGTACCGCGAGATTATCCGCAGCAACGAGGCGGGCGCCTTCAGCGAGGAGGACATGGAATCGCAGGCCATGTACCAGGAGGTCATCGACCTGGAAGAAACCCTGAGCGACTACATCCAGGCACAGGCACAGGCCCGCTGGAACGATGCGTCGGCTCCGGAAGAAGACCTCTTCCACTACCTGATGCACTACACCTTCGCCCGCGAAGTGGACGAGCAGGAACGCACCACCTTGTTCTGCCAGATGGTGTCGCTCTACGAAAACCGTCTCCGCATCAGCGAGGAATTCGGCCTGTATCACCAGTACGAATATGCCAAGGTGTATCCGGCCAACTCGTAACCCATTCATCCCTATACATTTGACTTATGGAACTGAACATACATATACCTGACAATACTGCGGCCTTGTTCGACTGTCTCCAGAAGGGACAGTTCATCAGTTCGAACAGCTGTAACGAAGCCGTGCGCGACATGTACGACCAGATAGACGACCACTTTGAGGCGCTCTCGGTCTACTTCGCCCAAATCGGCTACACCCTGGAACGGGGCAACGAATACTTTTACTTTTCGCGCGTGGAACCGCGTACCACACTGGAACAGAAAATTATGCGTGCCTACTACTGGATTGACGTGCTCGACCTGTTCAAGACCTACGACGAGACTTTCGGTGCAGGATTCCGCTTCCAGCCCGAACAGATTCTGGTGGAGGCCAACATCAACGTGATGCTGCAAAACAAGCTCGACGGGCTGCGCAAGCATTTCTCCGACAAGGACGTGCGCAAGGACGTGCTCGACAACCTGATTCGCCAGCTCACCAAGGAGTCTTTCCTGGAACTGGAAAACGAGAAAACCAACACCTACAAGGTGATGAGTTCCTGGCACTACCTGGAACGCCTGATTGAAAGTATCCAAATTTACGACGACACTGAAACGGAAGACAATGAGAAACCTGAATAGAATCATCTTTATCAACAGCGCCAACATTCCCTATGCCGACGACATTTACCTGGACGGGAATGTGCACTTCATCGGCACGCAGGGAGTGGGAAAAAGTACCGTACTGCGCGCCATCCTGTTTTTCTACAACGCCGACACCCAGAAGCTGGGTATCCCCGTAGAGAAGCAGAGCTACACGGAATATTACTTCCCCTACTCCAACTCCTACATCATCTACGAGGTAACCACCGAGCAGGGAGCGTTCTGCATCCTGAGCTTCAAGTCGATGGGCCGCGTGTGCTACCGTTTCATTGACTCGCCCTACCGCATGGAGTTCTTTGTCGACGAGAACCGCACGGCCTACAGCGGCAACGACCGTATCCGTGCCGCCCTCGACCAGTATGGAGTGGACTACTCACGCATCATCTATACCTACGACGAATACCGTAACATCCTTTACGGCAACGGGGCAGGTCCCGAAATGAGCCGCTATTCGCTCATGGAGAGCAAGCAGTACCAGAATATTCCGCGTACCATACAGAACGTGCTCCTCAACTCAAAACTCGATGCAGAGTTCATCAAGAAGACCATCATCTCGTCCATCAACGAAGACGAGACCGCCATCGACCTGAACACCTACAAGGAACACCTGAAGAACTTCGAAACCCGTCTGCGCGACATCGAAGAGTTCCAGAAACGCGAAACGCAGAAACAGGCCAAGGAAATCACCTCCCTCTCGGCACAGGTGTCACGCCAGCAGACCGCCCTCGTGCAGGGTTGCCGCGAACTGGCCGCTACCTACCGCCTTACCGAAAGCCAGTTGCCCAAGGCCGAGGAACAGAAGCACCAGGCTGAGAAGGCACGTACCGCCCTCCTCACCCGCCGTCAGGAGTTGCAGGAACAGTCGCGCCAGCGCTGCGACAAGATGCAGGAGGCACTGGCCATCCTGAACAACGAACTGCAGAAAGCACAGCAAAAGGAAAAGGAATATGCCCGCCACCAGATAGAGGAAATCATGGAGCGCTCTGCCCGCAAGGAGGAGTGGAAGAACAAGCAGCAGGGATTGCAGGAAGAGCAGCGCATCCTTACCTCGCACTACACAGAAATCTCCACCAAGTACAAGTCGCTCATCCAGAGCCTTGACGAGCAGTGGAACCGCATCCATGAGGCCAAAATCAAGCAGCTTGAGGGACTGAACAACACGTTCAATGCCCGCATCGAGGAAGCCCGCCGTCAGCACGAAGCGGCTACCGAAACGCTTTATCAGGAATACGAACAGCTCTCCCAGCAACTGCATCCGGAGCGCAGCAGCAAGCAGAACGAACTGACTGCCCTCGACTACCAGATGCAGCTGTGTCGCAAGGAGACCTTCTTCGAAGCCGAACAGGAGGAACTGAAACACCGCATCCAGTCGTACACCGGTCTGCACATGAGCAAGAAGAACCGCATCAACAACGCCCAGCTCATCATCAAGGAACTTACCCTGAAATGGGAAGAAGAGTTGCAGAAGGGACTGAAGGAGAAAGACGAGGCACTGATGCAGTTGCAGGCCGAGCACTTGCAACTCCGTCCGCGTATGGACGAACTGGAGACCTTCCTGAAAAACAGTAAGAGCACCCTGCAAGGCTGGCTTAAGGAGCACAAAAAGGGATGGGAAGAGAACATCGGTAAGCTGTGCGACGAGTCCATCCTCTGGCAGACCAACCTCTCGCCGAAGATTGTAGACGAGGGTACGTCGTTCTACGGCATCTCCATCTCCCTGCAGGACATCGAGCGCCACATCCGCTCCATCGACGACTATCAGGCGGAACATGACAAGGGCATCAAGCGACTGGCAGAAATCCAGGCTGAAACCCTCCGTCTGCAACAGGAGAAAGAGACCCTGGAAGAGCAGCTGAAAGCCAAATACCAGCCGCGCATCAAGGAACAGAAAGACGTGATAGCCGTGCAGGAATACGAGCTGGAGAAACTGGAACAGCAGTACCAGAAGGATATGCTCGACCTGGACGACTGGAAGAAGAAGGCGGAAGCCGAACGTACAGCCAAACTCCGGAAGCTGGAAGAGGAAAAGCAACGCATCGCTGCAGAACTGAAGGAAATTGACGGCAAACTGAACAACCTGAACCGCGAAAAGAGCGAGAAGCTGAACCAATTGAAGCAGGAATGGAACCGGATGCAGCAGGACATCGCGCACGAGAAGGAGACACAGGCCGGAAGCATCCGCCTGGAGGATAAGGAAGAACAGCAGCGCATCGCCACGGAGAAAGCCGAATACGAGCGTCAGATGAAGCAGGAACTACACTCGCAAGGAGCCGACACCGAACGCCTGCAACAGATTAGCAGCCAGTTGCGCGACATCGACCGAGAACTGCAGTTCATCAAGGAGCACGCCACCCTGCTCATCGAGTACCAGAAGGACAAGCGCGACCTCATCGACCACATTCCGGAATGGAAGCGTGAACAGGAGGAACAGAAACGCCAGCTCAGCCAGGAGAAGGACAACCTGCGCCGGGAAACCTCGGGCTTGCAGGAGCAGATTGATGCCCTGAACAAGGAACTGCAGCAGGCAGAGAAAGAAGTGACGCAGCTTCAGGCCAACCTGGAGGCATACAGCAAGATTTCGGCCTACGACTGGTACAAGCCGCATCAGGATATTTTCAATCCCGAAAACCCTGTCACGCTGGAAATCCACACGCCGCGCACCTGCCTGGAACTGATTGACGAACTGGGCCGCACGGACAGCCAGTACATGACGATGCAAAACCGTCTGCGCAAGGAAGTGAACCTCTTCACCGGCCACTTCGACGAGGAGAATACCTTCAAGTTCAAGACCAAGTTTACCGAGGACTGGGAGTACATCCGCTTTGCCGAGGAACTGCACGACTTTGTGGAAGAAAACAAAATCAGCGAGTTCGTCCGCCGCATCAACAACGAGCATTCCGACATCTTCAAGCGCATCAGCATGGATACCTCAATGCTCACGGCTTCGGAAGACGACATTCAGGACCTCATCAGTCAGGTGAACAAGGGATTCCAGACGTGCAACTTCGTGGGCGTTATCCAGTGCATCGAAATGAAGGTGGAAGAAAGCAGCAACCGTGTGGTAAACTGTCTGCGTGCCATCCAGAAGTACTACAACGAGCATGCCTATGACCTCACGCCGGGCACCAATCTCTTCTCGTCGGAAAACGAACAGCTGGTAAAACAGGAGGCCATCGCCCTGCTCCGCGACTTCATCAAGGAGATTCACGCCTACCGCTACGACAGCATCCGCCTGTACGACTCGTTCGAGCTGCGTTTCCGCATCATCGAGAACAACAACGACACGGGCTTCGTGGAGAAACTGTCGAACGTGGGTTCGGAAGGTACGGACATCCTGGTGAAAGCCATGATCAACATCATGTTGCTGAACGTGTTCAAGGAAGGGGCTTCGCGCAAGTTCAAGGACTTCAAACTGCACTGTATGATGGACGAAATCGGTAAGCTTCATCCGAACAACGTGAACGGTATCCTGAAGTTTGCCAACGACCGGAACATCATCCTCATCAACGGCTCGCCTACCGAACTGAACCGCGATGCCTACAAGCATGTGTACTTGCTCACCAAAGGAGCGCAGAGCAAGACGCGCATCGCCCGGCTTATTTCGGACCAGAAACTGTAGGGCTTTTCAACCTTTAAAACAGGGTTGAAAAAACGCCTTTGTGTTTTAACTTAAACGCCTTTACGTTTTAGGTAAAACGCAAGGGCGTTTTACTTTAAATGCACTTGCGTTTGAAAGCAAACGCTTAGGCGTTTTAGAAGTGCTTACCATGATTCCAAATAATAGAATTTTATTTTACAAATCAGAATTTTATTCTTATCTTTGCCACATGACAATCGAGTGAATCTAATGAGAATATTTACAGAACAAGCTATAAAAGAATATGCAGAAGCGCATCCTGATGCAAAAGTAGCTTTGCAAGAATGGACTACCATAGTTAAAAGAAGCGAATGGACTTGCTTTGCAGACGTAAAAAAGACCTTTAATAGCGTAGATAATATAGGTAATCAACATTATGTATTCAATATCAAAGGCAATAGCTACAGACTGATTGTAGTGATAAAATTCACTATAAAGTTCGTTTATATTCGTTTTATAGGCACTCATGCCGAGTATGATAAGATAGCTGATTGTTCAGTTTTATAATTAAACAGAATCGGCAATTACCGATCAACCAAGAGCCATGACAAAGATAGAAACAAAAGCTCAATACGATTGGGCAGTAAAAAGAGTTGAGGAATTACTTCCACTGGTTACAGATGAAACCCCTCTGGATAATCCTCACAGTATAGAGTTGGAATTACTTTCTAATCTCGTTGCAGATTATTCTGAAGAACATTTCGCACTGGGAGAACCAACGCTGGTTGATGTCCTCAAACTTCGTATGTATGAGATGGGACTTAATCAGAAATCTTTAGCAAAATTAATCGGAGTCAGTCCTTCACGCTTGAGTGATTATATTTCCGGTAAATGTGAACCGACCTTGAAAGTAGCCCGCGAAATCAGCCAGAAATTGAATATTGACGCCAATATAGTACTGGGTGTTTAATATGAGTATAGAAAACAGAAAAACCGCTTAATTCACCATGGAATAAGCGGTTTTTAAGTCGGAGCCGAAAGCGGGACTCGAACCCGCGACTTACTCATTACGAATGAGTTACTCTACCAACTGAGTTATTTCGGCAACGTGTTTCGTTGAAAACGGTTGCAAAATTACTCTTTTCTTGAAACCTGCCAAATAAAAAAGAGATTTTTTTCCGAGAAACTACATTTTTCCAGCCCGTACAACCCGTTTTCGCTATATCACAGGAGCATTTGACACATTATTACGTGTAATTTGTACAATAGCCCCTTGTCTGCCTTCTGACGATTTCCTACTTTTACCCGCAAAATGAAACATTACACTACCATGAAAAAGAAACTGATGATTTCACTGCTGGCACTGGCTTCACTGGGAGCCGGAGCACAAAACTTGCAAAAGGGAGACTACGGATACCTGTACTGCCACATGAGCGGACGAGGGGAATGGACGGCCTACGCCCTGAGCCGTGACGGCGTGCACTTTCACGACCTGATTGATGGCGACCCCGTATACAATGTAGAAGAAATGTCAAAAATAGAGGGAGGAGCACGCGATGCCTTTATCTGCCGTACGTCCGACGGAAAGGGCTACCTGATGGTGACTACCGACATGAGCAACGCCAAGAGCCGCTCGTGGTTCAACTACGGCATCAACCTGCTGAAAAGTGACGACCTGATTCACTGGACTTCTACCACCTTCGACTTCCGCCAGGGACCGGGCATCTTCTGTGACCCTCAGTCGCCCGACGTTTATAAGGACTACAGCACCATCAAGCGCGTATGGGCACCGCAGATTTTCTGGGACCCTTCGTACGTATGGGCCGATGGCACGAAGGGCGGATACATGATATATTATTCACTGCTCAATCCGGCAGAAGACCAGTACGACCGCGTGTTCTATTCCTATGCCGACGCCACCTTTACACGTCTTACCAAGCCCCGCCTGCTGGTGGACTGGGGATATGCTACCATCGATGCCGACATCAACTATGTGCCGGCCGACGGACTCTACCACATGCTCATCAAGAAAGAAGGAGGTACACCCGGCATCTTTGCCGCTACAGCCACGAAACTGACCGGTCCCTATAAAATAAAGGATGAGAACGACTATGTGAAGTTTGAAGGCAACAAGAAATGTGAGGGCTGCTCTGCCTTCCAGCTGGTGGGTGATTCTACCTGGCGCGTGGCCTACATCGAATACTCCTCCAAACCCAAAAGATACCGCATCTGCCAGGCCGATGAAAAACTCGGCAACTTCCACTCCCCCGTCACCATGGAGGGCGTGAAACATCCGCAGCACGGCTCGTTCATGCGGCTCACCGAAGAAGAATACAAGCGCCTGCAGGAATGGTCGGACAGAATCATGCGCGAAAGAGCCGCCCGTAACAGCGGAGAAAAGAAATAAAAAGAGGAAAATGAAATATTTTTGTAAAAACTTTTGGCAAACATCCTTTCATTTGAGCAGAAAACATTATCTTTGCACTCCGAATTATGACGTGACAAAAGAGTTTGATGTATTACTGTATAACACATAGTAAAAAGAATAAGCGCACATTCGGAGTTCCGGCGGAATGGACAAATGCCGGAAGCTATTTCTTTTTTCTTTTATGTCACTTATTTCCTGAATATTTAAGATTTCCTATTTTTTCAAACACCCGGAACTGCTTTTCGGCAAGTCCGGGCGTTTTTTCGTATATACGAGAGTAGAATAGAAAAAAAATACAAGATATAAAGATTATTAGTAACAAGGTAATGAGAAATGTAACATTGATCCTCGACGACGGGAGCCGCTTTCATGGCAAGTCGTTCGGCTATGAGAAACCGGTAGCCGGTGAAGTAGTTTTCAATACGGCAATGACCGGATACCCCGAAAGCTTGACCGACCCTTCGTATGCCGGTCAGTTGATGACACTGACTTACCCGCTGGTAGGTAACTATGGTGTGCCTCCCTTCACATTCGAAGCAAACGGACTACCCACTTTCATGGAAAGCGAGAAAATCCATGCCGAAGCGATTATCGTAAGCGATTACAGTGAAAAATACTCTCACTGGAATGCTGTGGAAAGTCTGGGCGACTGGCTGAAACGCGAACAGATTCCGGGCATCACAGGCATCGACACACGCGAACTGACAAAGGTATTGCGCGAGCATGGAGTGATGATGGGAAAAATCGTGTTCGACGATGAGCCGGACAACATTCCCGAAGCTACCTATGCAGGTGTGAACTACGTAGACAAGGTTTCTTGCAAGGAAGTGATTCGCTACAACGAAGGCGAAGGTAAGAAAAAAGTTGTGCTGGTAGACTGTGGCGTGAAATCAAACATTATCCGTTGCCTGCTCAAGCGCGACGTGGAAATCATCCGCGTGCCTTGGAACTACGACTTCAACTCTCTGCAGTTCGACGGTCTGTTCATCTCCAACGGTCCGGGCGACCCTGACACCTGCGATGCAGCCGTACAGAATATCCGCAAGGCCATGCAGAACGAAAAACTTCCTATCTTCGGTATCTGTATGGGTAACCAGCTGCTTTCAAAGGCAGGAGGTGCCAAAATCTACAAACTGAAATACGGTCACCGCAGCCATAACCAGCCGGTACGTATGGTGGGCACGGAAAAGTGTTTCATCACCTCACAGAACCACGGTTATGCCGTAGACAACAACACACTGGGAGCCGACTGGGAACCGCTCTTCATCAACATGAACGACGGTTCGAACGAAGGTATCCGCCACAAGAAGAACCCCTGGTTCTCGGCTCAGTTCCACCCGGAAGCTGCCAGCGGTCCTACCGACACGGAATTCCTGTTCGATGAGTTTGTAAAGTTGCTGTAATCCACTAAAAAACAAAGAAGACAATGAAAGAAAACATAAAGAAAGTATTGCTGTTAGGTTCAGGAGCCCTGAAAATCGGTGAAGCAGGTGAATTCGACTACTCTGGTTCGCAGGCACTGAAAGCACTGAAGGAAGAAGGTATCGAAACCATCCTGATTAACCCGAACATCGCCACCGTGCAGACTTCGGAAGGTGTGGCAGACAAAATCTACTTCTTGCCCGTTACTCCGTATTTCGTAGAAAAGGTCATCGACAAGGAACGTCCCGACGGCGTGCTGCTGTCATTCGGTGGACAGACTGCCTTGAACTGCGGTGTGGCTCTCTACAAAGCTGGTGTGTTCGAGAAATACAACACCCGCGTACTGGGTACTCCGGTACAGGCCATCATGGATACGGAAGACCGTGAGCTCTTCGTACAGAAGCTGGACGAAATCAACGTAAAGACCATCAAGAGTGAGGCAGTAGAAAACATTGAAGATGCCCGCCGTGCAGCGAAGGAACTGGGTTATCCGGTCATCATCCGTGCAGCTTACGCACTGGGAGGTCTGGGTTCAGGTTTCTGCGACAACGAAGAAGAACTGAACGTACTGGCCGAAAAAGCGTTCTCTTTCTCTCCGCAGGTGCTGGTAGAAAAGAGTCTGAAAGGCTGGAAGGAAGTGGAATACGAAGTAGTGCGCGACCGTTTCGACAACTGTATCACGGTCTGCAACATGGAAAACTTCGACCCGCTGGGTATCCACACCGGTGAGTCTATCGTTATCGCTCCATCACAGACACTGACCAACAGCGAATACCACAAGTTGCGCGAACTGGCCATCCGCATCATCCGTCACATCGGTATCGTGGGTGAATGTAACGTACAGTACGCGTTCGATCCTGAATCGGAAGACTACCGCGTAATCGAGGTTAACGCACGTCTGAGCCGTTCTTCTGCACTGGCTTCTAAGGCTACAGGTTATCCTCTGGCTTTCGTTGCAGCTAAGTTGGGATTGGGTTACGGACTATTCGACCTGAAGAACTCGGTAACTAAAACAACTTCTGCCTTCTTCGAACCGGCACTGGACTACTGCGTATGTAAGATTCCTCGCTGGGACTTGGGTAAGTTCCACGGCGTAGACCGCGAACTGGGTTCCAGCATGAAATCGGTAGGTGAAGTCATGGCCATCGGACGTACCTTCGAAGAAGCTATCCAGAAAGGTCTTCGTATGATTGGTCAGGGCATGCACGGTTTCGTGGAAAACAAGGAGCTGGTTATCGAAGACATCGACAAAGCACTGCGCGAACCGACCGACAAACGTATCTTCGTCATCTCAAAGGCTATGCGTGCAGGCTACACAGTAGACCAGATTCACGACCTCACCAAGATTGACAAGTGGTTCCTCGACAAGCTGATGAACATCATGCAGACTTCAAAGGAACTCCACGAGTGGGGTAACAACCATACACAACTTTCACAGCTTCCGAACGAGCTGCTCTACAAGGCAAAACGTCAGGGATTCTCTGACTTCCAGGTGGCACGTGCCATCGGCTACGAAGGCGATATGGAAGACGGTATCCTGGAAATCCGTAACCACCGTAAGAGTGTAGGAATTGTGCCGGTAGTAAAACAGATTGACACGCTGGCAGCCGAATATCCGGCACAGACCAACTACCTGTACCTGACTTACAGCGGCGTGGTCAACGATGTACACTACCTGGGCGACCACAAGAGTATCGTCGTACTGGGTTCAGGTGCTTACCGTATCGGTTCATCCGTAGAGTTCGACTGGTGCGGCGTACAGGCACTGAACACCATCCGCAAGGAAGGCTACCGCTCAGTAATGATCAACTACAACCCTGAAACCGTATCGACCGACTACGATATGTGCGACCGTCTGTACTTTGACGAACTGACTTTCGAACGTGTGATGGATATCCTCGACCTGGAAAATCCGCACGGAGTCATCGTATCCACCGGCGGACAGATTCCGAACAACCTGGCATTGCGTCTGGACGCACAGAAGGTAAATATTCTGGGAACTTCTGCCAAGAGCATCGACAACGCAGAAGACCGCGACAAGTTCTCGGCTATGCTCGACCGTATCGGCGTAGACCAGCCTGAATGGAGCGCACTGACTTCTATGGAAGATATCAACGCGTTTATCGAAAAGGTAGGATTCCCTGTATTGGTTCGTCCGTCATACGTGCTTTCTGGTGCAGCCATGAACGTATGTTCTAACCAGGAAGAGCTGGAACGCTTCCTGCAGCTGGCCGCTAACGTATCGAAGAAGCATCCGGTAGTAGTAAGCCAGTTCATCGAACACGCCAAGGAAGTAGAAATGGACGCCGTGGCACAGAACGGTGAAATCGTAGCTTACGCCATCTCTGAGCACATCGAGTTTGCCGGTGTACACTCAGGCGACGCTACCATCCAGTTCCCGCCGCAGAAACTGTACGTAGAAACCGTACGTCGCATCAAGCGTATCTCTCGTCAGATTGCGAAAGAGTTGAACATCTCTGGTCCGTTCAACATCCAGTTCCTGGCTCGTGAAAACGACATCAAGGTAATCGAATGTAACCTGCGTGCCAGCCGTTCGTTCCCGTTCGTCAGCAAGGTGCTGAAGATTAACTTTATCGAACTGGCTACCAAAGTCATGTTAGGCTTGCCGGTAGAAAAGCCTGAAAAGAACCTCTTCGACCTCGACTACGTAGGTATCAAAGCCAGCCAGTTCTCGTTCAACCGTTTGCAGAAGGCCGACCCTGTACTGGGTGTAGACATGGCTTCTACAGGTGAAGTTGGCTGTATCGGCGACGACACTTCATGTGCCGTACTGAAAGCCATGCTGTCTGTAGGCTACCGCATTCCGGAAAAGAACGTCCTGATGTCTACCGGTACACTGAAACAGAAAGTAGATTTGCTGCAGGCAGCGCGCGCCCTCAAGGCCAAAGGCTACAACATCTTCGCTACCGGCGGTTCTTCTAAGTTCCTGGCAGAAAACGGAGTGGAAAACACCCGCGTATACTGGCCAAGCGAAGAAGGTCAGCCTCAGGCACTGGAAATGCTGCACAAGAAAGAAATCGACATGGTGGTAAACATTCCTCGTGACCTCACTCCTACCGAGCTGGAAAACGGATACAAGATCCGCCGTGCCGCAGTCGACCTGAACATTCCTCTGGTAACCAATGCCCGTCTGGCAAGTGCATTTATCAATGCCTTCTGCTCTATGAGCATTGACGACATCGCTATCAAGAGCTGGGACGAATACAAATAATCCGTACCGCTTAAAAATATAGATAAAATTAATCCCCTCCGGAACTATTTGTTATAAATGAGTTCTGGAGGGGATTTTTATTTGAGCGCATCGTACGTACAGTGTCCTAAAACCTTTACTACTATACCCTAAACTTCCCTTTTATTGCCTCAATACGTTCCCTCAGTTCAGGAACAAACACTAAGAAACCATTTTCTTCCATAAACACACGGCCATAGCTGTTGCCCTTGTCAGTCATCAGACTATGTACGGAGCCGTAAGGATCAGTCGCAATGTGCAGGGTTTTGAGCTTGTCTATCAATCCGCTGCACGTGATATGCTCATACTGCAGGTACACGGCTATAATTTTATACACAATGCTATACGGTTTGTCGGCCCATTCGAATATCCGCTCGCATTTCTTGACTGTCGTTTTTTTGTCGGGCAAGACCTGAATTCCCTCCATGCTTATATCGTGTACGGCAGGCTTCACGCAATGTATCTCACGTCCTAATTTACGGGCTTCTTTTACCACGGTCATGCTCTCGTCCTGTTGCTGACATTCCACCACAATCATCTGCTCACATAGGGCAGCCACCAGCCGTTCGCACGAGCAAAGAGGCGCACCAATCCATTGCGTAGAAATCACCAGCCCGCCTTCATCCACAATCCTCTGGCACAAGGCATTCGTTGCCACACCGTCAAACCCAGCCTCCATAATGGCTATCACGTGACCATCTGCATCCAGGCAACCTTCCATTGCGGCTACATCGCATGCGTTTGCCAGCCTGCCTACTACGATACAAGATTCCTGTCCATCATATCCACTACCATACTTCTTCCCCCGCTCACGCGCGATAGAAACATCCTGCGGAGAGGCTTGTGGGGAACCGGTAACAGATACCGACGGCTGCATGTCCAACAGGCTCCAGTCGCCCATGCCATGCAACAGTATCGGACGAAAAATATCCAGTTCATTCAGTCTGTATGGATAAGACATCTCATCCAGAAACGACACTGTGCGTATGCCCATTGCCCGCTGTCGTGCCAGAATATGCCCCGCTTCTTCCAACAAATCTGCCGGAAGGTCTTTCACCATCGGAACCAATGAGACACAATCATGGATGCAGACGCTCAGTTCATCTATATCGCCCCTCAGCTGCAGGGCCAGCAGTTGCTGATGTGACACCGGTGCATGAGCTGCATCATAATCCGCCATCAGTTCTTGTTCCAGTTTCTCGTTCTCTGTAATCAAATGGAATACATAACCTTTCATAAGCGTTTACTTTAAGAATTTTTCTGAGACAAATATCTGCACCCACAAGCTCAAAAGATGACCCTATGAACAAAAAAAGTGATATATTTGTGTAAGAATCGCCTACTGACCATGAAAAAATTAAAAGGACAACTGCTGCGCTGGATACTAATTGTGCGAAAACTGCAGAACCAGCCTTACATATCGTTCCGTGAACTGCAACGCGAACTGGAACGTGAGCTTGCATTCCGCGGCTACGACCCGGTATGCTCGGACGCTACCCTGAAACGTGACCTGAATGAACTGAAGGAAGAATTTGGTCTGGACATTACGTACAGTCGCACACACAAAGGATATTCATTGCCAACCGTCCGGAAAGGATGGCTGGATATGGACTGCATCATTGAGCCGATTGAGGTGATGACTGCCTTAGGCAACCACAGTCTGCCGGAGTACATCTTGCCGGAACAATATCAGACGAGGGGTACGCAGCATCTTTCCTATCTTCTTCATGCCATCCGACAACGGCAAAAAGTGCATTTTCTCTATCGCAAGTATGCAGATAATACCCGCAGTGAACGTACGCTCTCACCATACGCTCTCAAGGAGTGGCGAGGCAGATGGTATGTATTAGGAGCGGAAGAAAGCGGAAAGATAAAAACTTTTGGGTTGGACCGCATCGAGCAGCTTACCCTTCTGCCAGAAACATTTTCCAAGAATGAGGCTTTTGACCCTGTACAGAAGTTTAAGGATAGTTTCGGCATTTATTCCTCTGAAGAATACCCCATCGAAGAAGTAGTATTCGACTGCGACATGGAGGACGGGAATTACTTGAAATCGCGTCCGCTGCATCCCTCCCAGCAATTGTTGAAGGAAGAGAACGGAAGAATGGTTTTCAGTCTGCGGGTACGCATCACCCCCGATTTTCTGATGGAAATCATGTCGCGCAGCTGGTCACTCCATATCGTGCAGCCGGCATCACTCAGACAAGGGCTTTGCGACATCTATCGGGAGGCATTACAGCGGAATGAATCATCTTCTACGGAAACCACATAAAATAAAAGGCTGTCTTGGAGGACAGCCTTTCTTCATTAATAAAACCTATAATTAATCAACCAAAGGGAACATAAAGCCTTTTCCATCATTGTCGTCAAACTTAGCCCCTGAAGGAAGAGGGAGATGCTTGGCATTGTTACTGAAATCCCAAAGCATGGTTTCGTCCTCGGTGATTTCTCCTGTTTCAAGGTTGCGCTTCTTTCCGTTCAACGGATAATACAGCAGCAGATTTTCGTCACTTCCGTCTACCGTTTTCCACATGAACTGCTTCAACTGCTGGGGTGTGCGGGCTGTCTTCCAGAAACGGATTTCACGAACCAGCTCATTCGTACCGCCAATCCAGAAACCCACCAGACCGTAAGGCCCTGTACGGATTTCACGGTCGGCCACCAGTTCGCCATTCACATATACGTAATTTTTCTTACCGTCGTACACGAAAGCTATCATGTACCAGGTGTCGGGCTGCGCTGTAAAGACATCCGCCGGCACGTCAATCTGAGAACCACCAGTCTTAAACTGAAGCTGGTCGGGACGGATAGTCACGTCACCGAAGCGAGGATAGATTTCATCGAGTGCACCGGACCCAGACACGAGTTTGGTACCACAGATGGAACGGTTGTTGCTCTGGTATGCACTACGGTTCACCATAACCTCCATCGTCCACTGGTCCACCTTGAAATCGTCCGGGAACATCTTGGCATCTTCACTGCCGTATCCGTCAATGCGAAGACACTTCGTATTGATGCGCTGCTCCAGTACAATCAGTGATTCAGATTCACTGTCAATCACGGGTACCGTACCACCCCTCAGTTTTACCGGCAAGGCGTAGCTTCCCTGCAAGGAGAATTTCACATCCTTAAACTTTACCGGCAGATATTGCAGTGTCTGCTTGGAGTTGAACACCACTTCCTTGCCCACCTCATACATTTCGGGCGGAAGCATCAGGTAATCCGTTTCGTGCTTCTTGTTGTATGCTTCCAGCTGCTCCTTGCTGCCGGCTTCTACCGTCACCGTCTTGGCATCGTTTTCCTGCTGTACCAGCGATACGGTGATAGACTTCACATCGACTTCCTTTCCTTCTTCCACGAATACCTGCGAAGATTCACCAGTCTTGATGTAAGCCCCCTGTGCCGACTGGTATTCACTGGTTGCATCCTTGTATAATTCATTCTGGCAGGAACAAGCCAGCAAGGCTCCTGCGAATATGCTGAAATATAATTTCTTTTTCATAATTCAAAATTTAATCTAACTTACCCGGATAAACCACATTTCCTAAGTGCAAGGCTTCTCTGAGCCATTTGTAAGGAGGAGTATTCGCATAGTCGTATTCCATGTGATACGTGCCGATGCCGCCAATGCGTCTGCCGTCGGGAAGGTCCAGCGTGGCATAATCAAAAATCTGACGCCCTTCCGGATAAGCATTGATTTCCGGACGCACGCTGGTGTAATTATCTACTCCACCTGTCTGCCAGCCTTGCTCAAACTCTACGGTGATAATGGTCTTCCGCTCCCAGTTTTCAAGGTGAGGCTGATTGATTTTCCTAAGGACCTGCGCGGTGGAACGTTCCCAATACGCCTGATAAATATAGTGGTCGATGTACTTGGAAGCCTCGGTAGAAAGTTTCTCAGGCTGGCCGTCCATTACCAGCATTCTGCCGGCCGGACGCAAACGGTCTGAAAGGGTTTTGATAAATACGAACATGTTCGTATTGCCCGAATTTTCGCTGATAGTCTCACCGTTAGCCATCGAACCTGAATGACCATAGCCGGGTTCGTAGTCTATGTCGAAACCATCCAGATTATACTTTTCAATCGTATCGCAGATGGCATTTGCATAAGCCTTCACACCTTCCACAAAATTGCCACCTCCCTTTTCCACAATCCAGTAATTCTTCGGGTCTTGTCCCGGAGGAGTCATCTGGTCGCCCAAGTCTTGTACAATCCAGCACAGCAGCGCTTTTCCTCCCTTGATTTCCTGGAAAAACTTCAAGTCTTTTTTCTGCTCTTCCGAAAGGTTTCCTCGCGTACCCCACAAGGATACGAAGTCTACGCTGTCGGGTAGCATCTTCAGGTAGTTCTGTGCATTGCTGCCTCGTCCGGTCCAGTTGCCGAACCAGCCGAACCCCTTCACATGAGGTGTCTGACGGTATTCTCTCAGTTTGGCAAAATAATCGCGCATGGAGGGAGTCAGGTCGGCTTCACTTTCCGCCTCCAGCAAGGGTATGTATTTTTCCAGGTTCTCCTGGTTTTCGAACGTTTCTCTTTCAGGCACGTTCCATTCGGAACAGGCCACGAAGCCTGCCGCCAGCAGCAGGGCTCCTGCATATCTTATGATTCTTTTCATCACTTCATTTGTTTGACATTTCCGTAAAACTCATTTCTCATTTCGGCTGTTTCGGACGGTTATTGCGCACCCACCACAGCTTGGTTGCTCCCTGGTCTTCACCACCCAGCAGCGCCGGCACTTCCGACATGTTGGGGTTTGTACCATATTCGGCCGGAGCAAAGCGGAATCTTTCGGGCGTGATGGCATCTTCTTCACCTCCTATGCTCACGTAAGCTTTGTCATAAGCCGGTTTGAGCAGGTAAGGATAGCCAGTCCGGCGATATTCAGTCCAGGCTTCCACGGCATTGGGATAGAGTGCCAGGTATTTCTGGGTAATGATTTTCTGCAACTTCACTTCGTCCGAATCCGCATCGTTCCACTTTGGAGACACATTTCCGGTAGAAAGCTTGCAGGAATACTGACGGTTGTAAGGCAACATAGACCGGCTGATGTCATAAGGAAAGTCTGTAACCTCCAGATAGGCAGCCACTCCGCTTACTCCGTTTTCTTCGAACGACTTGGTAACACCTTCTTCATACAGTGCTTTCGGATTATCTCCTGTCAGTTTGTAAAGTGCGGCTTCTGCCTTCAGGAAAGACACTTCCGAAGCACGCAACCAGAACAAAGGAGAAGCCGCATCGACCTTGGGCTTGGAGGCTCCCGTCTTGGCAGCGGAGCTAAGGGCATTGTTGTTCGTAGGAGGAAGAGGCATGAAATAGCCGTAAGAATCGGACGTGAACAAGGCACCCAGACGCGGATCGTCATACCCCTGCATGTAGGCCCAGATGGTGGCACCCAGGCGACATTCTCCGTAGTCCTCTACAGTCGGCAGCATGGAGTTCATCAGCGGCAACTTGTCCGTACTCCGTATTTTGGCCTCCTGTGCCACGGTTTCAATGACACCTCCGTGAGAAGGGTCAAGGGCAAACGTGATGTATTCCTTTGCCAGCGCTTCATCCTTGAAATGCACGCGGACGGCTATGCGCAACATGAGCGAGTTAGCCAGTCGTACCCAGTTGGAAGCGTTTCCGTTATAAATCACATCGTACGACGGAAGCACCTTCGATGCGGTATTGACCAGCAGCTGCGAAGCATCCTTCAAATCGGCCAGCATCGCCTTGTACACGGTCTCCTGAGAATCCAGTTTCGGAGCAATGTCTCCGTTGCCGGCATTAGTATACACAATCGGGCCGAACACATCCGTCGCACGGAGCCAGGCGGTCACCTTGACAATGTTGGCTACAGCCTGCACTTCCTTGTCGGCAGGGTCTTCCGAATTCTTCGTATGCTTGTAGATGTCATTCCATGCACGGAACAGTTTCGAATAGAAATTCTGGTAAGCATAGCTCATACGGGCATCCGTAAAGTTCCACGTAGCCTCCGTATTGAAATTCCAGTTGTTGTTCATGCCCCAGTAACCGATGTAGTTGCCGGCCGACATGATGTCCGTATTGGCCAGGTCGTTACCCGGTCCTGTCGATTCAGTGGGCGAACCGATGGGAATAACCAGCTTCTGCATGTCCATGAAAGGAGCCCCATACAGCAGTCCGCCCGTCTTCATTCCTTCTTCCGTCACACCATAGATATTTGTATTGATCTGCTCATAGTTGCAAGATGCAAGTGCCAATACGGAGAATACAGGTATCAAATAGTTTCTTATCTTCATATTATACGTTGTTTTTCATGATTTGTTAGAATCCAAATTTAAGGCTCACTCCATACGTACGCTGGCTGGGCAACATAAAGTAATCGTATCCCTGTCCGAAGGTACCGGTAGAAGCCGTCAGTTCCGGATCAAAAGGAGCTTTGTTGTAAATCATCCAGAGGTTGGTGCCATACACGGAAAGGTTCACGCTATGGAACGGGGTACCCTTGAACCAGGAATTAGGGAAGGTGTATCCCAGACTGGCTTCCTGCAGGCGGACGTTGGTAGCAGAGTACACATTGTACGCATCCAGGTTCACCACCGACTCATAGTAGTCCTTTGGCTGAACTGCCACATTGCCCACCATGACTTTTCCGGCATCACGCGCATCGGCCGAAGCCTGTGACACACCGAACTGGTCGAGCACGGCCTGTGTCTTGGATATCACGATACCTCCCAGACGGGCAGTCACAAGGAAGTTCAGGTTAAAGCCTTTGTAGGTAAAGCCGTTTCTCCAGCCCAGGTTCCACTTGGCATTGACACTGCCTAGCTTGTAAGGTTCCGTAGATTCCGTGGTAATGGTCTGACCTTCGTTGTACACGATGTAACCGTCCTGATCACGTTTCAGGCGTTCTTCCGCATATATCGTACCCACTTCTTCTCCTTCGCGCAGGCGGAAACGTCCCACCTTGATGTCGCTCAGGTCGAGTGCTTCTCCGGTCACGGGGTTCTTCACGTTCGAAGCCAGTGCGATGATTTTATTACGGTTGGCAGTAGCCGTCAGCGAAGTGCTGTAAGAGAACTTGCCAAAAGTCTGGTCGTATCCCAGCGTCAGTTCGATACCCCGGTTTTCCACGTTACCGGCCTGCACGAACATATAGTCATAACCCGACGTTTCCGACAACTTGGCTTCGAGCAACTGGTCATAGGTATTCGATTTATACAGCGTCACACCGAGCGACACGGTATTGTTCAGCCACTTGGAGTCGATACCTACCTCATAAGAACGGGTTCTTTCCGGTTTCAGTTCCGGAAGCGGATAATACTTGAAAGGTTTGATTACACCTCCTTCAATGGAGTGCGTAATGGTGCCGGGAGTCAGTCCGGTGTAAGGAATAGGCGAACCCACCTCCGTATAGGAAGCACGTACTTTCAGGAAGCCCAGCACCGGTGAAATGGACTGGCGCATGGTTTCGGGCAACAGGTCGGTTACGATGGCCGAAAGTCCGACAGAAGGATAGAATATCCAGGGCGACTTGCTGTTGACCAGCTGAGAAGGCTTGTCGGCACGACCGGTCAGTGTGAGATACACGGCCGATTTCCACGAGATTTCCGCAGAACCGAACACACCGAGGTTCATCTTACGGTTGTCACCACCCGTCTGTGAAGGCACACCGGTAGAAGGGTCTATGTTGTCATAGGCAAACAGATTCGGCACCAGAAGCAACTGTCCACCGTATCCTCTTCCCTTCGTATCGTATTCTTCAAAAGAAGCACCCACGTTGACATTGGCATAAAAGTCTCCGGCAAAAGGCTTCGAAAGGTTGGCCATGATGTCTGCATATTTCTGGCGGAAAGTCTCATTCGAATAAGCATAACGTCCCAGCGGCTTGGCAAACGTACCGTGTGTAGAGGCATAACGCTTGTCTTCCTTCTCCGTGTAGGTATTATCCAGACGGCCTCGTGCACTCACGTTCAGGTAATCGGTAATTTCATATTTCAACGATGCATACAGCATGTAGCGGTCTTTCACCTCAGGACGCAAATTGCGGTAAGCCACCCAGTAAGGGTTCTGCACAGCCATACCGAAGTCGCCCGGTGTCCACGACTGCACATTGTAGCCCAGCTCGGCATCATAGCGTTCGAAATACTTTTCCTTCTCAAAATTCTCTCCGCGCGGATACAGATAAGCTCCCAGAAGAGGGTTGAAATACGTACCGTAGGACAGCATGTTGTTGTAATACTCACGCACGTAGCTGGCAGACAAGTCCATGGTCAGCTTATCGTTGAAGAACTTGGTGGTATTTCGCACCATGGCATTGTAGCGGTGGTATTTGTTGTTGGGCACGATACCCTTGGCATTGACCGCCGAACCGGACACATACGTCTGGTTCTTGTCATTTCCCACAGACAGATTAAAAGAGTTGGTAAAAGTGGTTCCGGTATTGAAGAAGTCGGCCGGATTATATGAAGAAGGTACCGGCAGTTTTTCTCCCCACGAGGCAGCCTCCCCACTCACGTTTCCGTAGGTGTTCTGAAAGCGTGGCAGCACGAAAGGATTCGAGAATTCAGCCGATGACGACACGTTGACACTCACCTTTCCGGCAGCACCTTTCTTCGTGGTAATCAGGATGACACCGTTGGCCGCATTGGCTCCGTAGAGTGCAGCAGCCGAGGGACCTGTCAGCACCGACAGACTTTCAATATCTTCAGGGTTGAAGCTGGCAATACCTTCACTCGACGTGCGTCCTGCACCGAAGCCCGTACCGTCGCCTGTGCGGTCGGCCTGATTACCCATGGGCACACCGTCAATCACATACAGCACGTTGTTGTCTCCCTTGATAGACTTGTTTCCACGCATCACGACGCGGGTACCTCCACCCACACCCGAAGCACTGCGCTGAATGCTCACACCGGCTACTTTTCCGTTCAGGCTGTTCACGAAGTTGACATCCTTTACCTTTGTCAGCACATCATTCTTCACCTCCTGCACGTTGTAGCTCAAAGCCTTCTGTGAGCGCTTGATACCCAATGCCGTTACCACTACTTCATCCAGTTGTTCGGTATCTTCCTTCATGACCAGAACACCCAGTGTTTCCTTGGCAGAAACCGTCAGGTTCTGATACCCCACGTAAGAGATTTCGAGTGCGGCCCCTTCGCCTGCGGACAAGGTAAAGTTCCCGTCCATGTCGGTAATCGTACCGTTTCCGGTACCCTTTTCCAGCACGCTCACCCCTACCAGAGGTTCTCCGTTGACGTCAACGACTGTTCCACTCACTGTGATTTTGTTTGCTTGCGCCGACACTTGTACGGAAGAAGCACTGGCTCCTCGCGGAAGGTTGGCATAGGCTGCATTTCCTCCCTGACTTATCAGCAAAAGGAACAGCAGCTGAGTAGCTCTTTCTATTTTCATAGATGATTAAAGATTTTGTTGTACAATTAAGTTTAGTTATCGCAGTTTAGTGGTAGCCTGAGGAGGACATTTCTCCCCCTCAGGTACCGGTTGTAAAAAAGTCTAGTTTGGTTTTGGTTAAAAAATGGGTATGACAATCCTGCACAGGTACCTCCCTCAACTGCGAAAACAGTCTGCGGGCCGTATCTGTCCTGCTTGTCAGTTGTATTCTCCAATTCCAGAAGAACGCTTTCTCTATCCTTTTAAATAATGATACAGGCTCGGTTTATTATCGGCCTTACGAAGTGATTTTTTTCTGTAGTTTAGCTTAAGCTCGTTCAGTTTGTGTCCGTAAAAACAAGGTCGGTAGTTTTATCGGGCTGCAAATATATGCAATTTTTATAAACTTACAAACATTTATAAAAGAAAAAGAGAAAATCAACGATATTTATACCGTTTGATTTTCTCTTATTTTCCGTGATTCCGCTGCGATTCGAACGCAGGACCCACGCCTTAGAAGGGCGTTGCTCTATCCAGCTGAGCTACGGAACCATCCTTGTGATTGTAAAGCTTTTGTGATTCCGCTGCGATTCGAACGCAGGACCCACGCCTTAGAAGGGCGTTGCTCTATCCAGCTGAGCTACGGAACCATCCTTAATTGCGGTGCAAAAGTATGCTTTTATTTTGAATTACACAAATTATTCGGCGGTTTTATGCAAACCAGCAAACGGTTTTTACGTTTTCTGCACGCAAACCATAGGTTTTCCAAGGCGAAACCCTACGTTTTCCGGACGGGAAACATACAGTTCCGCACCGGAAAACATAGAAAGCTTCCAGGCATTTTCAGCATATCGCAGGAAGATTTCCGAATACACGTGCCACGGTTCTCCCCTCACTAATCGGCGGTTTCCTGCGGTTTTTCCGCGAAAATTCCGTAAGTTTGTGTAACGAAAACCCTAAAAACGACATCACACATGGAACAGCATCCCCAGCTTTTAGTCTACAAGGCTTCTGCCGGCTCCGGCAAGACCTTTACACTGGCGGTACATTATATAAGACAACTGATTGAAGACCCGTATGCCTACCGCAGAATTCTGGCGGTGACATTCACCAACAAGGCGACGGCGGAAATGAAGGAGCGTATCCTGGAACAGCTTTACGGCATCGCTACGGCCGATGAAGGTTCGGAGGGCTACCTGAAGAAGATTCAGAAGACATCAACCAAATCGGTTGAGGAAATCCGGGAATCGGCACGCGAAGCATTACGGCACATCATTCATGACTACAGCCGTTTCCGCATCGAGACCATCGACTCGTTTTTCCAGTCGGTGATGCGCAACCTGGCGCGTGAACTGGAGTTAGGGGCTAACTTGTCTATCGAACTGAACAATACGGAGGTGCTGAGCGATGCGGTGGATGCCATGATTGAGAAGCTGGACCGACGCTCACCGGTGCTCTACTGGCTGCTGGAGTACATCGAGGAACGTATCGTGAACGACCGCCGCTGGGATGTGTCGAAGGACATCAAGGGATTCGGACAGAATATTTTCGACGAAAGCTACATCGAGAAGGGAGAAGGACTGCGCCGGAAACTGGCCGACCCGAACTTTATTCCTTCCTACCGGGATGAGCTGAAAAGTATCCGTGAGGAGGTGCTGGAATTCATGAAGGGATTCAGCGAACAGTTTACGGGCTTGCTCGAAATGCACGGACTGACTCCGACTGACCTGAAGAACGGCTCACGGGGCATCGGCAGTTATTTCAACAAACTGGCCAACGGGAAACTGAGCGATGACATCCGCAATGCCACCGTGGAGAAGTGCCTGGAAAGCGAGGAAAACTGGACGACTAAAACGTCGGCCCACCGCGATGAAATCCGTTTGCTGGCTGCTTCGGAACTGATACCCTTGTTAGCGGAAGCGGAAAACCGTCGTCCGCAGAACAACTTGCTGCTCAACTCGTGCGACCTTTCGCTGCGTTACCTGAACAACCTGCGTTTGCTGGCACACATTGACGAGGAGGTACGCTTGCAGAACCAGGCGCACAACCGTTTTCTGCTGTCGGATACCAATGCCTTGCTCCATAGTTTAATCAGGGAGGGAGACGCCTCGTTTGTCTACGAGAAAATCGGTACCACCATCGATACGGTGATGATTGACGAGTTTCAGGATACCTCACGCATGCAGTGGGAGAACTTTCACCTGTTGTTGCAGGAAAGCCTGGCGCAGAAGGAAGGCAGTCTCATCGTGGGCGACATCAAGCAGAGCATCTACCGCTGGCGAAGCGGCGACTGGAAAATTCTGGCGGGACTGGGCAATGACCGGAGTTTCCGCATCAAGGAATGTACGCTCGACACGAACTGGCGAAGTGAGGCGCGCATCATCCGCTTCAACAACGAGTTTTTCACGGCGGCCTGCCAGACACTAAACCGGCGCTATCAGGAGGAACAGGGCATGCCTTGTGACCAACTGGAACAGGCGTACAGCGACGTACGGCAGCGTTGTGCCAAGAAGGAGGAGAAGGGATTCGTGAAGGTAACTTTCCTGCAGGATTCCAAGGAGCGGCCTTACACGGAAGCGACCCTGCAACAGCTGGCCGAAGAAGTGGAACGGCTCACGGCAGAAGGCATCCGGCTCAACGAGATGGCCATTCTGGTGCGAAAGAACCGGAGTATCCCCGACATTGCCGCTTACTTCGACGAACATACCCCCTACCGCATCGTATCCGACGAGGCGTTCCGGCTGAGTGCATCGCTGGCAGTGAGTATGCTCATCGACGGACTACGGTATCTTTCTTCACCCGACGACCGCATCGCACTGGCACGACTGGCGGTGGCTTATCAGCAAGGGGTATTGCGCAAGGACATCAGTCTTAACACGGTGCTGCTCGACGACCCGTCCCGTTACCTGCCGGCAGCCTTCCAGTTGCAAGCAAACGAACTCCGTTTCATGCCGCTGTACGAACTGCTGGAGAAGCTGTTCGTGCTGTTCGATATGCAGCTCATCGAGAAACAGGATGCGTATCTCTGCGCTTTCTACGATGCAGTGACGGAATACATGCAGAACAACTCGTCGGAGCTGACGGCTTTCATCCGTTTCTGGGACGAGAAGCTGAACGCGAAGACCATTCCTTCGGGCGAAATTGACGGCATCCGCATCTTGTCCATCCATAAGTCGAAGGGACTGGAGTATCACACGGTGCTGTTGCCGTTCTGCGACTGGAAGATGGAGAACGAGACAAACAATCACCTGATATGGTGCAGCGTGGCAGGCACGGGAAAGGATACGGACATTCCACCGTTCAACCGCCTGGACATCGTGCCAGTGAACTATTCTAGTGCCATGGCAGAGTCGGTGTACCACGACGATTACCTGGAAGAGAAATTACAGCTCTGGGTGGACAACCTGAATCTGCTTTACGTAGCGTTTACACGCGCCTGCAAGAACCTGATTATTTTCGCAAAGGCGGGACAGAAGAGCACGGTTTCAGAACTGTTGTACGACAGTCTGCCGCTCATGCAGGAGGTGGAACTACCGCTGACACAGGAGAATCCGGAAGACGATGCAGTGGGCGAATACGGGGAGCTCTGCACGGCGCACGATGAGAAGAAGGCGGGCAAATCCAACCGGCTTTCGTCGCCCCGCGAAGGAGTGCCCGTGAAGATGGAAAGCATCGAGACACACATCGAATTCAAGCAGTCAAACCGTTCGGCCGACTTCATTCAGGGTGATGACACGGAGGACACTCGCGGACAGTACATTCGTCAGGGACAGTTGCTGCACCAGGTGTTTGCCCACATCGAAAAGGCAGACGACCTTCCTTCGGCACTGGAACGGCTGAGCTTCGAAGGGGTGTTCGAATCGGAGGAGCAGAAGCAGCAGATTCAGGGACTGGCGCACTGGGCCTTGCAGCATCCGGCCGTGAAGGACTGGTTCAGCGGCACGTGGGAGCTTTACAACGAGTGTGCCATTGTCTACACCGACGAGCTGGGACAGATGCAGACACGCCGCCCCGACCGCGTGATGCGGAAAGACGGACAAGTGGTCGTGGTGGACTTCAAGTTCGGAAAGAAGAACGAGGCTTACCGCGCACAGGTGCAGGAGTACATGGACTTGCTCACGCAGATGGGCTACACCCACATCCGGGGATTCCTCTGGTATGTGTTTGCCAATGAGCTGGAAGAAGTGACGCTTCCGGCCTGAGTTTATTTTTTCACAACGATATTTCGACAATGCAATATATGGAAACTTTTTTGAAGCAGGTGGCCGCCGATTTGTACCGGAAGATGAACGGAGACTTCACGAAGGTGGCTGTGGTTTTCCCGAACAAGCGTGCCAGCCTCTTTTTCAATGAATACCTGGCACAGGAATCCGACCGCCCGGTGTGGTCGCCGGCCTACGTGAGCATCAGTGAGCTGTTCCGCCAATCGTCGCAATGGGTGACGGGCGATTCCATCAAATTAGTGTGCGACCTCTACAAGGTGTTCCGTGAAATAACGGGCAGCAAGGAGAGCCTGGACGAATTCTACTTCTGGGGCGAGATGCTCATCAGCGACTTTGACGATGCTGACAAGAATATGGCCGACACCAAGGCACTGTTCAGCAACCTGAAGGACCTGAACAAGCTGACCGGCGAATATGACTTTCTGGAGGAAGGACAGAAGGAAGCGTTGAGCCAGTTCTTCCGTAACTTCTCCATCGAGCAGGTCACGGAACTGAAGCGACGTTTCATCTCATTGTGGGACGTGTTGGGCGACATCTATACGCAATATAAAGAATTGCTCCGCGAGCAGGGCATCGCCTACGAAGGAATGCTCTACCGCGAGGTGACGGAGACCATGGACGTGCAGCAGTTTCCCTACGACAAATATGTGTTCGTGGGATTCAACGTACTGAATAAGGTGGAACAAACCCTGTTCAGCAAATTGCACGAAGCAGGAAAGGCCTTGTTCTACTGGGACTACGATACCTTCTACCTGAACAAGCATCCGCACGAGGCGGGCGAGTTTATCCGCCGCAACCTGAAGAATTTCCCCTCGGAATTGCCGCCTTCCCTGTTCGACCACCTGAACCATCCAAAAGAAATTACCTTCATCGAATCACCTACAGAGAACGGACAGGCACGCTACCTGCCGCAATGGATTCGGGAGAACCTGACGGAGAACGAAAAGGAAACGGCCGTGGTGCTCTGCAACGAGGCCATGCTGCAACCTGTGCTTCACTCACTGCCGGATAACGTGCGCCACATCAACATCACCATGGGTTTCTCGCTCTCGCAGACACCGGCCTACAGCTTCGTAAAGACGTTGCTGGAACTGCACATTGCGGGCTACAATTCCCGCAGCGGACGCTACCAGTTTGCCGAAGTCATCAGCGTGCTGAAGCATCCGTACACGCAACTGCTTTCCGAAGAAGCCGCTCCGCTGGAAAAGGAACTGACGGAAAAGAACCGCTTCTATCCCCTGCCCTCGGAACTGGAACGGGACGAAGCCTTGTCGCTGCTGTTCAAACCGTGCAGCCACAACCTGGAGCTGTGCAAACGGCTGGCCGACATCTTGAAGCAGGTGGCACAGCTGTATCGCAAGCAGGCAGCCTCCACCAGCGATGCCCTCGACCAGCTCTATCGCGAAGCCTTGTTCAAAAGCTTCACCATGGTCAACCGCTTCCATGCCCTGCTTGAAAGCAAGGACCTGGAGGTACAACCTGCCACTTTCCACCGCCTGCTGGTACGCGTCATGTCGACAGCCAGCATTCCTTTCCACGGAGAGCCGGCTATCGGTATGCAGGTGATGGGGGTACTGGAAACACGTAACCTAGATTTCCGCCATGTCATTCTGCTGTCGGTCAACGAAGGCCAGTTGCCCAAGGCAGGCGGTGATGCCTCGTTCATCCCCTACAACCTGCGCAAAGCATTCGGCATGACGACTATCGACCACAAGATTGCAGTCTATGCCTATTATTTCTACCGCCTGCTGCAACGGGCAGAGAAGGCTACGTTGCTCTACAACACGGTGAGCGACGGCATGAACCGGGGAGAGATGTCGCGCTTCATGCTCCAGCTGCTGATTGAATGGGGGTATCCCGTACAGCGGAAACAACTGGAGGCAGAGCAGTCGCCCATTGCTTCTTCACCCATCTGTATCCCCAAGTCGCCCGACATCATGAAACGGATGCAGAGCGTATTCGATGTGCGGGTAAATCCGAAAGCCCTTCTTTCCCCGTCAGCCCTGAACTGCTACCTGGATTGTCCACTGAAGTTCTATTATAAGTACGTAGCAGGACTGGCAGCCCCTGAAGAAGTAAGTGCCGAAATCGACTCAGCCAAATTCGGAAGCATCTTCCACTACGCTGCCGAACACATCTACAAGGAGCTCACGGCACACGGAAAAGTCATCAACAAAGACACCTTGGAAGCCCTGCTCCAGGAAGAAGTGAAACTACAGAATTACGTGGACAACGGATTCAAGGAACTGTTCTTCCATCTCCCTGCTGACGAGCGTCCGGAATACAACGGGGTACAACTCATCAATTCCGCCGTAATTCTGCGCTATATCCAGCAGCTGCTTCGCAACGACCTGCGCCACGCTCCCTTTACCTTCGTAGGCTCCGAACAACGGGTCATGGAGGACGTAGAGATACAGACACCCAAGGGAGCCATCCGCTCGCGCATGGGAGGAATCATCGACCGCATGGACAGCAAGGACAACGTGCTCCGCATTGTGGACTACAAGACGGGAGGCAAGGCCGACACCCCGCCCAGCGTAGAATCGTTGTTCACGCCCGGCCCCAAACGTTCCAATTACGTATTCCAGACTTTCCTGTATGCGGCCATCGTATGCCGGAAACTGCGGGAACGAAATGATGACCGGAAAGTAGCTCCTGCCCTGCTCTACATTCACCGGGCTGCGGCAGAAGATTACTCGCCCGTCATCCAGCTCAAGGAATCGTATAACAAAACCACTCCCGTGGAAGACTTCTCATTGCTGGAAGAAGAGTTCAGAACCCGCCTACAGGCACTCCTGGAAGAGATTTTCAACCCCGACCTGAGTTTCAGTCAGACGGAAGAAGAAGATCGGTGCACTTATTGTGATTTCAAGGAAATATGTAAACGATAGAAACAGAATCAAAACAAGTGTTAAAAACACATTTTTCTCTGAACAATCCAAGTGAACCGGATGTTATAAAGATGTTTTTCATAGTAATAGATAAGAACAGTATTGGTATTTGTGAAAATATCAGCTGTAAGGACAAAAGCGTTTGTTCTTTAAAAAATAAGAGAGGCTGCATTTCCCCGGCAGCCTCTCTTAATTTTTTATCCTCTACACAAATGTTTTTTTATTCCTGATAATCATAATACCACCAGTAGGTATCGCCAAATTCGCGACGCATACGGTTGCGTTCTTCCAGCGGAGAACCCTCTTTCTGCTGTAAGGTCTGGTAAGCCCTGAAACGATCTAAAGTCAGACTGTCTGCACGCGAAGATACAGTATCATTCCGCTGGACATGATACATTACCAATGCTTCCCGATAATAACGCGGCAAGGTATCTTCCGGCAAATAGAAATCGGGAACGGCCTGTGCGAAACTGTCCAGTTTCTTTTCAAGCAGCAAGGCAGAAAGGTAATAGTCCAGCGAGGTATATTTTCCGGTTCCCTTGTAGCAGATGTTCCGCAGAAATACCATGCGGTCTTCTCCCGTATATGGACGTGCTCCCAGCAGGTAATAAATGGAATCATTCGTATAACGGAGCGTGTGCAGGGAATCTGTTTCAAAGAACAATCCGTCGGAACGGTAATATTGCGGATAAGCAAACAGCCTGTCGCCCATCTTTCCCAAGCGAGACAAGGCCACGGCACGATAGGCGGTCAGCGTACGGCTGGCCTCCAATGATTTTTCTCCTACGCGTAACACCTTGTCATACTCCCCGGCACGCAGATAATGTTCCGCCTCCAGCTCATGATGAAACTGCCGGTTGGTACTGCCCACACACACTGTCAGCAGACACAATCCCAACAAGATAGCCAGGTTACTGTTGACCAGCCCCCAGAGACTTCCTTCGTGATTCAACTGTACGCGGAAAACTCCACGTAGCCAGTAGCCAATTCCCACAAACAGCAACACCAGTAAAGGCAACAGCCAGGTCCACGGAGTATGGTAGTCGGAGATATACACTCCACGCCCCACATCCGTCAGGGCACAAAGCACCAGAAAGGACGGCACATACGCCAGGGCACGCACCCTTCCCTTCAGCCCCAGCAGACTGTTTACTCCCCAGCGCAGCAACAGCAGAATCAGCGTAATGACCAGCGCACTGGCCATCGGAGCAAAGGTAGTCTTTCCATGTGCCAGCGAGAAATGAAGGGCTTCCAGCACATCGCGCTGGAACACATAAAGATATACAAAACTAAACAGAGAAAAAAGAAGACCGCATACAGCAATCATGATGCGTGCAGTCTTCTTATAAAATGCATTTGTGTAATCACTCATACAATATCAATTCAATCTTTCACTCGTTTTAATACAACTGCAGAACGGGCCGGCACATACAGTTTCAGCCATTCTTTCTTGTCTTTTGCATAAAGCGGGTCGGCACAGGTGAAGTGGCGGAGACTGTCGTCTGAGAAGCCGAATCCACCAAACTGCTTGTTGTCTGTGTTCAGAACCACATCGTAGGCACCTCTCGGTACGAGGAAGCCATAATCGGTAAACGAACGGGTCGGGTTGAAGTTGAACACAAACACCAAATCCTTGCGGCGGTATGCCAGAATCTGGTCACCATCGTTATGCCATACCTCGATGACATCCGATTTCTGGATGTTCTTCACGCTGCGAATCAGCTTGACCATCGCCTCATCGAAGTCACCCAGGTAATGATAGCACAAATCCGGATTATCAACCAGGTTCCACTGACGGCGTGCATACTTGTATGACCATCCGTTACCTTCGCGCGGGAAGTCAATCCATTCCGGATGACCGAACTCATTACCCATGAAGTTCAGGTAACCTCCGTTGATGGTAGAAGCCGTGAGCAGACGAATCATCTTGTGCAGGGCAATGCCTCGTTCCACCACTCCATTCTCGTCGCCAATCTTGAAGTGCCAGTACATGTCGGCATCAATCAGGCGGAAGATGATGGTCTTGTCGCCCACCAGTGCCTGGTCGTGGCTTTCGCAGTAAGAGATGGTCTTTTCATCCTTGCGGCGGTTGGTCACCTCCCAGAACAGGCTGGACGGTTTCCAGTCTTCATCGCGACGTTCCTTGATAATCTTAATCCAGTAATCAGGAATGTTCATGGCCATACGGTAGTCGAATCCGTAACCTCCGTCTTCGAACGGAGCAGCCAGTCCCGGCATACCCGATACTTCCTCAGCAATGGTAATGGCCTTCGGATTCACTTCATGAATCAACCGGTTGGCCAGCGTCAGGTAGCAAATGGCATTGTCATCCTGATGACCGTTGAAGTAGTCACCATAGTTGCAGAAGGCCTCACCCAGTCCGTGGCTGTAATAAAGCATAGAAGTCACCCCATCGAAACGGAAACCGTCGAAATGGAACTCTTCCAGCCAGTATTTACAGTTGGACAACAGGAAGTGAATCACCTCATTCTTGCCATAGTCAAAGCAGAGCGAATCCCATGCCGGATGTTCACGACGTCCGCCCTGATAGAAATACTGGCAAGGATCACCGGCAAAGTTGCCCAGTCCTTCTACCTCGTTCTTCACGGCGTGTGAGTGTACAATATCCATAATCACGGCAATGTTCATCTGGTGTGCCGTGTCGATAAGCTGTTTCAGTTCTTCCGGTGTACCGAAGCGTGAAGAAGGAGCAAAGAAGCTGGACACATGATAGCCGAAACTTCCGTAATAAGGATGTTCCTGAATGGCCATAATCTGAATACAATTGTATCCGTCCTTCGCAATTCGCGGCAGTACATTCTCACGGAATTCATTGTACGTACCAACCTTTTCCGCATCCTGTCCCATACCGATGTGGCATTCGTAAATCATCAGCGGAGCCACATTAGGCGTAAAGGTCTTTTTCTTGAACTTATACGGTTTCTCCGGATTCCATACCTGCGCACTGAAAATCTTGGTCTGTTCATCCTGCACAACGCGGGTAGCCCATGCCGGAATACGTTCACCGCATCCACCTTCCCAATACACTTTCAGCTTGTACAAGTCGCCGTGCTTCATGGCCTTTTCCGGCAGATTGATTTCCCAGTTACCCGTCTTGCGCACACGTTTCATGCGGAAAGCCGGTTTCTCCTGCCAGTCGTTGAAATCGCCCACCAGGTAGATTTCCGTCGCATTCGGCGCCCATTCACGGAAGGTCCATCCCTTGTCAGTGCGGTGCAGACCAAAATACATGTGTCCGGTAGCAAAATCCGACAACGTCTTCTTTCCTACCAGTTCCTTTTCTTTTTCCACCACATGCTGATGACGGCCGTTGATAGCATCGGCGTATGGTTCCAGCCACGGATCATTCTTTATGATATTCAATACCTTGTCCATAGTATTAGTAATTAGAAATTATTTGACACGTACTTTTACAATCACTTTTCTCACTCCGTCGGGAGTTACGCCCGGTGCATGTGCATCTTCCGGGAAGAAAATAGCAAACATACCCGGCTTTACGGTCAGGTAGTCAGTAGCCAGTCCTTCATAGAAGGTAATATCTTTTTCTGCATTGTAAGCAGCTTCAGGCAAATCCGTACGCGGCATATAGCCCATTACTTCCACCCCCGACAATGGAATCTGGATGTCGATGAAATCATTGTGTGTTTCCAGACGCGCTTCTTCCTTTGTCTTCGGACGTGCATCTGCAAAATTCACCATCAGTTCACCTTCCTTCAGCACTACCTTCCCCACTTCGTGTGCCTGCAAGTCAGTTGCCTTCAAAAAAGCTACAGCCTCTGCAAACAAAGGATTCAGTGACACATATTTTTCCAGATTTTCCAATTTGTCAATAACCATATTCTTTCAATTTTAAATCGTTAATATTTTATTCAAACTCATCTATCGTTTCATTTGTAAAATCGGCAAAACGTTTCAGCTGGCGAAACACGTCGATAATCCGTTCCATAAAGTCCGGACGGGAAAAGAACTCATCTTCCACCCGGCAGGCCACCGTAAAGTCCTTGCAACGTATGTACTGCGGATAAGGAAAATCCTTCGGAAATCCCTTGGGCACCGTCTTCAGATGCGACTCGCCTACCACCGGGAAATACTGCTTGAAAGCCGGGTCTTCCACAATGGCACGATACTCGTCAATGCGGTCGCACACCGACTGACGCACCGCCCGCAACATATCGGCAGGCATGCACCAGCTTCCTCCGGCCAGCATACAGTTGCCCGGTTCCAGATGAAGATAATAACCACAGTGATTGGATTTCTTTCCCCTTGCATTGATATACCCTCCGATGTGGGTCTTATAAGGAGACTTGTCGGAAGAAAAACGGACATCCCGGTAGATGCGATACGTGCAGTCACGCGGAAGGACGTGCGCCACACTTTCATCCCATGGCGAAAGGCGGGCAATCACCCCTGCCAGCAACTCCTCGAAGTCTGCCTGCACACTCAAATATTCCGCTTTATGTTCCTGAAACCACTCCCGGTTGTTGTTTGCCGCCAGTACTTTCAGGAAATCCAATATGCCCGGTATATCCATATTCTTTACTTTTGAATCACACAAACTTACGAAATTAATTCTTATCTGTCGAATAAAACGATATTTTTTTACATTATCCCAGCAGATTCAACAGAAAATCGTGTACCTTTCCGTTGGAAGCCACCACTTCGCGGCCAGAATAGCATGAATCACCACCGGAAAAGTCAGTCACCCTTCCTCCGGCATTCTGTACCAGCAGGATACCTGCCGCCACATCCCACGGACAAGTGAAGGCTTCGGCACGCGCTTCAAAACGGCCGTCGGCCACGTAACACATCTCGGCAGCCGCCGCACCGACCACCCGAATGCCTGCCACATGCCCGTAGCAGCCTTCTATCAGACGGTTGAACACCGGCTTGTAAGCCTCCGTTTCGTACGGAAGACCAAAAGCCATAAAAGCCTCATCGGGTACAGCTACCTGCGACACCCGAATCTGACGGTCATTACAATAAGCAGGCGCCCCCTTGTAAGTCCAGAAACACTCGTCGCGACACACCTCATAAACCACTCCCAGCAAGATTTCCTCACGGTTACGCAAAGCAATGCTCACACAATAAGGTGCATGGTTATGAATGAAGTTGGTCGTACCGTCCAGCGGGTCAACCAGCCAGCAATACTCCTCGTCGGTGTGAGTTCCGCTCCCCTCTTCAGCAATAAAACCTGCCTCGGGAAGCAACTCCCGCAGACAGGCTACTATTCTTCGTTCCGATTCCTTGTCGACATACGACACATAATCGTGTGCGTGCTTCTTCTCAATCCGCTCACGGCTGAACTTCTTCCGCTCCTCACGGATAAAAGCTCCCGTAGCTACAGCCAGTCCACGCACCTTCAAAGTCAGTTCGGATAATTCCATCATTATTTTTTCTCCTCCAATAAACGTCCGTATCTGAAAGTCCCTTTCCGGACAATATTTCCGTTGGCATCCATCTCTACGAATGGGCCGTCTTTCTTTCCCTGCTTGAAGAAGCCCTCAAAGCGAGTGCCGTCCTTTTCAATCAGCACACCCTTTCCTTCTTCCTTTCCACGTACAAAAGAACCGGTATAGACAGAACCGTCGGCCATGTGAAGCACACCTTCTCCCTCGGCCATGTTGTTCTTCCACTGACCTTCGTATTCATCACCGTTGGCCCACTTGTATTTTCCGGTACCCGAGCGCTGGTTCTTCGACCATTGCCCGTCGTACACCGCTCCGTTGGCCCAGGTGAACGTGCCTTGTCCCTCCTGCTGTCCGTTCAGGAAATGACCTACGTATTTGTCGCCGTTCGGATACGTATAGATACCCCTTCCCGTGCGTTCACCGTTGGCATAATCGCCCTCATAACGTTCGCCGTTCTGGAAATAATAGATACCCTTTCCATCCTGCACATCATCCTTCCAGTCGCCCACGTACTTGTCGCCGTTGGTATAGTAGAAAGTACCCTTTCCGTGACGCATGCCGTCCTTCCAGTCGCCTTCATACTTCGACTTGTCGTCCCACACCATGGTGCCCTTCCCGTTCTTCAGGTCGTTCTTCCATTCGCCGGTGTAGACCGCTCCACCTTTCCAGGTATAAGTACCCTGTCCGTTGCGCTTGTCATGATGCCAGGTACCGGTATATAAGTCCCCGTTATAATAGGTCATCGTACCCTCACCCTCCTGGTAGTCAGTGTACCACATCCCGTCGTAACGGTTGTTGTTCATAAAATAATACGTTCCCTTGCCGTGCTGCTGGTCTTCGTACCACTCTCCCACGTACTTTTCTCCGTCGCTGAAAGTGTAGGTACCTTCACCCTGGCGTTTACCCTTCACATATTCACCTTCGTACACGTCACCATTGCGGAACACCGTCTTTCCTTTTCCGTTCGGGCGGCGTCCTTTCAGTTCGCCGGTATATTCCGAACCATCCTTAAACTGGTAGTATCCCAATGACAACTGGGCCGAAGCCGATACCGAGCTGAATGCCAGCAGGGCAAATAAAAATAATGTATGTTTGTTCTTTCTCACGTTCTTAGTCTCTTTTTTAATTCCGCTCAAAAATAGTCTTTTTACTTTTGCACGAGCCGGAAGGTTTATACTTTTTTACCTGCCACTACCTCTATTAAGTTTTCTTTGCAGAAATAGCGCTGAGCCAGCGAAAGCAGTTCATCGGACGTCACCTCACGGATAGCAGCCAGCGACGCATCAAAAAAGTCGGGCTTCAATCCGGCCGTTTCGATGAATATCCAGGCATCCGAGAGCGAGAATGCCCCCTCGTACGAACGGCACATATCGCCCAGCATGTAGTTGCGCACCATCTCCAGTTCTTCTGCCGGCACCTTGTCCTGACGCAGCCGGTCCATTTCATGATACACTTCCGTGATGACAGACTCCATGTATTCATTGGCCGCCTCCGTACTCACCACCAGCAGACTCGTGCCCGGATAAGACACCAGTCCAGCCCCGATGCCGTAGGTATATCCCTTATCCTCACGGATGTTCGACATCAGACGACTGCCGAAATATCCTCCGAACAGCGTAACCAGCACACGCAGTTTCAGGTAATCAGGATGCTTGCGGTCGAGCGAGAAACCACCCATACGAAGCGAACTCTGCAGAGCATCCTCCTTCTCCACATGAACCCGTTTGCGAGCATCCTTCACAATGTTCCACGTGCGTTCCACCTTCTCTGCCGTACAACTTCCCCAGGGCGCTTCTCCCCAGTGACGTTCAATGCAGCGCACCACCTCGGGCGTCACCTTACCCGACACGTACATGGAGCAGTTGCCCGAGTGATAATGGCGGTGATAGAAATCCTTCAGCGCCTCCACCTGAATGCGTTCATAATCCTCCAGTTCGGCATAGCGTCCCAACGGATGCGAAGTACCGAAGAGCGAACGGTTCAGCTGCTTGCGAGCCAATACGTCCACCCGCTGGTTGTTCACCAGGAACTGCTGGCGGTTGATGTCGCAGATAATGCGGAACTGCTCTTCCGGAAACACAGACTCCTTCACCAGTCCGGCCACAATCTCCATGGTGCGGTCAAGGTGTTTCGTCAGCGTATACAACGTCACAAACCCACAGTTCACAGAAGAAGACAGGTCGAGCCACGCCCCGTAATAATCCAGCCGTTCGGCAATCTCGCCCGATGTCATGCGCACCGTTCCCTCACGCAGCATACGGTTGGTAAACACGGCCTGAAGCGGCTGCGACTGGTCGAGCTGTCCGCTCCGCACCAGCAGGTCGAAACGAATCACGTCCTCGTTCCCGGCCGAAAGCACATACAGCGGCATGCCGTTCTTCATACGGTGCAACTCCGGCTGCAAGATGGAGAAATGCTCCAGCTGACGGATGGCAGGCGCCACACTACAGTCGAGCTGCGTCATAGTGCCTCCTGCTGATTGCGCAGAAATTCTTCGGCCCGTGCCAGATCCTGCGGTGTGTCAATACCAATGGTCTCCACTTCGCTGATGCCCACCTTGATGGAATAGCCGTTCTCCAGCCAGCGCAACTGCTCCAGCGATTCGGCCAGTTCGAGCGACGACTGCGGAAGAGATGTAATCTCCTTCAACACCGGAGCACGGTAGGCATAAAGTCCGATATGTTTATAATACGTATGTCCGGCCAGCCACTCCTTCTTGTCGCGGTTACGCTGGTAAGGAATGATGGAACGGCTGAAGTAAAGCGCCTTCATCTCCTTGTTCACCACCACCTTGGGCGAGTTCACGTTTTCCAGCGCATCAAATCCGTCGGCAGGCGTAAACGGTTTCACAAGTGTGGCAATCTGTGTTGACGCATCGTCAAAGCAAGCCTTCACGGCTTCCAGCTGCGAACGCTGGATAAACGGTTCGTCACCCTGAATGTTCACCACCACGTCATAGCCGCTGCCCACCTTGCAGTAAGCCTCGTAGCAACGGTCGGTACCACTCTTATGGTCGACCGACGTCATTACCACCTTTCCACCGAAGGCCTTTACAGCCGCTTCGATGCGTTCGTCGTCGGTAGCCACGTAAGCTTCGTCCAGCACACCGGCCACTTGTTCATAAACTCTTTGTATCACGGGTTTGCCTCCCAGTAGTGCCAAAGGTTTGGCGGGGAAGCGTGTAGATGCATATCTTGCAGGAATAATTCCAATAAATTTCATGGTTATTGTATTTGGGTTATGCTTCGCAAATGTACGAATAAAAAGTGACAAACAGAAAAATGAACTTGCTATTCAGATTTTTCAATGATTGTCTTTATCCATTCCGCAAACCGCGGACATTTCTCCAAAATGGATTTTATCCCGATTTCCAATGCTATCAGGTTTCCTTCCAGCACTTTGTTGTAGCCAGACTTTATAGCCAGCAATCTTTTGGAGGGGGCCCCTTCAGGAGAGGTATTGATGTCTTCGGGATTGTCGTAGGATGAAATGATGGAAGCTGTCTTTACTGCGAGTTCTTCCGAAAAATAGTACTCAAAACCTTTGTTACTGGAAAACAGCAGAGCCTCAAACTCGTGCAGCTGTATGTAAGAGAAAAAACGACGGTCATCTATAGCCTCATCGATTGCCGCTTCCAACGACTGTATTTGCTCTATTTTGTCCGGCTTCTTCATGCTGTCCTCATAATGGGGCATGTCGTGGGGAAGTCTGAAAAAATCAATAAAGGTAGTTACGATATAATCGCTTTTTTCGGACATCAGAAGAGGTTTAATCGTGTTTGCCAGATGTGAATAGCTCACCATTCCTCCCCGACCTGTCCTGCTTGTCCGAACCAAGACAGGCGTAACGCTCAATATACCAAATTCTTGCAAATAGGGAGAAATGACAGAGTTGACAAACTCTTGCTCCGTCTGTCCTTCGACGACAATGTACACACGTTTCATAACTGCCCTCCTATCATGTTTTTCTCCCACAAATCACTGAGAGACAATTCGTAATCGTCCATCCATTTTTCCAGTTCTTCCCGTTCCAGATGACGAAAAACCGATTGGTTGTCTGCCCTGTCCACCACAATAATGTCTTCCACCTCAAAGCAATTGACCAGATTGGTGGACTGAGTAGACAAAATAATCTGGCTTTTGAGCGAAGCCTGCTTGACAAGTTGGGCCAGTTTATTGATAGCGGCCGGATGCAAACCCAATTCAGGTTCATCAATAATTATCACTTCCGGCATCTTGGACTGCAACAGTAAGGTTGTAAGGGCTATGAAACGTAAAGTACCGTCCGAAAAACTATAACCATCGAGGTACATATCTGTATCCCTCTCCTCCCATTCCAGACGAATTCTTTCCTTGTTGTTGACATCCGGACGGAGCTTGAATCCTTTGAAATAAGGAGCAATGGAACGTATCACACCCTCTATCAAGCGGAATGTCTTTTCATCGTTCAGCATCAATGAATACAGGTAAGCGGCAAGGTTGGAGCCGTTATCACGCAAATATTCGTTGTCGTTAATCGGACAATCCCCACGCATGGGAGAAGTGGCACTGGTATCGTGAAAATGATAGACTGTAAAGCTACCTAAATATTTTCTCAAGTAAGCAGCCCTCCATCTTTTATTATCCTTCAAAGAGGATTCTTCTACGGCAGAATCCCAAATCGTTCTATTCCACTGTGAGTAATCCTTTCCCGGCTTATGACAGTTATTAAAAAAATCTCCCGTTTTTTCAATATAGCCTTTGTTCGATTGTGATGGTTTAATCTCAAAGAAAAAAGCATTTGTATTGTCAAAATCAATCAATCCCTGGATAGACGGCGATACTTTTCTTCCCTGACGCAGCAAGTTATCAATCCCCCCTTTAGACAAGGTATAACTGCCAAAGCGTTGCTCATATATTGCCTTGGTCAATTCAAAGAATGAAATGAAATTACTTTTTCCAGCTCCGTTTGAACCGATTAACACATTTAGTCGATTCAAAGGCAGCGACAAGTCTTTAATGGACTTGTAATTCTCAATCAAAACTTGCTCTATCATATTCTATCTTAAATTCCGCTTTACCATAAACATGCACTTTCTCTGCCAGTTTTCTGTATATTCCCAGTTAAGGCTGTACCTGCGCATACGCTTCTATCCTTCATCCTGATTCAGATAATTACGTAATATGCAAAATTAGAAAACTTTCTCAAAAGCCTTACAACAATCACCCTTTTTATTGAAAACGCACAACCAAATTCAGTACTTCCAAAACAACGTTTTATTATTCGTCCCTAGGAGTAACACACATCCTGTCGACGACGATGCTTTCCGTCAAGTAAGCCATGTCCGACCATTGTATCCGGTAGGATCTGGAGACCTCATCAAACCATGAATCGTCTTGCCTAACTTCTCACTCTACAACTGATGACGCTGCCAGTTCATGAACTTGTCGTAATTTACTCCATAATCCGTACAGAACTCCCGAAGATCCTTAGTCTCACTACATAACTGGTAAAGGCCATATACCTCCTGATAGTTTACTTTTTCTTTTGCCATAATTGTTATTTTACAGCGCAAAGGTATGTTAGGTGGCGATGTGTGTCAAGGTCGAAAATAGTATGGTTACGGAATAGTCATTTGAAGTTTTGTACCAATAAAAGGAGCTATGTATTTCTTACGCATCCATCTTCTATCATTCACTCCAAGCATTTCTGCTATTTCAACGATACTTTTCGATGATTTACAAAATTCAAAAACCTTATCTTGGGATGTAATGATATTCGACTTATTCTGTATTTCATTATGACTTGAAGTGAAATCATCATCATTTGGGGTATGACTTGAGGTGTGAGAATCTTTCATTTGAAGCCAGAGATCTTCACACCTCAAGTCAGTAAGTGTTTAAACCATATTGTGAGACTCACGAATGGCGGAACAACTTTGCTTTCCGGAGCAGGAAGAGCCTACACTCTACAACTTTCCATAATAAGACCTATTCCACGCCCCCATCATCTCCAATTATCATTCGTTCTATTTCTCGTTTCGCATTCTCTAAAATTGTTTTACCATCTTCTTGGAGTTTTTTTGCGCAAGTACGAATATCTACAATATAATCTATAATCTCTTGTTGTTTCTCTATTGGCACATTTGGAATATTAAGCATTTGTAAATCTGCTGCATATACATGTGGTTGGGCAGCTCCTGTCTGTAGTTTATAAATTGCCTTCTGTTGCAGTTTCAAAACCTCAAATAGATATTTAGTTTTGAAGCGAGCTTCTTCTTTAGAGAAAATTACACAACAATCAGTCGCATATATAGGGTAATCATGATACCAAACATATCCCGCATAAGCTCCAGACGCGCTAACGGTGATAATATTTCCATTATAGTTTGCTTGATTATGGAAATATGGACTTGTTTGCCCACCTGCAATAACAGGTATGTTTCCAAGTCCAACATTAGACTTGGATAATGCATTTCCTTTTACTATATGAGCTATAGAATGAAGACTTATATTTTCATATTTTGAACTCGATGCGTTTTTCCCCCAATATAGAGAAAACATAGGATCTATTCGATTCCCTTCTATCTTACTAAACGAACTAAAAAATATACGATTCTTCAATTCATTTTCAACACCAGGAATTACTACTCCTAACTCTTTCAAAAGGTAGTCATCAATACCATCTAAAAGCCGTTGTGCTTCTTTTTCTTTTTCTTGCCTTTTTCTATTTGCTTCATTTACATATTCAACAATCTCTTGTTGTCTTTGAATACATGGAATTGATGGGAGCCTAATTCCTTGAATTTTGTCCAAGCCCAATTTAGGAATGGTTGTCTGAATATAGTTCAAATCCAATTGTTTTTTTACAATAGGCAGTTCCAAGCATATTTTTAGGTATTCAGAAAGTAACTCTACATTCTGTTTTACCAATATTTTTGCGCAGTTTTCGGTTAGTATAACCCTTTTCCCACATGGGATATTTTTCAAAATTGTTGTTTTTCCTATTGTACCGGCAATAGAAATAGCAAGTTCACCTTCCGTTATTTCATATTTTTCAAGGATTTTAAAAACATCCTCTGAAATACTCATAAGATTATTGACATCAACCTGTGTATCAGAATCCATATCTGCAACACGCAAATAATAATATGGAGTTGTATCTTCTGAATACCCATAACCTTTAGGTATTCGTTTTCCTCCTTTTACTACTGCTACAGACGACAATTTTATGAATCCTGAAAAATCTAAGTTTTCATTGTAGTATTGAGCATCTAATCTACCCTCAATCTCCGACCGATTAACAATGAAGATTTTATTCTTGTCTATATGTTGTGGTACTTGGTAACTCATAACGTCTCAATGAATTTCTTTAGTTCTTCTCCAATTACATCCAATTCATTGACAGCTATTTTTTTACCTGTCGCATCATATCCAATCTGTTCAGCTATTGCCATAAAAATAGGATAATCCAGCAATTGCTTTTGTTTTGCCAACTGGTATTCTTCCGTTAATTTACTTTTCATTTCGTCAACCTTGTCTGAATACATGGCCAGCAAGTCTGCATTCCACAATTTGTATTCTTCAGTTTTCCTAGCGTCTGTAGCTGAAATGTTTTGGGCAGACTTTATCTCATTAGCTTTTTGTTTTTGCTGATGTTTAATCTCTTTGTCCCACTGCCGTCTTTGAGCTATGTAATTATTATCCTTCAATAACTGGATTTCGATATTTTTCTTTGTAGAAGTCAATTTATCCGTTTGTTCTTTTGTCCATTTTTTCAAGAAAAGAACAGAACTTTTAACCCCCGCGCCATTAGCTGCAAAGGCTGTCTGAGGCATACTGACAACCGCTACGATACGAAACCAATCCTCTATTTGAGTACGAACATATTGCATACTGCTGTTAGATAATATACCATCAGGAAGAACTATAGCAAGATAACCTCCTTCTTTCAAAAATTTATAATCCTGCTCTATAAAAAGGACTTCCGTACTTTGTCCATCACGAGTTTCCTGAGGACGTGCAGCAACAGCCAACCAATCTTCTTCTTTTTTTCCAAGCTGATACGTTTTAAAATATGCTTGCTCTGTTTGGCGTACAGTACTTCCAAAAGGTGGATTCGTTATGATAAAATCAAACGTACCATATTTAAATCCCTGATTATTTGTTCTGCTTATAATTGTATCGTCTGAGACAAGACCATCCGATGTAATGACATTGGTATGTCCATCATCATGGATAATCATATTCATTTTCGCAGCACGAGAAATTTGTTCGCTAATTTCAATTCCATACAGGTTCTTTTCTGCAAAATCGTGCCAGTACTTAAACCACCTGTCATATTGTCTAACATCTTTCAAATAATTAGGATAAAGTTCGGTAGCCTTATTTCGTACTTTGTTCAACGCATAAAGCAAAAATCCTCCACTGCCACAAGATGTGTCAAGAACCTTTGAGTCATGATCAATCGGCAATACATCAACAATAAATTTGACTATTTCACGAGGTGTGAAATATTGTCCGAAATTACCTCTAAAAAATGACCCCATAAAAGTTTCAAAAGCACGTCCTTTACTATCCAAATCAGTTTCTCCTAAATTGACACTCTCAAGATAGCTGACTACAGTCCTTATTTTTTCAGGAGTCAATCGGATGTTATCACGGAATACTTCCTGATCTTTTTTCCGTCCTTCTTCATATAATGCAATAACACGCTTATAAAGATTTTCATTCTCAATAAGCCGTCTTTTAGTTTCGTTTTTTTCGATCTCTTTAGGCACAGTTATAATCTGAAAATCATATGGTTCTCCCATCCTCCGATCTTTCCGTTCATCCCATATCTTGCAGAAAATAAGTTTATCCAATTCATCAAAAGCCTCAGATGGATTAAGTTGCCCGCCAGCCCAAAGGGCTTCATGTGCTTGCTTGAATCTACGGGTTAGTTCTGACTGATCAATAACAGCCAAATCAAAGAAACGTTGTTTCCCTGCTTCTTCCGGTAAATACTGAGCTTCATACACATACTTATAAGAAGCAACATTTTTGACTCCAAATTGAGGAATATCAGGCATCTGATTTCTGGTATTTTGATTCTTATCAACTTCAAAATAATCAGATTTTATTCCAGAAGTTACCCATACATATTTAACTTCACAAGGTAGTGCATATGCATAACTATATGCCTGTTCTATCGCCAGTTGATATTCTGCTTCACTAATCTCTTGCCGTTTACATTCGACTAATATATGTGGTCTCAGACACATATCTTCTTCATAAACAATAATATCAGCCTCTTTGACATCTCGTCCCATTGTAACTGGTACGAACTGTTTTATTCGTTTTACTGGATAATTATAATCCAATATCAGTCGAAGAAAAGTCTCAGCCTGTACTTTCTCTTCAGGATTATTGTAGTTGCGTTCTTTATTTTGGAATACATAAGTAATCCGCGACATATCTTCATTAAAAGATATGAGATTTTTCTCTATTCCAATCTTTATATAGTCTTTCATATGTTCTGTAGAATTTATCGTTTTGTAGTAATAATGAATTCTTGCATATCGACATCTAACAGATAGCGACTTTAACCAATGTGTCGTTGACGGATTTTTACCTAACTATTCAATCAACCATTTGCCTGTTTCTCTCAACAAGAATCACTTTTATCCGATTTATATCCTCCATTGTAATTAATATATTGAACCTAATGCAAAGTTAATGAATTTATTTTGCTTACGGAAAGATATATACTCATTATTAAAACACTCAGTCAATAGACAAGCAAGCTTATTTCATATGCGCTGTTGAACGTTTTGCTTTTGACGATTCTTTTTCCGTCAGCCGTTTGTTTCCATAGCCGTCACACCCATTGTACAGACATGAAGAGGGATATCCAACAAGCGGATATTCGATTCTTTGTTAGTCTTTTTTCTTCAAGTAATAATGACCCATAAAAAACGCAAGTGCATTCAAAACAAAACGCCTTTGCGTTTTAGATCAAACGCAAGTACGTTTTAAGTAAAACGCAAGGGCGTTTCATCTTAAACGTAAGGGCGTTTTAGTCCAAACACAAAGGCGTTTTCCAGAGGATTTTTATACCTCTGAAAATCAACTAATTACATTTTCTCAAATTTTACGGATAACCAAGTATCCTCCCACTACCTGCAAGAGCATTCCGGGAATACCGATGCGGAAATCCTGCAAGGCGGTGAACAAGCTGCCGGAAAGTGCCCACTCACCCAGCGTACCAGCCAACTGATAGAACAGCACCACGGCCAGCAGCAACGGCAAGGTGACTTTCTGAAAGCGGGCGGCCACCAGACCGGCTCCCACAGCCAACAGCACAGATTTCAGCAGGATGGCAGGCAGCACGGCAGGTGCAGGCATGCCGAACCACCATGAGTTGAGCAACGGCGAGAGTACGGCCGTCAGCAGTCCGGCCTTCCAGCCGTATTTATAGGCTCCTACCAGTGTGAAAAAATAAATGGGCAGCCAGGTGACTCCTCCCTGCGGCACCAGGTGGAAAAGCTGGGGCAGGACAATGTTTCCGGCCACAAACAGCAGGGCGGTGACGTAGGTCTTCACGCGACTGTATCCCAATGTGTAAAGTTTTACGGTTGTTTCCATGTGTATTCGTTATTTTTCTGAGATTGTTTTTTCTTTTTCTCCGGCTTCCCGCATGCGGTGCACAAAGTCTTCAATCACGGGATAGAGTTCCACGGGATTGTCCGACACGTCGCAAAGGGTTTCCAGCGGACACCGTCCTGTACGGGTGCGGTTGATGATGCAGGGCACTTCTTCGGCATAGGCCACCTCTACCCCTCCCTTCCGGAGTAAGGCGAGTGCAGGGGTGCTGACTACCCGGGTCCATACGCGGGATACACCGCCCAATACCATCAGGGCTGCCGCTCCCTTTCCGATGACTTTATCGGCCAGCCAGGCTCCTTTCAGGAAGGTGCGGTCTGTGGCATACAAGTCGTACAGGTCAGCCACGCCCCGACGGGAGAACGTGCGGGTTTCTTCGCCCTGACGCACCACGCAGGAATAGTTTCCTTCGTTCAGCAAACGTATCAGTTCGTCCATCACAGTGTTTCCTGTTTCAGTTGTTCCACGTAGGCATCAATGCGGTGAAGCTCTTTCGGAATGTCAATGGACTGCGGGCAGTGCGGATTACATTGTCCGCAACCGATACAGTGACTGGCCTGACGGAGTTTCGGCACGCTGCGGTCGTAACCCACCAGGAAGGCACGGCGGGCCTTCACGTAATTCTCGTCCATGCGGTCTTTCGGCATGTTGCCCTCGTTCACGCACTTGTTGTAATGTACCAGCACGCCGGGGATGTCGATGCCATACGGGCAGGGCATGCAGTATTTACAGTCGTTGCAGGGCACGGTGGGATATTTCTGCATCAGGTCGGCCGTATCAAGCAGGAACTGGTTTTCCTCGTCGGTAAGCGGTACCAGCGGAGAATACGTGCGGAGGTTGTCTTGCAGATGCTCCATGTAGGTCATGCCACTAAGTACGGTGAGCACCTTTTCCGGTGTACCGGCAAAGCGGAAGGCCCACGATGCCACACTGCCTTCGGGATTGCGTTCTTTCAGGCGGCTGAAGATGTGGTCGGGAATGTTCGACAGGCGTCCGCCCAACAGCGGTTCCATCACCACCACCGGAATGTTCTTGCTGCTCACCTGCTCGTACAGGTAGTCGGCATTCACGTTACGTCCCGATGCGTGCTGCCAGTCGGAATAGTTCAACTGAATCTGCACGAAATCCCAATGCACCTGGTCGTGCATGGCCAGTGCCCGGTCGAATTCCTCTTTTGTGCCGTGGAACGACCAGCCCAGGCGGCGGATACGTCCGGCTTCACGCTCCTTGAGCAGGAAGTCGAGCAGACCGTTGTCAAGGAAACGGCCCTGCAAGCCGCTTTTTCCGGGAGCACCCAGCATGTGCAGCAGGTAATAGTCGATGTAGTCCACCTGCAGGTTCTTCAGCGAGTTGTGGTACATCTTTACTCCGAAATCATAGTCGGAATTGGAGAAGTTCGACATTTTGGTGGCCACGAAGAACTTGTCGCGCGGATGACGCTTCAAGGCGATACCCGTCGACTTTTCCGACCAACCCTGCACATAGACCGGAGCCGTATCGAAATAGTTCACGCCATGTTCGATGGCGTAATCCACCAGCCGGTTCACTTCTTCCTGATCGATGACGTTGCCGTCGCCACCCGGTGCCGGAAGTGTAGGCCAGCGCATGCAGCCATAGCCCAGCAGCGACACCTTATCCTCGTTGGGAGGGAACTGGCGGTAGGTCATCTTGCCGACGGGCACTTCCTTAGCGCTTTCGCCGGCTTTTTTCTTGTCGGGCGTACAACCGTAGAAAGCCGCTGTGGCTCCCACCGTACTGATGCCGACTATTTTAAGGAAATCTCTTCGATTCATCTGTTTTTTCTCGTCCATTCTCTTTCTATATATAAAGGTAAGACAATCCGATTAAAGTACACGATGGCGTTCATGGCCTTCCACGTAGATGGCACTCAGCGGACGGGCCGGACACAGGTTCTCGCAGGCTCCGCAACCGATGCAGCGTGCTTCGTTCACTGCCGGAATCTTCAGTGAATCGGGGTTCGACGGGTCGGACGGGACCATGGTGATGGCGTTCACCGGACAATGGCGGGCGCAGTTGCCGCACTCCTGCTTGTCGGTAAGCGGAATACACAAATCTTTTACCCACACGGCATGGCCTATCTGGATAGAAGACTTCTCTGCCTTGTCAATTTTCAGGATGGCTCCGGCGGGACATACCTCGGAACAGCGCGTACACTCCGGACGGCAGTAGCCGCGTTCGTACGACATGTAAGGCTGCATGAAAGTATCCAGCGAATGAGAAGGATGGATCACTTCGTTCGGACAAGCCGACACGCAAAGCTGGCAGGCCGTGCAATGTGACTGCAGATGGCGGAGTCCGCGTGCGCCCGGAGGCACAATCGGAGTCTGGCGTACCGGCTCTTTCTTGTCCACGATGTCGGCCAGTCCGCCATCCATCTTGATGGCCTCGGCCTTCTTGGCTACCTGTGCTTTCAGCACCGAACCGGCCAGCAGCAAGGAACCGGCCAGGAACTCGCGTCGTCCGGCGGTACGGTCGGCTGTTTCCGGTGCCGGAGTTTCTGCCTTTTCGGCTTTCTTTCCGTAGGCAAACCGATAGCCGATGGCTCCCTTATGACATTTGTCCAGACAGTCCATACAAGCCACACAGCGGCTGCCGTCTATCGCATGGTTCTTCACATCGATGCAGGCGGCCTTGCAGTTGCGGGCGCAAAGCGTACAGCCGTTGCATTTCTCCTTGTCAATCGTGATGCGGAACAAGGCAAAGCGGGAGAAGAATCCCAGCACGGTGCCCACCGGACAGATGGTATTACAATAGGTACGTCCGTTGCGTGCCGCCAGTACCACTACCAGTACCAGCATAACGGCTGCCACTATCAGCACCGGCAGACTCTTGAGCCAGACATCCACCGAATAGAAGGCATAGCTGTCCATGCGTTCGGCCATAGAAGCCAGCAGGTTATTTCCCCACATCCACAAAGGTTGCAGGAAACTGTGTGCCGCACGGCCGTACACGGCATACGGGTCGAGCAAGGCTACCAGGGCATGCACCCCCAACAGCATCGCCAGCACGAACACTGCCAGCACACCGTAGCGCAGCCAGCTTTTCGGCTTGGAATACGTGTAGGGCATCTTCTTACGTCCCCGGCCCAGACGGGCCACCACGTCCTGAAACACGCCCAGCGGACAAATGACCGAACAGTACACTCTGCCCGCTACCAGCGTGAGCAATATCAAACACAAGATTACTCCGGCGTTCAGTGCCAACAGAGCCGGAAGGAACTGTATCTTCGCCATCCAGCCGAGCCATGCATGAAGCACGCCCGTAAAATCGACGAACAACAGTGTCACGAATACCAGGCACAGCATCCCCAGCGTGAGCCTGAGTTTTCTCAACATATTCACAGTAAAAGCAATTTTAGTTAGTTATTATATTCTTTCTATCACGTTTGCGTAGTGAAATCCTCACAAAAATAAAAGGAATTGTGTTTCGAAGAGTCTTTTTGCGCAGTTTTTTGTCCCAAACAGTATAAATATTCGATTAACTTACGCATAAAGGGCCTTTTTGCAGCATTTATGCAGAAAAAATGTCATAAATATTGATTATCTGAATTACAAATCCTAATTTTGCTCCACTATTACCTAACAAAAGAACAGCAGTTACAACATGACATACGCATTTATTACGGCAGCCGAAGCCGCTGCCACCATTCATCATGGGGATACCGTCGGCATCGGCGGTTTTTCATCGGTAGGTACACCGAAAGCCGTGCCGGAAGCACTGGCTGCCTACGCAGAAGCACAGCATGCACAGGGGAAAGAATTTAAGGTAGGCCTTATCACGGGCGGTGCCACGGGCTGTCAGGTGGACAGCGCACTGGTCAAGGCGCACGCCGTATCGTTCCGTACGCCTTTCCAGTCGAACAAGGACATGCGCGAATCCATCAACCAGCACGAGGTGCAGTACTTTGACCTCCATCTGTCGCAAATCGGACAGGACGTGCGTTACGGTTTTCTGGGGAAAATCCATGTGGCCATTGTAGAAGCTTCCGACCTGACGGACGACGGAGAAATCATCCTGAGCACTTCTGTAGGTATCTCGCCTACCCTGCTCCAGATGGCCGAACGGGTTATCATCGAGCTGAATGAAGCGCATACGGGAAAACTTACCGGCATGCACGACATCTATATTCCGGCCAACCCGCCTTACCGGACAGAGATTCCAGTGTATCACGTGAACGACCGCGCCGGACACATCAGCGTGAAAATCGACCCGAAAAAGATTACGGGAGTGGTACGCACGAATGCCCGCGACCACATCGCGGCCTTTACACCGCAAAATGAAACAACCCTGCAAATCGGACATAACGTGGCTGCCTTCCTGCTGCGCGAATGGAAGAACGGGGCCATCCCCAAGGAGTTCCTTCCCCTGCAGTCGGGTGTGGGCAACATTGCCAATGCGGTACTGGGTGCACTGGGTGACGACCCGAACCTTCCAGCTTTCTCCATGTTTACGGAGGTGATACAGAACTCCGTCATCGACCTGATGATGAAAGGCCGTATCCGCTTTGCTGCCGGCAGTTCGCTCACCTTGTCGGAAGACCGTCTGGACACGATGTACGAGCACATCGACGACTTCCGAGAACGCATCCTGCTGCGCCCGCAGGAAATCACCAACCACCCGGAGATGATTCGCCGTCTGGGTATCATTGCGGTAAACACGGCCCTTGAAGCGGACATTTTCGGCAACGTGAACAGCACGCATGTATCGGGCAGCAAAATTATGAATGGAATTGGAGGCTCGGGAGATTTTACCAGAAACGCATATTTGTCTATCTTTACCACCCCGTCGGTGGCCAAGGACGGACTGATTTCGTCCATCGTGCCCCAAGTATCCCACGTGGACAGTACGGAACACGACGTACGCATCCTCGTGACGGAACAAGGCGTGGCCGACTTGCGTGGCAAATCGCCTTCGCAACGTGCCCGCTGCATCATTGAAAACTGCGCGCATCCGGACTACAAGCAACTGCTGTGGGACTACCTGAAACTTTCGGAAGGAAAGTCCTGCCACACGCCCATGTCGCTGTGCAACGCCTTCAAGATGCATATAGCGTACGCCGAGACGGGTGACATGCGAAACACCCAATTTGAATCATAAGAATGGAAAAATTCGACATACACATCTTAGGATGCGGTTCGGCCCTGCCCACTACCCGCCATCAGGCGACCTCGCAGGTGCTTAACATCCGCGAGAAACTGTTCATGATTGACTGCGGCGAAGGGGCACAGGTGCAGCTCCGCCGCGCCAAACTGAAGTTCAGCCGGCTGAACCACATCTTCATTTCTCACCTCCACGGCGACCATTGCTTCGGCCTGATGGGACTGATTTCTACCTTCGGCATGCTGGAACGTACCGCCGACCTCCACATTCATGCCCATGCCGACCTGCAACGTCTGCTGGAACCTCAACTGGAATTCTTCTGCAAGGGAATGCCCTATCAGGTGGTGTTCCACCCTTTCAACCCCGGCGAACGCACCGTCATTTACGACGACCGTTCCGTCAGCGTGGAAACCATTCCCCTGCGTCATCGTCTGCCTACCTGCGGTTTTCTCTTCCGCGAGAAGCCGACACCGAACCACATCCGGCGCGACATGATTGACTTCTACGGCATTCCCATCTGCATGATGAACCGCATCAAGAACGGCGAGGATTACACACTGGAAGACGGCAGGGTGGTTCCCAACTCAGAACTGACCACCCCCTCCGACCCTCCCCGCGCGTATGCCTATTGCTCGGATACGGTCTACCTGCCCCGCATCGCAGCACAAGTGGCTGGAGTGGATTTGCTGTTCCATGAAGCTACCTTTACCGAAAGCGAAGCCGTCCGCGCCAAACAGACCCTGCACTCCACCGCCGCACAGGCTGCCCGGATTGCCAAGGACGCACAGGTGAAGCGTCTGCTCATCGGGCACTTCTCTGCCCGCTACGAAGACGAGAAGGCCCTGCTCGAAGAGGCCCAAGCCATCTTCCCCGACACACTGGCCGCCGACGAGGGACTGAAAATCTCACTCTGAGAAGTTAAAGAAAACTAACCCTATTAAACCGAACCAACGGATTGTCGTCTTACCCAACAATGACGAACCCGCACACGCCATGAACAATTATAACGAAAAAGAAACCATACTGATGCTTCAGGACCCGTCGACCCAGCAGAAAGCGTTCGAACGGATTGTGAAGGCCTACAGCGAACAGCTGTACTGGCAGATACGACGCATGGTGGTTTCGCACGACGATGCCAACGACTTGTTGCAGAACACGTTCATCAAGGCCTGGACCAACCTGGACTATTTCCGGGGAGATGCCAAGCTTTCCACGTGGCTCTACCGCATCGCCTTCAACGAATGCCTGAACTTCCTGAACAAGCAGCGCGCCGAAAACCAGCTGTCCATCGACGATGCCGATGCCGCTCTGATAAACAAGCTGGAAAGCGACCCTTACTTTAACGGCGACGAAACGCAACGGCTTTTTCAGAAGGCCATCCTGCAACTGCCCGAGAAACAGCGCATCATCTTCAACCTGAAATATTTCCAGGAAATGAAATACGAGGACATGTCGGAAATCTTAGGCACCAGCGTAGGCGCACTGAAGGCATCCTACCATCATGCCGTCAAAAAAATAGAAGATTTTTTTCACCAGCATGATTAAACCTTTTTTACAAATTCGAATCTAACTTCCAAAGGAGGCAACAATATGAAAAAGGAAGAAACTGACTTATTAAAGAGATGTGGAACCGAGAACCCGTTCACAGTGCCTGAAGGTTACTTTGCTAACTTCACGGAACAGCTGATGGACAAGCTTCCGGAACGAGAAATACAGCCTGCACCTCAGCTCACGCTGTGGGCACGCGTCAAACCTTGGGTGTACATGGCTGCCATGTTCTGCGGTCTGATGCTCAGCGTGCGGATGTTCGTGGGTGAAAAAGAAGCACAATCGCCTGCCGCCGGCACTATGGGTGACATGGAATTTTCAGAAGTGCCCGATGAATACATCGACCCCATTGTCGACCAGACCATGATGGACGACTATACTCTATACGAGTATCTCACTGATGCAGATACGGAAATTTATAAATAAACCAACCATGATAAAAAGAACTTTTTATGCCCTGACTCTCCTGCTCATCTTGTGTGTGAGCGGCATTCAGGCACAGAATACCAAATTCAGCAAAGAAGAATTCCGCAACCGCCAGAAAGAATTTTTCATTCAGCAGGCGGGACTGAGCAACGACGAAGCACAAAAATTCTTCCCTCTCTATTTTGAACTGCAAGACAAGAAGCAGGCGTACAACAAAGAGGCGTGGCAGAAACTGCGTCAAGGCAAGAATCCCAACACCACGGAAACGGAATATGGGAAAATTGTGGAAGATGTGATTCAGGCACGTATTGCAGCCGACGAACTGGAGCTGGAATATGTGCGGAAATACAAACAATTCCTTCCGGCCAAGAAAATCTATCTGTTGCAAAAAGCGGAAATGCGCTTCCACAGAGAACTGCTAAAAGGTTTCAAACACGGTCAGAAAGGTCCGGAAAAGAAAAAATAAGGGATACGGATAGATTTTTTCTTCCAAAAATTTGGAAAACAAAAATCTTTGCGTACCTTTGCACCGCCTTTGAAAAACAAGGCAACTCTCAAGAAGAGTTTTGGAGAGGTGGCAGAGTGGTCGATTGCGGCGGTCTTGAAAACCGTTGTACTGCGAGGTACCCGGGGTTCGAATCCCTGTCTCTCCGCTGAAATAAAGATAAGTCCCGTAAAATCAATGTTTTACGGGACTTTTTCTTTTTACCCGGTGACAACCGAAAGACACACAACGCTGTATTTACAGAACCGGAAATACCGAAGCTATAAAGATTCTTTAAAGAAAAGCTTACTCTTTATTTTGATTTTACCCGCTTTATCGTTTCTTTTGCAACCAAAAACATTCAATTCTTTGACACATGAAAAAACTACTAGTTTGCTGCACTGCATTTTTGTCATTAGGAATACAGCCTTTCTTCGCTCAGAAAGCCGTCGTTGAGAAGATTATTGAAATCGGACACCAGGATAATCAGGCCACACACCAGCTGGATATACTGACTAACCGTTTTGGCGGACGCCCCATCGGATCGGATGCGTATGAGAATGCGGCCGAATGGATGGTACACGAATACAAAAAGTGGGGGCTGGATGCTCAGCTGGAAGAAGCTGGCGAACTCTCTGTCGGTTTTAACCGCGGACCCTGGTTTGGAAAGCTGTTGAGCCACGACCATGGAATGACCCTCCATTTCGCGACTCCTTCGTATACTTCCGGAACGAAAGGGGTACAGCGCGGCCACGTTTTGATGGAACCCCGTACCGACCAGGAATTCGAACGCATCAAACTCAAGTTAAAAGGAGCCTGGGTACTGATTTCCGGCACAAACAACGGCTGGCCCATCGACCGGACGGCACAGGCTGATTCTATCCGTCAGGCTATCAAACAAGAGAATAAGGAAATCGACCAGAAGAATGCCGAACTCCGAAAAAGGAACTGGGAGAAGGGTGAAAACAACAAGATGATTCCTTATAAGGAATTCCCGGCACTTTACTACCATGAGATGGTTGAAGCCGGTGCCTTAGGATTCATTCAGTCATCAGAGGTACCTATCCGCGCGCTCTATGACCGGAAGATGATTGACAGCATGACGTTCGACAACCTGCCGGAAGTTCCTGACATCAAGCTCGACCGGCATCAATTCGACATCATTGCTCAGATGGTAAAAGAACGGCGGGAAGACTTCCTGCTGGAGTTCGATATCCGCAATCATTTCAAACTCGGACCAATTAAATATCACAACGTGGTGGCATCGATACGGGGTAGCAAGTACCCGGACGAGCAAGTCATCGTCTGCGGACACTTAGATGCCTTTGATACGGGTACAGGCGGCATCGACTGTGGCACAGGGATTGCTCCCATGATGGAAGCTGCCCGTATGCTGGCATTGTCGGGAGCCAAACCCAAGAGAACCATCCTCTTCATCGCCTTTGCCGGAGAAGAGTTCGGGCTGTTAGGCTCGAAAGCTTATTGCAAGAAACATCAGCAGGAGTTGCCGAAGATTGTCAACGTATTCAACCGTGACGGTGGGCCGGAACCTCCCGTCGGAATAGCTGTCTCGCAGGCGATGTATGATGATTTCGTAAAGATAACCCAACCCATCCAGAAGATTCGGGCAGACATTCCGTTTAAAGTAACCGTGCGGCCGCCCCGTAAACAACCGAAGGTAGCGGGTGGTACCGACTCAGAAGTGTTTGCCACGTATGGCGTCCCGACATACGGATTTACCACAAAAGATGTCAAAGGATATAATTTCAACTATGGAGAAATCTGGCATACGGAACGTGATTTGTTCACCAAGAACATTCCGGAATACCTGGAGCATACGGCAACTGTCACTGCCATCACCGCTTTAGGTGTAGCCAACCTCGACAAGCCTCTGCCGCGGGAAGGAGTCTATGAAGAGAATTGACAATGAAAAAAGATATAGATTTCTAAAAAACAGACACATTCTTTGTCTTTCATCCGCCTTTCCTTATATTCACGCAAACAATTAAACCTGAATCCACATGAAAAATAAAATTGCCCTACTGGCATTGGCCGCCACAGCATGGCTGGGCACCACCGCAAACACACCTGTCACCAGAAGCGTAGAAAACCCCTTCATCGAGTCGGCCAACACCATGACACTCGATATTTCGAAAGCAGAATTGAGTGACACGGCTACAGTGCTCTATACGGACGCCTACTTCCGCCCGCATTACTGGATAAAGATCAGTTCCGAATCTTACCTGCAAGCCGACGGCAAAAAATATGCCTTGAAAGGCACACAAGGCATTGAAGCTGATTCTCTTTTCTGGATGCCCGAAACGGGAGAAGCCTCCTTCCGGCTGAGCTTTGAGCCCCTTCCCCGCGACACACGCTCGTTCGACTTCATTGAATCCGACTGCGACGACTGTTTCAAACTGTTCGGTATCGACCTGACGGGAAAAACGGAAGCCACCGTGCCATCTGACATCCCGGCCGAAGCCATCCGTGCGAACGAGGCCGTACCTTCTTCCCTTCCCGCTCCCTTATTCAAAATGGGTGAAACCGCAGTACATGTCCATCTTTCAGGTTATCGGAAGGGACTGGCAAAGGAAGTGAATCTTTATGTCAATACCCTGCTGAACGGACAGCAATCTTTCACCGCCCCCATCAATCCCAATACGGGAGAGGCCGAATTCAAGTTCTGGCAGTATGGATCTGCACAAGCTTTTGTCCTTGCAGGAATAGGAGTAAACAGGGTCTGGCTGGCTCCAGGTGAAGAAATTGATTTGTATATTGACATGCACCAAAGCGGACAGATGCTCATGGACCGCCGGACGCAGAAAAAACAGCTTCCTCCTTTCAAAAGCGCACCAGGATGCTATGCCACAGGCACATACGCAGGCCTGACCTCTTCCGCATTGTATCCGGATAAACCTTACAGCATGAATCTTTTTTCAAAGGAATCCGCAGACTACAAGATGACGGCCGCCGAATATACCCAGCATGTCGTCCAACTTTACCAGTCACTTTCCGATAGTATCGCACAAAGCGACCTGCCATCTGTAGGAAAAGAACTAGCCCTGCTAAAATTGAAACAGGAAGCTGTGGAAGCTATGGCCCAAGGCGACGCTCTTCGTACATATAATTACCGGATGGTACATAACCAATGGGACCGCAACAAACCGCTGGACATTAAAATAGACTCGCTGACAGCCGAAAACCGTGCCGCATTGTGCAAACTCTTCCCTATTGCCGACGAGCAACTGCTGATGGGAGAAAATATCATGTCCTATGCCCGCAGCATCTCCAATCCACTCATCGACTGGCCTGAAGAAGCAGGACTAAAAGGCACCTTTGCCGACGACCTGCAACGGGTCATACCCTTAGTACAGAAAGCCGCGAACATCTCACTGACCGAGACCGACCGGAAAATACTTGAAAGCGTACATAACCCGTTCTATCGGGATGCGATTCTGAAAATGCTGGAAAACGCGCAGATTGCTCTCAAGGAGGTAGAAGGAAAAGCCATTATCGAAAAGACACCCGAAGTTGCCCCAGACAAGCTCTTCGAGGCCATCATTGCGCCCTACAAGGGAAAAGTTATCCTGGTGGATTTCTGGAACACCTGGTGCGGACCTTGCCGCATGTCCATCCGTACCAACGAACCGCTGAAGGAACAGGAACTGAAGAGCGACAACCTGGTATGGATTTACCTGGCCAACGAAACGTCTCCCCTCGTCACTTACAAACAGGCGATTCCAAACATCAAAGGAAAACATTTCCGCCTGAACGACGAGCAATGGAAGTATCTTTGCGAACAGTTCAAAATTGACGGTATTCCTTCGTATGTGCTGGTAGACAAGTCTGGACACTATCAGCTCCGCAACGACTTCCGCGACCATGAAGTCATGAAAAATACTTTGAAGAAAATGATTGAATAAACGCAAATCCAATTTGAAGAGGCTGGCTCAAATAAACTTCAAACTTATTTTGAGCCAGCCTCAATTGATACCATTAGAGTTGGTTAAACCTGTTATTGCAGTAACCTTTATATCATCAACTGTATCAATGTAAGACTTCATGGCTTTACAACCATTATGCTTTCATTTCAATATTCAGCAGAAAATCAACAACCTATTTAGTCTGACTTCAAAATAATCTGGATTCATTTTTTATACGTTCATTTAGCATATCACAAATCTCATTTCCTCTCATTGTTAAATTGGACACAAGAATGGCTTCAATGGATCCTATCAATTGCAAATTAAAGACCATAAGTTTTTTTATAAAATTAGACGTTTCTGGAGATTCCATTTTTTGTGAAATATATTTTGTCTTATATTCAATAGCTATGTATTTTACATGATGCATCTTTATCAACCGAAAAAATTTCACGTCTTCAAACTTAACAACCTTATAGGTACCCTTAAATTGTACATATATCTCAACTCTATCTTTATATAGGATTAAATATGGGATATGTCTTATAGAATTATAAAAAGTAGTGACGCATATAAACAGCCCTCCACCTCCAAAAAATATAACACCTAACCAGCCTCCACAAACTTTGGTCATGATTTTACAACTATCGTCTGCAATAATAAAAATTGCTCCTATAGCAAAAATCACACAACATATAACCAACAGCAAGTTTTTCCACAAACTTTGATAAATCTTTATTTCTGCACCCATAATCTCTTGACTTAATTTATTCAGAATCTCACAGTTTATCCGTTTATTTCATAATGAATGAGTTACAATGAAGCAAGAAAATCTTCTGGCATTCATTTTTCACCTAAAATCTAAATTACTACAAGCAAGCCATACTTAAAAAAACATCTGTTCATCACAAAATCCAGATAATATGCAATTTATAAAAAAGTAAGGAAAAACCAAAACTTGCATATTGTGTTATCAGATACATTTTTACCATCATTGACAGGTGTCATTATTCCAACACCTCACATAACATTGTATAAGAATATAGAACTCTTACAAAGATGTTATTTAGCATAAGCATATAATTCCCCAATATAATATCATGGCCCTACAAATAAATTTCAGTATCTTTGGTTATTAGTATAGTTCATCAAAGTTACTCCACATTAATTCATCTGTACCAACAATATGAATATTTATATCCGATTCCTATTCTCAGAAAATAGAACCTTTGACGGTTCTGCCAAATATTGAGCATCTAAAAATCAAAAACAAGACATCTTGACTGCCCTCTGGAAGAAAAAAAGAATAATGTACCTATACATATTATAATCAGTAAAAAGATAACGATTTCCTATTACAGATAAAAATAGAAATATATCTACAATAATAATTATCAGATATAAACAAATTTCATTATATGTTTCAAAGTAACGAATCAAAAAGAACCTATTCCTATTTATTAATAATCTTTACAATCATCATGTTCGGCATCGCAATCTATCTGCTAATGACTCAAGGTAGCAGTCATGGAATAGTATGGGGCGGCCGTTATGGTAATAAACTGGAAGGTACACTTAATGGTTATGGAGTTTTATTAATTGCCTGCGGCATGCTGTTATGTACACTCTGCTGGTTATGGCAAAACAGGCCAAAAGGTTTTTCCATTTCAATGGGAGAAACAAAAAATGTAGTAATCAGCAATGCCACAACAGAACAAGCAAAGGAAATTCTTTCATCCGAATATTATCCGGCAAAAATATGTATGTTTATAACCAATAAGGCTAACAAACATACTTTACAAATCATTAGAACGAATATCAGAATCTTCCAAATATTCTTATTTGACAAGAACAGACAAGTATTCCATCTTATCGGACCTCATAAAAATACAGAAATCTCACTTGAACAGGTTTGTAAAATAACAGATGATTATTTCTGCTCTTCCAACCTACTGAAAGAAGAAAAGTACACATGGGAGATAAGTTTATAAATACGATCTCCAAATCGGAAATATTTTTATATGGACTGCATTAAAAGCCATTCTAACGCATTTTTAATACAACTCTAACAATATTCTAATACCACCTTCCCCCATTCCCGCAATACCTTTGCCAGAAAAAAATATGATGTTATTTTACGATTACTTGGCAAGAATGGGGTGTGCTTTCGTAATGGGCACATTAATTGGTATTGAACGGCAGTACAGGCAACGTAATGCCGGGTTGCGGACTAACATCCTTGTTTCAGTAGGAGCTGCAGCCTTTACCGTACTTTCATGTGACATGACGATAGGTAATGGAGATCCGTCAAGAGTGGCAGCACAAATTGTTTCAGGGATAGGCTTTATAGGAGGAGGACTCATCCTGAAAGACGGGTTTAATGTCAGAGGGCTGAACACAGCAGCTACTATCTGGTGCTCTGCTGCATGCGGCACATTATCTGGAGTCGGCCTATATGCAGAAGCAGCAGTTTTAGTGGCCTGTGTATTAATCACACATTGCCTGTTCCGACCTTTATGCACATGGATTGAGAAAAAAGAATCAGGACCTTTTCAATACACAGTCCACGTGGAGTGCGAACAAAATCTGTCCAATAAAATACAACAAATAATCATGAATCTCTTGTCTTTTGACCGCAACGTAAAATTAAACGCTTTATTCCACAAAACAAGTGGCAAAAAAGCAATTGTTTATTGCGATATGGAAATGCAAGGAGAACACAAGGTTTTATTGGACCTGCTTGTATCCCGTTTACGTTCGCAAGATGGGGTATTCAGTGCAGGATGGGAAAAGAAGAACTTGCCACAAGAGGATTTCTAACATCAAAATAGGTAACATAAAAAGGACTATGAAATAAAAGAAACATGGAAAAGCGCTTTTTACGTTTCCCGACCGTGAAACGTACGGCCCTTTCTGTGGAAACCTACGTTTCCCACATGAAAAACGTAAGGTTCCGGTGCAGGAAACGTAGAACAAACAAAGAAAATTGCAGGAAACCGTATATAGGTTTCCTTGTTTCGATGCAGAATATACTCTTATAGCTGCTGCCAGGGCGTACCTGAAACAGGAAAAGCATAAAAAAAGTCCTTGATTCACTCAGAACCAAGGACTTTTAAGCGGTGCGTACGGGACTCGAACCCGTGACCCCATGCGTGACAGGCATGTATTCTAACCAACTGAACTAACGCACCATTAAGTTTTTTCGTTGCTATCTCTCTCGATTGCGATGCAAAGGTAGTGCTTTTTTTTGAATCTGCAATAGCTTTCCGAAAAAATATTCAAAAAAGTTTTACGCCTCATTTTTAAGAAAGCCACGCATAGGAGCTTCTCACAAAAACCTTGTCAGAAAACCACCATCACAGACAAACTTTTTGTCGCTTTTATTAGGAGATTGTTTATAATTCGTTACTTTTGCAAAAACTATTTTTTCTACAAAAAAACAGCACTGAATGAAAATTGCAATCATAAAATACAATGCAGGCAACCTCTTTTCGGTGGATTGTGCACTGAAGCGACTGGGTGTGGAACCTGTCATCACCAACGACAAGGAGACACTGCTCAGTGCCGACAAGGTGATTTTCCCGGGAGTGGGCGAAGCACGTACCACCATGGATTACCTGAAAGCTTGCCACATGGACCTTCTCATCAAAGAGCTCAAACAACCAGTATTAGGTATTTGCCTGGGGATGCAGTTGCTCTGCCGACATTCGGAAGAGGGTGATGCGGACTGTCTGGGAATCTTCGATGCGGAAGTCAAGCGATTCCAGTCGACCAATCCTGAAGAGAAAGTTCCCCACATGGGATGGAACACACTGTCACACCTCCGCAGCCCGCTCTTTCAAGGCATGAAAGAAGAAGAGTTCGTGTATTTCGTGCATAGTTTCTATGTGCCGGTCAATGAATTTACAGCGGCTACAACCAACTATATCACCCCTTTCAGTGCGGCCTTGCACAAGGATAACTTCTATGCCACCCAGTTTCATCCGGAAAAAAGCGGAAAGGTGGGAGAATGTATCCTGAGCAACTTTTTGAATCTCTAATCACGAAACATTATATAAAATATGATAGAACTTATACCAGCCATCGATGTCATCGACGGGAAGTGTGTACGACTTTCTCAGGGCGACTATCAGTCGAAAAAGGTTTACAACGAGAATCCGGTAGAAGTGGCCAAGATGTTTGAAGCGCATGGCATCCATCGCCTGCATGTGGTCGACCTGGACGGAGCGGCTTCCAAGCATGTGGTAAACTATAAGGTACTGGAAGCACTGGCCGGACAGACTTCGCTGGTCATTGACTTTGGCGGAGGCATCAAAAGCGATGAAGACTTGCACATTGCCTTCGAAAGCGGAGCGCAGATGGTAACGCTGGGCAGCATCGCCGTAAAGGAGCCGGATACGTTCAACCGATGGATGGAGGTATATGGCAGTGAGCGGATTATTTTGGGAGCGGATGCCAAAGACGGGAAAATAGCCGTCAACGGATGGCTGGAATGTAGCCGTCTGGAGCTGATGCCGTTCTTGGATGACTATATAAAGAAAGGTGTCGCAAAGGTACTCTGTACGGACATCTCTCGCGACGGAATGCTCAACGGGCCGTCTTTGGAGCTATACAAGCAAATCATGGAGGCGCACCCCGACCTGCATCTGATAGCCAGCGGAGGCATCAGCGGAATGAAGGACATTGAAGCACTGAACGAAGCAGGTATTCCGGCAGTGGTATTCGGCAAGGCTTTCTATGAAGGGCGTATCACCCTGCAGGACTTGAAAGCTTTTCTTTCTTAACTCTTAACTCAAGAAACTGATTATGTTAGCAAAAAGAATCATACCCTGTCTTGACATCAAAGACGGACAAACGGTGAAAGGTACCAACTTCGTCAATCTGCGACAAGCGGGCGACCCGGTGGAGCTCGGAAAGGCTTACAGCGAACAAGGAGCCGACGAGTTGGTGTACCTTGATATCACAGCCAGCCACGAAGGACGGAAAACGTTTACAGAGCTGGTGAAACGCATTTCTGCGGAAATCAACATTCCTTTCACCGTGGGAGGAGGAATTCATGAACTGAGCGATGTGGAACGTCTGCTAAATGCCGGAGCCGACAAGGTGTCTATCAACTCTTCGGCCATCCGGAACCCGCAGCTCATCGATGACATCGCCCGCCATTTCGGTTCGCAGGTATGTGTGGTGGCCATTGATGCCCGACAAACCCCGCAAGGCTGGAAATGTTACCTCAACGGAGGAAGACTCGAGACTGACCGTTTCCTTATGGAATGGGCGGAAGAAGCCAACAGCCGCGGAGCCGGGGAAATCTTGTTTACCAGCATGGACCACGACGGGGTAAAGGAAGGATATGCCAACGAAGCACTGGCCGAACTGGCCGACCGGCTTACCATTCCGGTCATTGCTTCCGGAGGAGCTGGCAAGAAAGAGGATTTCCGTGACGCATTTATGTTAGGAAAAGCTAATGCCGCCCTGGCAGCCAGTGTTTTTCACTTCGGTGAAATTCCAATTCCCGAATTAAAAGATTACCTTTGCAAAGAAGGTATCGCCGTGCGCAGATAACTGTTTAAACTAACTATATTATATAAAGTAAGATTATGGAACTGGATTTTGAAAAAATGAATGGCTTGATTCCGGCCATTATCCAAGATAACTATACGCAAAAAGTATTGATGCTGGGATTCATGAACAAGGAAGCCTACGAGAAAACCATGGAAACGGGTAAGGTGACTTTCTTCAGCCGTACCAAAAACCGCTTGTGGACCAAAGGAGAAGAAAGCGGAAACTTTCTGCACGTGGTTTCGGTAAAGGCCGACTGCGACAACGACACACTGCTCATCATGGTACATCCGGAAGGCCCTGTCTGCCACAAGGGCACAGATACTTGCTGGGGAGACAAAAACGAGCAGGACATCATGTTCCTGAAAGAGTTGCAGGATTTCATCGACCGTCGCCGTCAGGAAATGCCGGAGAAATCGTACACCACCAGCCTGTTCAATTCTGGAGTCAACAAGATGGCACAAAAGGTAGGTGAAGAAGCTGTAGAAACCATCCTCGAAGCCTGCAACGGAACCGATGAACGCCTGATTTACGAAGGAGCCGACCTGCTTTACCACTTGATTGTGCTGCTTACATACAAAGGCTACCGCATTGAAGACTTAGCCCGTGAATTGAAAGAGCGTCACAGCGCCACCTGGAAAAAACACTAATCACTATATATGGAAGAACAACCACTCATTTCTTACCAGCACGTAAACGTGAGCTTGCAAGGACAGGAGATTCTTTCTGACGTAAATCTGGAACTCCGGAAAGGCGAATTTGTCTATCTCATCGGAAAAGTGGGCAGCGGAAAGTCTACTCTCCTGAAAACCATCTACGGTGAGGTGGAGATTGATGCCGGAGAAGCATGGGTGCTGGGAAATGCTATGCGCACCCTGAAACGGAAGGACTTCCCTACCCTACGCCGGAAACTCGGCATCGTGTTTCAGGATTTCCAGCTGCTGACCGACCGTACCGTACACGAAAACCTGAAATTCGTGCTTAAGGCTACCGGCTGGAAAAACCGTACCGAAATAGAACGGCGAATTGAAGAAGTGTTACAGCAGGTTGGCATGGAAAACAAAGGGTACAAAATGCCCAACGAACTTTCCGGTGGAGAACAGCAGCGCATCGTCATCGCCCGGGCCATACTGAACAAACCGGAAATTATTCTGGCCGATGAACCGACCGGCAATCTGGACGTGGAAACCGGACGGCGTATCGTGGAATTATTGCAGGACATCTGCCGTCAGGGCTCGGCCATTCTGATGACCACGCACAACCTGAACTTGCTTTCGGAATATCCCGGAAAAGTGTACAAATGCGAACATCACCGTCTCACGGAAACGACAAATTCATAAAAAAGACAAAGGAGTAAAAGGATTTTTGCCAAAATGACCTCAAAATAGGGTTTTTATTATTACATTTGCTCCCGAAATTAATTAATTATAGAACATTTAAAATTCGAAACGTAAAATGAAAGTTTTAAAGTTTGGAGGTACATCTGTGGGTTCTGCACAAAGAATGAAGGATGTGGCCAAATTAATCACTGACGGCAAACAGAAAATTGTAGTCCTGTCTGCCATGTCAGGTACGACTAACACATTGGTTGAAATTTCGGATTATCTGTACAAGAAAAATCCAGAAGGTGCAAATGAAATCATCAATAGACTGGAAGCGAAATATAAACAGCACATTGATGAGTTGTATTCTACCGAAGAATATAAACAGAAAACACTGGATTTCGTAAAATCTGTATTCGATTACATTCGTTCTTACACGAAAGACATATTTACTTTATTTGAAGAAAAAGTCATCCTGGCTCAGGGAGAAATCATCTCTACCAACATGGTGACTAACTACTTGTGCGAGCAGGGCGTAAACGCGACATTGATTCCGGCACTGGAATACATGCGCACTGACAAGAACAGCGAACCGGACCTGACTTACATCCGCGAAAAACTGTCGGCACAACTGGAAGCTAACCCGGGTTATGAAATCTATATTACTCAGGGATTTATTTGCCGCAACGCATACGGTGAAATCGACAACCTGCAGCGTGGAGGAAGTGACTACACGGCTTCTCTGATTGGAGCTGCCATCAATGCTTCTGAGATCCAGATCTGGACAGACATCGACGGTATGCATGACAACGACCCGCGCGTGGTAGACAAGACCTCTCCGGTACGTCAGCTTCACTTTGAAGAAGCAGCTGAACTGGCTTACTTCGGTGCGAAGATTCTGCACCCGACTTGTATCCAGCCGGCTAAATATGCCAACATTCCGGTACGTTTGCTGAACACCATGGAACCGACTGCTCCGGGTACACTGATTTCTAACGATACGGAAAAAGGCAAAATCAAGGCGGTAGCTGCCAAAGACAACATCACCGCTATCAAGATTAAGTCAAGCCGTATGCTGCTGGCTCACGGTTTCCTCCGCAAGGTATTTGAAATCTTTGAAAGCTACCAGACTCCGATTGATATGGTATGTACTTCAGAAGTGGGTGTATCCATGTCAATTGACAACACAAAACACCTGAACGAAATCGTAAACGACCTGAAGAAGTACGGTACAGTAACGGTAGACCATGACATGTGTATCGTCTGTGTAGTGGGCGACCTGGAATGGGAAAACGTAGGTTTCGAAGCAAAGGCACTGGATGCAATGCGCGATATTCCTGTACGTATGATTTCATTCGGTGGAAGTAACTATAACATCTCTTTCCTGATTCGTGAATCGGACAAGAAACAAGCGTTGCAGTCGTTGAGCAACGTGCTTTTCAACGGTAAAGAGAAATAAAAGCAACCTTTTATAAAAGCTAAAGGCGGAGGATACGGTCAGTAAAAACCGCATCGCCGCCTTTTTTATTCTTCTAAGATAACAACAATCACAACTAAACCCATTTTATGAAAGCTAATTTTCCAATAGAGCAGTTCCGAAAATTGGAAACGCCATTTTATTATTATGACACAAATCTGCTTCGTGAAACCTTGAATAAAATCAAGGAGGAAGCAGGAAAATACAATAAATTCTGTGTGCACTATGCGGTGAAAGCCAATGCCAACCCTAAAATATTAGGCATCATCCGTGAAAGCGGACTGGGAGCTGACTGCGTAAGCGGCGGCGAAATCAAAGCTGCCATCAAGGCCGGATTCCCTGCCAGCAAAATAGTATATGCCGGAGTGGGGAAAACAGACAAGGAAATCAATTTAGGACTGGATTATGATATCTTCTGCTTCAATGTAGAGTCTATTCCTGAACTGGAAGTCATCAACGAACTGGCTGCAGCAAAGAACAAAATTGCCCGCGTGGCTTTCCGTATCAATCCGGATGTAGGCGCTCATACGCATGCCAACATCACTACCGGACTGGCTGAAAATAAATTCGGTATCAGTATACAGGACATGGACCGTGTGATTGACCTGGCACTGGAGATGAAAAACGTGAAGTTCGTAGGATTACACTTCCACATCGGTTCACAGATTCTGGATATGGGTGACTTCGTGGCACTCTGTAACCGTGTAAACGAATTACAGGAGAAACTTTTTGCTCGTCAGATTATCGTGGAACATATCAACGTAGGAGGTGGTTTAGGCATTGACTATGCACACCCCAACCGCCAGCCGATTCCTGACTTCGCAGAATATTTTGCTACTTATCACAAGCACCTGCGCCTGCGTCCGCAGCAAACGCTTCACTTTGAATTGGGACGCTCAGTGGTAGGTCAGTGCGGTAACCTCATCACTAAAGTCATTTACGTGAAACAAGGTACCAACAAACAGTTTGCCATCGTAGACGGAGGTATGACCGACCTGATTCGTCCGGCTTTGTATCAGGCTTATCACAAGATTGAAAACCTTACTTCGGAAGAACCTGCAGAAGCATACGATGTGGTAGGTCCTATCTGTGAATCATCGGATGTATTCGGAAAAGCCATCGACCTGAACAAGGTACACCGAGGCGACCTGATTGCACTTCGTTCTGCCGGAGCCTACGGTGAAATCATGGCTTCTAGATATAACTGTCGTCCGCTTCCGCAAGGATATACTTCGGACGAGTTAGTATAAGCGCAACTATATTTTATTTGTTGAATAATTCGAAGGTAAATTTACATCCCACGGAGGTAAATTTACCTTTTTCATTTCCGATAAAGACACCCACATCAAACAAGTGGGTAGCAAAGCCGTAACCAAATTCCAGATAAGGATTCAGGTGCGGCATGAAAAGAACGCCGGCATAAATACGTTCCTTCTGTACGAACGACAACAAACGGGTGACCGGATATAAGAGGATAAAAGGTGCCTCAAAGGTCAGATTACCTCGTATGTAATGACTGGAAGCATTGTACCAGCGTCCGTCCAGCATCTGGAACGTACCTCCAATATCGTCATTCCAACCCTGGGGAAGATTCAGGTTGGCAAAATGCGCATAATCCACAAAGTACATATCAGACTGATTGGTGAACATACCGGCTCCCACATGATAAGCCAATGAACGCACATTCTTCAAACGAATGATTTGTTCTACAGAGCCTTCGATTCGCTCGTATGTACCGGAATTCTTCAAAACCTTGATACCCCGTTCGTAATCCAGCATAAAGGTGGGAAAGAAAGAACCAACATTTATCTTTCGGTTGCCGTTCATATAATAATACATGCCCGGTGTCCATTCCAGACGAATACGGGGAGCGAAACTATTATAGCTGGAACGTACACGTGCCTCTACTTCCGGCGTACTCTTAGTATACCGCCAGTGCATAGCCAAACCTGTGCCTAACTTTAGTCCGTTGCACAACTCAATGTTATGCGATATATCTACGTATACATCTTTAAAATAATCCAATTCAAGTCCATCGAAGGTAAACGCACTATCCGGAATCTGCTCCAGCTGGTCGAGTACCACACTACTGTAAATTCGGTTACCATTTCCTCCGTGAACTTCAATGGAGCCCAGTTTTCGAGGATTGTAGATATATTCCATATCCGCCTTGGCATAAAACTCTTTCTTTGTAAAGTTATAACCAATCTGAGGAACAATACGCAGCAAACGCCCGTCATGGAAAAGCTTGTTGTACTTAAATACCTGCCGATAGGATATTCCGTTCCGGTGGCTATAACTCACTAATAAGGGATTGATAATCGGAGAGCAATTGATGCTTCCCACTTTAGAGATGTCAATGTCATAGCTGCTAATCAAGGCATCCCCCAGCTGCCCCAAGAACACCATGTTCTTCTTCAGTTTTGTAGGCTCTGCCTTTATCGTATCGGCCTCCCGCTTCAATCGCCGCTCATCCGCCGAACGGTAAAGCGAATCCTCATAAGCAGACAAAGGAATCGGCCGGATACGGTTGAACGAGTCACGCTCCACTACCAGCCGACTGGTATCACACGACAAAGTATAAGAATTCGACAGATTGTGGTCGTTCGTTTTCTTGACAATCCATTCTTCCCCCGGCTTACGGTAAACTACCGATGAATATTTCATCCATCCCGTGTACTTCATCTCCAGATGATTCTTTAGGAACTTGAAGTTTAAATCAAGGTTCAGCAACACAGGAAGGTACTTCGTATCTTCCTCCTCCCCCATCTGCATGCCCAGCTGGAAGTGTACCAGGTCATAACGCCCCCGAAGAGTCATCCTCCGGATAGTCCAATCGGCAGAAGAAAGCCACAAAAAGCCCTCCACCAGCTGCGTACTCCGGTAGCGGGGCACCACACAGATACAATAAAGTTCTCCTTCCAGCCTGTGCTCCACCCCTTCAAGCCTGTAATGATAATGCACCCGTGCCTTTTTGTTCAGCGGCGAGAGTATCTTGTTTCCCATCAGCGAAGGCGCATAGATATTGAACTTCATGTAGTCCATAATATCGAATATCTGCCCCCTGTTACTAGGGAAAGTCGACGACACAGCCCTAATCTTACGGTCGAAAATGGCAGGAGCCGTATATTGCAGTTCACTGATTGATTCATGGAAATAATCCTTCACCCCTTTTTCCAGACGGAACATGGAAGGCACATACTTGATAATCCGGTTTTGCTTATGCACTTTCAGATGGCCTTTCAGATACAAATCGCCCTTGTATCTTTTAACCTCGCGCGAATAAATGGAAGCAGAATGAAACATGTGTTCTAAAATCGAATCAGCCACGACAGGCTTTTTCGGAAGGTACGGAGCATTGTCACGCGCCCTTCCCTGCTGTGGGAAGCCGCAAAGCAGACACAATGCCAGCAAACCCCACAAAGCCGCATATAAGCCTTTCAATTTCCGCATATTCACAGCAAATATATAACAAACCCCTCATCCGAAGCCATTTTTATGATGAAAAAAAAGAATATTTTCAATTTTTCTTCGTACCTTTGTGCTTAATAACATGGTTTTAGAGCATTATATGGTAAAGAAGGAATTAACAGAAGCTGAGATTGCCGAAAGTATACCCGATTTATGGCAACCATTGACACAGCAACAACGCGAACTGTTGGCACAGAATTTCACGATTCAGAAATATAAAAAGAATGAAACGATTTATTGCGAAGGGGAAACGCCGGAAAATCTGATGTGCCTGTTGAGCGGAAAGGTAAAGATTTACAAGGATGGCGTAGGAGGACGCAGCCAGATTATCCGGGTAATAAAGGATAAAGAATACTTTGCCTATCGTGCCTATTTCGCGAAAGAAAATTTTGTGACTGCGGCTGCCGCATTCGAGCCATGTACCATGTGCCTGATTCCCATGCCCGTCATTGTACAGTTGATTATGGAGAATACGGAACTTGCCATGTTTTTCATCAAACAGCTGTCGAAAGACCTGGGTATTTCCGACGAAAGAACAGTCAACCTGACTCAGAAACATATTCGAGGACGTTTGGCAGAATCATTGCTCTTTCTGAAAGATACTTACGGTCTGGAAGAAGACCAGTGCACGCTGAGCATTTACCTCTCCAGAGAAGACCTGGCCAACCTTTCCAACATGACCACTTCCAATGCCATCCGAACCCTGTCCAACTTTGCCGCCGAGAAACTGATTATCATCGACGGACGGAAAATCAAGCTCATTGACGAAGAGAAATTGAAAAAGATAAGCAAGATTGGATAAACGCTTGCCCTCTGACAAAACAAGCAGTCCCGCCGGAATCACAGCGGGACTGCTTGTTTTATTCCCCCATCTTCACATATTCAGACGGAAGACAACCCACATACTTCTTAAAACTTGTGGCAAAATAAGAAGGTGTGTTGAAGCCTACCATTTCACTGATTTCCGTCACATTGTAACGCCCTTCCTTCAACAACCTGCAAGCCTCGCCAAAGCGGATTTTCCGGATGAAATCCATCGTGCTCTCCCCTGTCACTGCCTTCATCTTCAAATGCAAGGTAGAGCGTGACATGTTCATCTCACCGGCAAAAGCATCGGCCGAAAAAGAAATATCATCCAGATGGCGCTTCACCGTCTCCATTGCCTTGCGCAGGAATTCTTCATCCAAAGGATTTAATGCCACCTTTTCCGGTTCAATTTCCATGGATTTTGAATAATGTTCCACTGCCTGCCGGTATGTGCGGAGCAGGTTACGGATTTTGGCTATCACCATTTCCAGCAAGAAAGGCTTCGGTATGTAGTCATCCGCACCGGTCTGCAAGCCTTCCAGCTGGTCTTTCACATCCGACCTGGCAGAAAGCATGATGAGGGGAATATGGCAGAACTTCAAGTTCCGCTTCACCTGCCGGCACAGCTTTATCCCGTCCATCACGGGCATCATGACATCCGAAAGAATCAAATTGACTTCCTCGTTTTCTTCCAGTATTTCAAGCGCCTCCTTTCCGTTGCTGGCCCGCAACACCCGGAAATAGGCAGACAATCCCTGCGACAAGTATTTCTGAATGTCTGCGTTATCTTCCACCAGCAACACACATGATTTCTTACCGTCCTCCACTTCTTCCGGTTCCACCGGCTCTTTAGCTTCTATCCTATCACCTCCGGCATCCATCAGGTACATCTCTGCGGTATTCGTAGAGTAACGGTAAGTCTCCTCACTTTCTTGCGCCGCATTTTCAATTTCTTCCGGTGAGTAAGCCGTTTCCCAGGCAGGCAATGCTACGGAAAATATGCACCCTTCCCCCGGCTTGCTTTCCAGTCCGACTGTGCCGTGATGCAATTCCACCAGACGTTTCACCAACGACAAACCAATTCCGCTGCCCACATGTTCCTGATCCACCTGATAGAAGCGTTCGAAAATCAGCCGTTGCTTTTCCACCGGAATGCCTTCCCCCGTATCCTGTACTTCCATCAGAAGTTTTCCCGACTCTTCACTTGCCCGAAGGACAATACGGTCACCCGATGAAGTATACTTGAAAGCGTTCGACAACAGATTGTTCAATATCAGTTCAATGTATTTTTCATCACACCACACTTCCTTCCCCTCCAGCTCCGATTCCAGCCGATAGTCTATCTGTTTGGACTCCGCCAGTCCGGCATATACCTGATATATGTTCCGAAGCACTGCATGCAACGGGATTCTTTTCACCTTCAGACGGAAAACTCCCAGTTCGGCCCGACGATAGTCCATCAGCTGATTGACCAGATGCAGCAGACGGTTGGCACTGGCACTGACATACTTCAATTTCGACAAGATTTTCCTGTCCGTGATTTTTCCTATCACCTCTTGCAGCGGAGCTACAATCAAAGTCAGCGGAGTGCGCAGTTCATGGGATATATTGATGAAAAAACGAAGCTTCATTTCGTTCACTTCTTTCATGCGTTCCTTGTCAAGCCGCTCCATCTCCAGCTGCACCCTCATGCTCTTGCGAATCCAGAAATAGCGGAAGACCAGTGCCACAACCCCCAGGAACAATGCCACAAATCCCAGTCTGGCCCACCAGGTGGCATACCATGCAGGCAACACCACAATCCGGAGCTTCGTAGGTACATCATTCCAGATTCCATCCCTGTTGGCCGCCTTCACCATAAAGCAGTAATCTCCCGGAGGCAGATTGGAATAAGACACTCCGCGATTCACATGCCCGGTATATATCCACTCCTTTTCATATCCCTCCAGCCTGTAGGCAAACCTGTTGTGCATGCCTGAGATATAGTCGGCCACGGAAAACTGCAACGAAAAAGTAGACTGTCCGGCGGACAGTTCAATCTGCTCCGTTTCACTGATGTGCCGGTCCAGAATCCCTGAAGCATCTCCCGGACGAATCCGCCGGTTCAGGACAGACAGTTCCGTAATTACCACCGAAGGGATATAAGGATTCTCCGGGAACACAGCCGGATTGAATTCGGTAATCCCGTTCACTCCTCCAAAATACATCTGTCCTCCTTCTCCTTTGAAATAGGCATAAGGAGTAAACTGGTTGCTCTGGATACCGTCAATATCCGTAAAGTTACGGAACTCTCCGGAAGAAGGGGAATAGCATGACAGCCCACATTCCGTACTGAACCATAAATGTCCTTCCTCATCCTCCAGAATACCGTGTACCACATTATCCGGCAGTCCTTGATTTACGGACAGGTGATGCAGTTCTTTCTTTTGCTCATTGAAACGGTAAACCCCGTTACGGGTTCCTATCCAGAAAGTCCCGTCCGTTCCTTCATGAATCACATTGACAGAGGTATATGCTAGTCCTTTGTCCATAGGTAAGGTCAGGCAAACCGACAAGACGTCACCTTTCCGTCCGTACACGCGCACCCCTTCCTGCGTGCCTGTCCAGATACGCCCACGGGAATCACGGAACATGCTGATGATACGCTCTTCCAGCAGTCTGCCGTCAGAAAAAGAAAGACGGCGGAACTTTCCCGTTCCGGTTTCAAAAACCATCACGCTTCCGGTCACAGCCCCCAGAAGCAGCTCTCCGTTTGCTTCGGGCAAGATGCCATAAATTCCTCTTCCCGTCTGCAGGCTGTCGTGCGGCAGGAAGCTGAAGATACGTCCCGATTTCAAGTCGAGCACATTCAGCCCTCCCGAAGCATGTGCGCCAATATATACCTTTTTCGCTTTTTCATCCACATAAACCACCTTGATGTCATTCGAAAGCAATCCGTCTGCCACCGTATAGGAAGTGAACCACTCCCTCTTGAAGTCATAGCGGTTCAGTCCCCCATTGTTTGTTCCAATCCAGAGATTCCCTCCGGCATCTCCTACGATACAGCTCACCACATTATCACTCAAAGAGTTGTGATAAGGCACATTCCGTATGTTGCGGAAACGCTGGCGCAGCGGATGATAATAGTTCAGTCCGCCGAAATAAGTTCCTACCCACATGCCGCCCTGCGTATCCTTGTACAAGCTCCTGACGGACGTCTGCGACAGACTTCCCTCTTTCATCGGATTGCTGTCATACACCACAAAGCGGTCTGTCTTTTCCTCGTACACATTCAGTGAAGTCAACGTGCCCACCCACAGGTTTCCAGACATATCCAAAGCCAGCGAGCGAATATAATTGGAGCTTAATCCCCCCTTCCCGTCCTTGTATTTCCGGCGTTCCCCTGTCACCGGATTCAGGCAATAAAGCCCGTCTCCTTCCGTCCCTACCCACAGGCACGTGTCCGTTTCCTTCAAGATTGCCAGTATGAGCGGCAAGCTGTAATCTCCCGTAAACAAAGCACGCACCGAACCGTCTTCCAGCGAACAGGCAAACAGTCCCTGATAAGAACCTATATAGACTTCATCTCCGTACCGGGCCAGTGTCCTGGGACGTATTTTCTGCAAATCCGCCGGGATTTGCGTCCTGTCGAACCTCCCTCTGCGACTGTCAAAAAGCAGGATGCCCGCATCCGTGGCTACCAGCAGGTTCCCTTTATCCAGGCAAACCACATCCAGCACCTGCTGTTCCTTTCCTTCACACACGCAGGAGTAATTATGGAAGATGTCCAGCTCAGGATTATACAAAGAAAGTCCGGCCTCCGTTCCAATCCAGATTTTCCCGGACTCGTCCAAAGCCAGAGAGCGGATGACATCGCTGGCAATGCTCGACGTATCGGCTTCATTATGATGATAGACGGTAAAATCATACCCGTCATAACGGTTCAGCCCGTTATGAGTCGCAATCCACATATTTTCACGCTTGTCCTGGAGGATGTCTATCACCGTACTTTGGGAAAGCCCCTGTTCCAGGCCTATGTGGAAGAAGTTAATTCTTTCTGCCGCCCCCACCCCGGACATCGTCAGCAGAAAAGCAATCAAGGGAATAATATTTCTCATGGTTTTGCTTCTTATTTTATAAATACAAAAATAAGAGTTTAAAACATTCCGAAAGGCAATTTCCGTGGAATATATTGTCAAATCTGTCTCATTTCCCATGAAAAAACACGGATTTGGCATATTTTTAAACAGAAACGAAAGTCCGTACAGCCGCTAGCGGCTATTTTTGCGTATACATCTAAAACCTAAAAAAACAACAGTTATCAAAAATGAAAAAACACTCTTTACTTATCCATGGAATGGCACTTGCCTTATGCCTTTCCGTCCTGTACGGAACGGATGAAATCCAGGCACAACGGACCACACTGGAAAGGGTACACGAAAATGTACGGGAAACGGCTTATCCGCAATCCATACACCAAGTATATCTGAACCCGGCACCGTTGCTGCTTCCCAAAAGCGCACACGAAAAAGGAGCCTTGTATCAGTTCGAAATGAGTATGGACAAGACATTCCCCACCGGGAAAACGCTCACCGGAACCCCGAAGCCGTGGCTGATGTTCAATCCTCACAAGCTGCTGGACAAGGGAACCTGGTACTGGCGTTACCGCAAGATAGCCAACGACGGGAAAGCGCAGGCATGGAGCCAGGTGTACGACTTCAAGATTGCCGGCGATGAACCGCAGTTTGCCACTCCGGCATACGACGTGTTCTTCAAGAACCTTCCGAAAGGCTATCCACGCCTGTTCTGCTTCCTCGATGACGACCTGAAAAAATCACGGTCCGGCATTGCGGCAAATCCGGAATATAAGGAAATGCTTCGCCGTGCCCAGATGGGGCTTGACTACCAGCAGGATGCCAATCCTTTCCCGAAAGCCAGAACCGAACTGTTGTACATCACTTACCTGCATACAGCCTATACGCTCACCGGAGAACAAAAGTATGCCGACAAGATGGTGCACATGGTGCGTAACTACCTTGCCAAGGGAGAACCTGATGCAAACCTTCTCCGCGATGACTTCTTCTGCGGCGACCTGATCGAGCAGCTGCTGATGACATACGACGCCTGCCATAAAATGTTCAAGCCCGAAGAACTGAAACAGATTGAAACGCTTGTCTTCAAGGTGGCAAAGCATCATCACGACCCGATGCGGCTGGGAGCGGAAGAAACACATATCTTCGACAACCACTTCTGGCAGCACGGCCTGCGACAGACCCTTGAAATCGGACTGATGTTTTATGAGAACAATGCCACCGCACGCGAAATGCTGGAATATTGCTACGAGCTTTGGACCACACGTGGCCCGGCATCCGGCTTCAACCGTGACGGAGAATGGCACAACGGAACAGGTTACTTCACTGCCAACGTAAAAACACTCTACTATGTGCCGAGTTTGTTTTCTTACATCACCGGGACTGATTTCCTGAAACATCCGTGGTATCAGAATGCAGGACAGGCATTGCTGTATGCTTTCCCCGCCGGAACCATGAGCGCGGGATTCGGTGACCAGAATGAAAGAGCTGCCGCTCCCGACCGCCAGCGCCTTTCTTTCGAGGACTTCCTTGCCAAGGAACTGGACAATCCGTATGCCGCATGGTATGCCACCAACTGCCAGCGCGAACTGAGAAGAGACTTCGACATGCGCCTGTACCGCATGGCTACCGGCTGGAAGACTTACACGGCATCGAAGACGCTCCTGCCAAGCAGCACCAAAGCGTTGTGGTATGAAGACATAGGGGAAGTAGTGGCACATTCGGCCATACAGAATACCAACCGGAATCTTTTCCTGAGCTTCCGTTCCAGCCAGTTCGGCTCGGGAAGCCATACGCTGTCCGACCAGAACAGCTTCAACCTGCATTTCCGTGGAGTCCCGGTCTACCGTTCCACGGGATATTACCTGCACTTCAGTGACGCGCACAACCTGATGTCGTACCGTCATACACGTGCACACAACACCATCCTCGTAGACGGCATCGGACAGCCGTTCACCACACGCGCCTACGGAAAAATAACCCGTATGCTGAACGGAGAAAACATCACCTACGCTTTAGGTGACGCTTCGAACGCTTATTGCGGAACAAGCGAGTACCCCATGTGGATAGAAAACTTCAAGAAAGCCGGCATCACCCAGACACCGGACAACGGATTCGGCGAAACACCGCTCACGAAGTACCGCCGCCACATCCTGCTGCTGCATCCCGACATCGTGGTTATCTACGATGAACTGGAAGCTTCGAAACCTGTCACCTGGGACTGGCTGCTGCACAGCCCCGTACAGTTCCAGATTGACCCTGCGAAACGCACGATGACCACACGCAACGAAGCAAAACAGTTCACATCCGTGGCGCAGCTGTTCAGCAACCAGCCCTGCGAAATCACACAGACCGACCAGTTCAAGGTGGCTCCCGACCCGAAGAAGATGAGAAAGGGAGTAAGCTATCCGAACCAGTGGCACCTGGACGCCAAGTTCCAGCCCTGCGACAAAAACCGCATCCTGACCATCATCCGAGTGACCCCGGACGGCAACAAGGAGAAAGTGATTTCGCGCAAAGGAACAAACACCTTCCACTGCGAAAGATGGAAAATCGAAGCGGAACTAGACCCCACCCAACCGGCCTCGCTCAGGGTGTTCAACGACCGCAACAATGCTACGTTCAGCCTTGGAGACGGAGATGTGGACATCAACGGAACTACCTACAAACGACTGGAGAGTGGCTCATCCGTGCTGTTCGACAAAATTGACGGGGAATGGCTCGTGCACGAAATGTCCGACTACGAACCTCAGTTCACCGGTGCCGGAGCGAAAAAGTAAAATTCTACAATTTACATTAATATCAGTCTTCAACAAACATAAGTCTCAAAAAGATATTCTAAACGCTTATCTCTTTGAGACTTTTCATTCAAATTTCAACTTACAAATGACATTATCATGAAAAAACAGCTCAAAAGCAATTGCATTTTCCATACTGTTTGCGATTACCACAACAAACATCCAAGCGCAACAATACGCCCAGAAGAAAGCCACAGACATACATATCATGTCAAAAGACTACACATGACCCACGGATACCGCTGTGTTGAAAAAACTTGACCACTGGCAAGATTTGAAATTCGGCGTATTGTTCCATTGGGGATTATACTCAGTAAACGGAATCAACGAATCATGGCCGCTCTGTTCAGAAGAACGTTTCTACCAACGGCGTAAAAACATCCGGCCGGAGTTGAACTACGAGCAATTCAAACAATGGTACTGGAACCAGAGCAAAGAGTTCAATCCCACAGAGTTCAATCCAGAAGAATGGGCGAAAATAATGAAGGATGCAGGAATGAAATACCTTGTTTTTACCACCAAACATCATGAAGGATTCTGCATGTTCGACACGAAGACCACTGATTTTTCCATCGCAACTGGACTGTTCAGGAATAATCCTAAAAAGGACATAGCCTATCACGTGTTCGATGCGTTCCGCAAACAGGGATTCATGATTGGAGCTTACTTTTCAAAACCCGACTGGCATTGTCCGTACTACTGGAATCCGGACTTAGCGACTCCAGACCGGAACAACAACTACGACATAAAGAAACATCCTGAATGGTGGCAAAAATTCCAACAATATACAGCTGCACAAATAGAAGAACTGACCACACGCTACGGGTTGATAGACATTTTATGGCTTGATGGAGGGCAAGTGCGAAAATCCAACGGACAAGATATAAAAGTAGATGAAATCATTGACAAGGCCCGGCTCACCCAACCGGGAATGCTTGCCGTAGACCGTACGGTTCCGGGACGCAACGAAAACTACGCCACTCCGGAACATGCCATACCGGAAACTCAACTGGACTATCCATGGGAAAGCTGTATGACTATCACCAAAGGATGGGGATGGCGCCAAAGCACAACGCACAAGTCTGCCCGTACCATCATCAATATGTTGGCGGAAATTACGGCAAAAGGTGGCTCGCTCCTGTTGGGAGTAGGTCCCACCCGCAAGGAATCATTGAAGAGGAAACAGTAAAAATCCTGCATGAAGTGGGACTATGGCTAAAAGATTACGGAAAGGCAATCTACTCCACACGCATTACGCCGGTCTATCAGGATGGGAAGGAAATGAACCGAAAGGAAACATCCACATTTTGAAAGGAAACAAAAAAGTCAAATATACTTACAAGAAAGGAAAGGTTATCGTTACCCTCCCCAAAGGGCTGAAAGACGAATCACTTGCATTTAGTTTCAAAGCCAAATAATGAAGAGGTACTGTGAACTTTTTTTAGTAATAAACCAATAAATCTGTAAAGAAAATTCAGTTATAGTCAGTTTCATGCTTGCAAAAATACCTCGACACGTAGCTGTCAAGGTCTTGACACGAACCAGAGAAAACGCATCAATCTCCAATATTAAGAAAGTTAATAGTTTCCAGAATAAG